>Ga0074045_10006178_pt1 | contig 10317 bp, 7 predicted proteins | sample BogForMeECP23OM2_FD_94442 | JGI IMG/M metagenome (GOLD analysis project Ga0074045, IMG submission 94442) | Bog forest soil microbial communities from Calvert Island, British Columbia, Canada - Bog Forest MetaG ECP23OM2 | ecosystem: Environmental > Terrestrial > Soil > Wetlands ... | reverse complement strand
TGTGCTCTACCGGGCCGGTATCGTGATGTCCGCCATCATCATTTCCGGTCTAGCATATCTCCTGGCAACGGGATCTACCAATTCCAGGACTTCGCGCATCGGCCTGTCAGCTGACATCCTTGCCTATGGCCTCTATGCATCCGTCGGCATGAGCGTATTCTTCATTCATCTGTATGTGGGCAGGTTCAAAACCTACCTGAAGAACCTGTACATTATCAGCCTTGGCTGTTTTATCGTGCTCCTCTTCTTCGGAAAGGGGTCACTGTCCGTCGCATTTACGCATGAACCGTTCAGCCCCCTGCTCCTCCTGCCGCTTTCCGGATGCCTGGGATTCGTGACCGCGAAGGAAGCTTTCTGCTTTAAGCTCCTCGAGGGCTATCTCCTAGCCATGATCATGCCGATCTACCTCCTGTTTGTCTCAAGCTCCGTTCTCACCGGCCGAGGCGCATCCTCCTGCCTGGTCCTGATCGCCGTCATACTGGTTTTTTTCACACTGCGTAAAGTGTTCATGCCCATTGCCTACGATATCGGAGACAAATCCGCTTATCGCTGAGAACCTGTAATGTCACTCATTTGCAGGCTTCGGAAAAACTATTTTGACCTGTCATCCTAAACGAAGGATCACAAGTATTTGGAAAGACGAGATTCTTCGCTCTGATTAGAAAACCCTGAGGATCATGTCTTGAAGCTTGGACTAAGGCCAATTCAGTGGGAAGCGGGGATACGTCATGTGGCGACCTGAGAGGAATCTATAAATAAAGTAGATTTGCATTGTTTTCTGGTGAAGGAACCTGTGATACAGAACAATCGGAATAAAGTCTTCGTTTTTCTTACGATTAGCCCTTGTTTCGTCTCATTGAAACTGCAAATTCAACGAAAAATTCTTACCCCTCACGAATCTCACAGTTCGCAAAATCCCCGGTTAGCAAATGTTTATTCGCGCTCTCGTTCGTGTCAATCGTAATCCCGATTATTTGGATATTGTTGCTAAATACTCCCTGAGATATCTTCCGGTATGCGATTCTTCGACATCTGCCACCTCTTCAGGCGTACCCTGTGCGACAATCCGACCGCCCGCTTCCCCGCCCTCAGGCCCCAGGTCGATGACCCAGTCCGCGGTTTTGATCACGTCGAGGTTGTGCTCCACGACGATCACGGTGTTCCCCGCGTTCACGAGCGCGTCCAGCACGTCGAGCAGTCTCTTGATATCGTCCATGTGGAGTCCTGTCGTGGGCTCGTCGAGGATGTACACCATATCGTATAACCTCCAGTCGCCTAGTTCATGGGATATCTTGAGCCGCTGGCTTTCCCCGCCTGAAAGTGTCGTTGCAGGCTGCCCGAGGCGGAGATAGCCCAATCCGACTTCCGCGAGCAAACGGAGCTTATTCTGGATCTGTGGATGTCCCTCGAAGAACGTGTGGGCCTCGCTCACCGTCATCTGGAGCACGTCGGAGATGTTTCTTCCCTTGTAAAGAATCCTGAGGACCTCGGGTTTGTAGCGTTTGCCCCTACACTGCTCGCAGGTGACGAACATGTCCTCAAAAAAATACATCTCGATCTTCTGCACACCGGCCCCGTCGCACGCTGCACATCTTCCGCCTGCCACGTTGAAGGAAAAATGACCGGGGCCGAACTTCTTCTTTTTCGCATCTGGAAGGCCTGCAAATATCTTCCGGATCGGATCAAAGGCCCTTACATAGGTGATTGGATTGGAGCGCGACGTCTTGCCAATCGGCTCCTGGTCGATAAGTCTGACGCCTTTGATATGCTCGAGCCCCAGGAGTTCCCCATATGTTCCCGGCGTTTCGGATGAAAGAGCGAATTCGCGTGCGACAGCCCGGTACAGCGTGTCCTGTACAAGCGTGGACTTGCCCGAGCCCGAGACGCCGGTGATGCAGGTCAGGGTCTGAAGCGGTATACGGACGTCGATCCCTTCCAGGTTGTTTTCCGAAGCCGACCGGATCTCCAGGAACTTTCGTTCCTGCTTACGTCTCCTGACCGGGGTCGGAATCGTTTCCTTGCCTGAAAGATACTTTGCCGTCAGACAGGCACTCTTCAGGAATTCCTGTTTCGGTCCTGCAAACACGACACGGCCTCCCCGCTCCCCTGCTCCCGGTCCCATCTCCACCACATGGTCCGCCGACCGGATGAGCGTCTGATCGTGCTCGACCATCAGCACGGTATTGTCCGCCGCGGACAGTTCCCGAATGACCTCCGCAAGCCGGTCCGTGTCGCGCGGGTGCAGTCCGATGCTCGGCTCGTCGAGCACATACAGGGTGCCCGTCAGCCTGAGCGCAAGCTGGTTCGAGAGATTCACGCGCTGGGCCTCACCCCCTGAAAGCGTACGCGTCTGCCGGTCAATCGTGAGATAGCCGAGTCCTATGCGAAGAAAGTACGAGAGTTTCATCTGTATCTGACGCAGAATATCGCTTGCCGCCCGGTGCTCAAACTCGGCAAGAGACAAATCGTGAAACCATATTGCGAGTTCCGCAACGGGCATGGCAGATACTCTGGCGATGTCACGTCCACCAACTTTAACGATGAGTGCCTCGGGCTTGAGCCGTGTCCCCCTGCACACCGGACAGGTTGTGGCTTTGCGATACCTGCTCAGGAACACGCGCACATGGAGCCTGTATCGCTTCCTCTGCAGATACTCGAAGAAATCGTCAATCCCATGAAAGTCTTTGGTTCCCTTGAACAGCATGTCCCGATTGGCTTTCGGGAGTTCTCGGTACGGGATATCGGTGTCTATCCGCACTTTCTTTGCACCCGAGAGCATCTGGCGCATCCACCATTTATACGACGGCTTGGTCCAGGGCTCGATCGCGCCTTCCCTAAGACTCAGGACCTTGTCCGGAACGACCAGGTCTTCGTCATAGCGCAGGATGTTGCCGAAGCCGTTGCACTCCTTGCAGGCTCCAAGGGGATGGTTAAAGGAAAAAAGAAGGGGCTTCGGAGTCTCGAAAAGCATGCTGCAAGAGGTGCATTGGAGCGCCTGGCTGAAGACTATAGTCTTGTCCCCCAGTACTTCAACAATAACTTCGCCTTTCCCCTCTCGGAGCGCAGTGTCCAAGGACTCGGCTAACCGTGCTCGGGAACCGGGACTGACGACAAGACGATCCAGAAGCACCAGAAATTCTGTCAGATCCCTTTTCTCAGGATCGATTGCCGCACTCTCGATGATTTCCTCTCCAAGCTTGATCCTGCCAAAGCCCTTGCTCTGGAGTTCCATTAAGAGAGCTACCGGGCCGGCTGCAGGAACGGGAACCCGGAACAGAATGTAAATTCTTTTTTCTAAATAGTGGTGCAGAAGATCATCCGCGATCGAGGAAGGATGAGAGCGTTTCACCTCATTTCCGCATTTCGGGCAGATGATTTTCCCGATCTTCGCAAACAGCAGCCGAAGATAGTCGTATATCTCGGACACGGTCCCCACCGTCGAACGCGACGTCCTGACCGAGTTTCGCTGCTCGAGCGCGATGGCAGGCCGCACGTTCCGGAGTTCATCCATGTCCGGGCGGTCGAGCTTTTTGAGGAACATCTGCGCGTACGTGGACAGGGACTCGATGTACCGCCATTGCCCCTCGGCAAAGATCGTGTCAAAGGCCAAGGATGACTTGCCTGAGCCGGACAAACCGGTCACCACCGTCACGGCATCGTGCGGGATCCTGAGGTTCACATTCTTGAGGTTGTTCTGCCGCGCACCCACTATGATAAGTTCGGACTTCATAAGTAAATTATGTTATTGTAACACAGCAGGCAAAAAGAGGATAGCGAATAGCGCGTCCTCCGTACTCAAGTACTCCGCTTTTTGCTACAATATCCCTACATAAGGAGTTGTTCCTGTTCGCTATGGGAGGGCAACGGAAATTCATCATACTGCCGATCGCATATTTCCTGCCCTAGCGGCTGCAAGTTAGCGGTTTTTGTTTTAGCCCGAAGGAAAGGTCTATGATGAAAAGGCGGGGATTTTCTGCCGTAATCTTTATCGATCTTGCCGTTTCTATAGCGCTCCGTCTTGATCTCTGCTGGGGACAGAGGGTCTCCAGGGTGTAGATGGTTTGGTTGCAATTTTGCCGAAGGGAGTGTATATATTACTATGTGCCCCGTCTTGAGACCCTCCGATCTGCTGACGCTTTTTTTTCTTGTCCTGCTCTCCTGCCTTGCGGTTTTTTCCGCGCCTGTGAACCCATCGTGGACCGGACTTTTTGCGACCTACGCGGCGCTGGCGGTTGCGATCCTGGCGGCTACCGTGTATCGCACGAGGGTGGACCCGGCAAAGAAGGGGTTCTACCTTTCGGTTATTGCCACGGTGGTTACGGTCCTTTTTATTTTTAACAGTATAGGGGCCCTCATCACCAGCATTCGTACAACAACATTCGATGTCTGCCTCATCGCCGTCGATCATGCGATCTTCGGCGTTCACCCCACGGTGTGGATGGAACGGCTGATCAGCCCGGCTCTCTCGGCCATCCTACAGTTCGCCTACATCAGTTATTATTTCATCCCTCTCTTGCTCGGCATCGTGCTCATTACCAGGGGCAAGTTCGGGGAATTCGAAGAGGCCCTATTCGGCATTCTGCTCTGCGTATATCTCTCCTATGTCGGCTACCTGCTCGTCCCGGCAATCGGGCCCCGCTTTACGCTCAGCCAACTCCAGACCGGTGATCTGCAGATTTCCCCATTCATCGAAAAGATTCAGGATGCGCTGAATGTTCTCGAAAAAAATAAGACCGATGCCTTTCCGAGCGGCCATACAGCCGTTTCGCTCATGAGCCTTTATTACGCATGGAAGGAACGCGAGAAAAAACTTTTTGTAGGATTGATTCCAGTGGTAACGGGACTGATCATTTCGACGGTCTATCTCAGGTACCACTACGTCATCGACGTAATCGGAGGGATAGCGTTGACGGGCTTGACGATAGCGCTGGCGCCGGGACTGCGGCGTCTCATCTCAGCAGCACTTGGTCATACTGGCGATGAGCGACATCGCTCCTCCTGACACGAGGGGTATTAAAAGATTGTCGTTCACCGGAAGCGGCAGCAGCTCCACGCCTGCGGCTATGATCGCACCAGCGAGGATAAGCCCGTACATGACCGAAATTCCCGCCAACGAGAGCAGAAAGCCTGTTGAAACCGCAGCCACGACAAAGGCAATGCCCCCCTCCAGGCTTTTGTCCCCGATTTTCGTCTTTCCGTATCGCTCGCCGATTGTAGTAGCTGCTACGTCGCCGAAAGCCAGAAAACAGATAGCCAGCGTTGCAAGGTCCGTACGGTAGAGATAAAGGGTCGACCCGATCCCCAGGACATAGGATGCTGTACCAGTGAGCTTGTGCTCTTCGCTCGTGCGAATGAAGCTCGGGAATTTCGTGAGGACGAAGCGGTTGACTGCCGGCATCTTGAGACGCATGAGGTCAAGGGCGAGGACGACGACAAAGAGCACTGCATAGAAGAGGAGCGCCCTGTCCCTGCCGAGGATGTAGTAGAAAAAGAGCAGCCCCAGGCCACCCACAAGATGATAGATCTTCCTGCCGAGGTGATTCATGAAATTTTTTTTTCGTAGATGCGGTATTTTTTGTAGAGCTTGCCACCCATGAGTTCGCAGCCGCGCTGCATCAGGACGTTATCCTCGAGGATCCACGACATCTCCGCCCGCTCGTAGCCTTTCTTTACGGCAGCCTTGAAGGATTCGAGATAGAGCAGGCCCTCAATACCCTTTTTCCTGTACTCCTTTTTCACCCCCATGGTCAGGACGCGGATGTCTCTAATCTTCCGGGAATACCACAGTAATTTCGTGATCCCCACGGGCCCGAGCCTGCCGTTGATCTTTCCCAGGATCTGGTTGTAATCAGGAACAGCCATGAAGAACGCGGCCGGCCTCCCGTTCACCTCGACCATGATCAGCAGTTCTGGTACGATGAGAGGCTTGAGCCTTTTCGCCATGGACTCGACCTCGTCGTCGATCATGGGCACAAAGCCCCAGTTGTGGCTCCAGGCGGAGTTGAAAATGTCCTTTACTGCTGTCATCTCCCGCTGGAACTGCTTCATATTCGCCGGCCTCACGGTGATCCCCGGAACCCGCGCTTTTATGGTCGACGCAAGCTTCTCGAGCCTTCCGCCTGCCGCTACGTCCTTAATGACGGATATGTAAGCGTAGAGGTCCTTGGCCTTGGTCAGCCCGCAACGCTCCATGTAGTCGAGGTAGTATGGCGGCGTATAGGTCATCATGATCATGGGCGGAGAATCGAAGCCTTCGAGAAGAAAACCGCACTCATCGTTCATCGACGGGTTCATGGGTCCCCGCATGATGGAGATGTCCCGCATCTTGAGCCAGCCCGCGGCTGCGTCCAGAAGTTGCCGGGCGATCTCACTATCAGGAAGGCATTCGAAGTAGCCGAAAAAACCGGCCTGTTCATTATGGATATTGATGTGATTGCGGTCGATGATCGCCGCAATCCTGCCGACGACGTCACCGTTCCTGCGGGCAAGAAAACAGGCGGATTCGGCGTGGCGAAAGAAAGGATTCTTGTCGCTCAGGACGAACTTTACTTCGCTCACGAGCGGCGGAATCCAGTTGGAGTTCCCCTCGTACACGTTCCAGGGGAATCGGATGAATTCGTTCATGCCGCCCGAGCCTTTGACCTCTTCGATATTCACGATCTCCCCCCCTGATGGACTACGCGATTACGCCGAGCTTTCTACCAGCTTTCTCGATCACGCCGAGCACCCGGTCGAGCATATCGTCGGTATGGGTCGCCATGTAGCTCGTGCGGATGAGGCATCTGCCAGGCGTCGTGGCCGGTGGGACCACGGGGTTCACGAACACCCCGTCATCGAATAAGTTCTTCCACATCAGGAATGTCCGCTCCATCTCACCGATGACGAGCGGGATGATGGGCGTTTCGGCGACACCCGTGTCGAAGCCCATCTGTTTGAACGCCTTCATCATCTTGTTCGTATTGTGCCAGAGCCGCTCCCTTCGTTCCGGTTCCTGGTCGATAATATCAAGCGCCGCGATGACCGCCGCCACCGACGCCGGTGGTGGGCTTGCGGAGAAAATGAGGGGGCGGGAGGTGTGCTTCATGTAATGGATCACATCTTTGTCTGCCGCGACGAAACCGCCGATGGACGCCATTGACTTGCTGTAGGTGCCCATGATGATGTCGACTTCCTTCTCCAGCCCGAAGTGCTCCGCCGTTCCACGTCCGGTTTTCCCGAGCACTCCGATGCTATGAGCGTCGTCCACCATGAGCCGCGCCCCGTACTTCCTGCAGACCTTGATGATGTCGGGGAGCGGTGCGATGTCTCCTTCCATGCTGTACACACCGTCCACGACCACGAGCTTGCCGCGGTTCCCGCTTTGCTTGAGGACATATGCAAGGCTTCCCATATCGTTGTGCTTGAACTTTTTGACTTTGGCGAAGGACAGCCTGCACGCGTCGAAGATGCTGGCGTGGTCAAGCTTGTCGATCACGACCACATCGTCCTTGCCCGCGAGGGATGATATGATCCCGAGGTTGGTTTGATACCCCGTGGAAAAAGTGAGTGACGCGTCCTTGCGAAAAAACGAGGCAAGTTTTTCCTCGAGTTTCACATGGATGTCGAGGGTTCCGTTCAGGAAGCGCGAACCCGCGCAGCCGCTGCCATACCTCTTCACGGCTTCGATGGCCGCTTCCTTCACCTTCGGATGGTTAGTAAGCCCGAGATAATTGTTCGACCCGAGCATGATCATCTTCTTTCCCTCGACGATCACCTCGGGGCTCTGCTCCGATTCCACGACGTGAAAATAGGGATACAGCCCGGCGGCCATAACCTCTTTTGCGGTCGTGTACCTCCGGCATTTATCGAATAAGTCTGGCGTTCTTGCATCAGGATCTCTCAGCGAAACCGGTGCCCCCACTACAGCCATTTGTTTTTTCTGTACCATTGCCATGTAAGTTCCAGCCCTTTCTGCAGAGAATACTCCGCGCGGAAGCGGAGGTCATTTTCGATCTTGCCCACGTCGCACAGCCAATATCGCTGTGAGGCTTCCCGCACCTTCTGCCTGTTCACAAGCGCAGGCCTATTGGTGAACAGGCTTCCGATTTCGGAAGCCACGCCGATCAGGTAGGCTGCCCCGTAAGGAAGTTTAATCGTACGCGCCTTCACACCGCCCGTAGCGAGCAGCAAGTCCCTGAATTCCGACCACGAGTAGAACCTGTTCTCTGCCACAAAATATACGCTGCCACTCTTCGTCCTGCGCTCGGCTGAGAGAAGCAGCGCCGCTGTCAGGTCTTCTACGTAGCATAGGTTAAGATACCGATCGCCTCCGGTCATCTCAAGCGTTAGGCCGCGACTGGCCCAGCGGAACAATTCGAACATGTCCACATCTCTCGGTCCGTAGACGCTCGACGGACGGAGAATCACGACAGGAAAATAATCTTTGTAACCACGCGCTTCATCTTCAGCAAGCAGCTTGCTCCTGCCGTAATCAGACACAGGATGCGGTGTATTGCCATCGTTGACCGGTAGTCCGTCCGGGCTCGGACCCGCTGCCGCCTGGCTGGACACCAGAATAAATTTCTCAATGCCGGGATTATATCGTGCGCATGCATTTAAAAGATTCTTCGTGCCGAGGTGATTCACGGGGTAATAGTCGCGGGCATATCTTGTTTTGGTAAGTCCGGCGCAATGGAATATAACCGAAACGCCCTGTACGGCGGCGCCAAGTGATGAAGCCTGTGTGCAGTCGCCCTGTGCAAGTCGCACGTCCATGCGCTCAAGCCAGTGCAGATGAAGGGGGTCCCTCACTAGGCAGGTTACAGCATAACCATTTCGGAGAAGCCGTTCGACAAGATGACTTCCTACAAAGCCGGTTCCACCCGTGACCAGTACCCGTCGTGACACAGCCCGCGCCATCTCTCCTCCACATGTAACGCGTATGCTAAAAAGTGTACGCCTGATAATCGGCTATGTCAAGATGTGTCCGAAGTACTGTGTTCGAAATACCGAAGCAACCGGGGACAGGGAACTTGTTGTTGACATTGCGTTGTGATCTATCCTCGCTGCCCCTGAAATTTCGCTGAAGCCAACCAGAATAGACATTGCCTCGTGGAGTTACCACATAACTCAATCGGTCCAGTTAAGCTTTACGCCTATCCAAAAAACTCCAAGAAATACGAACAGCATGAAACTCAGAATGCTTACAGCGAGTAGCGGCACTCCGATTAGGCCATGAAAAACATTTTTATTTTATCGGCTTGCTGTATTGGACGCTGATTTCATAGCCGATGCTGGCATGATTGTGGCTGAGGGTACCGTTTTTCCCGCAGCAAGCAATTTTCCCTTTTGCAGATTTCTTGTGGTTTTTGATCACACCTGCAATAACGGGAGTCAGCTCAAAACCGCCATTACTGCATTCTTCCCGCATACAGTCTATGTGAAAACAGGCGTAATCAGTTGGTAGAAAGTTGAGCGTACGCTTCATCAGGACCGGTTCGGACGTGCTTTGGTAGTAGATCATGTGCAGTACAATGCTCAAGACTCCGGGAAAGCGCTCTGAAACCAGGCCGGCTGCAAGCAAGTTGTTCTTCTTCAGTTCCATTTTCTCGATATAACTTTGTTTTTGCATACCTGTCCCCTTTTGCGAAACCACCACACTAAATAAAAAAGCCACAAGGACCTCTGTCTTTGTGACTTCCCGAATCAATCCCTTTCATTATAATGACACGTTGTCTGGTTAAAGTCAACATCTGTCTTTGCACACGCCTGTTTTTGCAGTAATACAGCGTCGTTTCGCTACTGCATGCTTCCCACATCAGTAAAACGCCGTTTTATTCGATTTCAAGAGACAATCCTAAGTCAACATATTGCGTTCTATTGTTAAAAAACTGACCACATAGTAAAAAATCCGCTGTAGCCTTCAGCCAGAAATTGGATGGACCTGCCTGTACCGGGGTAACCATCAAATTGCTGCCCGAACTTAAGCGAAGAGTTCAACGGCCAGTCATTCTCCTGGATGCACGTAAGGTCCAATCCGCCGACCAACCGCCCTCCCCCCCCAGAGAGAATTTTATTTGTATCGTAGTATTCCACGACGGACTGCAGAGTGACCGGCTTGTAGATACCCGCGGGCTAACGTCACAGGTCTTCTGCTTCTTTTTGGATAATGTGATTTTTTCGGTGCTTCGTGCTGATCTCAACAATGCGACTGCAGAGCTGTATCTATTATTGCGCGTTTCTTACGGTGACCATGCCGGTTTCGTTAGATGTATTCTGATCGGGAAAAACACTGACAACGCGGCCCACAATACTACGGGTTTTGTCACTGGCTTCCGT
>Ga0074045_10006177_pt1 | contig 10319 bp, 7 predicted proteins | sample BogForMeECP23OM2_FD_94442 | JGI IMG/M metagenome (GOLD analysis project Ga0074045, IMG submission 94442) | Bog forest soil microbial communities from Calvert Island, British Columbia, Canada - Bog Forest MetaG ECP23OM2 | ecosystem: Environmental > Terrestrial > Soil > Wetlands ... | reverse complement strand
GGTTTGATGTTCGGATACTTAGCTACGCTCGTTCCATACTCGGCCATGAACGGAAAGACGATTTCCATCATCCAGCCTATGTCCATCTTGTCGAGGAATAGGTTATATCTCTCACCCGGGTCGCTGCCGAGATCGAAGACCATCGGAAACTGCGGTGTGACGATCGGTTTGTCGAAGCCCTCGCTATACCGAAGCCACACCTTGATGTTGTGTGACTTGACCGACATCAGCGACCCGTCGGGCCCGAAGAACAAGAGGCCATCCCGGCCAGTAGCCTTGCTCTGACCGAGGAGGAACTTGGAGGCATCGATTCCGTCCATCGGTCGGTCCGTGAGCACCTTGTCCGAGGCCCCTGCGAGAGCCGCAAACGTCTTATACCAGTCGTGGGCCGAAAGCATCTCCTCGGTGACCACGCCTGCTGGCACCTTGCCGGGCCAGCTGACCATCGCCAGGGTCCGCATCGAGCCCTCGGTTGGGGGGGTGGAGAAGTCCCCACGCCAAGGTCCGTTCGAACCACCTAATGCGAAGGCGTGGACAAAGATGGTCGAGTTGTCGCTGGAAAGCACAATCATCGTATTGTCGGCAATTCCGGCCTCCTTTACGGAGTCGACGATCTGTCCGATCCGATAGTCCATCTCCGCGATCAGGTCAGCGTACAGCCCCAACCGCGAGGGATCGGTCTGGTCGAAGTCCGGGTGCGCCTTCTCCGGTGGATGCACGCGAGAAAGGGCGATGTAGGTGAAGAACGGCTTGTTGCCCTTGGCGGTTCGCTTGATATAGTCGGTGGCCTTTTCGACGATCATCTCATCAAGCAGGGGGCGAACCTTCATGTCCAGTTCTCGGACTACGGCGGACTTCTGGCCCTTCTTGCCCTCCCAGATCTTGGGCGTCTCTAGTCCCCTAGCCTTGGCCATCGCCCTGTATGCAGCGTACTGCGTGTAACCGGCCTCGTCGACGGAGTTACGGTAGCCCCACCACTCGTCGAAACCCTGGTCGGTCGGCAGTCGGCCCTCGGTGTCACCGAGATGCCACTTCCCCCACAGCGATGTGGCGTAACCCGCGTCCGAGAGCAGCTCGGCAATCGTATACTCCCAAGGCGCCAGGCCATTCTTGCCTTCCCCGGGGTATGGCACCCTGAACGTGCCACTACGCACCGACTGGCGGCCGGTCATGATTGCGCTGCGCGTCGGCGTGCACTGCGACTCGACAGTGTAGTTGTTGAAGCGGATGCCCTCGCTGGCGAGCTTGTCGATCCGAGGGGTCGGGGTGCTTCCCCCGTAGCACGAGAAGTCACCCCAACCGACATTGTCGACAAGAATGAATACGATATTGGGTTTCTTCTCCGCCGCAAATGTGGGGCAGGCGGTGAATGCCAGACCCACAAGGATTACATGGAGCACATGTACTAATTTCGTTTTCATGTTCTCCTCCTTGATAGAAGATTATTGCTAGTTCAAATTGTATAACTATATAGGGGCGAAGGCAAGAGGGAATTTACCAGGTGCTTTGCCTTTTAGGGTGGACTCTTTATTCCAGGATGAATACTTTATGATCGGAGAGGATGTTCTCTTCTCAGGGGGCAAGTGGGAATGGTTGGCCCTTCCGAAATGTATGTGTTACGAACGGTATAAAACAGTTCACTAAAACCTAAACTATCGCGGATTTCAGGAAGAACATCACCGCACATGTTGAGGACTGAAGTCGAGACTTCCCGATCGTGCAGACATCTGTGGCATGCCTTGGAATAAAATAGGAGTACTCTGGTCGACCAAAAATGTAAGAACTTTATTGCTACTGAAAATTACTGATCAAACTAAAATGCAAAGATATTATTGTTTAGGCGAGACTTTATTACGTACAACTATTTGAACTTAAAAGATATTTTTAATGCCGAAGGCGGGACTCGAACCCGCACGGCCTTGCAACCACCAGACCCTGAACCTGGCGCGTCTGCCAATTCCGCCACTTCGGCAATTTATAAAATCCTCGGTGATTTCAAACTCTTCTAATCACAACTCCGCAACTATAACTTATTCTAACACAAGAGCTTCATCAATGAGCATTACCGGAATGTCTTCTTTCACGGGATACATGAGTCTGCACTTGTCACACACCAAACCGTCTTTTGTCTCTATATAGATCAGGTCGCCTTTGCATTGAGGACAGACTAAGATATCAAGCAATTCCTTACTGACTGTCATGCATCACCCCGAGATTACCTTTGCCAATCTTTTAATGACCTTTTCTTTCCCGACTATCTCCATGAGCTCAAATAGACCTGGGCTTGCCGCAGAACCAGTTATGGCAACACGAACTGGCTGTGCTATCGAACCGAGCTTCACGCCGCATTCTTCAACAATTAACATGATCACCCTTTCTATCTCTGCAGCATTGAAATTTGCGAGTCCAGGAAGTCGTTCATTTAACATAGAAAGATATTTTAAACCTTCCGGGTTTAGAAACTTCTCCCTCGCCTTGGGATCGATGTCAACAAAATCAGGAATATAATATGCCAGTGAATTTGCAAGCTCTATTAGCGTCCGGCAACGTTTTTTGAGGGAATAAACGGCCTTGGATAGCCATCCCATATCAAGATCCTTGCCATTAGATATCAGACCTGCCTTAACCAAAAAAGGAACTACCAATTGAGCTAGATCATCGGCATCAGATTTCATAATATACTGACTATTAAGCCATAACAACTTTTCAGGATTAAAAACTGCTGCCGACTTCCCAATATTCTCTAGCGAGAAATGCCGGATCAGCTCATCTCTTGTAAAAATCTCCTGATCCCCATGCGCCCAACCAAGTCTGACAAGATAGTTAACAAGGGCCTCCGGCAGGTACCCCATCGCCTCATACGCCAAGACCGATGTTGCCCCATGTCGCTTACTCAGGCGTGCCTTATCCGCACCAAGTATCATAGGCAGATGAGCGAATACAGGAACGTCCCATCCAAATGCCTTATATATATGCAGTTGTTTCGGCGTATTGTTGATATGATCGTCGCCTCTGATCACATGGCTTATCGCCATATCAATGTCATCAACTACAACGACGAAATTGTAGGTTGGAGTCCCATCGGAACGCATTATTACCATATCTTCTAGTAGACTGTTTTCGAATGTGATAATCCCTTTTATCAGGTCGTTAACGACCGTGTGGCCTTCCTGTGGCATCCTGAATCTGACTGCAGCGGGCTTGTTTGCAACAGGCCCTTTACGATCTCTGCACCTGCCATCGTATTTTGGCGTCCTCCCCTGTGAAAGAGCTTCCTGCCTTCTTTGTTCTAGTTCTTCAGGGGTGCAATAGCACCGGTATGCCCTCTCTTCTCTGAGTAATCTCTCAACATAGCTCCTATAAATATCAAATCTGTCAGTTTGTCGATAGGGGCCCTCATCCCAATCAAATCTTAACCAGCGTAAGCCTTCAACAATATCCTCTATATATTCATCCGTAGAACGGCTCTTGTCGGTGTCTTCTATTCTTAGCACAAATACACCATTATTGTTTTTTGCAAAAAGCCAGTTAAAGAGGGCTGTTCTCGCTCCACCGATATGAAGGTATCCTGTAGGACTCGGCGCAAATCTCACCCTTATTCTGTCACTCAAAAAGCCCTCCGTCGCTTTGTATCAATTATTTAACAGCCATCATGCGACGACGCAAAATGACACATGCAACACCTACGCTCACTAAAGACTGAAGATTGATTTAAGCGATTCATCATGATACATTATGTAAAACTGATGATTCAAGCAGATTATTTGACACGATAACTGTTAAAAGACTTACCCTTAGCTGCCGACTTAGAGGAGAATTGTCCTCTATTAACTTCTCTGCTAGGTTTTTCGACGCGAAGACTGATCCATTCGCTGCGGGATTTTAGTAAAGAAAGGGCTTAGGAGAAGTTTCATTCTCCAAAGAACCCCGCATTGGCCCTAAGTCTGGAAACGGCTGAAATCCTCGCATTGTTCCAGCTGATGACACAGAGGGAAAAAGCAGACATCTCAGTTCCGAGGAGTGGTCTCGCATGAAGAAGGAAGTGGGTCATGCGATGATCTGCCTTGTTAATCTGCAGACAAGTCCGGAATGGACCCGATGGAGGCAGTGAGAACGAAAATCAAAAGATTAAAAGGAAGTACCCAGCTGAAACGGTGCAATCACAGACAAGAAAACATGCTCAGTATCGAAAGCAGTTTTGGAGGCGGCAGGCTTGCTCGTGGCAAGTGCCGGTGCCGAGCAAGAAAGTGTCAGCCAAACTCATTGCTCTTTGAAAGCTTTACAGAGGTTGAAGCCCTGTGCTAACCTATTAGTCTAAAAAATATTTTCCGATGTTACGGATCTTCAGACTTAATATTATAATAATCAATTTGCGCAGAAAGGTGGTGATATCATGGCGCTCGATACGATGAAGAAAAAAGAGATTATTGAATCTTTTAAGGTTCACAACAGTGATACTGGATCTCCAGAGGTACAAATCGCCCTCTTAACCGAACGGATAACATATCTCACAGAGCATTTTAAGACCCACACCAAGGATCATCACTCAAGAAGGGGTCTTTTGAAACTCGTTGCTCAGAGAAAGAAGCTTATCAATTATCTGAAAACTTCTGATAAAGGCCGTTATGATAAAGTCATAGAACGACTGGGAATCAGGAAGTAGGCAGAGTTTGCAACTCATGAACAATATCACAAGACAGTTAAGGAGACAAGTGAATAGTAAATGAAAAATGTTGAATTAGAGATAAAGGGAAAACGGCTGATCCTTGAGACAGGGCAGTTGGCGAGACAATCGGATGGTGCAGTCGTAGTAAAGTTTGGTGATACTGTTGTCCTTGCTACAGCAGTTGCTGACAAGAGGGCAAGGGAAGGTCTAGATTTCTTCCCCCTTACTATTGATTATCAGGAGAAGACATATGCTGCCGGCAAAATTCCTGGGGGGTATTTTAAGCGAGAGGGAAGACCTTCTGAGAAAGAGGTGTTGACGTCTCGTTTGATCGATCGTCCGATGAGGCCGTTATTCCCGAAGGGGTTCTATTGTGAGACACAAGGGATAGTCGCAGTCTTGTCTTATGGGACCGAAAATGTCGCGGATATACTCGGGATCATCGGCGTGTCCGCTGCTATTCACATCTCCGACATACCTTTTCATGGCCCTGTCGGTGCGGTGAGGGTCGGAATGCTCGAGGGCAACTTAATCATCAACCCTGACTTCTCTGAATGTGAAAACGTGGAACTCAATCTTGTAGTGGCCGGGACAGAAGATGCCGTAATAATGGTAGAGGGTGGAGGCGCTGAGGTTTCAGAGTCTGTATTGTTGGAGGCTATCGAGTTCGCGCATCAAGAGATCAAGCGAATTGTGATGCTTCAGCACCAATTGCGGGATAAGGCCGGCAGAGAAAAGCGATCTGTTGCTCCTGTCATTGAAAATGCTGATCTCAAAAATATTGTGAGGCATTATGTATCTGAAAAGGTACATGAAGCAATAAAGATATCTGATAAACAGCGAAGGCAGGGCGCTCTGGACATCATACTGGAAGATGTGATACGGCATATCAATGTGTCAGAAAACGCTGAGCTATTTTTTGGAATCCCAGATAAGGATTTGACACGGGATATAGCTAATATTTTCGAGGGTTACGAAAAGGAGATCGTCAGGGGTAAGATACTTATGGAGGGCACAAGGGCAGATGGCAGGAAAACCGACGAGATAAGGGCTATATCGTGCCATGTGGGAATCCTTCCTCGTACTCATGGCTCGGCGCTCTTTATCAGAGGAGAAACCCAGGCTCTCGCTGTGACAACTCTTGGAACGACTGAAGATGAGCAAAAATTGGAAACCCTCGAGGGTGAGATATATAAGAGATTCATGCTTCACTATAATTTCCCTCCTTTCAGCGTGGGAGAAGTGAAGCCGCTCCGGTCCCCCGGCAGAAGGGAAATTGGTCATGGGGCTTTAGCAGAACGGGCATTAGGCTATGTAATTCCTCCCAAGGAGACATTCCCATATACAGTGAGAGTTGTTTCGGACATCCTCGAATCCAACGGCTCGTCGTCCATGGCCACCGTCTGCGGGACAACGCTCTCATTGATGGATGCGGGGGTTCCTATATCATCGCCTGTCGCGGGTATTGCCATGGGACTTATAAAGGAACATGACCGAGTTGCCGTTCTAACTGACATTCTGGGCCTTGAAGACCATCTTGGTGACATGGACTTTAAGGTGGCTGGAACAGCTAAGGGCATCACTGCTTTCCAAATGGATGTAAAGATCGGCGGCGTGAGCAGTGAAATTCTTAAGACCGCTCTCGAGCAGGCAAAGACAGGCAGACTGTTTATTCTTGATAAAATGAATCTGGCAATCTCGTCTCCAAGACTGGACCTATCTCCTCATGCGCCACGGATATACACCATGCAGATAAGACAAGAAAAGATCCGTGACGTCATAGGTACAGGGGGAAAGATTATTCGTGGGATTATAGAGCAGACAGGGGTTAAAATAAACATAGATGACACTGGGACTATCAATATCGCATCTCCTGATGAAGACTCCGCGAAAAAGGCAATTGAAATAATACAAGGCATCGTTGAGGAGGCAGTGGTTGGCAAGCTCTACAAGGGGAAAGTGAAAAGAATTACTGATTTTGGAGCTTTTATAGAGATACTTCCAGGGACAGACGGTCTTGTGCATATATCGCAAATATCTGAGAAAAGGATAGCGAAGGTTACTGATGAGCTGAATGTGGGAGATGAAGTGGTCGTGAAGGTTATTGAGATTGACAATCAAGGACGAATTCGGTTAAGCAGAAAAGACGCTATCAGGGCTCAGGCTGAAAAACAAGAGTAAGATGAATTCTTTAAAACTACATTATTTCCCAGATATCGTCTGCTGCTTATTAGTTCACTGAGTATGTTTACAAAACGCGCACTGGATAATGATATTCCCGTAGTTATGGAGCAGTTGAAGAATTTCCGCTCCGTTATTCTGGGGATATGGGTAAAAGTGGGTTCCCGTCATGAAACGCCTGATAAAAATGGCATTTCTCACTTTCTTGAACACATGTTTTTTAAGGGCACAAAAAAAAGAACCGCTACTGATATATCATTTCATATTGATTCACTCGGAGGCGACCTCAATGCGTTTACCTCGAGGGAAAATACAGCTTTCTACGTAAAAGTCCTTGATGAATATATTGACAAGGGCGTTGAACTGCTAACTGACATATTTTTGCACTCACTGTATCAGGAGGAGGAAATAGAAAAAGAAAAAGGGGTGATTAAAGAGGAAATAAAGCTTGTCGAGGATACCCCTGATGAATATATACATGACCTTTTCAGCAGGACAATATGGGGAGAGACAGAACTTGGACAGCCTGTTCTTGGCAAAAGGGAGACCATCAAAACATTCACTCGCGATGATTTGCTGAATCATGTCAGAAAATATTATGGAACCTCCGACACGGTAGTGGCATGTGCTGGTAATTTTGAGCCCGATCATGTCATAAATCTTCTCAACCACTATCTGGGAAACCTCCGGAGAGGCTCTGAACCACAATCCTTTTCAGCTCCCTCCTTTAGGAGTGCGATCGAAGTATATCCCAAAGATCTGTCAGAGACGCATATCTGCTGCGGCTATGAAGGGTTATCCTTTGCAAGTCCGGAAAGATATGCAATTGCGATTTTGAATTCCATCGTCGGGTCCAGTGTGAGCTCAAGACTATTTCAAGAAATTAGAGAGAAGAAGGGCTATGCATACTCGATCTATTCATTTGTATCCTCATACCAAGATACAGGTTTTTGGGCTGTTTATGCAGGTACAGGTAGAAAGCGGGCGGTCAGTGTTACTGAACTCATCATCAAAGAAATGCAAGGACTTTACAATACCATCTCCAATACTGAACTGAGACGGGCAAAGGATCAACTGAAGGGCAACATCATCCTTGGACTAGAATCAACAAGCAACAGGATGCAGAGTATTGCCCGTCAGGAGATATACTACGGACGATATTTCACTCAGAAGGAGATAATGAGGGAAATTGAGGCGGTAAGTCTTTCACATGTGAAAGACTTAGCCTGTCGGCTGATTAATGAGGGAAAAATGAGCATGGCAGTACTGGGACCTGTCAAAGAGGACGATTTCAAAGACATACATTAGATGGGAGCCATGCATTGATTACCAATAAATTCGGGCATCTACCACTGTAAAAAACCAATTGAATGAGATGGGTGGTGACCCATATGCTCACTGAATTAAGAATCAGAAATTTCACCATTATAGATACCCTTTCTATCAGCTTTCTATCAGGTCTAACGATCCTTACCGGTGAGACTGGAGCAGGAAAATCCATAATAGTAGGTGCCCTCGGTCTTCTTCTTGGTGACAGGGCATCTGCCGACGTGATCAAAACTGGAGAGAAAGACGCGCATGTTGAGGCATATTTTGATCCTATAAATCATCCGATGCTTGATGAGCTTGGCATAGAAAGTGGGGATGGTATGATTTTCAGAAGAAGTATATCATTACAAGGAAAGACCAAGGCCTACATTAATGATACGCCAGTTAACCTTTCAACGCTCTCTGCGATAGGTAAAAGCCTTATAGACATCTATGGCCAGCATGAACATCAAGGTCTTTTGAGAAAAGAAAACCATCTGCTCTTTCTCGATACCTTGGGAGATCTGTTTGAGGAAAGTCGCATCTTGAAATCATCTTACAATGATGTGATAACTTTAAGACATACTGTAAATGAGATGCGCTCACGAATGCAAGAGAGGAGCCTCAGGATAGAATTTCTGAGATTCCAGTTGCATGAAATTGCTGCGGCAAAGCTTATACCTGGAGAAAAAGAATCAATTGAACAGGAAAGAAAAATCCTGCTTAATCTTAGCAAGCTCAAAGAGGCAGCCGACATGGCTTATAACTTACTATACAGCGCTGATAGGTCTTGCCTGGAGCAACTTTCGATGGTAGTAGCACGCATAAAAGAGATGGCCCATATTGACTCTAACGCTCAAGACCCACTTGCCACATTGGAATCAGCAGTCCCTCTCATAGAGGATGCGCTCATATCTATTAGAAACATTAGAGACAAATATGACTCTGACCCTCAACACCTTTCTGAACTCGATGAAAGACTGGAGGTCATCAAGAGACTTGAGAGGAAATATGGTGAGGGCGTTGATGGGATAATTCTATACAAGGAGAGGGCACAGGAGGAACTTGAGAAACTTGAACACATTGAAGAACAATTGGACGTCTTAGAGAATGACCTCACTGAAAAAAATGATGCCCTGGCGGCGTTAGCGGAAAGCCTGTCAAAAAAAAGGCATGCAATCGCTGCGAGGATAGAGCAGCTGGTGAGCAGCGAGTTGCTCGAACTTGGATTCCAAAGAGCCCACTTCAAGATTGATATGAAGCAAAGAGAAATTCTCACTGAACACGGCAAGGACGATATTGAATTTATGTTTTCTGGTAACCCAGGCGAAGACCCAAAACCGCTAATTAAGATTGCCTCCGGCGGAGAATTATCGCGGATAATGCTTGCCTTGAAATGTGTTGAAATAAGCAAGTTGACAAGTCACCAAGACCCTCTCCTCCCGCTCCCTCCTTCTGCTGAACGGACACTTATTTTCGATGAAGTGGATGCCGGGATTGGCGGTGTGACAGCACAGCATGTGGGGAATAAGTTGAAAGCGATTGCGGCAAATTATCAGGTACTCTGTATCACCCATCTTCCTCAGATTGCGGCAACGGCCTCCCACCATTTACGGGTAACGAAGGATATTTACAGGGACAACGTTAAAGTGTCGATTGACCTATTGACAGGGACTAAGAGGAAGGAAGAACTTGCACGTATGCTCAGCGGCATGGTCACCGATGGTGCGCTAAAACATGCGGGAGAATTACTCAGTATTAACAGAGACAAATAAACCTACGAAGGTCTGACGGGTCCAACTGAATTAACTAAATGGTGAAGAAATGAAGGGGAATGCAAAAAAGAAGGCTAAAGGCACGATCGTTATCGATAAACAATCATGCAAAGGTTGCAAGTACTGCATTATGTCGTGTCCCAATGGAGCTATAATAATGGACAACACTTTTAATAGTATGGGATATTTCACCGCTCACTTTGCGCATGCTGAAAAATGCTCCGGTTGCGCCATGTGTGCTGAAATGTGTCCTGATATAGCGATAGAGGTTTGGAAAGATACGGAGTGAGATTAATCACACACAATTCCTTAAATAGAAAACTGAGTCTTTCCCTTTTAACATCGTAGGGCAAGAAGTCCCCTTCCGGCAGGCTTGCCTGCAAGGTGGG
>Ga0074045_10006176_pt1 | contig 10319 bp, 7 predicted proteins | sample BogForMeECP23OM2_FD_94442 | JGI IMG/M metagenome (GOLD analysis project Ga0074045, IMG submission 94442) | Bog forest soil microbial communities from Calvert Island, British Columbia, Canada - Bog Forest MetaG ECP23OM2 | ecosystem: Environmental > Terrestrial > Soil > Wetlands ... | reverse complement strand
GGATTTTGCCTTTCAGCGGCAGGATCGCCTGATACTTGCGGTCGCGCCCCATTTTTGCGGAGCCGCCGGCCGATTCGCCCTCGACCACGAACAGTTCGCAGCGCGCCGGATCCCGTTCCTGGCAATCCGCCAGCTTCCCCGGCAAGCCGCTGGAATCCATCGCGGATTTTCGGCGCGTCAGTTCGCGGGCCTTGCGGGCGGCTTCACGTGCGCGCGCCGCGTCGATGCACTTGCCGATAATGCGCCGCGCCACGGTGGAATGTTTGTCAAACCATTCGCCCAGTTTTTCGTTGACGAGTTGCTCCACGTCACCCTTGATGTCGCTGTTCAGCTTGCCCTTGGTCTGGCCCTCGAACTGCGGTTGCGGCAGGCGCACGCTGACCACGGCCACAAGTCCTTCACGCACGTCGTCCCCGGAAATGCTCACTTCGTCCTTCTGCTCCTTCAACATTCCCGCCGAGGAAGCGAAGTTGTTGATCGAACGCGTCAGCGCCGACCGGAACCCGGACAGATGCGTTCCGCCATCCACGGTGTTGATGGTGTTCGCAAACGCAAAAACATTCTCGCCGTACGTGTCGTTGTATTGCAGGGCAATTTCCATCTCCACGTTGCCCTTCTTCCCTTCCATGTAAATCGGCGAATCGTGCAGCGTGGTTTTGCCGCGATTCAGATGCTTGACGAATTCCGCAATGCCTCCCGTAAAGCGAAACTCCGTGCTCTTCTCAGTGCGTTCGTCGTTCAACGTGATTTTCAGGCCCTTGTTTAGGAACGCGTATTCGCGCAAACGCGTTGCCAGAGTGTCATAGCTGAACGCAATCTTCTCGAAAATAGCGGGATCTGGGTGGAACTTCACTTTCGTGCCTGTTTTCCGCGTTTTTCCCGTTTGCTTGAGCTTGGTGACGGGTTTGCCCTTTTCGTAGCTCTGTTCCCACACCGCGCCATCGCGTTGAATCTCGAGCTCCAGAAAATCGGAGAGCGCGTTCACAACAGAGACGCCCACACCGTGCAGACCGCCGGAAACCTTGTACGATTCGCTGTCGAATTTTCCGCCGGCGTGCAGCACTGTGAGCACCACTTCCGCCGCAGGACGTTTTTCCGTGGCGTGCATGTCCACGGGAATGCCGCGGCCGTTGTCCACCACGGTCACGGAATTGTCCGCGTGCACGGTGACGTTCACTTCATCCGCAAAGCCCGCCATCGCTTCGTCCACGGAGTTATCCACCACTTCCCACACCAGGTGGTGCAAGCCCATCTCTCCGGTCGAACCGATGTACATGGCGGGACGCAGCCGCACAGCCTCCAGCCCGCCAAGCACCTTGATGGACTTCGCGTCGTACTGGTGGCCGACTTTTCCCGTCACCGTTTCCTTGTCGCCCATTGCATCTCCTGACGTGCGTGCCTACGGCAATCCACTCGTGCGGAAAGTTGCCCGGCGCACAACCGGGTTTCCGGCGGCAATGCTGCAAAACCTAATTTGGTGAAGCTAGGAAGGGCGTGAAGTTTGCAATCCCCGTTCGTCGCCTCACCCTTTGATCCCGGTCGAGCATGGGACTCGTAGGGTTCCTGCTTCATCCCATCCCGCGCTCCGGGACGTGGCGAAGACTTATGTTCTCCAGGACCGCCGGCCTGCCCCTGGCGCAGGGCTTTGCTGGCCAAACCATCCTGGCGGACGTGCCGATTGGGAGGAAAAACCGCGAACCGGCAACCTCTAAATTTTACTGGAAATGGAGCGTTTTCTCAAGCGGGAGAATGAGCCATGTGGATAAATAACTGTTTTATTTACAAATAGTTATAATGTAGTGTCGCAATCACTTCTTGCGCCTTTTGCAATCGGGGGCCGCGTGGAATCCGATCGCTCTTCTCATCGGATTGGGTGTCTCCAACATCTGCTTAATTGTGGCGAAAACCGCCTGAAATCTGGCGTCGTATTTGCGCTCCATTTCCTCGATTTTTCGCCGCAACTCCTCGTGCGTGGCCAGCATGCTTCGTAATTGGACGAACGCGCGCATGATAGCGATGTTGACCTGCACCGCGCGGTCACTGCGCAAAACACTCGACAGCATGGCAACACCTTGTTCGGTGAACGCGTACGGGCACGCCCTGCGGGCCCCTCCCCAACTTGAAGTCACAGATTGTGACTTCAAGCTTTTCACTTCTTCCGAGTCTAGTTGAAACAGGAAGTCTTCGGGGAATCGCGTTCTATTGCGTTTAACCGCCTGCACGAGAGCCTTTACGGGGACGGCGTACAAGACCGCAAGGTCGTTACTGAGTATCACTTTTTGATCGCGTAGAAAGTGAATCTTCTGTTCAATACGCTCGCGGGGGATGGTCTGTTTACTGATTTGGTACTTAATCTTACGACTATATAGCAATGAGACTTAAAATCACAAACTGCGATTTCGAGTCTCAACTTGCCGGCTGAGAAGCACTTCAGATGCGCATCGGCATAATCACGTAGCGATAGCGGTAGCTGTCGTCCGCAAGCGGACGCATCTGCCCGGCGGACTGCTCGTCCTTCAGTTCGATGCTGATCGGTCCTTCCGCGGCGGCGCCCAGAAAATCCAGCATGTAACTGGAATTGAATCCGATGGCAATGGGCTCGCCCTTGTACTCTTTCTCGATGGTCTCTTTCGCTTCGCCGTATTCGGGGCTGGAAGCGGAAATTTCCACTCCTTCCGTGGAGACGGAGAGTTTCACGGCGTGCGAGCGCTGGTCGGCGAGTTGCGAGACGCGCCGCACCGCATCACTCAGTTCCGTGCGTTCCAGCGCGACGGTCTTGTTGTTGTCACGTGGCAACACCGCTTCGTAATTTGGGAACTGCCCGGTAAGGATGCGCGAAATCAGCAAACGATGGTCCACTTGGAAGAACAAGTGGCTTTCATCCTTCGCAAACTCCATCTGTGCATCGGAACCCGCGACGTTAGAGAGTTTTTCCACTTCATCCATGGCCTTCTTGGGGATCAGCACGCGTACTTCCCCGTTCAGTCCGGCCAGTTTTTGGTCCGTCTCCGCGAGTGCCAGGCGGTGGCCATCCGTCGCCACCATGGCTAGAGTATCTGGCTTCAGGATGAGCAACCCGCCGTTCAGCGTGTAGCGCGACTCTTCCATGGAGATGGCGAATTTGGTCTTGCCGATCAAGTTTTCCAGGATAACCGCGGGGATCTTCACCAGTGTGTGCGGCATCGTGGGGAGAGCGGGGAAATTCTCCTTGGCCATACCGACCAGTTTGTATTTCTTCTTCTCACTGACAATCTCGACCCAGTGATTGTCAAGCAACTTGAACTTAATCTCGCCCTCAGGAAGCAGGCGCACAAGTTCGAGGAGTTTCTTAGCGGGGATGGTACCGGCGCCTTCTTTCTTGATCTTGGCCTCACACGATGTGCGGACACTAAGCTCCAGGTCCGTTGCTGTGATCGTTAGGCGGCTCCCTTTCGCCTCCACCAGAAGGTTGGAGAGAATCGGGATGGTTGTCTTGCGCTCAACCACACCTTGTGTTGTCGTAAGTTCATTGAGCAACGCTGATTTCGTTACGCTGAATTCCATTGCTTCACTTTCCTCGCGTGCGGTTCCCGGTGCAGTCATCGCTTTCCCCTGTTGACTTTACCCGCTAGCGTACTCTACTCGTTTTTGTGCAAAGTATAAAGGCCGCGCCTTGCGGATTCTCTGTGGAAATAGTGCTGTTTCATTAAAGGGCACATTTCCCAACCCGATGCTGCTTAGACCCCCGCCAGAATCCTTTTATTCACAGCTATCACTTCTTTCACAAACCCCTATCTAAAAGAAATCAGTTCCATAGCTTATTGTGATGATGACTGCAGTGAATTAGTGGAAAACCTTCCACTATGCAGCCCCGCTTGCAATTTCTTCGAGATAGATGGAGTGGAATTTTCTGCGCATCATTGGAAAACTCAACTACGTTGGCAAACGACCATGATTTGCTGCACATCCCTAAACAGTTTATCCGTACCTTTCCCACATGTACTTCACAGTTTCTCCTTACCCGCCATTCGTGACAAACTGTCCCACGCAGCATCAAACCACATGCGCCTGAATCTCGTTTTTCAAAGTATGTCCACAGTTTTTGCATTCCCGTAAGGCACTTCCAGCGGGAACTAAGGAGCTCGTCGGCATGTCTACAATTCTTATCACTGGTGCCAACCGTGGTCTAGGCTTGGAGTTCACACGACAATATGCCGCGGATGGCTGGAAGGTGCTCGCAGCAACCCGGCAGCCAGAAAAGAGCGCCGATCTCAAACAATTGTCAGCGCAACATCCTACGCTCACGTTACATCGCCTGGATGTTACGGATGAAAAGTCCGCCCAGGATCTTGCCCGCAAACTTGACGGGACGCCCATAGATGTTCTGCTGCATAGCTCGGGTATCTATCCCCGCAAGGGCCAGAACATTGGCAGCATCGATTACGATGGCTGGCGCGAGGCCTTAGAGACTAATCTTTTCGGTGTCATGCGCGTGACGGAGGCCCTGCTCGAAAACGTCGCAGCCAGCCACCGCAAGCAGATTGCAGCCATCTCCACGTCATTGAGCACCCTCAGCGGTGTGCAGGGTGCTTCAGTTGCGCAGGCCGGTACATCCTACCAATACCGTAGCAGCAAAACAGCTCTCAACATGGCTCTGTCCATTCTCGCGAAAGAGTTGGCGCCGCGCGGCATCAGCGTCGTGCTACTTGATCCAGGTTGGGTGAAAACAGATATGGGCGGCCCACACGCGCCCCTTTCCCCTCAGGAGAGCATTGTGGGAATGCGAAAAGTGCTCACTGGCAAGCCCATGGAAATATCCGGGAAGTTTCTGGGGCACGATGGCGCGCTGCGTCCCTGGTAACGACACAAAAACTGCCGACTCGAGCAGCAGATCTAACCGCGGCACGAACACAAGCCACAAAAGAAAAGACCCATGGCCATCCACGGGTCTTTCCTTTAAGAAGAGAGGGAAGAAACGCTCTTACTGTAGCGCGTCCATCAATCGCGTGATGGTGCGATTCAATTCCTTGTCGGAACGGCGCAACTCCTCGATCTTGTTGATCGAATGCAACACCGTGGTGTGGTGCTTTCCGCCGAATTGCCGGCCAATTTCCGGAAGCGAGGCCGTGGTCAACTGCTTCACGATGTACATGGCCACCTGGCGGGGGAAAGCGATCGCGCGCGTATTGCTCCTCACCTTCAAATCCTGTTCCCGCAAGTTGAAATGTTCACTGACGCGCTTCTGGATCAGATCAATGGTGACGCGCTTCTCCTGCGAAGCGATGATGTTGCGCAGTACCTGCTGCGCCGTGGCCAGCGAAACCACCGTGCCAGTCAGTGAAGCGTAAGCCATCAGCCGCGTCAAAGCCCCTTCCAGTTCCCTCACGTTGGATTTGATCGCCCGCGCGATATACTCCGCCACCTCATCCGGCAGGTTGAAGCGGTCGTTCTCCGCTTTTTTCTGGAGGATGGCAATCTTCGTTTCCAGGTCCGGCGGCTGAATATCGGCGATCAATCCCCACTCGAACCGCGAGCGCAGCCGCTCTTCGATGGAATTGATGTCCTTCGGCAGGCAATCGGAAGAAATCACGATCTGCTTCTGCTGCTCATACAGTGCGTTGAATGTATGAAAGAACTCTTCCTGGGTGCGTTCCTTGCCGGCGATGAACTGGATATCGTCCACCAGCAGCACATCAACGGTGTGGAACCTGTCGCGGAAGCTGATCATGCGGTCAAAGCGCAGCGAATTAATCACCTCGATGGTGAACTTTTCCGCGCTGACGTAACTCAGCCGCGTGGCCGGGTTGCGTTTCTTAATCAGGTGCCCGATCGCATGCATCAGGTGGGTCTTGCCCATCCCCACGCCGCCATACAGGAAGAGCGGATTGTAAGCCTTGGAGGGCTGCTCCGCCACCGCGCGCGAAGCCGCATGCGCAAACTCGTTGGACTTCCCCACCACGAAGGTGTCGAAGGTATAGCGCAAATTCAACTGATGATCGCTGCTCTCGAAGTCCAGCTTGGACTGTTTCGCTCCAATTGCCGCCGGCGCCGCCTGCACGGGCTCTTCTTCGGTGCACACGTACTGCACCTTCATGTTGGGCGTGCCCATCTGGTGGAATACCGCCTTGACTATCTCTCCGTAGGTGCGCGTTAGCACTTGGCGGAAGACCGTGCTGGGGATCTGTACGAAGAGCGTTTCCCCGTCCATGCGGTTCAGCCGGGTGGGTTGGAACCAGGTGGTATAGGTATTGATGCTGACCCGGGACTTACTCAACTCTAGAAATTTGTCCCAGACATTCTGTGTTTCGCGTTCGCGTCCGATTTGCGCTGCGGTAGTCATCTTGATGGAAAAAGCCAAATCCCTAAGCTATTTCCACAGGTGTGAATAAGCTGTGGAAAGCATTCTTGTGCCCTAAAGCTTCACGCTTTGGAGTTCGTGCACACGCTGGAACGATTAGTTCGTGCCCCTTGGTTTCCCGCGTGGCCCTTTCAGAGTAGCCCCGACCACGTGCCACTTGCTTCTAGACTGGGTGGGATTCTCGCGCACTGTCCGTGTTGGAGCAAGCGAAAAATGTGCGAAGGGCTGTACCGCCGTTCACATGGCATTCACAACTTTTCCACAAGCACCAGTTTTGTGCAAGCACGAAAATTTTCCCGCTTTTCCCGCCCATTTCTTCAAATATTTTTGCGCGCCGCATTGCTTTGCACTGATTTTGTGCAAGCGCCCCTGAGGAAATCTCTTGCAATCTTTCAGCGTTTTCGGTCTGGGCGCTCGAAATCGAAGACGCCTTGCGGGTCCGCGCCGATCAATAGCCGGTTTTCTTCCACCAGAATCGTGTTGGCCTCGAGCCGCCCGCCGTCCGGCGTATAGATGCGATACTCGGAGCGGCGATTCCCCTCCTTGTCAAAATGCAGCAGCGTGTTGTGCAAAGCCATCCAAAGATCTCCATTCACCGGGTCCGCACCAAAAGCGGTCAAGATCGCCATGAAATACGGAGGAGTCTGCTTCTTTTCCTGTTTTTCAATCTCTTTGCGCGCTGCCTGCGCCTCCGGATATGCATCCAGCCCGGTAAACTCGAAATCCAGGCCAGCGTAACCCGCCCGGTCGTATTGCCGCACCAGCGGTTCCGGGCGGTATGTATATCCGTAGTACAGCCGCCCCTGCCCATCTGTTCCCAAGCGGCCCACGCTGATCGCACGGTTGATCTCCGGCCGCGACGAAAGATCCTCGGGCTCCCCAATCTCCCGCACAATCCGGCCATTCGGCCCGAACACGGTCACCAGGTGCTCTCCGCGCAGCGTGCTGACCGCCACTTCCCCATCGGGCAATGCGGCCACGGATACGGGTGCGTTCACGGAGATGGCGCGCAGTTGCTTGCCGTCGGAAGAGAATTCCGTGACTTGGCTGTAACCGCGATCCACGACGTACACATTTCCTTGCGCATCAACGTCGCAGTCTTCGCCAAAATCAATGGCCGCCCGCCCGGCCTTATCGGCAACTGCCGCGGAAGGCGGCGCTCCGATCACCCTCAATTGTTTCTCCTTCTCGTCAAAGATCGTCACGCCCACGCCAGGCGACGCCAAAATGAAATACTTGCCATCCTGCCCGCGCTTAATGGCCCGCAGCCCCGGCCCGATGGGCTTGAATACGCGCTTGCGGGCGGTCAGGTCCTCATCCACCTGGGAAGCGACCGCGCCCAACACACCCGCCAGACACAATCCCGCCACAGCCGCCGTGATTTTTCCGCTGATTCTTCGCATGGTCTTTCAGATTGCAACCAACCCGCTGTGGTTGCTTCTCCCTGCGCCAACTAATCAATGCACAATCGCACGCGTTCAATCGAGCTCGCGCGCAACCGCCCCGCATCATTACGCGGCCCCGGATCGTCCGTTTCGATCAACACCGCATTCATCTGGACGTTGCCCGTTGCCACTTCAAAGCGCGCCGGCATTGCATCCAGAAACTTTTTCAGAATTCCCGCCCGGTCCATGCCGATCACCCCGTCGTGCGGCCCGGTCATCCCCACGTCAGTAATGTAAGCCGTGCCGTTCGGCAGGACGCGCTCGTCGGCGGTGGCTACGTGCGTATGCGTGCCCACCACCGCGGTCACCCGGCCGTCCAGGTACCATCCCATCGCGATTTTCTCGCTGGTGGTTTCCGCGTGCATGTCCACCAGCACGAACGCAACGTCCCCAGGGATTTTCGCCAATTCGCTCTCTGCCTTGCGGAAGGGATCGTCAATGGCTGGAAGGAAAATGCGTCCTTGCAGGTTCAACACCGCGAACTTCACGCCGTTTTTCGCCGTGCCCACGTACAGCCCCGTTCCCGGATTCCCTTCCGGAAAATTCGCCGGCCGCAGCAAGCGCGGCTGGTGCGGCATGTACTCCATGATTTCCTTGCGGTCCCAGCTATGGTTCCCGCCGGTCAGCACCTCGATGCCGTTCTGGAGCAGCCCTTCCGCCAGCCGCGGCGTAATCCCGAATCCCGAAGCGGAGTTCTCCCCATTCGCAATTACGAGATCAATCTGGCGCTGCTCCACAAGGTCTGCCAGGCGGTCATGAACAATCTGCCGCCCCGGTGACCCCACAATGTCCCCTACAAAAAGTGTGCGCATGTATTAAGGAATCAGCTCTCAATTCTAAAGCTTGCGTCGAGCAAGCCCGATTGCCTGCAACTCCGCAAAGAAGCCTAGTTTCAGGGTTCTAAGCTATCTATTCACTTATAACTGACAAGTGAAACTCGCCATTCCCGAATGCCACTCGGCGAAGCCCGTTTTCCTTTCTTAAAACTGAAAACTGACTCCACATCCGTTTCTTCGGACCCTCTTGCTTCTTACTTAAAACTGAAAACTTACCACTGAAAACTAAAACAGAGCGGACCGCTCAGCCGTGGGTTGCTAGGCCGTGAACCTCTGAAATAAGTGGGCACCACGAGCCAACCATTAGGCTTTCCTGCCCCGCTCGCAGGTCCCATCAGGAACCCGCCAACGGGACAGGCCGTGCACACAGGCTGGCTGTCCGCAGCACCCCAGAGATTCGTTACGGTTCAAACGGCGTTCGCGTCCTCACCTGCCTCGAAGTACCGCTCCACCCCACATTATCCTCCCACTCCCCGCGCGCGTCCAACCCGCCCGCTTCTGTGTTTGCCACCTGTAAACTGTCAACAGTGAACTCTCATCCCGCCATCCACGTCTCATCTCCGCTACAATGTCCTTCGGATGGACAGGAGGCCCTATGAATTACCGCCGCTTTGGCCGCACCGGTTGGCAGGTTAGTGAGATTGGCTATGGCATGTGGGGCTTGGCCGGCTGGACCGGCTCCGACGACGCGGAGACACTCGCTTCACTGCATCGCGCCATCGAGCTTGGCTGCAATTTCTTTGACACCGCGTGGGCCTACGGCGACGGCAAGAGCGAGCAGATTCTCTCGAGGATTCTCGCCCACTACAAAAACAACTCCAGTGTTGGCGGGCCGGACAAGCATCTCTACGTGGCGACGAAAATCCCGCCGAAGAACCGCAAATGGCCCAGCCGCCGCGAATTCACTCTCGATGATTGTTATCCCCCTGCGTACGTCGAAAAGTACCTCGAGAAAAGCCTAAAGAATCTTGGCGTCGCAACCATCGACGTCATGCAATTCCACACCTGGGAAGACCGCTGGCTGAACGACGAGCGCCTGCCGCGCTCCATCGAAAATATGAAAAAGAGCGGCAAGGTGCGCGCTTGGGGAATCAGCGCCAATCGGTGGGAGCCCTGCAACGCGATCCGCGCGGTTCTGGAAGGCCACGCCGACGCCGTGCAAACCATCTACAACATTTTCGACCAGAATCCCGAGGATGCCCTCTTCCCCATTTGCCGCATGAAGGATGCCGCCGTGATCGCGCGTGTACCTTTCGATGAAGGTACGTTGACCGGCACTCTTACCCTGGCTTCCAAATGGCCCGCGGGCGATTGGCGCAACTCCTATTTCGTGCCGGAAAACCTGAAATCCAGCGTGACCCAAGCAGAGGCGCTGCGTCCTCTGGTTCCCGCGGGCTCCACGATGGCGGAGCTCGCGCTGCGATTCATCCTTACGAATCCGGATGTGAGCACCATGATCCCGGGCATGCGCAAACTCAAGAATGTGGAAGCCAATTGCGCGGCGAGCGTTGCGGGAGCGCTGCCCGCCGATTTGCTCAAGAAACTTCGCGCGCACCGTTGGGACCGCAACCCTACTTCGTGGTCGCAGTAAAAGAGAAAGAGCCATGAGCCGCGGCGTAAAAGTACAGATCTACGGACAGAGCTACACGATTTTTGGTGACCTGGACGAAGCCTATGTGCAGCAACTCGCCGCCTACGTGG
>Ga0074045_10006175_pt1 | contig 10319 bp, 5 predicted proteins | sample BogForMeECP23OM2_FD_94442 | JGI IMG/M metagenome (GOLD analysis project Ga0074045, IMG submission 94442) | Bog forest soil microbial communities from Calvert Island, British Columbia, Canada - Bog Forest MetaG ECP23OM2 | ecosystem: Environmental > Terrestrial > Soil > Wetlands ... | reverse complement strand
GGGCGGACTGGGCCAGTTATCCAAGCAGCGCTCGGTCCAGTTCGTGCAAGGAAAAGCGGCGTTCGTGAACGCCACCACCTTGAAAGTGACGAAGACCGCAGCCGGTGGCGAAGAGAACCTGACATTCGACCGCATCATTATCGCGACCGGGTCGCGTCCGACCGTCGTGCCCAGTCTCAAGCTCGACAGCCCGCGCCTCATGGATTCGACCGGCGCTCTCGATCTGCCCGATATCCCTGGAACGCTGCTGGTGATCGGCGGCGGCTACATCGGACTGGAACTCGGTTCGGTGTACGCCACCCTCGGCACCAAGGTGACCTGCGTGGAAATGATGCCCGGCCTGCTTCCGGGAGCCGATCGCGACCTGGTGCTGCCTCTGCACAAGCGTCTGGAAAAACTCTTCTCCGCGATCCTGCTGAATACTACCGTCAAAGCGCTCAAGGACGAAAAGACCGGCATCCGAGTAACCCTCGATGGGCCCAACGTAAAAGAAAAAGAACAGGTATTCGACCGGGTGCTGATGTCGGTAGGCCGCCGCCCGAATTCCGAGATCCCCGGCCTCGATAAGACAAAGGTCAAAGTCAACCCGAAGGGATTTATCGAAATCAACGAGCAGCGGCAAACTGCCGATCCGACGATCTACGCCATCGGCGACGTCGCCGGCGAACCGATGCTGGCCCACAAGGCAATGCATGAGGGCCGCACCGCCGTGGAAGCCATCGCCGGCCATAAAGTTGCCTTCGAGCCCAACGCAATTCCCGCGGTCGTGTTCACCGACCCCGAGATCGCATGGGCCGGACTGACCGAAACACAGGCCAAAGAACAAGGGCGCGAGATCACCGTCGCCAAGTTTCCGTGGGCCGCTTCTGGACGCGCCATCACGCTCGACCGGCCTGAAGGCCTCACCAAGCTGCTCATCGATCCGAAGACGGAGCGCGTGCTCGGTGTCGGCATCGTGGGCGCGGGCGCGGGCGAATTGATCGCCGAAGGCGTACTGGCCATCGAGATGTGCGCGCTGGCGGCGGATATCGGCATGACCATCCATCCCCACCCAACCCTGTCGGAAACGATGATGGAGTCGGCGGAAGTCTTCTACGGACAAGCCACCGATATCTATCGTCCAAAGAGGTCGTAGCGGCGATGATTCGCACGGTGGAGAGACGGGCGCCTCGCCCGTCCGCGGTGAGTCTCACGATTTATATTGGACGCTCGATGAAAAAACTGGCGTTTTTGGTTTTCCTCGTTGCCCTTTCTCTTCACGGCCTCGCGGCCCAGTCCGTGACCAGCCTGCTCCAGGGTGCAGCGCAGACTCAGGGACCAACTAGCGCCTCCGCCGATCAACTTGGGCGCGATACGCCTTCGGGAACCGTACTGGGGTTTCTGCAAACCGCGCAGTCCGGAGATTACAAGACCGCTGCCGACTACCTGCAAATGAGCGCCGCGCGCCGCCAGTCGCAGGGCCCGGAACTGGCCGAGAAACTGAAGCTGCTCATGGACCGCGCCTTCGTGGGCAAACTGCGCCGCCTCGCCACCACCTCCGAAGGCAGTCTCGAGTATGGCACCGCCGACGTGCAAACCATCGGTGTTTTTTCCTTTGGAGATGCCGACGTTCCAGTTGTCCTCGTCCGGATCGCCGACCCCAATTCCGGAAAAATCTGGCTCTTCTCCGCTGAGACGCTCAGCAAAGTTCCCGAGCTGTATGACAATGTCGAGGCTCACCAGGTCGAAAACAAACTTCCGCAAAGCCTGGTGCGAAATGTGTTTCTCGGGATGCCGCTATGGCAATGGCTGGCGCTTTTGGCCGCGATTCCCGTGGCGTTCGCAATTGGCTGGGCGATGATTTTGCTGCTGGCGATTCCGCGCCGGCTTTGGCTCAAGTTCAGAAATCGACCGAACCTGCACTCCTACAGCCGCATATCCAAGCCGCTGCTGGTTTCATTCAGCGCGTTGGCTCATCGGATCATTGCCAGCTACCTGGGCCTGCCGTTGCTGCCGCGTCTTTATTACTCCCGCACCATTTGGGTTCTGATCAGCATCGGCTTTTTCTGGTTTCTCCTGCGCGTCACCAACCTCAGCATGCAGCGTCTGCGTATCCGCGCTATCAGCGCGGGCCGCATCGGCACCGGGACCCTGATGGTGCTGGGCGAGCGGTTGCTCACGGCGCTGGTGGTGATTGTGGCCATCCTGGCCACGCTCGGCATTCTGGGCTTCAACCTGACCACCTTGCTCGCCGGCCTCGGCATCGGCGGCATTGCCATCGCCTTCGCCGCCCAGAAGACTCTCGAAAATCTTTTCGGTGGAATCTCTGTTCTCGCCGACGAAGTTATCCGCGTTGGGGATTACTGCCGCTTCGTCGATCGCACCGGAACTGTAGAAGACATCAGCCTGCGTTCCACCCGCGTTCGCACCGACGCACGCACCGAGCTCTCCATTCCCAACGGCGCGCTCGCCACCATGAGCATCGAGAATTTCACCCGGCGCGACAAGATTCTCTTCAATCCTGCGCTCGCCATCCGGTGTGAGACCACGGCCGACCAGTTGCGCTACTTGCTGGCTGAGGTTCGCCGGATGCTATACGAACACCCGAAAGTCGAAAGCGACAGCGCCAGCATCCGCTTTGCCAATTTCGACAACAGCGCTTTGCGCCTGGAAGTCTTCAGCTACGTGCTCACTCGCGACTCCACCGAATTCGCCGCCATCCGCGAAGACCTGCTGTTGCGCATCATGGAGATTGTGGAAAAATCAGGCAGCGGTTTCGCCCTCCCGTCGCAGACCATGTACTTTTCGCGCGATTCCGGCCTCGACCAGGAAAAAGCCAGCGCCGCCCAGCAGCAGGTCCAGCAATGGCGGGACCAGCACAAGCTGCCATTCCCCGATTTTGCGCCTGCCGACAAGTCGGCTTTTCGCGGTTCCATTGTCTATCCGCCCCCCGGGTCGGTAACCGGAAAAAACCAGCGGATTCCCTAAACTATGGGGATCCGCCCACTTACCCCAGTAACTTGCGGCTTTCGGCGGCGGTTCCTAGCATGGGAGAGTCATGCCCCATGCCCTGTTGTTGTCGCCCGATGACCAGGCGGTCACCGCTATTACTGGCGTTCTGGAAGAGATGTCCGTAACCTGCGAGCGTCCGCTGGACGGAGGATCGGCTGCCCAGAAACTCAATTCGCACAGCTTCGATCTGGTGCTGGTCGATTGTGAAAATCTGCCGGCTGCCAAACTGATTTTTGACGTTTGCCGTCGCGGAAAAAGCGGCAACAACCCGATTCCGATCGCCATTGTCGATGGCCGCGCCGGTCTGCCCACGGCTTTTCGCCTGGGCGCGGAACTCATTCTGACCAAGCCGGTCGCAAAAGACCAGGCCCGGAACACCATCCGCGCTGCAGTCAGCCGAGTGCGAAAAGACGTTCCGGCCAGCGAGAGTGTGCCCGCGCAGCCTGCGATCCCCGCCATTCCCAACGCGGCCGTAACCGAAGAACGCGCGCGGACAGCCGCCGCTTCTTCGCAATTGACGAGCTTTGTGGATCCCGTTCCAGCCGTTCCTGTCGTTGCTGCAACCAAGACTCTCTCCACGCCCGCACGCACGACGACCATGCATTCCGCCGTGGACGAAATCGCAACCCCGCCAGCCCCACCAAAGCCGAGTCCGCGGTCCGCCCCCTTTTTTGCGCCATCTTTGCCCGCGGCATCTCCGACGCCAGCGGTTTTGGACAATTCGAAACCCGCGCGCCTGCCTTCTGACGACCCGGTGCTTGCCGATCTCGAAGAATCGGAAATCAAAGAAGCGGAACTGAAGGGCAAGGAATCGGCCAAAACAGCACCGGACAAAACGGCGGCCGAATCTGCGGCACCGGTCTTTTCGTCCTACCGGCAAAATCAACAGAAAAAGCGCAGTCCGCTGGTCGCGCTACTCATGTTCGGGGTCGCCGCCGCCGGTGGCCTTTATGCCGCGTGGACCTATGAGCCCGGATTCCGGGAAATCGCCCAACCGCAGATTGATCGCGTACTCGCCCTCGCTGGAATTGCGAACTCGCCGAAGAGCAAGCTGCCGGCGCCAAATCGCCTGAAACCCTCACCCCAGCCAGCGGCTCAGCCGCCTGCGGCCACAAGTTCCGCCCCAGCGCCAGATACATCAACCGATCCGAACCAGACACAATCATCGGTCGCAGATTCCGCAGCCGGCCCCGCGGCAACCTCCGACGCTGCTGCTCCTGTCCAGCCGGCAGCGACCCCAGGCACGACGGTTGCGAAGGCAAACTCCGCGGCCAAGACCACATCCGCGCCTCCGGTTAGCAAGACTGATGTCAGCAAGCCCAGCAACGGCAAGAAAGACGACGCCGCTGAGCCTGTATCCAGCGCCCAGCTGCCCGGAGAGGACAGCGTAATTATTCTCTCGTCCAAGGGCGCGGAAAAACGGCTGGCGCATAGCATTCAGCCCAAATTTCCCGTCGAAGCTCGCTCCGGTGCTGCGCAGGGAACCGTGGTTCTCAAGGAAGTCGTTGACGAGAACGGCAAGGTTGACGGCGTGCGACTGGTCGAGGGAGACGCTGTTCTGGCAACTGCCGCCATCCAGGCCGTGAAGCAATGGCGCTATCGGCCGTACGTCCGCAACGGAAAGGCTCAACCCTTTCAGACGGTCGTGATCATCGACTTTCAGCGGCCGTAAAAAGGGTAAGCGCCAGAACGTCTTTAGTCATTAGTCGATCGCCGGGGTGCCTGCCGTCAAAGCAATCCATCAAACCGTGAACGACTAACGACCAACGACTATCGACCTCTTCTCAATTACCCCGGTAACTTGCTGGTACCCACGACATTACCTAGGATGGCCTCATTATGGGTTACCAAGCGGTATTGTTCTGTCCCGACGAGAAATTGGCCCGGGTGGTGGGTCATGTGTTCAGTGAACTGGACTTCACGGTGGAGACCGTTCACGAACCTTTCGCTGCGGTCAAGAAGTTCATGGCACACCGTTATGACGCCGTAGTCGTGGACTGCGAGAACGAACCGAACGCTACCCTGCTGTTCAAGAGCGCAAGAAATTCCAGCTTCAATCAAAGCTCGCTGGCGATCGCCCTGGTCGAAGGGCAAGCGGGCGTGGCCAAGGCCTATCGCATCGGCGCCAACCTGGTGCTTACGAAACCGATCAACGTCGAACAGGCAAAGGGAACGCTTCGGGTTGCGCGAGGGCTCCTGCGGAAGAACGCTGATGCTGCCAGTGCGGCAACTCCGGCTCCTATATCCGACGGCAATCCATTTCAACCGGCAAGCCGCAGCGCAGAAACGATGGCTGCAGCGCCAAGCCGCCCCGAGCTTCCCGAATTTGAAGCCCCGCTACCGGCGATGATTGCGGTCGCGCCTCCCGCAGCAACCCCGGCAATGACAACGACAATGTCAATGACAGCGTCGGCAGAGGTAAAGGATCAACCTGTCGATGTTCCCATGCCCGCAGCGCAGGACGAGATACTGACAGAGCTTACGATCGCATCTGAACCGGCCGTGGAAACAAGCCAGCAGGTGATCGAAACCGAGGTAGTCAGCAACGAAGTAAACAAGAGCGAAGGGGCCAAGAACGAAGCAGCAGAGATCGCCAGGGCGCACGTAGCACACCCAAAACCTGGTTTCGCATTCATGTCGGCTCAGGGGTCAGCCGCAGCACCGGCTCCAGCGAAAGAGGTAACGGCTCCGCCAGTGATCGGAAAAGGGAAAGAGAGCGCGATCGTTCCCTTCGAGGCAGCCTATCCGTCGCAGACCGACGCTTCAACGTACAGTTCGCCGGGTACTAGCGATGCCCCGTCTTTTGCCGGATTGGACGAAGAAGACTCCGGCAGATCGGGCAGCGGCAAGAAGATCCTGATTATAGCGGTGGCTGTGCTGGCTCTGGCCGCGCTCGGCTGGGAGCTCGCCAAGTTCACCTCTGCCTTTGTTCCCCAGCACGCAAGCACGCCCCAGACCTCAGGACAGCCCGCTCCTGCCCCGGTACCCAAATCGTCCTTGGCGCCAGCACCTGCGGCCGGCAAACCTGACCAGGCAAGCTCGGCAATTCAAGCCGTAACTTCCAAAACGGCTGCTGCGACACTGCCCGGCAAGCCGTCGGCCGATGCGAGCAATGTTCCGGTGACTCGGATCGCCCTTGATTCTGAGCCGGAAACGAAAAAGCCTGATTCGGAACCCCTGCGAGTGAAGTCAAGCGTTGCGGGAACCAAAAAGCAGGCCCATGCCGATGAGTCCGCGCCTCAGGTTCCCAGCCCACTCGCCGTTTCATCTGCCGACGACAACCCCTTGAGCGGCCTGATGTCGGCATCGCCAAACCTTCCCAAGCCCTCGCTGGCAACTCTGACAATTTCGCAGGGCGTGTCCCAGGGGCTTCTGATCAAGCGGGTACAGCCAAAATATCCGCCAGCAGCGCTTGCGACCCACACTCAGGGCGCGGTGCAGATCGACGCCATCATCAACAAAGAGGGCAATGTCACCAATCTGAAAGTACTCAGCGGAGACCCCGTTCTCGCCAAGGCCGCAGTGGATGCTGTCCGCCAGTGGAGATACAAACCCTACTACCTCGATGGCGAGCCCGTCGAAATCGAGACTCAAATCACGGTCAATTTCAAAGCAAACTAGGAAGGCAGGTCTCAGGTCTCAGGTCTGAGTGTGTTTTGAGTTCCTAAGACCTAAGACCTGACACCTGAGACCTGGTCTAATTCAACTGTTCGTCCGAAGGACGATGCCGCGGCCGCCCCGGATGAGCAGTGATGCTGCGGAATTTGTGGTAAAGGCCGTTCAAGTCATCGCTCAACAGCCGCACCACCTGCATACAAAACTCGGCGTGCTGGCGTAGAAACTCCAGGAACTCCTTGCGCGGAATAAACGCCACGGTAGCTTGGTCGCCCGCTTCAGCGGTAACCCGATGTTTCCCCCCGGTCATGCTCTCGCTCAATCCAAGCATGGTTCCGGCGCCGACCACCTCCAGCAGCTGCTTTTGGGTCTGGCCGGTCGACAACAGCACACGAACCTCGCCGTTCTCCACCAGGTAAACCCCCGTGACTGCGGAACCCTGCTGAAACAGCGACGCGCCCTGGGGAAACCGCCGAACTGACTTGATCCCCTGAAGGGCCCGCAACAGATCGGGACTCAACTTGCCCGGCGTGGGCTGCGACGGCACAATGTCACTTCCTTTGCCTCAGCCTGTCTGCACGCACCCGGAACCGCGGGAGGTGATGTGGATGACGGCCCGAAGTGACTGGCGACTGGGAGCCGCTGGCTCCAGAGTATACCTCCGAAAGGGCTGGCTGTCGGCTCATTCCTGATGGGATTCGATGGCCAGGTAGGCGGGAGCCTGGTTGCTGAGCTTTCGCGAGGGAAGCGGAAGGATGCGCGCGCCCCACCGGAAGGGTGATTGGGACGCCGCTTATTGCCTTTCCAGAATTTCGTCGACTGCGACTTTGCTGCCTTTGTCGACGCTGACGACCTTGTGGATCGGCTTGAACCCGGTCAAGGTCACATCCACGACGTAGTTCCCCGGCCCCAACATAATGTCGACGGGCGATAGCTTATCCAGCACACGCTGGTTGATGACAACTTGTGCGCCTTTCGGCTGGGTATGAACGCTGATGGCACCCATGCCCGCAGTGCTGTCGCCGCCGCGTCCAAACAGCTTGTTGAACTTGCCCACGGTACGTATGTCCTCGGCATTGCCCAGCGCTCGCAATACAGGCGAGTACTGGAAATTCTGACCGGCACCGAGATCGGCGGTAGCGGTCTCCTCCAAATATCCTTGCTTGCGCAACAGGACGGTATGGCTTCCCTTTTCCACGGCGAACTGTGCCGGGGTTACTCGTGCGGTAGGCTTGCCGTCCAAAACAACCTCAGCGCCCGGCGGCGTGCTGTTCACCACCATCAGCGCATTGATCGGCGCCAAATGAAGCGTCAGAGTCGATTTGCTGTTGGCCGCAACATCGATGGCCCGTATCTCGGATGAATAGCCCGACTTGCTCACAGCGATGACGTGCTTACCGGGGCTTAAACTCGCCACCGTAAACGGCGTAACCCACGACGGATCGCTTTTTCCATCGACTTGCAATTGTGCGCCCTGCGGTATGGAGTCAATCAGCGCCTGGCCCGGAATTAAGACTGGCACTGGAGCTGGAGCCGCCCGCCGGCTGTTCTTCGGCGCGCGCTTCTCGACTTGCCGTACCGTCACGCTCGGTTCATCTTCCACAACCGATGCAACCGGTGGAGCTTGCTGTTCTGACTGCTGTACCACCGGAGCCTGGGTGGCCGGTGGAACCGGGGTTTCTACCACGGCTTTCGTCGGCCGCGGAGCAGCCGTGGATTCATCGTCTTCTGAGCGGACGTGAAAAAAGACCGCGATCGCAATCACGAGAATGATTCCAACCGCCCCCAGAATCGAAAACAGCATCAGCCGCGGCGGAACCGTGGCGATTTCCTTCATCGCCTTTTCCGCAACTTCCCGTGGCTGGATTTTCGGCTTCTCCTCTTGCTTCCGCGGGTGGAACTGCACCACCGGCTGCACCGGCTCTGCGGGCTCCGGAGCTGGCTGCGTGAAAACGGGCTCCTTGAGCGGAGGCAGCTCATCCAAGTCAGAAAAACTCTTGCCCGATGAGCCCGCTTCGGGCTGAGACATCATTGGATCGACAGCCACGCGCGGCACCTGCTCCTCGGATTCTTGCTCCAGCACGGCCGCCGATAACACCGGACCGCTCGGGACCTGGGATTCGGGAGCCTGGACTTCAAGTTCGCTATCGAATTCGTCAGTGGGCCCCACACCAGAATCCGGAATCGAGCTTGCATCGGATGAGCGCCACGCTCCCCCTGCGCCGGCAGCGGCCGCAGCGGCTCTGCCTTCGACGGCCGGCGGATCAATGGAAAATTCCGGCACATCGATTTCGGGTGAAGCAGGTTTGGGTGGAGCAGGCTTGGGCGAAGCGGGCGGAGCAGAAGGTGCCGGCCTGGGCGCGCCTGAAGCTGCCGAGACAAACTTACTGGCCGCAGCCGCACGAGCCGCGGAACTCACCATAGCACCAGGCGCCGGGGTCGCCTTCTTGCCTTCGGCGACAACTTTCTTGCCGTTTTCCTTGCACTTCTCCAGGTCATCCAGAAGTTCGCGCGCGTTCTGATAACGCTGCGCCGGATCTTTCGCGAGCGCCTTCATAATCAGAGCGCTCACCGCCGGATGAATCTTGACGTTCACCCTGGACGGGCTGGCGGGCATCTCATTTTCAATCTGGCTTACCAGCGCAACCGGGTCCGCCGCATCGAATGCCTTCTTTCCCACCACCATCTCATACAGGATCGTCCCCACCGTAAACAGGTTCGAACGCAGGTCGATAGCCTCGCCGCGAATTTGTTCGGGAGAGCAGTAGGGCAGGAGGCGGCCTAAACCATCTTCCGACCCCGCTCCGATCAGGCTCATGTTGGAGATGCCGTAGCCCAGAATCTTGACCATCCCATCCCACTGCACCATGATCTTGGCGGGCTCCAGCGAACAATGGGCCACATTCTTCTCAGAGGCGTGCTCCAGACCGGCGCAAACCTGGCGGGTAATGTCGAGCAGATCCCAGATGGAGAAGCCTTCCTTGCGCGCCAGCATGGTGGCCACGCTGTTGCCCTGGATGTACTCCATGGCCGCGCAGAACTGGCCGTCAATCTCGCCTGCGCCGTAGAGCAGAACAATATTCTGGCCGGCAAGGTCACGCGTGCTCTCGCCTTCGGCGATCAGCGTTTCCACAAACGCTTCCGCGCGGTCGCCCAGCGGCTCCAGACTCTGCGTCTTGAGCGCCACGACCTGGTTGGTTTCCGTGTCCATCGCCTTGTAAATCAAGGCGGTGTCAGACTTGGAAAGCTCACTCTGGATTTCGAAACGGCCAAACATCGTTGCCATTACAATCGTCCTCGCGGTGACAAGCCGCACTCCACCCTGAAATATAGTTTTGGCTAAGAACAGGGCAAGAATCAAAACTAGAATACTGCCATCAACTGCCTAATTGAGAGTTACGAAAGTCACCGACAAACGGCGGTCGGAGGCGATGGCTTGGGGCTGAGACCGGGCGGTTCCAGCAGTTATCGGGCGCACACCTTTCGATGCAAAAGAAGAGCCGCCCGGACATCGGGCAGCTCATGTGCGATTCTGACTCCATCGGATACTCACTATGTCGTGGTAGATCTATTGCACCACCTGATTCAATACGGCGGATGTGCTTCTGGCATTGGCACTGTTCCCCATGTACTCAGCCGTGATCGCGTGCGTACCCACAACCAGCGATCTCTTGGTTAGGGTGGCGACGCCCCCGTTCAACGGGATATACCCG
>Ga0074045_10006173_pt1 | contig 10322 bp, 8 predicted proteins | sample BogForMeECP23OM2_FD_94442 | JGI IMG/M metagenome (GOLD analysis project Ga0074045, IMG submission 94442) | Bog forest soil microbial communities from Calvert Island, British Columbia, Canada - Bog Forest MetaG ECP23OM2 | ecosystem: Environmental > Terrestrial > Soil > Wetlands ... | reverse complement strand
CTCCGGCTTCTACGACTACGACAGCAACTGGGCTTTCATTCGCCTCTCTGACGCGCAGAAGCTGTTCGATCTCGGCGACGTTGTTTCGGTACTTGAGTTCAAGGTGGACGATATCTACAGAGCGCCGGAGATTGCCCAGAAGCTGGAGGCGGAAGCCGGGAAAGGTTTCATGTCCACCAACTGGATGGAGCAGAACCGCGCTCTCTTCCGCGCGTTGCGCCTGGAACGCGTCGTGACCTTCATCACCATCGGCCTGATCGTCTTCGTCGCTGCGCTGAACATTCTGATCTCGCTGATCATGATGGTGATGGAGAAGACGCGCGACATCGCCGTGTTGGTTTCGATGGGCGCCAAGAAGCGTCAAATCCGGCGCATCTTTATATATCAGGGCATGCTGATTGGGGTGATCGGGACCGTGCTTGGCCTGATCGCCGGTTATGCGCTCTCCTGGATGGGCGGGCATTATCACCTCGTGTCGCTATCGGCTGAGATCTACTCCATCGATTACGTTCCCTTTGCGCCCCGAGCGCAGGATGGAGTGCTGGTGGCGATCGTCGCAATCGGCATCTCGTTCATTGCAACTTTGTATCCCTCGTGGTCGGCGGCCAGCGTGCTACCGGCGGAGGCGCTAAGGTACGAGTGAGCATCCCTTGATTGGCGTCCGACCGCCAGTTGCCGAAGCTCAGAGTAATACCTTGCGCGTACCGGGTTTGGCGGCTTGGCGGTTCATCCTTTCTACGACAATATGAGGACTAGTCCAGCAACAATAATTAGCGCAAAGAGGAAGACGATGCTGAATGCGAGCACTGGGGTCAGCGATTCTCTCGATGCTTCTATTCCGACCGCAGCAACTTCGGACGGAATCTTTGAAGAATCGGTCTCCTTCTGATTTCTAATCTCTGCCATATAATGCCTCCCTACGTATCACATGCGAGGCTTTCGTTGAGCCGATCGCCCCACATGTGGACGCACGTTTCATGCCAGGACAAACCCGCTTGTTAGCTTCTGTTTTATCGAGGCTTGACTCGAATCAGACCTACTTCGCGCCCATTTCTGGGCAACTGACCAAATGCGGGCATCCGAGCAGGCTCTAACTTCTTGGATAATCGCTAAGTCACATAAAGCGTGTGTCTATTTAATGCGAGTTTTAGCCCTCCATTTGCCGTACGGAGAGCTAGGAGGCGTGAAATAGCTGCCGGTTTGCAGCGCGCTCCATTTGTTTTAGTAGGACCCAAGGAGACTCGATGAAAATACGTTTTAGACAAAACACTCATTTCACATTCATGGCTGTATTGTGCCTTTGCTTGCTGGTCGCTGTGCCGTCATTTGCGGCGAAGAACAAAGATGCGAATGGACATAAAACGAAGATCAAAGCGGTGATTATCACGCGTGACGGGGACCTGGTTTCAGTCAAGGACAACAAGGATGGCTTAATCAAGGTCGTCACCATTACGGATCAGACGAAGGTTGAACGTGGTAGGACCCTCGTAGGACCAACCGCACTGGTTCCCGGCATGACCGCTAAGGTGGAAGGCGTCCGGAATGCAGAAGATCGGCTCGAGGCCAAGACCATAAAGTTAAAGTACAACGGATATTCAGTCGCAGTAGCGCAGGAACAGCAGATTCTGGATAACAAGGCAGCTGCCAAGAACGCACAGGAAGCCGCAAACCGGGGAATCTCCAATGCGGCTGTAGCCCAGAAATCTGCAGTGCAGGCGCAGTCAACGGCGGATCAGGGAGTCTCGACGGCGCAGGCAGCCAATACGCTAGCGACATCCAATGCTGTTGCGGTGGGTAAGGTAAACCAGCGCGTGTCGGACCTCAGCCAATACGAAGCGGTGGCACAAACTGGAGTTTACTTTCCATCGAACGGCTATAAGTTGAACAAAACCGGCAAGGCAGCTCTGGACCAACTGGTTTCTGCCAACTCCAATCTGACCGGTTACGTGATCGAAATTGCAGGTTACACCTCCAGCACTGGCAGCGCACAACACAACCAGTGGCTCAGTGAGCGGCGAGCAGCGGCTGTCGCCCAGTATCTGCGGGAAAACGAGGATGTGCCTGCCTACCGGATCGCAGTGCCTGCCGGCTACGGTGCAACACATCCGGCGGCTGAAAATTCCGACCGTGATGGACGTGCCAAGAATCGTCGCGTAGAAGTGACCATTCTTGTCAGCAAAGGATTGCAAGAGAATACTCAGATCTCAAGCGCTCGATAGAACGCTACGGCTACCGCAGACCGGAAGCACATGGGGCGACGACCGAGTCCAAGCTTGGTTGCCGCCCCCGGTACGTCTACGGTTCGTCAACAAGGATCGCGGGACTAATTGGTCCTGGGAAACATCCCGAAGAACAACAGCTAGATCCGAACGCCACTAAGCCCTTATCTGTGCGCGGCGCCATTCGACGGGCAGCCCCGCGCGTCCCGCTGGCGGTCGCCGGCGTGATAAATCCAGCGATGAAGCCCAGCCCGTTGCGGCTTGTGTGGTTTCGCAAAGTCACTGACTTCTTTCCCCAGACATGTTCTAATTCTCACAGGCTACCGTTAGGTTCCAAAATGGGTTTTGGCGCCAGTGGTGAGGCCGGAATTTGTGACGTGCTGGAGCGCGCCTGCATCCAATGGTTCAAGACACTTTGTTGCGAGTGAGAAACCTGAAAAAGGTCTTTCGCTCCGGCAATTCTGACTTAGTGCTCTTTGAAAACTTGTCGTTCCAGTTGCAGGCGGGAGAGATGCTCGCCATTGTCGGCGAGTCAGGTGCCGGGAAAAGCACCCTCCTGCACATACTCGGAGTTCTTGATACTGCTTCCGCAGGTGACGTATACTTCGCCCAAGTTGATTTGGCGAAGCTCTCGGAAGATGCTGCAGCAGAATTTCGCAGTCGCGAGCTCGGGTTTGTGTGGCAGTTCCATTATTTGCTGCCGGAATTTACCGCCGCTGAGAATGTTGCCATGCCACTGCTGATGCGCGGCGTCGTCAGGCGCGAGGCAGAGCACGAAGCCCTGCACTGGTTGCAGGAGGTTGGGTTAGCCGACCGTGCCAGTCATCGGTCCGGCGAGTTGTCTGGGGGAGAGCAGCAGCGGGTGGCGCTGGCCCGTGCGCTGATCACTAAACCGAAGGTCCTGATGGCCGATGAGCCTACAGGGGACCTCGACAACCGGACGGCGGAAGCGGTTTTTAATTTGATCGCTCGATTACATCGCGGCTATCGTCTTACCTCGCTCATCGTTACTCACAATCTTGGGTTTGCGCGCCGGTGCGACCGTGTTCTCCGGCTGGAGCGGGGTCAGGCGGTCGAAGTGTCTCCGCAGTCGCTGCCTGCTTTTGCAACAGGCGAGCGGCAGGCGGGTTTGCAGTAGTGGAGGGCCTTATTAGGTTCTCATGGTTCGGTCCCAGTTTTTCGAGGGCCGGTGACAGGGGAGAGTGGCAGGTAACAGAGCTTGAATCGGGGGGAACATCCCGAGGAGTTCCTGGAGAGGTCCATGTTTGAACGGTACACGGAAAAGGCCCGGCGAGTAATCTTCTTCGCGCGCTACGAAGCCAGCCAGTTTGGTTCTCCGTACATCGAGACGGAACACCTTCTGCTCGGACTCCTGCGCGAGGACAAGGCGCTCACCAATCGGTTCCTTCGGTCCCATGCTTCGGTCGAATCCATTCGGAAACAGATTGAGGGTCACACGACCATTCGGGAGAAGGTGTCCACTTCCGTGGACCTGCCCCTGAGCAACGAGTGCAAGCGCGTGCTGGCATATGCCGCCGAGGAAGCGGAGCGGCTGTCGCACAAGCACATCGGCACCGAGCACCTTTTGCTGGGGCTATTGCGGGAAGAGAAGTGCTTCGCGGCTGAAATTCTGCACGAGCGCGGACTGCGGCTCTCCACCATCCGCGAAGAGCTGGCGCGCACTTCCCAGGAGAAGTCGCAACCTTCGCAGCGCAATCGCGAGTCGTCTCTTTTGTCGGAGTTCTCGCGCGATCTCACCCAGGCAGCGATGGACAACCAGCTCGATCCACTGGTGGGGCGCGACAGCGAACTGGAGCGCGTCATCCAGATTCTGTGCCGCCGCACCAAGAACAATCCGGTGCTGATCGGCGAACCGGGCGTCGGCAAAACGGCCATCGTTGAAGGCCTGGCGCAGCGTATCGCCGACGGCGAAGTGCCGTCGTTCCTGGCCGACAAGCGCATTCTCGGGCTCGATCTTTCGCTCATCGTCGCCGGCACCAAGTACCGTGGCCAGTTCGAAGAGCGCCTCAAGACCATCATGAAGGAGCTGATGGAGTCGCAAAATTCCATCATCTTTATCGACGAGCTGCACACCCTGGTGGGCGCGGGTTCGGCTGAGGGCTCACTGGACGCCGCCAACATTCTGAAACCCGCATTGTCGCGCGGCGAGATTCAGTGCATTGGCGCCACCACACCTGGCGAGTATCGCAAGTCCATCGAGAGGGACCGCTCGCTGGAGCGTCGCTTTCAGGCGGTGAAAGTTCCGCCTCCCAACGAGGCTGACGCGGTCAAAATTTTGTTCGGCATCAAGGAGCGCTACGAGAAGTTCCACGCCGTCAGTTACACCGACGATGCGATCACCTTCTCGGTCTCGCACTCTAACCGTTACCTGCCCGATCGCTTCCTGCCGGACAAGGCCATCGACCTGGTTGACGAGGCCGGTGCCCGCGTGAAGCTGCGCCAAACTTCTCTGCCCGAGGACATCACCGAGGTGCAGAAGCGGATCAAGTTCATCGTGCACCGCATGGAAAACGCCATCGCGAACCACGAGTTCGAGAAGGCCCGCTTCTACTCCGACGAGGAGCGCAAAGAGCGCGAGAACCTGCGCGCCCTGCGCGAGAAGTATCACCTCGACGAGTCCTCCACCGGCGTTGTCGGCCGCGAGGACATCGAAGACGTGGTCTCGCGCTGGACCGGCGTTCCCATCGCCTCCATCAAGGAAGAAGAGAGCCAGAAGCTGCTGCGCATCGAAGAAGAGTTGCACAAGCGCGTCATCTCGCAGGACCGCGCCATCACCGCGCTGGCCCGCGCCATTCGCCGCTCGCGTGCCGGCCTGAAGAGTCCGAACCGTCCCATCGGTTCGTTCCTCTTCCTGGGCCCCACCGGCGTCGGCAAGACCGAAGTCGCGCGCACTCTGGCGCAGTTCATGTTCGGCAGCGAAAAATCACTGGTCCGCTTCGACATGTCCGAGTTCATGGAGAAACATTCCGTCTCCAAGCTGATCGGCTCGCCTCCGGGATATGTCGGTTACGAAGAGGGTGGTCAGTTGACCGAGCGCGTCAAGCGCGCGCCGTACTCGGTGGTGCTGCTCGACGAAGTCGAGAAGGCGCACCCTGACCTGTTCAACATCCTGTTGCAGGTGTTTGAAGATGGCCAGCTCACCGACGGCCTGGGCAACACGGTGGACTTCAAGAACACCATCATCATCATGACCTCGAACATCGGGGCGCGCCATCTCATGAAGCGCACCGGCATGGGCTTCCAGTCCGAGCACGAGGAAACGATCGCTACCAAAGTCGAGGACATGGTGAAGAGCGAGGTGAAGCGCACCTTCAACCCCGAGTTCCTCAATCGTCTAGACGAGGTCATCATCTTCAACGCGCTCGGGGAGCAGGACCTCATCCAGATCGTCGAACTGATGGTGCAGCAGTTGAATCAGCACCTGGCGCAGCGCGCCATCACCGTCACGGTCACGGAGGAGGCCCGCAAGTGGATCCTCGACCAGACGCTTACCGACCGCAGCTACGGCGCGCGTCCGTTGCGGCGCGCACTACAGAAGTACATCGAGGACCCGATGTCGGAGGCGCTCATCCAGGGAACGTTCGCGCAGCGGCCTACGTTTATCGAGGTCTACCTCGAGGGCAATCAGCTCTTCTATCGCCCCGTCGGCGAGGAGAAGACCGAAGGCGTGCTGCTGTACAGCAACTAGGCGCCGTACGCTAATTGAGCAAAAACTGCCGCTGACCAGTCCCCAATCTGTCCTCCAGGCCTAATCACAATTGCTTGTGGTAAGGCCTGTTATCACTCGGTAATCGTGACCGGCACTCAACCTGCGATAAACTCAGTCGAATCACCAGTCAAGTCGGAGGTCTAGATGGTTCGGTCGGTCGCGATACTCATGCTATTGGCATCTCCATTGGGGTTGGCCCAGACCGGATACCAGAATAGCGACCGACTTAAGACCGAAGCCGCACGCAGCATCGCGAGTCTGTCCGCAAAGCTCAAAGAGGTAAACCAGCCAACCGCTCTCGACGCCGACCTGGCAGCTCAATGTTCCGTGAATTGTTCCGACAGCAGTCTCCAAGCGCAGATGGAAAGTCTGAATTCACAGCGATTGAGAGCTTCCAAGGGGTTGGTAGCGCAGATACACCAAGCCGTGGACAATTACATCATGGGCACTTCAAACGGGCATGTTGTTGGAATCAACCGCGACCACATGGCACGCGACTTAAAACAAATTCTGGGTGACACGGTTGTTAGCGAGCCTGCTGCATTTCTGCTGGAATCGCCTCATGGCCGTTCATTGGTGGTGTTTTATGCGATAGGCGCAGGCACAGCAATGAGCGGTTCTACGACCTTGCGTGCCTATCGGTTGTCTGGAAACCGAGCTGCGCTGGCTGGCACCACGGGTAGCGATATGGATGGGTACGGGAATCTATGGGTAAAGAGATTGAGTTCTCCTGCGCTACCGCATGAACTCTGGTTGCTTGTAGGAGGGCAGGCGTTCGGCGCTAACGGCCCAAATATCCGAATGCGCGGTTATGCCTACGACGGCGAGAAATTCGCGACGAAGTGGATGCCCGCGAATGTTTGGGGCACGTTCACTGTTACGTTGACCGGACGTGGGTTTCGGGTCGATGGTCCCTACTACCAAGATGACAAACAGCGCCACGACGAGTATTTGGTTGCTGAAGATGGTGGCCTTTACTTGTGCCGTCCGCGCCAGTGCGATTGAACGTCGTCTTTATGTCTGCCCATGGTTGCGACGAAATCGTTGGCGACAAACCATATCACAAGTAACGGTGGGATCTCGAGTGCTAAATGTCAACTGCTAGGTGCTGCCTTCCTCACACCCACCTGTGATCCCCGTCACGGAAGCAATGTTCACCTGCGACGCACAATGGCGCTAGAGGTGCACTATGCCAGTCCTCGTGATTGCAGTTGTTTTCTTCGCGATTTTCCTGGTGATGGGTGTGATGGGGATAACGGCGGTGGTCGCCGAGCGTCGCGGCAAGAAGCTCTTCAGCGGCAAGTGGAGCGATGAGCCCAAGCCGGCAGCAACCGGCAAGCCGGTCGCCTGAAACGCTGGTCGTCGACCCCAATCAAGTAGCAAGCCCATGCGCCCCGCCTGACTACAGCGGGTAGATTCAGGTTACCCTCCCGCCCGAAAGTTACGAAAGTACAGTTACCCGACATGTACTTTCGTAATCTTGACAAACCCCATCTCTGACTTACCCTGACAGCAGCGTCCGCACTGGCGATCTGGCGGAGACGTGTCCCTCGCTCGCCCCAGCGCTGCGCTGGAGGGGTTCTTTGAAAATCTTGGGCTTCTGCTCGAGGCAAGGCGACTGGAGGGTTCTGACCGAGGTTTTGCAGAATTGGTGCCGTAAACATATGCAATCAAATAAGATACCTGTAAACCATTGGGGCTCTATAGCTTGCCGGGAAAAAGTCGGTAATCGAATGATTCTAAAGAACCGCGTGGGGAGGGGTGGCCCCTAGAAAGATCTGAAACTACCTTGGAGCGCCCGTTATCGAACCCACTTCTTGCGGAGGTCAGAAATTCCATCAGCGCGGTTCCGCCGTACTTGTTAGGTAGCAAAGAAGCCAAGAATGGCGAGCTTCTTCGCGCTCTGGGTGGCGACTCAGTGCAACTTTCCTCGTGTTCGCGAGTCCTATTGAGCGGGTCATTGAGGTGAGAGATGTCCAACGATAATCCGGCCGAACCACAGAGCGGTGTTGGCGCGGAAAAGCCGCAGCACGATGAACCTGAGGTGCGGCGACAGGGACAGCCCACAGATCCTAGGGAAACCCCGCCGCAGGAATCGGAAACGGTGATCGTGGCTGTATCAAGCGCGGGCCCAGCGGGCGAACCAATTCGCGCGGTCAGTCCTGCAGAGCGCAAGCGGATGAATCGTCGCGAGATGCTGAAGCTTGTCCCGGTTTTGGCCGTCGGCGCATTTGCGGTCACGAAGTTCCGTCAGCCGCTGCTCGACGAAGGTCTGCACTTCAGCGACTGGGCTTCCGGCAAGCTCTTCGGACGTCACCGGCCGGCGCAAACATTTTCCAACCGCGATGTGGTTCCGTTCGATCGCTTCCCCTACAACTTCTACGATGTCGCTGATCCCGGCGTTGACCTGGAGAAATGGACACTCACCGTGCAAGGTTTAGTTCAGCGTCCCGGAGAATACAAGCTGGAGCAGATTCAAGCGCTACCGAAGTTCGTGCAGAACACGCGTCACGTCTGCGTCGAAGGCTGGGACGTGATCGGCAATTTCGGCGGAACCCGCGCTTCCGATTTTCTGCAGCTCATCGGCGCCGATACCGGCGCCCGCTTTTTGGAGGTCGAATGCGTGGACGGTTACTACGAGTCCATTGACATGGAGACGGTGCTACATCCCCAGACATTGTTCTGTTACGAGATGTATGGCAAGCCGCTCGACCGCGGACATGGCGCGCCTCTGCGGCTGCAAATGCCGACCAAACTCGGCTACAAGCAGGCTAAATACCTGGACACCATTCGCGTGACCAACGTGTTGCAGGCCGACAAGCGAGGCTACTGGGAAGATCAGGGCTATAGCTGGTACGGCGGACTGTGAGATCGACGATGGCGACAAATGCAGCGGTCATTAAACCCGCAGAAATAACCACGACGGTCACAGTGGCTTATGAGCATCCGTGGATTGTGCGCGTAGCTCACTGGCTGGGGGCGGTTTCCGTGGTCGTCATGATCGGTAGCGGCCTGCGCATCTTCCGCGCCTTTCCCAGCTTCGGTCCCAAGATTCCGCAGCAGGATTTTGTCCATATTCCCGGACAGTTCACCATCGGCGGATGGCTCGGCGGCGCGCTGCAATGGCATTTCACGTTTATGTGGATCTTCGTTGGCAGCGGCCTGATGTACTTGATCTACCAGTTGGTGACCGGCCATTGGCGGCAGGTGCTGTTCACTCCGCGCGATATCAAAGGCGTGTGGCCGATGGCGCGGCATTACTTTCTCTTTGGCCCCAAGCCGGCCGCCGACGCAGCATACAATCCGCTGCAAAAACTGGCCTATACTTCCACCATCTTCTTTGGCGTGATGTCCACTTTGACCGGAATGGTGCTCTACAAGCCGGCGCAGTTCTGGTGGCTGACCTGGCTGATGGGCGGCTTCCACCTGACGCGTATCTGGCACTTCATAGCGATGTGCGGTTTCGTGGCCTTCATTCCGGGCCACCTCATCATGGTCGCGCTGCACGGCTGGAACAATTTCTACTCCATGATCACGGGATGGAAGCGCGATCCGGAATATCTGGGATGAGGGCTCAAACTTCATCTTTCCCAATTCGGGAAAGCGTTCTTGAGAAAGAGAAGGAGAGTCGTTGACGCGCGTTGCTGGGTAGGTCAGAATCAAGGTAACCACTGGCAGGTTACCCTGCCAAGGAGTTGCCGCAATGCGTGTCCTGGTCGTCGAAGACGATGCTCCTCTGGCCAGTTTCGTCCGCAAGGGCCTTGAGGCCGAGCACTATGCAGTTGATGTGGCGCCTGACGGTGAACAGGCGCGACACATGGCGCTGGAGAGTGACTACGATCTGCTCGTGCTGGACTTGAACCTGCCTAAGCTGGATGGCCTGGGAGTGCTCAGCTACATCCGTCCGAAGAAGCCTTCGCTGCCAGTCTTGGTTCTCACGGCACGAAGCCGTGTAGAAGATCGGGTTCAATCGCTCGACAGCGGCGCTGATGATTGCCTGATCAAACCCTTCTCTTTCACTGAACTGTCGGCGCGGGTGCGTGCGCTGCTGCGCCGTGGTCCGCGCACGGTGGAGACTGTTCTGCGCGTCGCCGACCTCGAACTCGACCGGGTGGAGCGAAAGGTGGAGCGGGCGGGCAAGCGCATTGAACTGACCTCCAAAGAGTTTGCCTTGCTGGAATACCTTATGCGCAACGCCGGGCGCCGCATCACCCGCGCCATGATTGTGGAGCACGTGTGGAACCTGTCGTTCGACACCACCACGAACATCGTGGATGTTTACATCAATTACCTGCGCAAGAAAGTTGACGGCGATCAGTCGCCTCATCTGATTCATACCGTGCGCGGAGTGGGGTACGAATTGAGTTGCCACG
>Ga0074045_10006170_pt1 | contig 10324 bp, 9 predicted proteins | sample BogForMeECP23OM2_FD_94442 | JGI IMG/M metagenome (GOLD analysis project Ga0074045, IMG submission 94442) | Bog forest soil microbial communities from Calvert Island, British Columbia, Canada - Bog Forest MetaG ECP23OM2 | ecosystem: Environmental > Terrestrial > Soil > Wetlands ... | reverse complement strand
GGCTTTCGGCCCGATGTCCAAGTGCGAAGGCTGCGACGGCGCGCCTCTCCGGAAGGCCGAGGCGCCCCGCCGACCATGCGCTCAGCCGGCCGCGGCGACCGCCCGCTTCGCCATCACGCCGATCAGATGGGCCCGGTAGTCGGCGTCGGCGTGGATGTCGGAGTTGAGCCCGTCGGCCGGAACCGAAAGGCCGTCGAGCGCGGAAGCGGAAAAATTCGCTTTCAGCGCGGCCTCAAAGGGCTGGACGCGAAACACGCCGTTCTCGCCGGCGCCGGTCACCGCGACCCGGACGCCGCCCGCGGTCCTGGCGACGAACACGCCGACGAGCGCGTAGCGCGAGGCCGGGTTGGGGAACTTCACATAGGCCGCCTTCTCAGGGATCGGGAAGCTGACCTTGGTGATGAGTTCGCCCGGCTCGAGCGCGGTTTCGAACAGGCCGGTGAAATAGTCGTCGGCCGCGATCCGGCGCTTGTTGGTGACGATCGTCGCGCCGAGCGCGAGCGCGGCCGCCGGGTAGTCCGCCGCCGGGTCGTTGTTGGCGAGCGAGCCGCCGATCGTGCCGCGGTTGCGGACCTGGGGATCGCCGATGCCGCCGGCGAGCGCGGCGAGCGCCGGGATCGCCGCCTTTATGACCGCGCTCTGAGAGACCTCGATGTGGCGCGTGATGGCGCCGATGACGACAGCGTCGCCCTCGCGCGCGACGCCCTTCAGTTCCGGCACGTCCCTGAGCTCGATCAGCGCGGAGGGCGAGGCGAGGCGCTGCTTCATCGTCGGCAGCAGCGTCTGGCCGCCGGCGAGCGCCTTGGTCTCGGCCTTTTCGAGGTCGGCGAGCGCGGCGGAGAGCGTCGTCGGGCGATGGTATTCGAAAGCGTACATAGGCGAAATCTCCGAATGGGGGTCAGGGAAGATGGCGCGGGCCGCCTCTGGCTCGAATCATTCCGCGGCGCGCTTCAAGGGCGCCTTCTGCGCCGCCCGCCAGACGACCTGCGGCGTCGCCGGCATGGCGATCTCCTCGTGGCCGAGCGCGTCGGTGATCGCGTTGATCACCGCCGGCGGCGAGGCGATGGCGCCCGCCTCGCCGCAGCCCTTGATGCCGAGCGGGTTCGACGGGCAGACCGTCTCGATCGTCTCGATCGTGTACGACGGAACGTCGTCGGCGCGCGGCATGCAGTAGTCCATGTAGCTCGCCGTGAGAAGCTGGCCGTCGTCGTTGTAGATCGCGCCTTCCAGCAGCGCCTGGCCGATGCCCTGGGTGATGCCGCCGTGCACCTGGCCCTCGACGATCATCGGATTGATGAGCTTGCCGAAGTCGTCCACCGCGGTCCAGCGCTCGATCGTGACCACGCCGGTCTGCGGGTCGATTTCGAGCTCGCAGATGTGGACGCCGGCCGGGAAGGTGAAGTTGGTCGGATCCCAGAACGCGGTTTCCTTCAAGCCCGGCTCGAGCTCCTGCCCGTTGAACTTGTGGGCGGTGTACGCGTTCAACGCGACCGAGGCGAAATCGATCGACTTGTCGGTGCCCTTGACGGTGAACTTGCCGTCCTTGAACTCGATGTCGTGCTCGGAAGCTTCGAGCACGTGGCCGGCGACCTTCTTGGCCTTGGCCTCGATCTTGTCGAGCGCCTTGTTGATCGCAGACATGCCGACCGAGCCCGAACGCGATCCATAGGTGCCCATGCCGAACTGCACCTTGTCGGTGTCGCCATGGACGATCGAGATGTTGTCGATCGGGATGCCGAGGCGCGACGCGACGAGCTGGGCGTAGGTCGTCTCGTGGCCCTGGCCGTGGCTGTGGCACCCGGTCAAGACCTCGACCGTGCCGACCGGGTTGACCCGCACTTCCGCCGATTCCCATAAGCCCACGCCGGCACCGAGCGAGCCGACCGCTTGCGAGGGCGCGAGGCCGCAGGCCTCGATATATGCCGACATGCCAACGCCGCGCAGCTTGCCCTTGGCGGCGGAGGCCGCCTTGCGCGCGCCGACGCCCTTGTAGTCGGCGAGCGCGAGCGCCCGGTCGAGCGCCTTGGGATAGTCGCCGGCGTCATAGGCGAGGATGACCGGAGTCTGATGCGGGAACGAGGTAATGAAGTTCTGCCGACGGAACTCCGCAGAGTCGCGGCCCGTCTCACGCGCGGCGATCTCGACGATGCGTTCGACCAAAAAGGTCGCCTCGGGACGGCCCGCGCCGCGGTAGGCGTCGACGGGCGCCGTGTTGGTGTAAACCGCGTCGACCTCGCAGTAGATCGCAGGAATCGCATACTGGCCCGACAGCAGGAGTCCATAGAGATAGGTCGGCACCGACGACGAGAAGGTCGACATGTAGGCGCCGAGATTCGCGATCGTATGGACGCGGAAGCCGGTGATCCTGCCGGAGGCGTCGAGCGCAAGCTCGGCGTGGGTGACGTGATCGCGACCGTGGGCGTCGGAAAGGAATGCTTCGCCGCGGTCCGCGGTCCATTTGACCGGGCGGTCGATCTTCTTCGCCGCCCAGGCGCAGACGGTCTCTTCGGCGTAGATGAAGATCTTCGAGCCGAAGCCGCCGCCGACGTCGGGGGCGATGACGCGCAGCTTGTGCTCGGGCGCGAGCCCGATGAAGGCGGAGAGCACGAGCCGGGTGACATGTGGGTTCTGGCTGGTGGTGTAGAGGGTGATGGTTTCCGTGCCCGAATCATAGTCGGCGACCGCGGCGCGCGGCTCCATGGCGTTCGGGATCAGCCGGTTGTTGACCAGGTCGAGCTTCGTGACGTGCGCGGCGTTCGCGAAAGCCGCGTCGGTTGCGGCCTTGTCGCCGATATGCCAGTTGTAGATAGTGTTGTCGGGCGCGACGTCATGGACGACGGGCGCGCCCGGCGCCGGCGCCTTTGCCGGATCGACGACGGCGGGCAGCTCCGTGTAGTGGACCTCGATTTTTTCCGCCGCGTCGCGCGCCTCGGCGTAGCTGTCGGCGATGACGACCGCGACATGGTCGCCGACATAGCGCACCTTGCCCTGGGCGAGCGCCGGGTGGGCGCCGGCTTTCATCGGCGAACCGTCCTTGGAGTGGATCATCCAGCCGCAAATGAGGCCGCCGACCTTGTCGGCCGCAATGTCGTCGCCGGTGAAGATCGCAACCACGCCCGGCGCCTTCAGCGCGTCCGAGATGTCGATCTTGTCGATCGTCGCGTGGGCGTGCGGAGACCGGAGAAAATAGGCGTAGGCTTGGCCCGGACGGTTGACGTCATCGACGTAGTGGCCCTTGCCGGTGATGAAGCGGATGTCTTCCTTGCGTTTGACGGAGACGCCGATGCCGGTCGCGCTCATGAATGTCTCTCCCTGGGAATGGCAGAAGCGGATGGTTTATTCGGCGGCCTTGGGCGTCGCTGCGGCGCCCATTTCGCGCGCGCCCTGGACGACCGCCTTGACGATGTTGTGGTAGCCGGTGCAGCGGCAGATGTTGCCCTCGAGGCCATGCCGGATAGTCTGCTCGTCGATCCCGTAGCCCTCGCGGTTGACGAGGTCGACGGACGCCATGATCATGCCGGGCGTGCAGAAGCCGCACTGCAGGCCATGATTGTCCTGGAAGGCCTGCTGCATCGGGTGCAGCTTTCCGCCCTGGGCGAGGCCCTCGATCGTCGTGACGCTCGAACCGTTGCAGGTCGCCGCCAGCGTCGTGCACGACTTGATCGCCTCGCCGTCGACATGGACGGTGCAGGCGCCGCACTGCGACGTGTCGCAGCCGACATGCGTTCCGGTCAGGCGCAGATGCTCCCGAAGGAACTGGACGAGCAGCGTTCGTGGATCAATTTCGGCCGACACGAGCCGGCCGTTCACCGTCATCGAGACATGAACCATTCCCATATCCTCCTGAGCCATGATGTCTTCTTCGGTTGGAAAGCTTGCGGCGCCGCGGCGGCGGCCGTGGCGGGAGCGGCCGGCGCGCCGGCGGGCGCCGATGCGGGAGACGGCGCCGGCCGAACGACCGTCTCCGCGGCGGGCGCCGATTCGGGAGAGGCGGCCAGCGCATGCGGCTCGGCGGCGGCGAACGGATGCGTGACGTGCGCTTCGGCATGCGCGGGATGCGCCAGCGCGTCCGCGGCGGAGGCGACCCTGCCGGCCGCTTCGGCGAAACTGGCGAAGAACTTGTCGGCCATGCCCTTGGCCACGCCATCGATGAGGCGAGAGCCGAGCTGGGCGATCTTGCCGCCGACATGGGCCTGGACGTCGTAGCTGAGCAGCGTGCCGCCCTCGGCATCGGCCAGCGACACTTTCGCTCCGCCTTTGGCGAAGCCGGCGACGCCGCCTTCCCCTTCTCCGGAGATGGTGTAGCCGACGTTGGGAATGAGGTCCGAAAGCTCGACCTTGCCTCTAAAGGTCGCCGACACCGGGCCGATCCTGACCTTGGCGATCGCGGCGAAGCCGTTGTCGCCGGCCCGTTCGAGCGACTGGCAGCCAGGAATGCAGGTCTTCAGGACGTCCGGGTCGTTGAGCAACGCCCAGACCTTCGACCGCGCGGCCGGGAGAGTCGCCTCCCCGGTCATCGTCATCGCCATACCCATCTCCTCCCAAGAACGGACGATGATCGTCCGTGGCGCCGCCCGACCCTTGAGCGTCTTTGATTGACGCTCCTCATTCGCGGCGAGCCGCTTTCGTCGAGGTATAGAGTTGATTTCGTAACCTGTCGTCGGCGCCAAAGTCCATATCTGTCAAAAAGGGTCGATATTCTTTATTGGATATAGCGAGACCCAAGTTGACAGCGCGAGGACACGTTGAGCCTTGCGATATGTTCATACGGATATATTGAGGCGAGCGCCGTCGTTCGGGCGCCGCCGACCACAACCCGTCGCGCGAGGGCGTTGCCGACAGGGTCGGCCCCCGATAGGGTCCCTCCAATCGGACGCGCCGCTTGAACCCCCGAATGTGACGGTTTAAGCGCTATGAGAAGCCGCTTGAGCATGGGACGGCCGGGCGTGGGTGTGGCACGTTTCCTGCGGATGCCAGAGGAAACTAGAGAGGGACGGATGGACAATTTCCTCCAGCAGCTCATCAACGGGGTGACGCTCGGCTCGATCTACGGACTCATCGCCATCGGATACACGATGGTCTACGGCATCATCGGCATGGTCAATTTCGCCCACGGCGACCTGTTCATGCTGTCGGCGTTCATCGCGCTGATCGTGTTCATGATTCTGACCCAGATCCTTCATCTGGGCTCGCTTCCGATCGCTTTCGTGATCGTGCTGGTCGCGGGGATGGCGCTCACCGGCCTGTGGAACTGGGCGATCGAGCGGCTCGCCTACCGGCCCTTGCGGGGCTCCTTTCGTCTTGCGCCGCTGATCTCGGCGATCGGCATGTCGATCTTCCTGTCGAATTTCGTTCAGGTCGTGCAGGGACCACGCAACAAGCCAGCGCCGCAACTGCCCAACCATGTCTTCAATCTGACCGGCGGGGCCTATGACGTGACGCTGTCGATTCGCCAGGTCCTGATCGTCGTCCTGACGGCGGTGCTGCTCGGCGCCTTCTGGTATCTCGTCCAGTACACGTCTCTCGGCCGCGCCCAGCGCGCCTGCGAGCAGGATCGCAAGATGGCGGCGCTTCTCGGCATCGACGTCGATATGACGATCTCCATCACCTTCATCATCGGCGCGGCGCTCGCGGCGGTCGCGGGCGTAATGTTTGTCATCTACTACGGGGTCGTCAATTTCGCCGACGGATTCGTGCCCGGCGTGAAGGCCTTCACCGCCGCGGTGCTGGGCGGCATCGGCTCGCTTCCGGGCGCCGTGCTCGGCGGCCTGCTGATCGGTCTGATCGAAGTGTTCTGGTCGTCCTATTTCACCACCGACTACAAGGACGTGGCGGCGTTCATGATCCTGGCCATCACGCTGATCTTCATGCCCTCCGGCATTTTGGGCCGGCCAGAAGTGGAAAAGGTCTGAGCATGACCGCCGCGCCGCAATCCACGCCGGTCGCCAAATCGGGCGAGGCGACCGCGTCTCCATTCGTTCCTGCGCTGCGCAACGCCGTCGCGGCGGCGCTCGTCGCCTTCGGTCTGAGCTTCCCGATCATCAGCTATCACGCCGAATCCAACATCAACAACGAGTTGGTCCTGATCGGCCGCTGGCCGCTTTCGTTCGGCATCGCCGCAATCGTGTTCCTGTTCGTCCTTTTCCGTCAGGTGTCGCCGCCTGACTGGCGCGTGTGGTTCGACCGGGTCGGGGCGGTCGCTGCGGGCGGCATGGGCGGGGCGCTTGCGGAATCCGCTGCGGAAGGAGAAGGGGTCGCGCCCCCGTCGCCGGCGCGCGCCCGGTTTTCCCAATGGTTCGGGCCCTTCGCGCTCGGCGTCGTCATCCTTTTCCCCTTCATCATGCTGGGGCTTTTGGGGCCGTCCGGCTCGCTGAAGTGGATCAACAACTACGGCGTCCAGATCATGATCTACGTGATGCTGGGCTGGGGGCTGAACATCGTCGTCGGGCTCGCGGGCCTGCTCGACCTCGGCTATGTCGCGTTCTACGCCGTCGGCGCCTATTCCTATGCGCTCCTTTCGACCACCTTCGGCCTGTCGTTCTGGATCTGCCTGCCGCTCGCCGGCGTGCTCGCCGCGATGTGGGGAGTCATCCTCGGCTTTCCGGTGCTGCGGCTGCGCGGAGACTATCTCGCCATCGTGACCCTCGCCTTCGGCGAGATCATCCGCCTCGTGCTCGTCAACTGGGTCGACTTCACCAATGGCGGCGCGGGCATCTCGGGCATCCCGCACGTCACCTTCTTCGGCATTCCGTTCAACGACGACGACAACGGCTTCGCGGCGATCTTCCATCTGCCCTACACGCCGATCTACCGCACGATGTTCCTGTTCTACCTCATTCTGGCGCTTGCGCTGCTCACCAACTTCGTCACGCTGAGGCTCCGCCGCCTGCCGATCGGGCGCGCATGGGAGGCCTTGCGCGAGGACGAGATCGCCTGCCGTTCGCTCGGCATCAACACGACCAACACCAAGCTCACCGCCTTTGCCCTCGGCGCGATGTTCGGCGGCTTCGCCGGCTCGTTCTTTTCGGTGCGGCAGGGCTTCGTCAGCCCGGAGAGCTTCACCTTCATGGAATCGGCGACCATCCTCGCCATCGTCGTGCTCGGCGGCATGGGCTCGCAGCTTGGCGTCGCGATCGCGGCGGCGGTGATGATCGGCGCGCCCGAGCTCATGCGCGAACTCGACTGGATGAAGCAGATTTTCGGCGCGGACTTCGATCCGACCCAGTACCGCATGCTGCTGTTCGGCGCGGCGATGGTGGTCATGATGATCTGGAAGCCGCGCGGCCTCGTGTCGACCCGGTCACCGTCGATCTTCCTGAAGGAAAGCAAAGCCGTATCTGGCGATCTCGTCAAGGAAGGCCACGGCTGATGACCTGGCTGACCAGCCCCTTGCTGACCGTCGAAAACCTCACCATGCGGTTCGGCGGTCTCGTCGCGGTCAACGCCTTCTCGTTCACCGTCGGACGCGGCGACATCACCGCGCTGATCGGCCCGAACGGCGCCGGAAAGACGACCGTGTTCAACTGCGTAACCGGCTTCTACAAGCCGACCGAGGGGCGGCTCGCGCTCGCCCGGGACGGCGTCGTCACCAAGGAGGCCATTGAAGCCGCCACGCACGCCAGCGGGCGTCACGCGGCGACTTCGAACGGCGAGCTCTTCCTGCTCGAGCGGATGCCGGACTTCCAGATCTCGCGGCACGCGCGCGTCGCGCGCACGTTCCAGAACATCCGTCTCTTTCAGGGCATGACGGTGCTGGAGAATCTTCTGGTGGCGCACCACAATCCGCTGATGCGGGCGAGCGGGCTGACCGTGCTTGGCCTGATCGGGGCGCCGAGCTACCGTCGCCGCGAGGCCCAGGCGGTCGAGCACGCGAAATACTGGCTCGACAAGATCGGCCTGATCGACCGGGCCGACGACCCCGCTGGCGAGCTCCCTTATGGCGCCCAGCGCCGGCTCGAGATCGCCCGCGCCATGTGCACCGATCCGGTGCTGCTTTGCCTCGACGAGCCGGCGGCGGGGCTCAATCCCCGCGAATCGGCGGAGTTGAGCGCGCTCCTCCGCTCGATCCGCGCCGACCACAACACCTCCGTGCTGCTCATCGAGCACGACATGTCGGTCGTCATGCAGATCTCCGACCATGTGGTCGTGCTCGACTACGGGGTGAAGATCGCCGACGGCACGCCCGCCGAGGTGCGCGCCGACCCCAAGGTCATCGCCGCCTATCTGGGCGTCGCCGACGAGGAGGAACTGGAAACGGTTGAGAAGGAGCTCGAGCGATGAGTGGAGCGACCGCGGGCGCCGCGCCGCTCCTTCAATTGCGCGGCGTCGAGACCTTCTACGGCAAGATCCAGGCGCTCAAGGGCGTCGACATCGAAGTCAACGCGGGCGAGATCGTCACGCTCATCGGCGCCAACGGCGCCGGCAAGTCGACGACGATGATGACCATTTTCGGCGCGCCGCGCGCCCGGCGCGGGCGGATCACCTTCGACGGCAAGGACATCACCGCCCTGCCGACGCACCTGATCGCGCGGCTGTCGATCGCCCAGTCGCCCGAAGGCCGCCGCATCTTTCCGCGCATGACAGTGTTCGAGAACCTGCAGATGGGCGCGTCGATCAACAAATTCGCCCATTTCGACGAGGACCTCGACCGCGTCTTCACGCTCTTTCCGCGCCTCAAGGAACGCGCCCCGCAGCGCGGCGGAACGCTGTCGGGCGGCGAGCAGCAGATGCTGGCGATTGGGCGCGCGCTGATGGGCCGGCCGCGTCTTCTGATGCTCGACGAGCCCTCGCTCGGCCTCGCGCCGCTGGTGGTCAAGCAGATCTTTCAGGTCATCGCCGACCTCAACAAGCGCGAAGGCCTGACGGTGTTCCTGGTCGAGCAGAACGCCTTTCATGCGCTGAAGCTCGCCCATCGCGGCTATGTCATGGTCAACGGCCTGGTCACCATGCGGGGCACCGGCGCCGAGCTTCTCGCCCGCCCCGAGGTGCGCGCCGCCTATCTCGAGGGAGGCCATTGATGGCCGGGATTCTCTACGCCGCGACGCCGTACGGGCTCTTCACCTTCGTGCTGGTCACGATGATCCTCGGCGGCGCCGGCGCCTGGGCGGCGGGCCGGGCGCTGGCGCAGACCTGGCGCCCGATGGGAATGATCGCGCTCTACATGCTGTTCCTCACCGCGGGCGTCCGCTTCCTGCATTACGCGCTCTACGGAGAGCCGCTCCTGTCGTTGCATTTCTTCCTCGTCGCCTATCTCTGGAATTTGATCGTCGCGGCCTTCGGCTATCGCGCGATGCGCGCGGCGCAGATGGCGACCCAGTATTCCTGGGCCTATGAGCGCGTCGGGCTGAACTGGCGCGCCAAGAGCGGGGGCTGAGCGCTTGGCCTTCCCGCCTGTCGGTTGCATTTATTTAAGATGACTCTTTCTCGAAAACGAGAAAGTATCGACGCCCGAGGTGGATTGCATCCGCCGGGGGCGGCTCTGGGAGGGCCGAGCGCCCCCAAACTCATGGGAGACTGATCGCATGCACAAGTTCTGGCTGTCGGGCGTCGCGCTTGCCGCCGCCCTGGCGTTCTCTGGCGCCGCCAGCGCCGACATCAAGGTCGGCGTCGCGGGGCCGATCACGGGTCCGAACGCCGCCTTCGGCGCACAGCTTGTCAACGGCACGCAGCAGGCCGTCGACGACATCAACAAGGCCGGCGGCATTTTGGGCGAGAAACTCGTCCTCGAGCAGGGCGACGACGTCTCGGATCCGAAGCAGGGCGTCTCGGTGGCCAACAAGTTCGTCGGCGACGGGGTCAAGTTCGTCATCGGCCACTTCAATTCGGGCGTGACCATCCCGGCGTCCGACGTCTATGCCGAGAACGGCATCCTGTTCGTCACCCCATCGGCGACCAATCCGAAGGTGACCGACCGCAAGCTCTGGAACGCCTTCCGCACCTGCGGCCGCGACGACCAGCAGGGCCTGGTGTGGGCCGAATACGCCCGAGACAAGCTCAAGGGCAAGAAGATCGCCATCATCCACGACAAGACGCCCTACGGCAAAGGGCTCGCCGACGCGGCGCGCGACAACATGCACAAGTTCGGCGTCAACGAAGTGCTCTATGAGGGCGTGAATACCGGCGAGAAGGACTATTCCGCGATCGTCTCCAAGGTCAAGGAAGCCGGGGCGGACTACCTGATGTGGGGCGGCCTGCACACCGAAGGCGGCCTGATTCTGCGCCAGATGCGCGACCAGGGCCTGAACACGGTCATGATCTCCGGCGACGGCATCACCGACAGCGAGTTCGCGCAAATCGGCGGCCCCGGCGTCGAAGGCACGCTGAT
>Ga0074045_10006169_pt1 | contig 10325 bp, 6 predicted proteins | sample BogForMeECP23OM2_FD_94442 | JGI IMG/M metagenome (GOLD analysis project Ga0074045, IMG submission 94442) | Bog forest soil microbial communities from Calvert Island, British Columbia, Canada - Bog Forest MetaG ECP23OM2 | ecosystem: Environmental > Terrestrial > Soil > Wetlands ... | reverse complement strand
CCTTTGCTGTAATGGTCATCCCGGCGAATTTTGACAGGATAAGTTTCCCTCTTTCAATATGGCTGCCGTGGTCCCTTTTTGTCATCATCAGCGGATATATGTCCGATTACACAAACTTGCAGCGGTCGACGTTGCTTCTGTGCCCTATCGTTGTTGGCATGGCTTCGTCTACAGCCAAGGTTGACGAAAAGCAGTTGGTCAACTTCGGACTTGTCGTCAAGCTTTTTTCTTTGGCGGTGCTGATACTCGCCTTCTTTTTGACCGGCCTTTTGATTACAGGACAATTGCCCAGTGCTACAGCTTTAGCGCCTCAGGCTATCACAGCAACCGTGCTTGCGGCTTACTTTGCATCAGGCTATACGTTCGGGAGGGTGAAAGACCTATTTTGGTGGAGCGCTATTGCAATGTTGCCGGTGGTGGCATTGACAAGGATGGCAATTTTCGCAACAGGCCTATCGCTGCCGGCTACTTTTTCGCCGATGAAATTGCAGACGAGAGTGATCCTGTTGGTCGTAGTCGCCTTGCTGGGATTGGCCCTTTTTTATTCCCCTCGCATCCAGGAAAAAATGTTCATGAAGGGTGAAGGCTCTTTGTCGGATATTGGAGATCCGAATAACCTTGCGACGAGCGGACGCCGTTATATGGCCGGAGTATTGCTGACTGAAATTGCCGAGAAACCAATTTGGGGCCATGGAGCAAATGCGTCGGAAGATTTAATTCTAAAATTGACCGAAGGCCGGCTTACGCATCCCCATGATGACTGGCTCAGGTTTTTGTACGACTACGGTGTTGTCGGCACGGCACTGTTTCTCCTCACCCTGATTATTCAGGTTCGACACTTGTTGAGAAAGGCCCGGCGGAGCGAGGGAGAGATACGCACTGTATTTTTTGCAGCCGCGTCTACTTTTCTCCCTTTCGTTCTCATGATGTTTACGGACAACATAGTATTATATGCCGCGTTCTACGGGAATCTTCAATTCACAATTCTAGGTCTTGCATACTCGGCAGAAAAAAGAACACGGTTGGAAAGAGTGTCATATGAAGGGGATGAATTTTATCGGCGCCGGAGAACTTCGCGGTCGCTGGCGTACCGTGAGGATGAAGAGATGAAGGGAAAAATTTCAGCTCCACCCGCTCCCGACAACAATGAACAAGAAGGCGGCGACCGTTGACCGGATTGCAGCATCCAGAAAAGCGTGTTGTGATTATGTGGACGAATTTTCTGCCGTATCATGTGGCAAGAATTCGGCATTTGCGGAAGCGGCTCCATTCACTTGGCTGGTTACTCACCGCGATCGAGATAGCGTCGAAAGATGCGCTGTATCCTTTTCCCGAAGATACATCAAAGAGCGAGAATGATTATATTTGCCTGTTTTCCGGAGAGTCGTACCGCGCGCTTTCGCCGTATATCATACACAGGAAAGCATTTCGTATGCTCGAAAGCCTCCGGCCGGATGCCGTCATTGCGCCGTCGACCCCGTTTCCTTCCGGGATGGCTTCCGCGAAATACTGCCTTGATCATGACAAGGTGTGCGTCATGATGGACGACGCATGGGAGTATTCGGATAAGCGCGGGTATATTGTTTCAACAACGAAGAAAATTATCCATCGAAACGTTGATGCCGCATTTATTCCGGCTCCGAGCCATGCATCGTATTATTTGGACATGGGCTTTCCGCGTGAGAGGATTTTTTATGGAGTTGATGTCGTCGACAACGATTTTTTTTCCACCGGCGCTGAAACAGCACGCAGACAAGCAAATACTTTGCGCAATATCCTCAACCTCCCGCCGAGGTATTTCATTTTTATCGGAAGGTTTATCGCTCGTAAGGGAATTACGACGCTCCTCGAAGCGTATCGGCAGTATGCACAACTGGCTCAACACGATGCGTGGGGTCTGGTTCTTGTCGGTGAAGGCGATGAACGGCGCGGGCATGAGGAAGCGATGCGTGAATATCCAGGCGTGCGGTTTGTCGGCAGTCAGTTTGGCGAACAACTTTGCCGGTATTACGGCCTAGCAAACGCGTTCATTCTCCCGAGCGTCGTTGAAACCTGGGGGCTTGTAGCCAACGAAGCCATGGCATCGCAGCTTCCAGTGGTTATCAGCAAAGGATGCGGATCTAGCCGCGCTCTGGTTGAAGAAGGGAAGAATGGATGGACCTTCGATGCCGGCGATAGCGGCACGCTTTCACGGCTCATGCTTGAACTTACAAAAATGCCGTTCGACCGATTGCACGCGATGGGCCTGCGTTCCAAAGAAATTATTGCCGGGTGGTCGCTCGATACTTTTGCCGACAGCGTTATTTCTGCGGTATCACTGCCGCGGCGTGAGCCGGGGGGCATTCTGGCAAATCTTTTGACGAAATTTTGGAACGGCAGGATCAGCTTTTATCCTTAATGTTTTATTACCGGAAGGCGAAGCAAAGACAATGAGAAAACACAGATCATCTTCACACCGGACAGGAATGATTTTCTATCCGGCAGTACTGTTTCTTTTTTTTATTGCAGCCTTTGGTTCACTTTTTTATTTCTTGTATGATGAAGAGACCGAACTCGAGCGCGAAAAAATCCAACATAATCTTGATATTCTCAACGCTGGTTTTCAATCCGTCCTGCTGGGCAATGAGAAGTTCTTTTTGACCGCAACTCGTGGTTTTTCTGAAGCATCGTCCCTGGAACAAGAATGTCAGGCCTATCTGCCTGTCCATCCTGAAATTATTTCCATCCAAAGGGGAAAGGAAGGCGTCCCTGTTCGGTGGAACATTCCTCAGGATTCCTCCGGAGAATTGTTGGCCCAGGCAGCGAACGGGACCGCTCTTTTCTCTTCTGCCGACAGTTCACATTTCGTGTTGTATACAAAGCCGTTTCGTTTCAACGAGCAGTACTGTTTTGAGGCAAGGTATCCTATTCCGGAAAAAGGGATCTTTCCGGACACATGTTTCGTTTACTATTCCGCAGAAAAGCTCTTGCGTGAAGTTCTCCGGCATCATCCGATGGAGAACTATGAGATTACACTGTTTTCAGGCTGGGGACAGGAAATCGCTTCGACCGGTTATTCCAACGCTCCTTCATCAATCCGTCTTCAGCAGGGGGTGGCTGGGTACGGCCGGTTATTGAGCGTCGACATAACAGAACCAACGTATTCATTCTGGACCGCAGGGATGATTGCCGGCGCGGTGTTGTGCGGTGTGCTGAGCATGGCGGTTTTTGCAATCACATTTTTGCTGCGTCGCGATCTTGCCAAACTGAAAACAACTCAATCGTCCCTTCGCAGCAGCGAAGAACGATTTCGTACGATATTCGAAAACTCTGCCGATGCGATGCGGCTGGTGGACCGGTTTGGCAGAACCGTTCTGGTGAATTCCGCGTATTGCGAACTCATGAAAACATCAAGAGAAGAACTTCTCCGTGAATACAATGAGGGTACCGATAATCTCGAAGAGCGCTACGCTGCGAATTCCGCATTTCGGACTCAATTCGATGCCGGAACTCTGAAAATGCCGGCCTCCCAGGTCATCAAACGCCGGGGAGGAGAAGAAATACCTGCGGAAGCGAGACACTCGTTCGTCAATATCGGCCGCGGAGAAAAATTGCTGCTCAGTATTTTCCGTGATGTGAGCGAAAGAAAAAAATATGAGCTGGAGGCGCAGCAAGTGCAAAGGATGGATGCGCTTGGCGCGTTTGCGGTTGGAATCGGAAATAATTTGAGAAATATTTTCGGCATTGTGATGAATTCCGCCGAGATGATGTACAAAGGAACTTTCGGCAATGCACGGATGGAGCAGTACGTCAGTATGATCATCCGCGAGTCGAAACGGGCGTCAGAGTTTGCCGACGACCTTCTTGTGTTTGCTCGGTCGAAGAGCACGGAACAGAAACCCATTCTCATTCAGAAACTCATTCACCAAACGCAAAAAATTCTCCAACACTCGCTCCCCCCGTCTATCACCGTGTCGGTCTCGATGAATGACAATGATGCCGTTGTGAACGGTGATATCCATCAGCTTCATCAAGCCATTGTTAATCTTGCCATTACCGCACAGCACAGGATGCCCGACGGCGGGGCGATTGTACTTGAAACTGTGATCGCCGGGTCGGACGCAATGAAGGACCGTATCCACTTTCCTGAGGGGAAAGAGTTTATTGTGATTACGGTTGGCGACAACGGGAAAGAATTGGATGAGTACAGCCGGCGGCGAATATTTGAACCGTTTTTCAATGCGCGGGCAACCGACCAGAACGTAGGATTGAGACTCTCCGTTGCCTATGGAATTATCCAGCAGCACGGCGGATTCATCGACGTACAGAGCGAGAAGGGAAAAGGAACGACTATTTCTCTCTTCTTACCTGTCGTGTCGCATCAAAAGCCGGAGGAATTCCAGAAACCAGCAGAGACAATCCAGGGGGGACATGAGTGCATTCTCATCGTTGACGACGAAGATTCATTCCGGCAGATCTATGAACACGGCCTCGTTTCGTTTGGTTATAGAGTGTTCACCGCGGAGGACGGCGAAGAAGCGTTCGCGGTATACAAGCGGTATCAATCGGAAATCGATTTGGTCGTAAGCGATTTATCAATGCCCAAAATGAACGGCGAGGAATTGTTCGGTAAGCTTCTCGCATTGAACCCATCCGTGAAAACAATCCTTGCAACCGGGGCAATTGACCTCAAAGCCAAAGCGGAATTCTTGCGCATGGGGGTGAGCGATATTCTCATGAAACCATTTTTGCTCGACGAACTGATGTCGTCGGTCAGGAAAGTGCTGGATGCTCGCTAGATGAATATTCTCTTTGTCTGCACCGCTAATATTTGCCGGAGCGCAATGAGCGCAGCTATTTTGAGGAAAATGCTTTTGGAAAACGGCATGCAGTCTTCAATTCTTGTCGACTCCGCGGGGACTGAAGCGTTGGTTGAATCGCCATCCGAAGAGACTACCATTGACGTTTGTAAAAAGCATGGTATTGATATCTCGATGCACAGGGGACAACAGATAACGAACGTTATGGTTCACGACGCGTCGATCATCCTCTGCATGGCAGAAACACACAGAAGAATTATCCGGGGAATTTTCCCGCAATGGGAACGAAAAATTTTACTGTTGAAGGAATTTGGAATGGCCGAAACTCCGCAGCATCCTTCCATCGATGACCCAACGGGAAGGGCAAAGAAAAAATACGAAAAATGTTTTTTGGAGCTTGAAGCCGAGATTACCAGGATTTTCCCGATTCTTAAAGAGCTGGTGCAGCAGGAAAAGCCCCGACAGCTCTCGATGTTGCAGCATCCCCCGCGCAACTAAAAAAACGATTTTGTATATTTGCGGTACACGAGCGAGGGCAGTATGCCACGCAATGACCATGTCTGGGGAATTATCCTTGCCGCCGGCGACGGGAAGAGGTTGAAGCAATATATTCGCACGCGGTTCAATTCTGACTGTCCTAAACAGTTTTGCGCTTTTACCGGGACTCGTTCGATGCTTGCTCATACCATAGCCCGTGCGGAAATGTTTATCCCTGCGGACCGAATCATTGTCACCGTCAACAATAAGCAAAGTTCGTACGCCGCACATGATGTTTCCGCGTTGGAGCAAGGGAATGTTATTGTGCAGCCATCGAACAAGGAAACCAGTGCAAGCATCCTTCTTCCGTTGCTGCACGTTCTTCGACGGGACCCCGAAGCATGCGTTGTCATTTTTCCGTCAGACCACTTTATTATTGAAGAAAAACGGTTTATAGATAACGTCGCTGCCGCCGCAGAATTTGTCGACCGCCATTCGAAATACCTGCTTCTCCTTGGAGTTGAACTGCATGAGTTTTACAGAGACTACGGATGGATTGAAACAAGTATGAAGATTGCGGACATCCAGGGCTGCGAAGTTTTTCGTGTTAAACGTTTTTTGGAAAAGCCGAGCACTCAAAAAATAAGTACAGTGCAGCAGGAGCATTGTTTGCTCAATACCATGGTTTTTGTCGGTGCAGCATCAATGGTTCTAAGAAAATTCAGGCTCCTCACGCCGTCGGTTTTTCATGCATTCAAGAAAATCGACGCCAGCCTTCTCTCGCCTCAAGAAGCAGCGACAGTGAAAGAAGTTTACTCAACGCTTCCCTCCGTCGATTTTTCCGCAGCGATTCTGGAACATGACGCGCACGGTCTCGCAGTTCTGCGCGTCAGGGACGTGTACTGGAGCGACTGGGGGAATCCCGAAAGAATCCGTACGGACATTACACGAATGAAAAACGGGATTGAAAGATGAACACCCGTTCTTGATCCGTCTCATCATAAAAACTTGTCTTCACACTTTGAAAGGTACAGACAATGGGAATCAATGCAGGATATCTTCTATTAGGACTGGCGGCAGGCATCCTGAGCGGATTTATTGGAATAGGAGGAGGAATCCTGATCGTTCCGGCGCTCGTGCTCATCTTCGGATTTTCCCAGCAACAGGCACAAGGAACATCGCTCGCGATCCTGCTGCCGCCCGTCGGCATTCTTGCTGCGTGGACGTACTACCAGCACGGATTTGTCGATATCAAGGTGGCTTTGATTATTGTGGCAGGATTTGTCGTCGGCGGATGGGTTGGAGCGCGGTATGCTACTTCATTATCAAACGAAGTCTTGGGCAAAGCATTCGGTGTTGTGCTTATGATTATCGGGCTAAAGATGTTCATCGGGAAATGATCGGAACAACTTGAAGTAGAACACTCCTTTAAAATAACTTCCTAAAATGTCTTAGGGAGTTCTGGGCTCCACATAGCTGTCTAAAGTGTACTGCCTGCAAAAGTTATCGGATTGAAAATGCATCGTTTAGCGAATGCGATCACTTTTCAATCGTACCATTCCTTATTTAACCACTATCTCATCCACAAACACCCAGGAATCGCCTTCTACCGAAGGATACCATGCAGGCAGCGATTTGATTCCGGCAATACTGAACCGGACATAACGGATCTTCTGCAGGCTATCGGTAAACCGGAAATTCCGGATGATCTCTTCTTTTTTTTGATCGCCTTCCACCCACTGTGTCCCTGATTCAATCCACGAAACGCTATCAGGCGAGACTTCGCATTTTACGGAAACAGGATGAAGAATCCAGTTCATCGGGTCGTACAGCGTACTAATGTTCACAAAATGGGGAGACTTCATCGAGCCTAAATCAAGTGTAAGCTGAAAATCGGCGTGCTCCCAGCCCAGCCAGTGTGCTCGATAATCGCTGGTACCCTGCACTCCATTGGTAAGAACAGCCGGATCGCCCTTGCTGTATTTCGGACTGGGCATCGGTGAAGCAACCACTTTTTTCCTGAACGCGATGTCGTCGTCCACTTTCACATCAATAAAAAGCAGTGTCGTTTTATAGTATTCTTCCGGAGTGAGTCCGGCCTCTTTCAACGTCTGTACGACATTGGCCTTACATGTTGCATAAAAATCTTCCAGCATATTTTTCATGTCGGGACGAAGCGTGAAATTATTGTTATCCTCGAGGTACCAGCCGCGGCTGCCGAACATATCGTCTTTCGCGATCTCCATGGCAGCATACTCGATTGGCAGCCTTGCAACTTTTATCCGTTGGAGTACCTCGGGCTGATCCCTGACAGAGGCTTCAGCCTCATCAAATAACTTGTTATAGGCGGCCATATTGCCGGCCGAAAGGAAGGAGCCTGCATGCGCCGTCGGCGGTTCGAAAATATCGAGCCGCTCTCCGGCACGAACGCACTCTCCTTCAAGGCGCTCGATATACCGGCGAATCCACGGAGCAGCTTTACCGTAATACCCGTCTAAAAAATCGTCAATCACAGAATCGGCATTGATATTGGGATTCCACAGCAGGCGTGAAATCAAATAGCTTTTTAACTCGGAGAATTCATGACCGACATCGGTGTTTGATTGTTGGAATTGTTCATGTGCCCCGTTCCGCGTGAAGAATTGGATGTTGGGCTGCAGCACGTGCAGGTTCGGAAATGGACTCACATGATGGGAAAAATTCACCGTGTAATCCCACAGATAAATGTGCTTGCTGATCTTTCCCCAGTGGGCAAAATCCTCAACAAACTGCCTGCTCGCGGTGTCCGATTCGATGTTCTTGCTCCGGTTCAGTTCGATGGTGCATAACATTATTTGCACATTGTCGCGTGGCTTGGTCGCCTTTGGCGCTGACCGTGAATATTCATAAGCAAGCGTCGAGATGATCTTGTCCGGAAATTGTTCGGCGACTTTATTGACAAACCGAATGATCGGTCCCGCAGGTGAACCTTCCTCCTCCATCGCAGCCTTGCACGCAGGGCATTGACAATAAGAAATAATATCGTTCTGACTCACCGACCAGATTTTTTTGTCCGGCTGCTTAGCCATCTCCTTTTTCAACTCCTCAATAACGATTCTCAGGACTTCGGGATTTGAGAGGCAAGGCTGATCGACTATTCTTTTGCCGTTCACCAGGGCAAAATATTCCGGGTTGGTTTTGAAATACTGCTGCGGGGGAATTAGCCTGCCGAGCGTATGCACCATAAAGCCATCGGCAAACGTATCATCGACGTTATCAAGTTTTTGCCAGGTCTTGTAAGCGTCATCCCGGCTGAAACGGCCGTAGACAACCCGGAAAGTATTTGCCGGTTGATCGGCAATGTGAATACGTCCAAGGGTAATCGTGCTTTTTTTAGGGACATATTCAACGGTCGGGCTGTACTTTCTGCATCCTAAATATTTTTCCAGGAGTTCAACAACTCCGTAAATAGTGCCTTTATGCACTCCCCCCAGTATAAACAGTTTCCCTTTCTGAGTAATGATCTGATACCCGTCAGGAGCCAGTGTAGCTCCCAGTGTTCGCAAGTTCTTATCCTTAGTGCGGTTAGAAAATCCAACGATGATTTCATTCTTTGCCGGTCTCTCCTGATCGGTATACATTGGAAGTGTAGCTCCTGAAATTTTTTGAATGTATTCCTGGAGAAGTTTCGCTGCCTGTTGTTCATTGACTGAAGAATGGGCGGAGGCCACGATGCTGTATTTCGGTTCCCCATCCTTTACTAAAATCAATGGTTTATTTTGTTGGCCGAACGCTGCGGCGCAGAGAAGGATTGCAGAGATGATCGTTCTAACACGGAATGTTTTCATTGAGCCGGCTTCATGTGATGAGAAATTCTATTTTCCTGAATGATATGAAAATGTGCAAAATATGTTTTAATAAAGTGCATCGGTTAGCGAATGCGCTTATCTCTTTCGCCTCTTCTCATTCCCATCGCTCACGTCCCGGAATTTGTGTTGTCGTCTTTCATGCCTTGGGTTTCCAGGGCGTTTGCGGCTGTGCTCGCAGGAGAGAATTCGACATTTTGTTACGTACTCACTGCCGCCCCTCGGTCAGTCAGAACCTTCTTGAGCATTCATCCATTCAACACGGTCTCGATCCCTGTTGCTTTGACGTGCGGATAGATGGATTTATAGACAGGATAAAGCGGTGCGTATTTTCTACGGTTCCCTTCGTTTGGCCTGATGGTTCTGTCAATCCTGCTCATCGCGTTTGCAGCTTCGCGGAAGGTTGGGTACCAGCCGGCGCCTACTGCGGCGGCAATTGCAGCCCCGAGGGCGGAGGCTTCTCTGTTGTGTGGGATGCAGACATTCCTACCCGTAATATCGGCGAGAATATGGCACCATAATTCGCTCGCCGCACCGCCGCCTATTGCGATCAAATCGCTCACGCGCGAACCAACGACTTTCTCGACGGATTCAATTGCGAACCGTTGCTCAAAAGCGATTCCTTCCAGAATTGATCGATACAAATGTCCGCGCTGATGGGAGGACGAAAGGCCGACAAAAATCCCCCTCGCATTCATATCCCAATAGGGATTCATCGCGCCGCAAAAATACGGCACGTGCAATAACCCATCGCAGCCTGGAGAAATTTGCTCTGCTTCCTGTTCAAGTTGCCGGTATATATCAGGTTGTTTCGTCCGATCAACTCTTAATACGTTCTGAACCAGCCAGTCTACCGCAAACGTCCCGGCCCTGAGACTGCATTCGTAATAATATCCGCTCTCGGAACAGGCGCACATCGTACGAAATGCGTTGCTCGTTCTGTAGCGGGGACCGTAAACACCGGCTACGACCGCTGTTCCCAGGTTAAGATAAGCGCGTTTTGGAGATAGAGCATTTGCTCCTACACCGGCAGCCTGACCATCCCCGCCTCCCGCGACGATCGGAATGCCGCTGGGGAGACCTGTCAGCCGTGAAGCATTTCTCGTCACGCCCGCTATTTTGGTGCCGGGTCTGCACAACTCCGGCAGCTGTTTTGACGTCAACTTCAGCGGCATCAAAATTTTCGGAGACCATTCTTTCTTCT
>Ga0074045_10006168_pt1 | contig 10326 bp, 8 predicted proteins | sample BogForMeECP23OM2_FD_94442 | JGI IMG/M metagenome (GOLD analysis project Ga0074045, IMG submission 94442) | Bog forest soil microbial communities from Calvert Island, British Columbia, Canada - Bog Forest MetaG ECP23OM2 | ecosystem: Environmental > Terrestrial > Soil > Wetlands ... | reverse complement strand
GTCGGGTTGCCGCGGACCAGATACGGCCACTCGTGGCCGTCCATGCCCATGCCGTGTCCCAGGCGATGCGTGAAGTACTTGTAATCGGGGCCGTAGCCCGCGTCGGTGATGACCTTGCGCGCAGCTGCGTCCACGGAACCGGCGTCCACTCCCGGCTTTGCGGCCGCCAGCGCGGCGCTCTGGGCTCGATGCACGATCTCGAAGACCTGCTTCATCTTATCGCTCGCTTTGCCGAGTACGAAGGTGCGCGTGATGTCTGACTGATAGCCCTCCACCGAACAGCCACCGTCGATCATGACGATCGTGCCCTCTTGAATCTCTTGCGGCTTCACGGAGCCGTGCGGGAACGAGGAATATTCACCGACCTGCACATCGGCTCCGCCCTCGAATCCCAGTTGGCGGTGCGCCGCTTCCAGCATATTTTCTACATCGTGCTGCGTCATGCCTGCTTTCAGCGAACGATATGTGGCTTCGTACGCGGCGAGCGTGACTTTTGCTGCCAGCCGCATCAGGTCGATTTCGTGGCGGCTCTTGATCATGCGGCATCCGGCGGTGACCGGAGTGGCGCTGGTGAACGTGGCGCTGGGCGCGGCTTTTCGCAGGTTGTCGCTGAAGACAAACTTTACCGTCTCCTCGATGCCGACTGTGCCGCTGGCGATTCCGCGATCGCTGAGTCCCTGGGCGACGCGGGCGTAGGGGCTTTCGTCTTCTTGCCAAACGCGCAAATCGGAATTGCCGCCTTCAGGCGACTGCGCGATCTGCTCGCGGGCCCGGCCTTCCTCGAACGCGGGGGAGACGTAAAACGCTTCGCCCTTGGCGGGCAACACCATGGCAAAGAGGCGCTCTCCACCTTCCCAGCGTATGCCCGTGAAGTAGGCAAGGGATGTGCTCGGGGTGAGCAGGATAGCGGACAGGTTATTCTCACGCATCAACATCAAACGGCGAGCGTTTTCCTGGCGCGCGGCGCGCTCTTCGACAGTGATGGGCCTGGCTTCTGCGCGGAGCGTGCGAAGAGCGGCTAGGGCGGGCGGAAGAGATTGATCACCTTCGGCGGCCTCAGCCAGCGCGGGCAAAGCAACGCTAACGCTGGCAGCGAGGGAACCGGTTTGCAGAAAACGGCGGCGTGAGACCATAACCCTCCGGAACAGAAGAAAAGTCATTATATAGAGAGGGAGCGGTGGAGGGCGTCTCGCTCCTCAGGTCTGGGGTGGACCCTTCGGCTTCGCTCAGGGCAGGCTCACGAGACGCCCGTCGCTCCACGGTCCAAGTCATGACGCTTCGCGCGGTCTAAGATAGCCGTATGATCAGCGGCTATATTTGCGCCGGTTGCGGAGAATGGAACGTGACGACCGTGGATGAGTCCGCTGGCAGTCGCCAGCGCTACGTCGAGGACTGCCAGGTCTGCTGCAAGCCGAATGTGCTGCGCGTCAGTTGGGATGCTGGGGCTGAGGAATTCGTGGTCGACGCTGAATTAGAATGAAGCGTTGTTATAGCGACGAATTTCTCCGGAGGAGCAATGGGGAACTATGCCGTAACCGCAGGTCGAATGGTCGCGCATAACATGGTGACCACGCAGTTTGAACTTGATGGCTTTCGCGTTGTGCGCACACTGGGTGTGGTGCGCGGAATCACAGTGCGATCCCGTTCGATCTTCGGAACCATTGGAGCCGGACTGCAGACGCTGGTCGGCGGCAACATTACTTTGCTGACCAATCTATGCGAGCGAACGCGGGCCGAAGCGTTCGACCTGATGTTGCAACACGCAGCCGATATTGGCGGCAACGCCGTGGTTGGCGCGCGTTACGACGCAACCGAAGTGATGCAGGGCGTCACGGAAGTTCTGGCTTATGGGACGGCCGTGGTTGTGGAGGCCAGTAAATAACAGTTCTCGGTTCTCAGTTGTCAGTGAGAGCTACCTGGCTTTGTTTGGGCTGAAAAAAATTCAATTGGCATCCTTTTAGAATCTTTACTTTAGGCGGAAATTCCTTTCAAATCTTTGAGTTTAAATTACTTATATGGAAAATATTCTGGAATAAGGAGTTAGCTACGGTTTTCGGTTAGCAGCTCTCCGTATATTGGTTCTCAGGAGCGGTTAGGCTTGGCGATGATTCCGCTGGAGTGACCGGTGAAAAGTGGGGCCTGTCCAGAAAATCTGGATCGTGTTTTAGACCCTCGGTCATTCGCATCAAGGCCGCCATACACTTTCGGCCCTCTTCGGTGGATCCATCGTTGGTGATCTTGTCTTTGTTATTCCTGTCCTGCGGGTTGGAGTGCTGGTTGTCATCGCAATCGTATTCCCGACCTTCCTGGGTGGACCAGGCGGACGCTCCCAGGGGACGATCTTCGACGCACTTGGTATCGATGACCATGTGGGTGGGCTTGGGCTCGAAGGAAGTGAACTTGACGTTGGCGGCGGCGGTGCGCAGGGCGCGCAGGAGCAGAGTGGCGGTGCGGTGATCGATCTGTTTGATCACGAGCATGCGCATGACTTCGGCGAGGCCGAGTTGGATAGAGTTTGGGTCTTCGAGCGAGGAGATTCGGATGACGCCGGGCTCAAGAAGTTGCAGGTCAATTTCCCGACTCCTGACGATGCATTGCTCGTGGAAGTAGCAACGTCTTTCGTTGCGCAGGGCGGGCGATCCGCACTGGGTGCCGTTGACTTTGATGTGTTGACAGCGGCGGATGGTTACGGGATAGGCTGGCATGGTTTCTCCTTGGATCGGTCTTGGTGTTAGGTCTCAAGACACGGCAATGAGCCTCGTCGTATAAACAAAGTACATAGGTCCTTCGCTTCGCTCAGGATGACAAGGGCAGTGATGCTACGAACAGTTATGCTACGAACTCGCGGGACACCACGTGGGGAGGCTTGGCCCAAATAGAAAAAGGGCGCGGGAGTGAATCCGCGCCCTTTTTCTACTATCTTTATTATATCAATTCGTACCGGGGCACCCCGCCAATATTCGCGAGTTTATTTTCGTATGCTATTCATGGACTTAGCGGGAAAATCGTGAAAAGGGGGGCTTGACAAGATTTTTGGTAGTGCAGTTTGAAAATCGCCGGCCCTCAGCGGCTGAAGCCGCAATGAGAATACGATGCTTACGGCACGGCTGAAGCCGTGCCCTTCCCGTTCGTGCTCGCACATAGTTCCCGGATGGCCCCTAGACGGGGCAAGCCCCGTCTCTACACGAGTTTTTCCGCAGGCTATGAAGGCGTGGCCTGATACGACCCTGTTCGATGTTCGCGTCCGCCTTATTCTTTATTCTTCACTCCTTGTAGAGGAAACCGGCGACTACGGCGGCCAGGATCGCGCCTCCCCACATGTCGAGCATCCAGCCGAGGGGTAAGGCGCGCGGAATCGGCGACCAGGCGGCTTGCCCAAAGTTGCCCGGCACACCGGCGCAGAATCCGACGATCATGCCGATTTTGAGAGCCGTCCTCAGCCCGGGGCCGACCGTGGCACGAGCCCACGCGTAGAGGTGCGCGATAAGAATCGACATCACGAATATGAGCACAATCCAAATCGGCGTGAAAAGCGAATAGCGCGGCTCCTTGAGGAACAGTCCTTGTTTCTGCATGGCCTCGTAGAGCGGAGCCACTCGCATACCAATGAAGAAGCCCCATGCGATCCAGATCACTCCACCGGCGATGCCTCCCAGCCATATTCGAGTTGTGTTGAGCTTCATGCTGCCTCCTGTTTTGTGCGCGGCTTAAAATGGCACAAGTGTACTCCAGCGAGTCAAGTGCGGTGGAGTCCCGGTGGTGGTGCAGCCGGCGCTCAGCCGCGGCTTGCGGGACGCCTTTGTGGAATCCCACTCTAACGTCGCAAAAAAACGCGACGTTAGAATGGGGCACCCGGGGGCATGGGTTGGTACGAAAAGATCAAAGGCAAAGGCAGCGGGCGAGGGCGCCCGCTCTACACGACTTGGGCTTTTTGCACAGGGAGATCAGTTGCGGGCGCGGAGTGCAAGAAAAATCGTAGCGAATAAATAGCGAATGAATCTTGGGCGTTAACACAAGCCCTAGTGGTCACCTTTCTGGTTAACCACTAGGCTTCGCGCTTCGTCCAGTGAGACTCTAATCGAAGCCTTAACCTGAAACTTTCTTATTGACAACAAACGATTTAGGCGTAGGATGTGGACAAAAGTGGTTAAAAGTGGAATAAACATTAGAGGTCGTGGGGAAATACCTAAGTTTCGAGGCGCCAGTGGTTTCTGAGACTGACACCGACAAAAACGAGCCCAACGAACCCGAATCCATTGCTTTTGTGACCGCTTCTACCTCCCTCGTGTTTGTGGCTGTGGTAGCAGCCATACATAAACGAAGCCCGTCGTTTTCTCGAAGAGCAGTGAGCAAGGCACATGTTTCGCGGAAATCATCCAACGCGCGTCGACGACAAGGGACGATTAAAGGTCCCAGCGGAGTTCAAGCGCGTGATCGACGAGAAATATGCCCAGAGATTTTACATCACAAGTCAGGACGGAATTGTTGCTCAAGTGTATCCCTTCGAGGAATGGGAGCGGATCGAGCAGAAGCTGGCGGCGCTGTCGACTTTCAATCCGACGAAGAAAAAATTTCTAACGCGCACGAATTATTACGGGCAGGTCGTGGAGATGGACGGGCAGGGGCGTCTGCTGATCCCGCAAACCCTGCGTGAGTCGGCGCAGATTCGCGGTGAGGTGGCAGTGCTCGGCAATCTGACCTACCTGGAAGTCAGGAACATGGAAGCGCTCGACAAGGAGATTAAAGAGCCTTTCACGGATGAAGACATCAAGACGCTCGACGACCTGGGCATCTAGTGGACACGGATTCGGATTCAATCAACACCCCCGAGCGGGGTGGGCATGGGGAAGTTGGCCATGTCCCGGTTCTTTTAAAAGAAGCGATCGATTTTCTGGCCGTAAAGCGTGGCGGAACTTATCTGGATGCCACGGTGGGCTTAGGCGGGCACAGTTACGAAATCGCAAGACGCCTCGGCGCACCGGGACATTTGATTGGCTTCGATAAGGATGCGGCGGCGCTGGAGAGAGCTGGGGCAGTTCTCGGTTCTCAGTTCTCGGTTCTCAGTGAGGGCGCTGAGGGATTGGCTGCGGGGTGGACGGGCGAGGGCGCCCGTTGCTCCATCACGCTGATTCATGGATCGTTTGCGGAAGTTGGTGAGCGCGTTGCTCCGGCTTCGCTTGACGGGTTGCTGGCGGACTTGGGCGTTAGTTCGTTGCAGCTTGGCGACGCGGCGCGGGGATTTAGTTTTCAGGCGGAAGGACCGCTGGACATGCGGATGAACCCGATGTCGGGCGAGACCGCCGAACAAGTGGTAAACCACAGCGACGAGCGCGAGCTGGCCGATGTGATTTACGAATTCGGTGAGGAAAGGAGGTCGCGGAGAATCGCCAGAGCCATTGTCCGGTCGCGGCCGATACGCACGACGAAGCAACTTGTCGAAGTGATATCAGCCGCGGCCCGGTCAATGAAACATGAGCGGATTCATCCGGCGACCAGAACCTTTCAGGCTCTCCGAATCTTCGTAAACCGTGAACTGGACGATCTGAAAGCACTGCTGGAGGCGGCGCCCCGGGTGCTGAAGCCGGGAGGAAGGCTGGTGGTGATCAGCTTTCACTCGCTCGAAGACAGGATCGTCAAAGATGCGCTTCGCGAGGGCGCGAAGCAGGGCTGGTACGAGTTGCTGACCAAGAAGCCGGTGACGGCTGGCGAAGAAGAGATCGAGCGAAATCCGCGGTCGCGTAGCGCCAAGATGCGGGCGGCGAGAAAAATTTGATTTCGTGATTTTGAATTAACAGGATTGGGTTTGCTCGGAGAAACTGCCGGGCACCCCGGTGCGGTGATAGTAAGGCGTGCCGGGTAAAGATTTTGGTAAGAAACTCTGTGGTGGAATTTTCCCGGAGCGGCCAAGAAAAACATAACAAGGCCGGGTCCGGAGAAGAAAAACTTGGAAAATTCGAAATGACATTTACCGGCACCCTGATTGAAGATCTGATGGCAACGGTCGAGCGCGCGGAACTTCGTGCGGCAGATCGGGCGCAAGTGGACGGAACATCGGTCCTCGAACCGGTCCTCGAACCCCTGGCCGTTGAAGCTGTATTCGTCGAGCCTATATTCGTCGAACCTACATCCGTCGAAGCATGGTTCGCTTCCGTTTCGGAAAACGCAGACTACGATTCTAAATTTCTGGGAGTGGCATAAATCATGAGCGCCGTGGCCATGCAAAGCGCAGTTCTTTCCAGTCGGCGCAAGTCCTGCTGGCTGGGGACACCGGAAATTTATTTCCGCAAGAGCATCGACAACTCACGCGTGGTAAAAATCGAAGATCCGCGCCGCGAGCGCGAGATGAAACAGTTCGGACTTGCGCTGTGTTGTTTGTTCCTGCTGGTCATGGGATACGCGCTGCAGCATTTCCGCGCAATCGAATACGGGTACAGGATCGAGACGCTACGGTCGCAGCGCGATAGTCTTACGGAAATGAACCGGGCCTTGCGGCTGGAAGAGGCGTCGCTGCGCGATCCCGAGCGAATTGATTTGAAGGCGCGCATGCTGGGCCTGCAACCGCCGCAGGCTGGGCAGGTGCTGCGAATGGACGCGGCAAGCGACGCGGCAACGCCGGTGATGGCCAGCATGACTCCGGTCGCGGTGGTGTCGCAGTAGTGCAGTTCTCAGTTCCCAGTTCTCTGTTCTCAGTGAAAAGCTCACGATTTCTGACTGAGAACTGAGAACTGAGAACTGGGAACTGAAATGTCGGCAAGTCCCTCTTCGAACGGCGCACGATTCAGGCTCTACGTCTTGTCTGGATTCCTGTGCCTCTGGCTGCTGGCGATCTGTCTGCGGCTGGTTTATCTTCAGATTTTCTGCTACGGCGATTTCGAGCGCCGCGCCCAGCACCAGCAGCAGCGGAGCTTCGATCTTTCTTCGAAGCGCGGCGTCATCTACGATCGCGCGGGGCGTGAACTGGCGATGTCGATCCAGGTGGACTCGGCGTTCGTCGTGCCGTCGGAAGCTCCCGATCTCGCTAATACCATCAGCCTGATTGCACGCATTACTAAGGACGATCCGCGAGTTGTGCTGGCGGACTGCAGTGCTCACAAGACTTTCTGCTGGGTGGCACGCAAGGCCGATGCGGAAGTGATTGAGCGCATCCGTGCGCTGAATCTGCAAGGCGTCCACTTTCAGAAAGAACCCAAGCGCTTTTATCCCAAGCGCGAACTGGCGGCGCAAATCTTGGGTTATGTTGGCACCGACGATCAGGGTCTGAGCGGCCTGGAGCGGCAATTCAACGAGCAACTGCGGGGCAAGCCGGGCAAGTTGATGATTTCCGTCGATGCGCGCAAGCACTGGTTTGCGAGCGTTGAAAAGGAACCCGAAGCCGGCAACAGCGTCGTCCTAACCATCGACCAGAACATCCAGTACATTGCGGAGCGCGAACTCGAGCGCGGGATGGAGGAGACGCACGCCATCGCCGGCACGGTGATCGTGGAGAATCCCCGCACGGGCGAAATTCTGGCGCTGACTAACCGGCCCACGTTCAATCCGAATATTCGGAAGGAAATCAAGAACGACGCGCTGAAAGACCGCGCGGTGAGCGACATCTACGAGCCGGGCTCGACTTTCAAGATGGTGACGATTTCTGCCGGTCTGGAAGAGAAGATCACGCGCCCTGACGAAATGTTTGACTGCCAGATGGGATCGATCGTGATCAATGGCATGCGCATACGCGACAGCCGGCCGCACGGCATGCTCTCGGTCGCCGACATTATTGCGGAGTCAAGCGACGTCGGCGCCATCAAAGTTGCGCTTCGACTCGGCGACGAGCGCTTCTACAAGTACATTCGCGCCTTCGGATTCGGACAGCGCACAGGCGTCGAGCTTCCAAGCGAAACGGCCGGACTGACGAAGCCGGTGGAACGCTGGTCGAAAGTTTCGATTGGCGCGATCTCGATGGGCCAGGAGATTGGCATTTCCCCGCTGCAGCTTGCTTCACTGATCTCGACGATTGCCAATGACGGGGTGCATGTTCCGCCGCGCATTGTCGCTGGGACGATTGCGCCGCAGAATGCTCCGCAGACGATTGTCTTCCAGCCAGCCGAAGGGACGCGCGTGATTTCATCTTTGACTGCGGCCGAAATGCGACAGATGCTGCAGGGAGTGGTGCTCCACGGGACCGGACGCAAGGCGCTACTTGAGGGTTACACTTCGGCGGGGAAAACCGGCACGGGGCAGAAGGTTGACCCGGCCACGGGCGCTTACTCGAAGACGAAATATGTCGCGTCTTTTGCCGGGTTTGCTCCCATCAACGATCCGCAAGTTGCAGTGGTCGTGATTCTCGATTCCGCCGTCGGCCTGCACCAGGGAGGTCAGGTCTCGGCGCCGATTTTCCAACGGGTCACGCAGCAGGTGCTCGAGTATCTGCACGTCCCGCATGACGTTCCGCTTCCGGCCAGTCGCCAGGTTTTGCTGGCGCGCCGCAACGTTCCAGATTCAAGTCTGGAAGAAAGCTCGCCCGATCATCTCGGCGCCAACCTGGAGATGGCCGAAGCCCCTGATGCCAATGCGGCGCCCGTCATTTCGCCAGCGGTCAAGCCCGGCGCGATTGGAGCACAGGTCGTTCCTACAGCGCTGACTGCAAGAGATGCGGATCACCGGGCGCCGATCGCCTCGACGACAGCTGGGGCGAATTCGCCCGCTGCTGGTTCAGCCTTTACAAGTTCACAGGTTATAGCATCCGAGAATTCTGCCAAGCAGAAATTGCCCGCCGGCGGAACGGTGGTTTTTGACGTGGAGGAGGGAGGGATCGAGGTTCCATCTTTCCTCGGCAAGAATTTGCGGCTTGCGATTGAGGCCGCGCAGGACGCCGGGCTTGACCTCGACGCGATCGGCAGCGGCGTCGCCCGCGAACAATCGCCTCAGCCCGGGGCACGAGTTGCTGCGGGATCGCGGGTTAGGGTGCGTTTCGGCAGATAAACGCGGTCTATTTATAATCACTCTAATGACATTCCAACAACTTCTGCAGGGCGCCGAAGTCCTCTCCCAGAGTGGAAACCCGGCGGTTGCAGGTGTGGAGTACGATTCCCGGCGAGTGCGCCCGGGAACGGTTTTTGTCGCCATGAAGGGCGAGACCAGCGACGGCAATCGGTTCATCGATCAAGCTATTGCCGCCGGAGCGGTCGCCATCGTTACCGACTCTGTGGCCGAAGCGCCGCGGTCCAACGTTGCCGGGGTTGCATGGGCGCAGGTTGTGCAGGGGCGACGCGCGCTCGCCCGCCTGAGCGCGAATTTCTACAAGCGTCCTGCCGAGCGGATTGCGAATACTGGAATTACCGGTACGAACGGAAAAAGCACGACCGCCTTCCTGATCGAATCCATATTCCACGCGGCCGGACGCAAGACCGTGCTGATCGGAACCATCGAATATCACGTTGCCGGCAAGATTCTGCCGGCTCCGCACACCACGCCCGAAGCGCTGGAGTTGAACCGGCTTTTGTCGGATGGTCTCGGTCTGGGAGTTACCGAGTCGGTGATGGAAGTGTCATCGCACGCGCTTGAACAGCAGCGTGTTTTCGGAATTCCTTTTGATGTGGCTGTCTTCACCAATCTCACCCGCGACCATCTCGATTACCACAGCACAATGGAAAACTACTTCCGCGCCAAGCAGGTGCTTTTCGAAGGCTGCGGGACGGACCCTCCGCGCGCCGCAGTTCTTAACCTGGACGATGAGTACGGGCGGCAGCTTTGGAAGCTTTGCAAGAGAAAGAGTGCGTTGGTATTTTCCTACGGTCTGACATCCGGCGATTTTCACGCGGAGTCTGTCGAAATCACTCCACGCGGAACCCGGTTTCAGATGGTGACGCCCGCGGGCAAGATCGCCGTGTGGTCTCCGCTGATTGGCAACGTGAATGTGTACAACGTGCTCGCAGCTTCTGCCGCCGGTTATGCCCGCAGTTGTTCTACTGACACGATCGCAAAAGGGATCTTCGACCTGACCAGCGTTCCCGGGCGCTTCGAGCGCGTGGATTGTGGCCAGCCCTTCACGGTGGTCGTGGACTACGCGCACAGCGACGACGCGCTTCGCAACCTGACTGCGCTGGCTCGAGATTTTATCGTGGGCGCCGGCGTCGTCGACAGGATCAGGGGCAAAGTCATCACGCTGTTCGGATGTGGTGGAGATCGCGATCGCACCAAACGTCCGCTGATGGGCGAGGCCGCGGGCAGGGGTAGCGACTTCGTCATTCTTACTTCCGACAACCCGCGCTCGGAAGATCCACTGGCCATCATGAACGATGCTGTCGTTGGATTACAAAAGTCCGGATTACAAAAGTCCGG
>Ga0074045_10006165_pt1 | contig 10328 bp, 10 predicted proteins | sample BogForMeECP23OM2_FD_94442 | JGI IMG/M metagenome (GOLD analysis project Ga0074045, IMG submission 94442) | Bog forest soil microbial communities from Calvert Island, British Columbia, Canada - Bog Forest MetaG ECP23OM2 | ecosystem: Environmental > Terrestrial > Soil > Wetlands ... | reverse complement strand
TAGCGTCCCCCTGAACCTTGAGCGTCAGCCCGCCAGTGTCATCCGCCGCCCACACGGCAGAGCACGTCACCAGAATAAGTGCGGTCACCATCTCTCGCAGACAGTTCATTCGCCGGTTATTCATACATAATTCCTTTCCTGTAAGATCAAGTTATCGCGGTCAGTCAAAGAACTCTTGAAGCGGCCGGATTTCAGCATTGCCCACCGGTCTTTAGGGTTGAAAGAATTTCGACTATGGAGAACCTCGCAGCGCAGATGACGCTGTCCGAGGCCCCATAGTAAATCGTCACCGTATCCCCATCCACCAGATGTCCATTTGTGAACACCACATTGCCGAAGAAACCTGTTTGTTCGTAATCGGCAAGCGGTTCCATGATCGGCTCCGTTGAGCGGGCAATTACTTTCCACGGCTCTTCCAGATCGAGCAATAGTGCGCCCAGACAATAACGATTCTTCTCGTCAGCGCCATGATAGATTTCCAGCCAGCCTGCTGGCGTGCGAATGGGCGCCGCACCGGCGCCAATGCGAATACTGTCCCACATGCCCGGACGCGAGTGCGCGAGGCAGCGATGGTTGCCCCAATGAATCAGGTCAGGCGATTCCGCCAGCCACAGGTAATGGCCGCCAATGGCCGGACTGCTGGGACGATGGAGGGCGTAGTAGCGGCCGCCAATTTGCTCGTCAAAGATGGCGCAATCTTTGTTGTGCGGCGCGAAGATCATGCCATGTGAAGTGATTCTCCTCCAATCGCTGGTGCTGCGCAGGCCCACGCCCACGCCGTGGGGGGATACTTCGATGAAAGTCAGGTAGTAGGTGGAACCCAGTTGTGTCACGCGACAATCTTCAATGCCGTAGGCCTCCAGTTCGCCGCGGCCCACCAAGGGCTCGTGCCCGGGATCTTCCTTGAAGCGCACCCCGTCCTCGCTGGAGACGAGCCGCAGGTGCGAAAGCGTGGTCAGGTAATCAACGCCATCGTAGCGCAGCACGCGCGGATCGGAGAGGTCAAGCTTCGGATCAGAATTATCGAACTCCAGAAATTTCAGTTCGCCGTTCTCGGCGAAGATCGGCAACGTTGTCTTCCCCGGCTTTTGTTCGGGCCGTTCCGCTACGCGCAACAGCAGCCAGCTCTTGCCCTGGAAACGGAACACGCCCGGGTTTAGCAGGCACTCCACCTTCATGCCGAATCTGCTTGGCCGGATCTCGGAGGGCCTGAGAATTGGGTTTTCTGCCAAGCGCTTTGCGATGTCGGCCATGGCTGGGGTCGCTAGTTCCGGTAGTCCACGATGACGCCACCAATAAGGGTATGCGTTCCGTCGCGGGTTAGCTTCTCGTCCGCCGGGGCCAGGACCACCACTCTGGCGGTGTCGGGCGGAATGGTGATTCGCGCCTTGCCGGAGGTTTTGCGCAGCACGAAATCTTTGCTGACCGCGTCGTAAAGGTCCTTCGGTTCCGGACCAACATCGAGTTCCACTTGCTTGGACGTGGGGTAGGGATTGTAGTAAAGAAACGTGGGATAGGCCGGGCCGTGAAAGTAATCCGTTTTCAGGAGATCCACGCGGAGGATCTTCTCAATGTTCGTGGGCTTGAGGATCCCGCCGAGATTGCCTACATGAGCGCTCCCGTAAAGACCCAGATCCGTCACGACTGACGCTGGCCGGTACAGCACGATGGGCACGGTGTAGCTCTTGACCAGATCAATGAAAGACACAATCATATCGCCTTGAGCGTAAGGACCGATCTCCGAGCGATAGGAAATAGCCATGGCGTCCACGCGCAGTTGATCGCAAGCGACCTGGCCTTTTGAACGATCCGTACTCTGCACCTTCACATAAAGCTTCCCGCTCAGGAACGCAGGGAGTTCCTTCACCTGAGGCGAACCGTCGCGCTCGAGCCTAAAGGCCTCCGTAAATGGACCCTCCGGATTAGTCGCGTAGGAGAATCGAAAGGCATTGTCCCGGTGACCTTGGTCCACGCGCTCAGCAGCGACGACCAGGAAGCGCTCTGGACAATCAGGCAGATCGAATTCCCAGGTGTGCTCCAGACGGGCGCAGTCGCCATCAAGGGTCTCCTCCAATACTTCGACTTCCGGCGGCTCTTCCCGGTAATAGTGTGTGGAAATGAAACTGCCTTCCAAAATTTTTCCAGCCGCGGTGCGGTAGTCGGCCCGGGCCGTGTTTGCATCGCTGCGCTTCCATTTGCGAAGACCTTCGTAGGCGATAACCGACTTGGGATCATAGGCTGAGTCCCAAGCATAACTGGATTGGTGTTCGGCATCGAGCGCATTCGCGTAGAAAAGGCGCGCGGCGTTCGCCAGATTCAAAATCCATTTGCCGAGATCATGGGCATATCGGGAGTCATAACGCGCCAATGGCGCAAGGGTTCCGGCATATTGAAACGTGTTCATCGCAAATGCATAGCCTCCACCATCTGTGGCACTACCAACGAGACCATCAACATCTAAGCCATTCCAGTTGCCGGTAATCACACCCCAGTGGGGGCGAGCCTGCGGGCTGGGTCCGGGATCGAAACACCAGTTCACCAATTTGCTCACATCATAGCTGCGGCCGAGTTCTGCGTTCATGCGGGCTGCGGTTAAAGCCGCGTAGGGCAGCAGCACCTCGTAAAGTGGATTGGCTGCAATCGGTTTCTGCTCGAGGGCACGGATGGACCAATCCGACGCCGTCAGGAAACGCGGGTTTTTGGAGTTCTGCCATGCCATGTATTCCAGCCACGCGATGCCTGCCGCTCCCTCAGGTTCAATGCGCTCACCGTTGTCGAACGGCTTCATCGTGCGGAGATTAAATCCAGCATGATCAAAATTTGGCAACCTGGGCGGATGTTGGCTCCCGCCCAAGGCGACACAGGCCTGATACCAACACTCCGCCACGCTCTGCTTGCGCCGCTCCTGCGCCGGGTCGCCCGGATAAAGCTCAGTCAACTGAAAGAAAAGCACATTTGGCAATACATCATACCAAAAGGAACCACCAGACTGACCGTTCGGCCAGTCGAGGAAAACGCCGTCGGCGGGATTGTAGAAGTTCGTCCCCATCGCCACCCAATCATGGCCCCGATAGGTCCGCATGTCGAGCCCGACGAGCGACCCGCTTACGATAGCGGCGAGATAGTTGATGCCTTCCGGCCCATCCTTGTTACCAACGTAGGCGGGCATCCAGATCATAGTCTTGTTTTTGTCCTCCCAGCGCACCAGCGGCAGGTGCGGGCCCCGTTTCTCGAAATCAAAAGCTAAATCCAGGTAGTTCACCGTCACCTGCCGCCAATCTCGCAAGGCAAAAGGCTGTGGATAATTTGGCATCTGCTCGACCCGCGAAATTGCGGCTGACGAAGCGCCCGTCGCTTCAGCCGGGTATGCGACTGAGCCGCTGGAAGCTGTCGCTACAACAAACAATACGCATTGGAGAATCGAGGAAGGCGCAGAGTTCTTAGTCATCAAAGCCCCCCTCTCGGTGCGTTGGAGGCCTGGAACCGGTTGCCGGAAAATCCGCATCGTAATTCTTTCGTTCAGTCTCGACCTGGTTCGACCGGGTCGCTTTTGCCGGGCAAGCAGAAGCCTCCAGCTCGACGCGGCGAGATATCCAAATTTACTTCCCAGACGTGTATTGTTGCAGCCATACCACGTTTGGATTGCCGCCGGGAATCGTGGGCCCGGTTCCGTTCGGGCCATAGAGCACCGGCGGTATGCCAGTCTGGCCCAGCCATTTGTGAATCTCGGAGTGGCCGTCGGCAAAGGAAAAACTGGTGGCGTTATTGTGGTAGGGCGCCGGCAAATCCACCCACTGCGCAACTTCCATGCTGACCGCGAACCCGCTGTCATTAATAGAATCCGGATGTTCGTCCGTGGTCACCCAAAGCCCGGATGGCGGCGGATTATTAATCATGTCCGATTCCTTTATATAAACCCGCCAACCGTCTGATTGTGGCAGGTGTGGCCCTTGGCCGTTAGCGGTCCCATCATTGCCCGACCCGATGGCCTGGTTCATGGAAACACTCCGCACCCGCGGCAAACCAGAAACTCCAAACTGCCCGCTCATGTCTGCCGGACATTTGAAAATACCGGCATTGACCGTGTACCTCGCCATGGCCGAGTATTTGTCACTAACCAGATAGGCGGTGTTCGTATCGGCTCCTGCCGGGGTGCCGCCGTTGTAATCCATTATGCCAAAGGTAAAGCCGTTGGCGGACTCCGTGACGTAGTCATTCTTGACAAACTTACCGTTGTTGTCGTCTGCATACAGCTGCCAAGCAAGTACCAGTTGTTTGCCATTGTTAAGGCAGGCCATGCTTTTGGCCTTGACCTTTGCCATAGACAGGGCAGGAAGAAGTAATGCCGCTAGAATCGCGATAACGGCGATCACAACCAGCAACTCAATCAAGGTAAAACCGGAGCACCCCCGACCGCCTTTGCATTGCCCTTGAGTTGTTGTCATGGTGATTCTTTGGATGGTGTCGCTGCCCCGCTATTTAAGCAAACTCGCCGGTCATCAATTCCGTGCAAGTTCTCTGTCTGAATGGACGGGCATATGTGGCACCACCACTACCTGCGCATCCGCCAAAACGAGCGTGCAAGCAACCAGTCGCTGATTTTAATTGTGACAATAACAAATACTATAACTCAATTTAGCCGGAACAAAGTCAGCAGTTCTGCCGACAGAGTTTCCGGGCAATGCTCTATCGCTTTAGAGCTGAAATTCAGCCCTAAACCCGCATATTTTATCAGAATAGCGGTTTGCGTTTGGTGACAAGAAAAGCCTGATGGGAAATCAATTTGAAAGCCGGAACGTCCGTTTTTCAGGGTGTGGACACACGCCCCCTATCCGAAAGCGAGCAATCGAGTATTTGAGGCATGCACAAGTTAAACCACACGAGGCCTAACCAGACACTGGCATCTAACCCAAAAAACTACGGCTGGCAATGCAGGGAAATTGCGTTCCCGAATTCAATCTCTTCTGGCGATTGACACCATTCCCAATTACACCGACACTGCGTCCATGCCTGCCACCGGACCAATCCGCGCTCTGGAAATACAAAGCCATCTACCACCAAGGCGACGACCGCACCGGCCTGTGGAGCGATGTCGTGAGCATCCCCGTGGCGGGATAAAAATCAGTTACAAAATACAGGAATGACCCCTTTATGCTCAAGTTGGGGACGGCTGTGAATTAATTAAGTAAATTTAGAAACAATAAGAGACGCATTGAACATGACAGATTCAACATTGGAATTAAGAATCGGCGTTGTTGGTGCAGGAGCTTTTGCCGCTTTTGCATCAAAAGCATTTCTTCAGGTGCCGGGAATAAAAGTAGTTGCCGTTGCTGATACCAATTCAAAATCTGCACAGCATCTGGCTGGTGAATTGTCAGCGAAAGCGTATTCAGATTATGAATCCATTTTGCGCGACAGCAGCATCAGGCTGGTTTACATTTCAACACCGCCCTTTTTGCACTATTCTCAATCGAAGGAGGCCCTGCTTGCCGGAAAACATGTAATTTGTGAAAAACCGGCAGCATTAAAAACAGCAGAAGCGGAAGAACTTGCGTCCCTGGCAGGATCGAAACAACTTTTGTATGTTGTCAATCTGATGCAGCGTTACAATCCATTATTTTCAATTGTCAGGAATATTGTGAACGAAAAAGTGCTGGGGGAATTTCTTCACGGATTTTTTGAAAATTATGCCAGTGATGAAAATCTTAAACAAGATCATTGGTTTTGGGATGAAGAAAAAAGCGGCGGAATCTTCATTGAACATGCCGTGCATTTTTTTGATTTGTTTTCCGGCTGGTTGGGGAAAGGTGAAATCATTCACGCAGCACAGTGGCAACGGCCCGGAACCGAAAGAAAAATAAATGACCGCGTTCAGTCAACCGTCAACTACCCGCTAGGACCTGTGACTTTTTATCATGGTTTTGATCAACCCAAGATTTTGGACCGTCAGGAAATGAGGCTTCAATTTGAAAGAGGAGACATCTCACTCTTTGAGTGGGTTCCGGTAAAATTGCGGTTGCATGGTTTGCTTCAAAAGCAACAACTTGAAAAACTCAAAAAGATGATGCCGCATTGTTTAATCATTCAAAACGGAAAATTACAGGATGAGAACCAAAAAGTCAGAGGGCGTTTTCATGATTTGATTTTTGATCAGCACGTGAATTTGGAGTATGGAAATAGCGCTGACAAACAAAACCGTTACCAGCAATTATTGACCTCAATGATTAAGGACCAATGGAATTGGATTCTGGATAATTCAGTTGTTAGAGTGATTGATGACAGTAACGCTGTTGACTCTTTACGCATGGCAGAAACGGCAAAAAATACAGCTAAACAGTTCTGATCAATTTTCACAAAGTAAAAGATTTTGCTTAACAAGCCGCCGAAAAACGGGTGATTTTTGTCTGACCATTTTTTTTCATGGTTAAATCCCGTATGGTCAAAAAAGTCATGGCGCTTCCCTGTGGTAGAATTCCAGCAATCCTCCCAGGCGCTCACGTGTGCGGATCTCGCCAGACGATTCGCCGATCCAGTGCCGCAAAACTACAGTCAGGGGCTTTATCGGGTGTTGATGCCGTGAGTGAAAAGGCGAGGGTCGGTTTTCAACCAACGCCTAAAAATTAAGAAATCTGCGTAAGTCGTTGGAGGCGAGGGTCGGAATCGGCCAATTTACCCCGCTGTTGCACCCCAAATATACCCGTTTTCATTGGCTACTCAAGCATAATCGGCTTAACCCGGCTATACCCGTTTTAACTCCTTTGGTGTCCGTTTTGGTGTCCGCATCTGGGATGCGCCTCGGCGGAAATCAACTTTGCAATGCTCGCAAAATTTTTAGAACGCAAGATTCCGGGCGTTTTTGCAAAGCACATTCCCAAATCCGAATCACGTGCCAGCCAGCAGAGCGAAGCGTTCGTGTAACGCGCCGGTCTCGATATTGATTGCCGCCTATTTTTTGCCGCCACAACACCGCATTGCGTTTTGGTTTGAGATTTCGACCGCAGCCGTGACCGTGCCAAAAGCAACCGTCAACGAACACTGCCAGCTTTTGTTTTGGAAAAACGAAATCGGGTTTGCCAAGCAAAGAAGAATTCCGACGCCATCCATGCATTCGATCCGCGCGCAAAAGTGAAACAAGCTTTAATTCGGTTGATGCGTTTCGCTTGCCGCGAATCCGCGACATCAGCACCGATCGGGACAACCCGCCAAATGGTGTCTTCGCGTGTTTGCTACGACCGGGCCAACTGCTCATTGCGCTGTTTCAACTCCTCTCGGATGCGCTTGCCGGCCACGCGCGCGAATTTTGGCGGCACGGCGTTTCCAATCATGTCGCAAACCGCCTCCATGCAACCCGCGTTCAATTTTTCACGCGAACGCATGTGAACGAAGGTTGACTCTCGTTTCAGAGGCTATTTTCTGAAACAAGGTTTCGCCGATTTTTTCTCCCAACAGCACCGGCACGGCGTTCCCGATTTGCCGCATGGCTTCCGTCCATGCTCCCGTTATCTGGTAATCATCGGGAAATGTCTGGATACGTTTGCCCTCGAACACGGTGAAATAGCGAACCGAGCCGTCGTGATAACGAATCATGTTTTCGCCGCCCGGCACGCCGTGGCCGCCAGCTTTGATTGTTTTGGCCGGTAAATCAAAATCGCTTCCGGTGTGGCCGGGATACGTTCTCGCCAAATCGCGAAAGTTATGGTCGGGAATGCCGTGCTTGACGCGCGGGTCGGGAACGCCTTTCAAGGCATCGCGGACAGTGCGCCACGGTTTCAGTTCCGGCTCAAAAAAACCAAAGGCGTTACGCAGGCTATTCACCCGCGCCAGCAATCCGTTGTGGCAGGTTTCGCATTGCGCCTTTGGAATTCTGTGGCCGTCCCAATACGCGCCGGTCACGAATTTATCCCACAACAATCTTTCCTCGTTGTGCGTCGGTGATGGAAATTCCCAAACGGCGTCCAAATCCGACCGGATGCCGACAATCACCACGCGCTCGCGGCATTGCGGGACTCCGTAATCAGCGGCGTTCACCAAAGTTTGCTTCACCTTGAATTTGATGCCGTCGTAACGGCCGTAGTTTATTTTTTGCAGGGACCTGAAATGTTCCTGCCAGGTCGCCTTCAAACCTGGATGCGCGTCGGGGAACGTGAGCCGGAGAAGAATGTAATTGAAATAATCCGAGAATGTTTCGCGCAGCAGCCCCTTGACGTTTTCAAAAACAAAAGCCTTCGGGGACAAAATTTCAATCGCGTTAATCGCGTAGGGAAACATATCGCGGCTGGCGTTGTGCGCGCCGTGTTTTCCACCCAAAGAAAACGGCTGGCACGGCGGGCCACCTGCAACGACATCAATGTTTGAAAGAAGGTGGAAGTCGAAATCCCGAATGTCCCCTTCAAAAATCTTTTCGGGGTCGAAATTGCGGCGGAGCGAGGCGCAGGCATCCTCGTTGAACTCAACAAACGCGGCGTGGTCGAAACCGGCCAGTTCGAGGCCCTTTGCCAAGCCGCACGCACCCGAAAACATCTCCAGCGTTTTCATTTCGATTTACCAAGCGTGGCCAGATGTTTTTTGATGTTCGCCAAAATGACAGCCTTGGTATTGGCAACGCCGTTGCATTTTACTGCCCATTTTCTTCCGGGATGAATCACATCCCAATCCGGGCATGCACCCTGATAACGCCCCTTGCCGGGATCGTGATTTCCGAAGCCGTCAACGACGCTGTTCCAAAGTGGACGGTTTAGCTTTATGAGCGCGGCTTCGACGGTGCTTATCATATCTGAACCTGTGTGTTCAAAAATTACAAACCTGCACATGAAATCACTGGCATTGAGGTTCGAAGCGATTTTCAGGCTATTGTGATGTTGGCGGAGGCGACTGCAAAGTTCGCTAGATTGATTATCCGGGTCGTCAGAAATGCGAGATTGTCTCCAACCTTTCGGCACGGCTTTGCCAACGTAAATCGGAAACTCGTAGGCCGTGCGATTCAGTTCGGCGTAGCGTGCGTAAAGCGGATTCGAGCCGGTGTAGTAAATCGCATAAACACCCCGGCCCAGAAAAGAAACCGGCGGCGGCAACGTCAGAACCGGCGTGCCGTTGAAAAATCGAACGGCATCTTTGACCAACTCCGCGAACGCATCGTTTCGATAAACGTGCTCCGCTCTGTCAAATGGCCTTTGTTTCATTGCAAGCGATATGCTGTGGCTAGTGTGTGCTGAAAATTTAACAGCGTCAATCCACGTTGAAGATTTTTCGATTTCCGCCATAGCCGCGTTGCATTTGCATACATTCGCGCCAACCATGAAACGTCGTTGATGTGAACTGTCATGAACGAGGTTTTGCACCGAGACACCATCCCCTTGACCATTCGGCCAACGAATCGAGCCACATTCGCACCAGCGGCAAAAGGCGACAAAAGACGGCAATGAATTTGCCGCAATTTGTCGCATCCGTTCTTGACATTTTGTCGCAATTTGCCGCTTTTTCGCATCCTGTTTCCGCGCGAATCGCCTTTTCATTTTATGGCTCGCTGCGCGTCGTCAAGGTTGTGCCTGCGGCCTCCACCTGTGACTACGCTGGCTGCGCCAAAGCCGGATGGCGATTAAGATTTTGCGCGGTGCTGTCGCTGCCACTGGTGTTGAATGGCGTTGAATCCATCAACGCTTTTCAACATGAGATTTCATGTTGGCCGGTGCATGGCCAAAAAACCTTATGAAAATTTAAGGGGTGGGGCGTCCGTGCTAAAAGCATCCGCATCGGATGCCAGGCCACAGGCTGAAAATTGAGTCGCCGGTGACGAGTGCGAATGTTGTTCAACGCAAGGTGGGTGGTTGGGTGCGCCAGCCCTTCGTGACGAAAGCGGCTTTGGGTTCGGAGCCAAAACAGCGGAGAATCCAAAGTTGCTTTGGTCGCGCTGATCAATGCCCCGGAGTGACGAAACTTTGCCGGCGGAATGGAGCGGCAAACTGGGCGGAGTGCAGCGGTGGCGGAGTTCGGTCGCGAGGGGTGTCCTGGGGCAAGCCAGTCTTTTGGCTGACGGTTCCTGTCCGTTGGCCGAAAGTCTGGCGCGGGGGCCGGGTGGATTTTGACGCGACGGAACGAGCACACAAGCGGAACGGAGGCCAGGTTGACGCGGAATGCAGGCGGCGAAGTTTGGTCACGACCACCGCGCAAATTACTTCAAATGGAACCAAATGGATAAAAGCCAATAAAAATGAGGATTTCTGAATTATTTTTGAAACTATTTTGCATCTCCGGTGTCTGATCAAGTGGAGGATGAATTTACTCCGGCGTGGTTTGTTCTTTGAAACTTGTTTGTGAGAGTCAACCGTGAC
>Ga0074045_10006164_pt1 | contig 10330 bp, 7 predicted proteins | sample BogForMeECP23OM2_FD_94442 | JGI IMG/M metagenome (GOLD analysis project Ga0074045, IMG submission 94442) | Bog forest soil microbial communities from Calvert Island, British Columbia, Canada - Bog Forest MetaG ECP23OM2 | ecosystem: Environmental > Terrestrial > Soil > Wetlands ... | reverse complement strand
TTACGACGGAGCCTTGTCGACATTTCGCGTCCAGAACCGGGACATCAAAACTGTTATCGTGGTGCCCAGTGTCGGTACGCAGCGCAGCTCGCGCAGCGATATCTATGAAAATCGCTGGTTTGATCGCGCATGGGGGATTCGTTCAATGGTGGGCAAATTGCGAAAACTCAAGCGCAGTCGTCGACAGTAGTCCGATTACCGTCCAATGCCATCGGCCTTCGAGCAAGAATCGCTAAAGTCTCTAGCGGCTGACGTTGATCAGTTCAAGAAGGATCCAGCGTTGCCAACGCGGTGCATAAAAGCCCGTCCGCAGCTCGGCTGCGTTGTTTGCGATAGCAAAGGAGAACCGCTCTATCGTGCACTTACCGACAGGCTTTTCGGCGCACCCGGAGAATGGTCGTTGAAACGATGCGCTAATCCCGACTGTGAACTTATTTGGCTGGACCCCGTGCCGATAAAAGACGACCTAGGCCTTGCTTACCAAAGCTATTATACTCATACTGAAGCTGAAAATAGAGATTGGTTTAGCAGGTCTTATCGTCGATTTAAGCGTAAGACTCATCGCGTGCACATCAGAGCGAAGTTCGGAGAGATGGGGGAGGGCTGGCGAGCGTCGGCTCTTCTCACCTGGCTGATGCTCGGTCCTTATCCGCCCGCGCGCGCCGAAGCGGAGTTCCCCATGCGATACCTCCCGGCGTCGCAGACCGGGCGAGTGCTCGAGCTTGGTTTTGGTCAGGGGATAACACTCGGACATCTGCGTAACCTTGGCTGGGACGCCCATGGCCTGGAAACCGACCAGGTTGCGGTCGAGAATGCGCGGCGCAAGGGCCTCGACGTGGAGTGTGGTTCTCTGGTCGACCAGAATTACCCTGCCGACCACTACGACGCGGTTATCAGCAACCATGTCATCGAGCACATTTACGACCCTCGGGATCTGTTTTCCGAGTCTCGTCGCATATTGCGCCCGGGCGGACGCTTCATAGCAGCGACGCCGAACGCCAATTGTCTATCGCAACGGATATTTGGATCAGCTTGGCGCGGCCTGGAACCGCCCCGCCATCTCCAGATCTTCACTGCTGCCGCGCTGCGCGCCCTTGCACGCGCTAGCGGGTTCAAGTCGTATGAGACGATTGCTTCAGTCCGCGGTGCCGCCGGAGCGTGGGATCTAAGTCGTCGGCTGCGTAATGAACCTGCACACTCCGGCGGGCGGATGCTGGCGTATCACAAAAGAGTCAGTTTGCAGGCTTTAGCAGCCGAGATCGCCCAGTTTCTGCTGGCTCCAATAATGCCAGAGTTGACGGAAGAAGTGATTTTGGTCGCTACCAAGTGAATACAATTTGTATTTGGGTCGGTCACACGCGCAGCACGTCGAGCCTGATCCCAAGGTCAAACGGGATTCGTCTTGAAGGCCATTAGGTTCCCGACGCCGTCTAAGCCCCCACATCTTAGCGGACTTCCTTGCCCGCCTGCGGAGCTGCAATTTGTTTATGGATGAGGGAGCGCAGGCCTTCAATATTGTGTCGGAGCATCAGCCGCCGGAGAAGGAGCATGGCTCTGTTGCGCGAGATGCACTTACTCACAATATCGGAATCGACGTAATCGCGCGTGTGGGCTATATCGTCTCGCGAATCTTTATTCCACCATTCGTACTCGCGCGGCTCGATCTCGCTACCTATAGCTTGTGGAGCGCGGTATTCCTGGTAGTTTCGTACGTTGGCATGACGAGTTTCGGCTTTTCGTCGGCTTACGTGAGATACGTCGCAGAGTATGCGGGTCGGGGGGAAACCAATAAGGCTAATTCCATACTTTCGACCGGTCTTGTGCTGTCCTCGGTCGTTTGCGTGTTTTTCCTCGGATTGCTTACGCTCGGCATGCCAGCGGTGGTGTCATGGTTGAATGTGCCTCCGAGGCTTCAAAACGACGCGCGGCAGGTGATTCTGGTCGTTGTCGGAATTCATGCCTGCGGCATCGCGCTTTCAGTATTTTCGGCCTCGCTTATCGGCTGCCAGAAAGTTGCCCACGCCCAGGCCATCTGGATCGTCTCCTACGTCACCGAGGCAGCTTTGATCTTTATTCTGGTCGGGACCGGGCACGGAATTTGGGGCCTGGCCGAAGCCTTCGTTATCCGCGAGTTGATTGCGATTGGCCTGGCGGCGCTGCTTGCGTATCAGCTCGTGCCTTGGCTTTCTATCGCTCCGTGGCGGTGCACACGTAAGGCGCTTCGTGAGCTGATCAACTTTGGCGGTGTGATACAGTTCGATTCGCTTCTCGTGACCGCGCTCAACACGTTCGAGCGTGTAATCGCGGCTCCTCTCGTCGGGCTCGAAGCGGTCGGCCTGCTTGACATCGGCGACAAACTGCCGAACATGGCGGGTTCGATTCCGACCGCATTCGCAACGTCGTTCCTCCCGGCCGCGGCCTACCTTCAGGGTGGACTCGCCGGCACCAGGCAAGGCCGCGAAACAATCGCCAAACTATACATCAAAGGCTCGCGCTACATGACCCTTGCGGCGTCGTCGCTCACTGGCCTGCTGGCCACGGCGTCCGCGCCGCTTCTTGCCGTGTGGATAGGCCGGATTTATCCAGGCACTGCCTTCCTGATGACTATTTTCGCGATTCAGCAACACGCCCACCTTATGACTGGCCCGGGAACGTCGATTTTGCGGGGCGTCGGACGCCCTTGGGCCGAATTCGTCTACACCGTACCCAACTTCATTGTTTTGGCGGTCGCGCTGCCCCTATCTCGTCTGATTCTGGGACGCTGGAGCGCGGTTGGCCTCGGGAGCGCCGTCGTGGTGGCGACGGTCGTTTCAGCGGCGACTTTCATCGTGCATGCCAATCGGATTTTCGAAGTGCCATTGCGGCGCTATCTCAAGTTTGTTGTGATGCCGAGCCTGCTTCCGTACCTCATCGGCGGGCTTTGCATGTTGCCAACCTGGACGCTCGTGCTCCACGCAGGACGGTGGCGCGGAGCCGCGATCATGGGCGGAATTTTACTGGTTTATTCCTTTATAATGCTGATTGCGATTGACCGTCTCATCCTCCAATCTGATGAGCGGGCGTGGTTTCGCGCCGTCATACACCGTGAGTTGCGTGTCTTGTTCGGCAGATTCAGCCCTGGACGGCGATGAGTAAAGGCGCAAGCGATACGACCTCGGCTGGATCGCTGACGAGCCGACCTCTCACGACTCCTTCCTGGGATAACTGAGTGGATACGACACTTGTCGCGGGGATTCCGGGTCTTATCGCCCTTATCGTCTGTATCAGGTACGGCTACGAGCGTGCTTTCTTTGCTGTATATCTTCCCACGCTGTTGCTGCTTCCGGATTCGTATCACTGGATGATCACCGGCCACCTGAGCTTCGACGAAATCGCCATTATTCCGGTGGCAGCCTTTTTTATTGCTCGTTCGCGGTCCGAGTGGCAATGGAGTCTTACCGATCTGCTGATACTCAGCTACTTCGGGCTAATGGCCGTCTCCGAATACGTCAACAAGGATTTTTACGAAGCGCGCAACGCCGCACTCAATGCTTTCTGTAACATGGTCCTCCCCTACATCGTCGCTAAAGGAGCGCTTCGACGCGAAGATTTGTACAACGACTTTGCCAAACGCGTGGTGGAGTGTCTGACGATCGTGGCCATTTTAGGTGTGTACGAATTCCGTATGGGCCGCAACCCATATGAAGCGACCCTGTCGCGCTTCTTTCCCGATCAATCCGCTGCGATCTGGATTGCGCGATATGGCTACTCGCGGATTGCCGGTCCTTACGGCCACGCGATCACAGCGGGAGTAATGATAGCGCTCGGCTATCGACTCGCGCGATGGCTCGAATGGAGCGGCGAATGGCGTGGCAGGTTTCCGTTCATTCCCCTCAGCAAGCCACGTGTCGTTCAATTTTTGCTGGTAGGTGGAAGTCTCATGACCCTGAGCCGCGGCCCGTGGTTGGGCGCTATCGTAGCGGCCGCGGTAGTAGCGCTGGGCCGAGCACGCAACCGCAGGAGCGCTATCGTCGTGAGCGCATGTGCGCTTTTGTTACTGGGCCCACCGCTATGGCAGTTGGGTCGATCGTACGTCTGGGTCGAACGCGACGAAGCATCCACTGTAATGGAGGAATCGGCCGCTTACCGGCACGAGCTTATAGAGAAATACATCATTATAGCGCAGGAGCGCCCAGGCCTTGGATGGGGCCGCAACGCGTTCCCGATAGTCGATGGCATGGATTCGATCGACAACGAGTACCTCCTGGTTGCGCTCACATTCGGCGAATATGCTTTGGCAGTATTCGTAGCGATCCTGCTGTGGATTCCCGCGAGGTTGTTAATTTTTTGTGCGCGTCGTCCGAATGACGACCCAGCGGGGTTGGTTGCACTAACGTCGCTCGGATGTTTTGTCACGATTGCGGTATCGATCGCCACAGTAGCCATGCTGTGGCAACTGATACCGTTTTTCTTTTTGCTAGCCGGTTCGAGTGAAGGACTGCTGCTAGGTTGGGAGCAAAGCGAACTCCGCGAGGTTGCAGAACAGCCCATGCTCGCGTTCGGGTTAAGACTCAGGAGGGTAATGACGTGAAACCAGTTCGCCTTCCTCGACCAGCTCATGCGCGGCTGCAGCAAGGATTCGTCTGCTTCAAATCTTAGAAAGTTTTTGTTTACTATCCTTTAAATAAGAATCCCGGAGTCGCCGATAGTGTGCGGTCCAGTCTCGAATGACCGAGGACCACAAGAATCCGCTCTCGACGGCGCGCCGCCGCCCCGCGGCTGACATTTGCTCTGCCAGGTCGCCGTCCTCAGCCAGACGATCCATCGCCTCAGCCAGCCTGTCGATTATATATTCCTCGCCGAGCGGCTCTATTAGGATTCCCGTTTCCGCGGTCACGAGCAGCGCGGGCCCGCCCCAATTCAATGCGATGACCGGTAGCCCCAGCATCATCGCCTCCTGCACGACGATACCATTAGCTTCCGCCAAACTGGGAAATACGAAGGCACGGTAGCCTCGTAACGCCGCCGCGAGTTCACCATGGTCCGCGAACCATTCGATGAACCTGACTCGATCCTGCACCGACAGTTCTCGACTCAGAGCCTTAAGCTTGTCCAGCTCCGGGCCTCGCCCGATGATATCCAGCTCGATGGCATTTCGGGTGCGTTTCAGACTCTTGATGATCAGATCGGGGCCTTTGTGCGCAACCAAACGGCCATTATGTACGAAGCGGAGATTGCGACCAGAGTGAATAATACGCGGAGTCTCGTTGAGGCGATCAAGTACGCCGGTATCGATAGAGTCGACGAACTGGTCTTCCCGACATCCCGCCATCAGCAGCGATCGACGGGTACGCTCGCCACCGGCAACCAGCAGAACATCAGCTTGACGCTTGCCCGAGAATACCACACGATTGCCAAGTTGCAAAAATGGATGAAGACGGCGCCGCAGACGATAGGTCATGGGTTCGCGGTTTCTCAAGGCTTCCGGGTAATGGATGTTGCCGTTAATTGGGCCAATCACTACCTTGGCTCCCGGGATACGGAAATAGGGTAACACCGGTGAGACTGGTGATGTAAAATGTACAATCGATTCGGGGTTGTCTCGAAGGAGTGCCTCCACCAGCCGCGCCGCTCGCCACTGGAAAATGATTGATATCAACGGATCCGAGACGACGGACAGCAATGGATTGACCAGCCCGCCCTGATAGGCCATCTTCTGCAACCACGTGTCCTTCACGTAGGAGACGCTCATATCGGGAAAGTTGTGATCGAGCTCCGTTTTGACGCGCTCGTGCGTGATTTGCTGAACACGGGCGCCTCGCCGTGCGAGTTCGAGGTAAATCTGCAGCGCCTTGATAGCTTCGCCGCCCATCTGTTCCGAAACGTTAGGACTCACGAGAATGAAAGAGTATCCCGCTAATTCAGCAGAATGGTGTGCAGCGGTGCTGAACGCGACGCTGCGATTGCTTTCAATTGTACTTGGGTTCATACGCCGCACCGCCGGCAGGTCAATTCTTTCGGCCCAAAGTCCTGCAACACTAAGCCTTCGTCGACTTCCGACCCGAGAGTCGTACAGCAAGCGCGCAAGCGCATCGAAACCCGACTCGCGCAGGGGGTGACGCCAGAAAGGAATTATAGGATAATATATGGATGGAATCGATACCCGCCGTTAAGGGCCAAGCGCCGATTGTGGGCTCAGAGGTTAGTTTCATCCATGCCGAGTCGTTTGCAGGCCCGGTTTGTCGTACCGCTGGGCATCTCTCCGGATGGGGTCGAAGCGGTTACTACGGGCTTGATGCGAGCGCTTCGCGGTATCGTCGACAATCCCGACGCGTGGCGCCGTCGCGGCCAGGAGGGCCGCCGGCGTGCAGAAGCGCAGTTCGCTTGGGACGCGAACGTCGTCAGCCGCGCGATAGACATTTATAGGAGCGTCGTTAAACTTCACGACTCGACGGGAGGAGAGAATGTTGCGGAACGCAGCCGCTAAAAGGGATATACGGAACCGAGAGCTGGCATCAGAGTCCCCGAGCTTTCGCTGCTAACGCGATGCTCGGAGCAAAGCTAATCAACATTCCAGGTAAAACTGAAATCTCTGTCTAGAACCCAAAGGATTGAATGCGAGTTCTTGTCTTCGAACAATGGGGCGGTGGACACTACACCGACTATCTCGAATATCTTGTTCCGAAAATCAGCGAACTTGCTTCGGAGGTGATCCTCGCAATATGCTCAAGCTTCTACGATTCGGAGGGTTTTCAACGTATCCGCTCTTCCTGGTTCGGCTGTCCAAACCTCCGCTTCGACCTCGATGTGCCTGAGTCCGATCCTGCCCTGCCCTGGCAAGATCGACTGAAGTTGCTTTTCAACCTTCGTGAAGCGATCCGAAGAAATAAGCCAGACTATGTCTTCGTTCCGTCTGGGGATGCACAAACCATAGCGCTCGGTCTAGCCGGACCATTTTCATTTGGGCGTCTATCGCTGAACACCATCTCGGAGTGCATCCTCCATTATGGTTATGGCCCGGGAGCTATGAATCTCAAGAGCTCCGCTAAGAGGGTGATTTACAATACCGCGTTCACGTTAAGCTCTTGGGACAAGTTGAACTTCGTAAATTGCCTGCTGTATGAATCCCTCGTAAAAAGCGACCGGCGCGGCCGCATTGGAATGGTTCCTAGTCCCATTCCTCCGCCCCTTCTGCTCGGGCGACAGGAAGCAAGACGATTGTTTGGCTGTCCCGAAGATGGCCGCATGATTGGCTTTATTGGCAATATGGATCACCGTAAGGCTATACCGGAACTCCTGCAGGGGTTTCGACGCGCACGGCTGGGCATGTCCGATCGACTGGTACTTGCCGGGCCCCTCGCGCCTGAGTTTGCGGCTCTTATCGAACGCGAGTACTCCTCCGTGCGGCAGCAAGAGAGGCTGATTGTCATCGACCGTTGGCTAACGGAGAGGGAGTTGCTGGTCGGCTACAGCGCGTGCGATGTGGTTTGTCTCCCTTATTATAACTTCCCGAATCTATCTTCGCTGATGCTGAGAGCGATAGCCGCTCAGCGCCACGTGCTGGTTCACGACTTCGGTTGGATGCGCGCGATCGCGAGACGGTTCGACGCAGCTTCTGTGTGCGATATATACGATGCTTCCTCTTTCGGCGCTGCAATCGAAGGAGTGCTCGAGCGAGCCCCCCAATACAGGTTCACATCGGCGATGCAAGCATTAGTCGATTATCACTCCCCCAGGAATTTTGTAGAGCATTCTGTGGTGACGCTGCGGAACCTGTTGGGGAGGCCGGCGATCCAGCCGCTCACGAGTTGGGCCTCGGTCATGAATCTGCTTGAACCGGAGCGGCGAACCTTGTATTAATTCGATGCAAACCTGAAGCGGCAGCTCGAGTGCGTGATATGCTCGACAATCCCGACGGTTGGTGCCGTCGCGGCAGGAGGGTCGGCGGCGTGCAGAAGCGCGCCTCAGTTGGGGCCCGAGCGTCAACCGCGCGATAGGCATTTATAGGAGCATCGTTAAACCGCACGACTCGACGGTAGGGGAAAATGTTGCGCAACGCGCTGGTTAAAGTCGGATATGCGGCACTGAGAGCTGGTGTCAGAGCCCCCGAACTTTCGTGGCTAACGCGATTCTCGGAGCAAGGCTACCTAATAGATTTGATGAACAAGCTGAGAATCAATTGTGTTCTCGATGTTGGCGCCAACAAAGGCTGGTTTGCTAATCATCTCCGCATGGCCGGCTATCAAGGGTATATTCTCTGCTTTGAGCCACTACGGGAGAATTACGAATCAATCTCGCGGTTGAGGGAGGGAGACGCGTCCTGGCTAGTCTTCAACTTTGCTCTTGGAAGTGAATGTACGATCAAGTCTTTCAATGTCATCTTGCAATCGGGCGAAACCGTCTTGAGTTCGCTTTTGAAGCCAAAAATACAGAGTCTCGTGCACAGAACGGAATCGGTCGAAGTAAAGCGTTTGGATGCTGTTCTCGACAACTTTGTTCGAGACGTCGCATCCCTTCGAATCTTTCTGAAAATGGATACGCAGGGCTTTGATCTCGAAGTTCTCAGAGGCGTTGGCCATTTGACAGATAAAATCTCACTTCTGCAGTCCGAACTTTCGGTGACCCCTATATATGATGACATGCCGCACTATACGCAAGCCTTAGAGTATTACGAATCGCTCGGGTTCGCCCTCATGAATCTCTACATCGTGAACCGGGCCGGACACGGTGGAGTGCTGGAATACGACTGTCTCATGGCGCGTGTTGACCAGTTCGAACTCTGAATCGGCCGCTCGAGCCGCTGAGCTGGCATCGCTCAACGCAACGCCAGCTCAGCGACTTCGTTATTTTACCTCACGGGTTTGCGGCCACTACCCTGTAAGCCGGAACCACAACCGTCACCTCGCTTGCCGAGTTCTCCGTAATCACCGGCCCGGCGATTAATCGGTTTACCTCACGGATTTGCGGCCACCACCCCGTAAGCCGGAACCGCAACTGTCACCTCGCTTGCCGAGTTCTTCGTAATCGCCGGTCCGGCGCCGATCGTAACTGCCGGAGTGGCGCCTTCATTAGTGTCCGTCACGTTGCTGAAAGTGACCTGTTGTGACGCTCCGGGCAAGGCGCTCGACGCGTTAGGGAACTGGATCGAAACGTTCGTCGGTGTGGAGTTGGAGTTCGTCAGCGCCAGGTGCCATCCATCAGACTGGAGGAACGCCCCCGCTGTAACACCACTCGGCGTGCCGGTTACCGGATAGAAGTTACCGCCAATCGCATAGTTGTTGAGCAGCTCCAATGCCAGCGCGCGCGGTCGCATAACTGGCGTATCTAGGAAGTTGACCACGCCCCAGAGTGGCGCTGTAGTTCCAGCCGGCGGATTCGGATCACCCGTACAGAAATAATAGTTGTCCACCGCATTCATACTCGGCTGGATCAATTGCCAGGAGTTCATCACCGGCACACCGGCATTCAGCGAGCGGAGTATCGTTTGTGCTTCCGCGCCGGCCGTTCCCGCTCCGGCGATGATTGGGATCCGTTGCGCGGTCGATGCCGAACCACCCAGTGTGCTTGGCCCCATCTCGTACCAGGCAACCTTCTGTCCGGCGCCGGCGATAGCGGCCACCGCTTGCGCCATCGTGGCTTGTGCCGTATCCCCATTTGGATCATTCCACAGGTTGGCTTCACTGGTAGCGGTGCTGTCTGTGCTGTTTTCGCACCAGTCAAAGTAGGGTGCGGAATCGACATAGGTGGCGATCGGCACTTGACTGCTGGTGTAGACGATCCCCGCGTCTCCCGGCGGACTGCCCCACTGCGCGCCGCCGACGTACTTCAGGTTTGCGCTGGCTCCGGCGGCCGCCTGGATAATACTAAAGGCTCGCTGGGATATACCTGTGTAGATGTTGCTGACGTTACCACCTTGGTCGAAACAGACGCCGCCGCACATCTCTCCATTCCAATCCTCGACGCCAAACTCAAGCAATACCTCAGGGAAATCATAAGTTGCCTGTAGCGAGGCAAGCGCGTTGCCGAGGGCGGTATATTCCGAATCAAGCAGATTTACTGGCAGGACGATCCACGGCCGCGACCCTACCTGATGATTGAGGTCGAAGAATTCCGGAATGGAATAGAGGTTCGAGTTGCCAGCCCAATTGCCATGATACGCTTGCTGCCGGGCCGCAGGGTCCGAAAACGCATTGGCATAGCTGTCGCCTTGCCCTCCCTGTTGATCGCGAAGGTAGCCCGGATGGATTTGTTGCAGCGTGGAGACTAGAGCACTGCGCCACACGTCCGTCGTCGAGGCAGGACCAAGATAGGCGTCGTCGAGACGAATCGCGGCTCCTGATCCTGACCCTGA
>Ga0074045_10006163_pt1 | contig 10330 bp, 13 predicted proteins | sample BogForMeECP23OM2_FD_94442 | JGI IMG/M metagenome (GOLD analysis project Ga0074045, IMG submission 94442) | Bog forest soil microbial communities from Calvert Island, British Columbia, Canada - Bog Forest MetaG ECP23OM2 | ecosystem: Environmental > Terrestrial > Soil > Wetlands ... | reverse complement strand
GATATCTGCCGGGAAAGAACAACTGTTCCGTCCAGGTGCGTAAATGCGGTCGCAACAGCGGGGTCTGTAAGGTCATCCGCAGGGACATATATGGCCTGCATCGAGGTAATAGCGCCTTTCTTTGTAGTCGTGATCCTTTCCTGGAGAGCACCCATATCAGTGCCGAGGTTCGGCTGGTATCCGACCGCGGAAGGCATTCTTCCCAAAAGCGCCGAGACCTCTGAACCGGCGAGGGTATATCTGAATATGTTGTCGATAAAGATGAGCACATCCTGACCCTGGTCTCTGAAATACTCGGCATCAGTAAGTGCGGTAAGTCCGACCCTAAGCCGCGCTCCGGGCGGTTCGTTCATCTGTCCGTAAATAAGGGCAACATTTTTAACAACCCCGGATTCTTTCATTTCACGGTACAGGTCATTACCCTCCCTTGTCCGTTCGCCAACGCCGGCAAAAACCGAAACACCGCCGTGCTTCAACGCTATGTTGTGAATCATTTCCATAATAACGACTGTCTTTCCAACGCCGGCGCCACCGAACATGCCCATCTTTCCGCCTCTGACAAAAGGGACAAGGAGATCGAACACTTTAACGCCGGTTTCAAAAACCTGAGATACCGGTTCCTGCTCAATAAACTCCGGAGCAAGCCTGTGAATAGGAAGCCTGTCAGTACTCTCTATGGGCCCGAGTTTGTCATATGGCTCACCGACAACATTCATAATTCTGCCCAGAGTAGGCTTACCAACCGGTACGGTGATAGGTTTTCCAGTATCGGCAACCCTCATCCCCCTGACTACTCCGTCCGTAGTCTGCATGGCAATGGTACGCACCTTGTTATCCCCAAGATGCAACGCCACTTCAAGTGTAATGTCCAGAGTTGGAATGCCTTTTTCCGTATTGCCCGGAGACTCTATTTTTAAGGCGTTTAGGATGGCGGGGAGTTCCTTTTCAAACTCCACGTCGACAACCGCACCGATTACCTGCGATACCTTACCTTCATTCATAAATGTCAGCCCTCCTTAAAGTCTGGTTATAACGAATGGAGTGATGGAGTTATAAAATACCGGAGCGTTGGAATGTTGGATTTTTTCTTTCATTACTCCATTACTCCATCATTTATTACTTTTATCTATTGTTTCAATGCTTCGACACCGCCGACAATATCCATCAACTCCTTCGTGATGGAAGCCTGGCGGGCCTTATTATACTGCAAGGTCAAATTGTCTATCATGTCATCAGCTGCTTTTGTAGCATTTTCCATCGAGGTCATGCGTGCAGCTTCTTCCGATGCCTGCGACTCAAGGAGCGCCCTGTAAACCTGTATCTCAAGATTTTTCGGCAGCAGCGCATCAAATATGGCCTGCCGCGATGGTTCGAACAGGAAATTCATGGGTTCCTCCCCGGCATCCGGAAGTTCTGCAAAATCAGCTACCTTTGCAAGAGGCAGCAGGCGGACAACCGAAATCTTTTGCGTAAGCGCTGACTTAAACTCGTTATACACAAGAACGACTTCATCAAATAATTCGTCAGTGTAATTTTTCGCAATATCCGCTGCGATTTCCACTGCATTCAAATAGGAAATCCTGCCTGAAATGCCGGTCCATGTGCGCCTGACCACAACGCCTTTCCGCTTAAACAGATCAACTCCCTTCTTGCCGATGGCACTGATGCTAATCTCCCTCTCTTCAGACTGAATCTCCCTGACAAGCTTAGCCGCCGCTTTCATAATGTTGGCGTTAAAGGCTCCGCAAAGGCCTTTATCGCTCGTCAGGACCATCACTTCAACCTTTTTCCTGGGCCTGACTTCGAGAAGAGGATGCCCTTTTTCAACGGTACCGGCCAGTCTGCCAAGGACCGAATGCATCTTATCGGCATATGGCCTCAGTTCCAGAATCCTTGTCTGAGCCTTCCTGAACTTGGCTGCAGCAACCATCTTCATGGCTTTTGTAATTTGCCTGGTACTTTTAACCGAGCCTATTCTCTTTCGTATCTCTTTTAATCCGGCCATCTATTGCTCCTATGTCATTGGTCATTGGTTTTACCATTGACTTATTGACCATTGACGCCTCTTCTTTTTTATTGACCCCTGACTTTTACGCTACAAAGCCTTTCTTGAATTCTGTTATAGCGCTCATGAGTTTCTCTTTCATGGCATCATCAATGGCCTTCTTTTCGCTCAGTTCGCTTCGCACATCCTGTTTTTTATCTTTCATGAATCTCAGGAATTCGGCCTCAAATTTCTTTAACGCCTCCACCGGAACATCATCAAGTTGGCCCTGTGACCCGGCAAAGAGAATCATAATCTGGTCCTCGGCAGGCAGCGGCACATACTGGTCCTGCTTGAGAATCTCCACCATCCTCTTTCCTCTCTCGATCTGTGCCAAAGTTGACTTGTCGAGGTCGGAACCGAACTGGGCAAAGGCGGCAAGCTCTCTGAACTGGGCGAGATCGAGTCTGAGTGTTCCGGCAACCTGCTTCATAGCTTTTGTTTGTGCAGAACTCCCGACACGGCTGACAGAAAGACCCACATTGACTGCAGGCCTGATGCCTGCATAGAAGAGATCGGGTTCTAGATAAATTTGCCCGTCGGTAATCGAAATGACATTCGTCGGAATATAGGCGGAGACGTCGCCGGCCTGTGTCTCAATTATCGGGAGGGCGGTCAGGGAGCCTCCACCAAGTTCATCGCTCAGTTTAGAAGCCCTTTCCAACAGCCTTGAATGGAGATAGAAGACGTCGCCCGGAAATGCCTCACGTCCGGGTGGACGTCTCAGAATGAGAGAAAGTTGTCTGTATGACGTGGACTGCTTGCTCAGGTCATCATATATGATTAATGCATGTCTTTTATTGTCCCTGAAATATTCACCGAGAGCGCATCCGGTATAGGGCGCGATATACTGGAGTGGAGCAGGCTCGCTCGCTGTTGCAGAAACCACAATGGTATGTGCCATCGCCCCGTATTGTTCAAGAGTCTTAACCACACGCGCAACGCTCGCCCTTTTCTGGCCTATGGCAACATAAATGCAAATAACGTCTCCGCCCTTCTGGTTTATGATGGCATCAAGCGCTATTGCCGTCTTTCCTGTCTGGCGGTCGCCTATGATCAGCTCCCTCTGTCCCCTTCCCACAGGGATCATCGCATCAATGGCCTTTATGCCTGTCTGAAGCGGCTCCCGCACCGGCTGTCTGTCAACAATACCCGGAGCAACTACATCAACAATTCTGGTTGTCTTCGCATTGATCGGACCCTTGCCATCGATGGGCTGCCCTATTGCATTAACGACACGACCCACCATCTCATCACCGGCGGGAACCGACATGATCTTTCCCGTCCTCTTGACGACATCTCCCTGCTTTATTGCGGTATCCTCACCGAAAAGGACCGTTCCAACGATGTCTTCTTCAAGGTTGAGCGCCATGCCAAAGACATTATTGGGAAATTCGAGAAGCTCCGACGACATGCAGTTATCCAGTCCGTAAACCCTTGCGATACCGTCGCCGACACTGACAACCACCCCCACTTCACTGACATCAACGCGCCTCTCGAAATCGGTTATCTGTTTTTTCAGATACTCGTTAATCTCATCCACTTTAATTTCCATGCACTCACCCCTTTATAAGCTTATCTCTTAAAAGCCCCAACTGGCCCTTTACGCTGCTGTCATACATGGTACTGCCCACCTTTATTCTCACACCGCCCAGCAGCGACCGGTCCACAATGAACTCAAGGTCCACGTCACGGCCGGTAATCTTCTTCAACGACCCCGACAACTGCGCCTCGTACTCCTTGCCTATCTCGACCGGAGTGGTCACCAGAGCCTTGCACCTCTTTTTTATCTCCCAATACTGCGATTGTATGGCTCCTATGATCTCAGGAAGCGCACCGATCGCCCCTTCCTCCATCATAAAAAAGAGATATTTGGACGCCGTGTCGGACATTCCGAGTTTCCCGCTCAGGTATGAAATTACGCCGTCTCTCTCATCCTGCTGAAAACCGGGCTTATCATCAGGTTTCTGAAACTCTTATCTTTATTCATTAAATTTGAAACAGCACTCAACTGTTCTATGCCCGCCGGCACCTCTTTTAATTCAACGGCACTGAGGAATTGCCTGGCGTATCGATTGACCCCTTTAAGCTTTTTCAATTTTTACCCTCTAATAATTTGAGTGATTCTTTCAGAAGCCTTTCCTGATCTTCTTTCGTAATTCTGGATTTAATCTTTTCCTCTGCAAGCTCCATTGCGGCCTCTACAGCTTCAGCCTTGATGACGTCCTTTGCCTTTTTGACTTCATAATCGATATTGGATTTTGCCTGTTCGACTATTCTTGCCGCAAGCCGCTCCCCTTCCTCAATAAGCCGGGACTTCTCGCTTTCACCCGAAGTCACTGCAGCAGCTTTGATTTCCTCCAATTCCCTGTCCTTGAGCTTGAGCCGCTCTTCAATTTCAGCCAATGCTTTAGCTGCGAGTGCCTTCGCCTCCTGAGCCTCCTTAATGCTTTTTTCAATCAGCGCTTTTCTCTGCTGAAAATAGTCTTGAAGTGGTTTGCCCGCAAACTTGACAAGTATGAATACCAGGATGCCGAAATTGATTAAACGCCACACCCATTCCATCATGCTTCCACCAGTTTTCTAAATATTTCTTCAGCGAATTTGTCGATGTCAGCCTTCAATGCAGCCCTGGCTTTCTCGGCCTCGGCCTGCAATTCCTTCCCCGCCTGCTCTATCATCGCCACAGTCTGAGCTTCAGTTTTTGACAATGCCTCCTTCTGCACAGCCTGACCTTGCTCTCTCAAGGCATGAAAAGTTGCTTTGGCCATGTTTCTGGCTGCCGACAATTCCGCGTTCATTTTTAAGACAGCATCGTCTATACGCGCCGTCATCGCTTTTGCCTCATCAAGTGCGCCGGCAGTTGCCTGTTGCCTCTCCTTCATTACTCTTGAAAGGGGTCGGAAGAGTATGAGATTAAGTACAAACAGGAGAACAAGGAAATTGGCGAGAAAGACAAAAAACCATTGATTGAACTCTAACATGTCTTCACCTTTTACTATTACCTTTCATGACTTTGAGAAGAAAGATACCACACTAATGCACATATTTGTCAAGAAATTCCCTTATTTTATACTGGAGAAATTACGGATGCTCCATTACAATGGCCAACCATCATAAATCGATATCCCTGTGTATTATATTGACTGCAAGGTTAAATCTTGAGTCAAGGCCTTTTGCCAGGTGCTCCACAATAGCGGGAGACCGGTGCCTGCCGCCGGTGCAGCCTATCCCGATTGTCAGGTAAGTCCTTCCCTCCCGCTTATAATTGGGCAACAAAAAATCGAGCAGTCCCCTGACATGCACTAAAAACTCCCTGGTCTCATCACTATTCAGAACAAATTCAGCAACAGCTCCATCAGTGCCCTTCAGCGGCTTCAGATCCGCGATGAAGTAAGGATTCGGCAAAAATCTCACATCGAAAAGCAGATCAAGGCCCTCCGGAGCCCCGAACTTGAAGCCGAAAGAAATAATGGTGACATTTAATCCTTTAAAGGACTCGCCGGATCCATATGAAGCTATGATACGGTGGCGCAACTGATGCGGGGTAAAATTGGAGGTATCCATTATCAGGTCTGCAGCGTCCCTTATGACCGTAAGGAGCCTTCGTTCCTCCTCTACAGCCTTTTCAAGATTCATCTCTCCGCTTATAGGCAACATGGGATGTGGCCGCCTCGTCTCCTTGAACCGGTGCAGCATGACCTTGTTTTCCGCCTCAAGAAACAAGACCCTGACATTGTATTGGCTCTTCAATGACAGAATGATACGGTAAACTCCCGAAAGAAACACGTGCTCCCTGATATCAATGCCGATACCGATCTTCCTGATGTTTTCTGTCTTTATAATGGAAAGAAAAGGTTCTATAAGCGTTATGGGAAGGTTGTCTATACAAAAATATCCGGCATCCTCAAGGGCCCTCAGGGCCACTGTTTTACCGGCCCCTGAAAGACCGCTTACTATTATCACTTCGACCGGAGAAGGAGTCTCCATCTATTTGGCAGGCTCTATCAAACCATAATTCCCATCGTCCCGGCGATATACGACATTGATGTCGCCGCTTCTTTCATTGGTAAAAACAAAAAAATTCTTATCCAGAAGCTCCATCTGACTGACAGCTTCTTCGGAGCTCATAGGCTTCATATCAAAACGTTTTTGTTTTATTATGGTACCGGAATCTTTACTACCTCCGCCAGGAATATCCACACTTTTCTTTTCACCTTTACGGTAGTCGTGCTGTTTCTCCTTAAATTTAACAACCTGCTTTTCAAGCTTCTCAACCACCTGATCAATAGCTGAATAGACTTCGCCGGTTTTTCCCTCGGCCTGGATCTTAACTCCGTTGACCTTCAGAAGCACCTCAGCCTTATGCCTGTACTTCTCCACGCTCAGTGTCACAACCGCTTCGGTGATGTTTGACACATACTTATCGAACCTTCCGATCTTCTCTTCGGCATAACTTCTCAGTGCAGGTGTTATCTCAAGATGACGACCATTGATGATAACGTTCATTCTAATTCCTCCCTTAAAAGAAAATTAATATAACCTTTGACCTTTTTATTCATATCTTTTTCTCTGATTCTGAGGCGGGATTTTCAGTTCTTCCCGGTATTTTGCAACAGTTCTCCGTGCTATATTGATATTCTGCGTTTTGAGTTTGTCAACAATCATCTGATCGCTCATAGGCCGCCGGACATCCTCCTCGGTTACAGTTTGTTTAATCAAATCCTTAACCAGCGTGGAAGAGACATTGCCTGCTTCCGAATGAATTGCGCTGCTGAAAAAAAATCTGAAACTATACACCCCGTGATCGCAGGACAGGAATTTGTTAGATGTTACTCTGCTGATGGTGCTCTCATGCATACCAATATCCGTTGCCACATCTTTCAGGTTTAAAGGCTTTAAATGCCGTATATCCCTTTCGAAAAAGTCTATCTGGAATTTGAGAATACTCTCTGAAACTTTATAAATCGTCTTGTTCCTCTGGTCAAGGCTCTTAATCAGCTCTGAGGCTCTCTTTAGTTTCTCCTTCAAAAACTCCTGTTCTTCTTTTGTAAACATATCCTTCCTCGACAGCAACTTCCGATAACCGCTATTGAGTATTAATTTCGGCAGCCCATCTTCATTGAGGACTATCTGATAACCTTCATCAGTTTTGCTGATATATACATCAGGAACAACATAATTCGTATCAGTGCTTGGAAAAATCCTGCCAGGCCGCGGCTCCAGCCCCTCGATTATTTTTACCGCAGCCATTATCTCATCCAAAAGCGCGTTGCACAGTTTTGCAAGATGGCCGTATTTTTTCCGTTCGAGGCACTCCATGTGATCACTGACAATCTTTCCAACGAGAGTTTGGGCCAGATTCAGAGAATCAAGCTGCAGCAACATACACTCTTTCAGGCTCCGCGCACCTACGCCAGGAGGATCAAAGCTTTGAACCAGTGCAACGGCTGCTCCGACAGTCCCACTGTCCGTATTCAGAGCAGAAGACAGTTCGTCATCCGAAACCCTGAGATAACCGTCTTCATCAATGTTGCCTATGACCGCCTCAGCCGTCCTTCTGACCTCATCATCCGCATTGCATAATCTGAGTTGCCACAATAAATGATCGTAGATGTCAGGCCGTTTTGAATAAAATAGCTCATAAGAGGGCTGCTCATCAAGACCGGGCGAGAAATAGCCAAGGTCCCTCCCGTCGCTGCTCCGCTCATCAAAATAATCATCAACACCAAAGTTGGTAAGCTTATCGAAGGATATCTCGGTATCAGAGCTGTCTTCAGAAACCGTCACAGTCGATTCTTCTTCAGGATATGCTTCAACCTCCGGCTCTTCCAACGATTCTTCAAGAAAAGGATTATCTACAAGCTCCTGGGTCAATACCTGGGCAAGTTCAAGCTGTGGCAGTTGCAACAGCTTAATAGCCTGTTGCAACTGCGGAGTGAGGATCAGCCTCTGCGTAAGTCTGAGGTCCAATCTGTTTTCCAAAGCCATTAAAGTCTGAATTCCTCCCCGAGATACGCTTCTTTTACAGCCGGGTTATTAATAATCTCGTCCGGCATCCCTTCAGCCAGGATCGAGCCGTTGTTTATTATATACGCCCTGTCGGTAATGGAGAGCGTTTCCCTCACGTTATGGTCAGTGATCAATATACCCAGTTCCTTCGATTTCAAATAGTTGAACATCTTCTTCAGTTCGATGATCGCAAGGGGGTCGATGCCGGCAAAGGGCTCATCGAATAACATAAAAGTAGGTTTAAGCGCTATTGCCCTTGCAATTTCGGTGCGGCGCCGCTCTCCTCCAGACAATCGATAACCATCCCTGTCAGCAAATTCCTCAAGGTTGAACTCTTCCAGCAGTCTTTCGACTTCTCCCTCCATCTCCGATTTGGACCACCCATTTTCTCCGGCTCCCTTGATCTCCAGAACCGCTCTCAGATTATCTCTTACTGTCAGCTTTCTGAATATAGAGGGCTCCTGCGGCAAGTATCCCATACCCTTTCTTGCTCTCTTATACATAGGCATGCCCTGTATGTCTTCACCATCCAGCATTATGCTGCCCTGTTCCGGTTGTATCATACCAACAACCATATAAAAAGTTGTAGTTTTACCCGCGCCGTTGGGACCCAAAAGTCCAACGATTTCGCCGGTGCCAAGCGAGATATTGATATCTTTAACCACATATCTCTTCCCGTAAGCCTTGGCAAGGCCCCTGATTTCAAGAACATGCTTATTCGAATAGACAGGCAATAGACTAGCGGTCATATCTTATAATGGAAATCCCATCTTCTCACTTTCAATTTTTTCGCCCGTCGCCTATTGCCTGCTGCCTTGTCTTTCTTTGTTGACAATGAAGACCTTGCTGTTTTCAACAATGGAATGGTCATCTTTCATAAAATAAGTAATTTTTGTTCCATTTACCACATTTTCCCCTTCGGAAGCCCGTGGTTCACCGGTAAATACAATATATTCTTCAGGTTCGGAATAATAAACCGCAGACTTTGAAGTTACCACTCTATCGTCCTTTACCATCTTGACATTGCCTTCAGCATCGATCTTCTTGATGTTGCTGCCGCCCTTCTCTTCAGAATAATAGACAAGCATGCTGTCCGCATACATCGTCCGGTCGCCTTTTTTTGCTACCACATTCCCTTCAAAGAGAGCTGTTTTAGCCTTGTTGTCAGTCGTCATTTTCTGAGATGTAACAATTGTCGGTTCCTTAACGCTCCTGTTTTCTTCCACGGCAAAAACCGTTCCTGTACTCACAGCAGCAGCAAACAACAGCCACGTCATCAGGACTGTAATCCTATTTTTTTTCATAATAAAAAATCGCCTTTACATCCTTATTCAATGTCGCCTTGTTACTGGTAGCGTTCAGGTCATCACCCTCGACATAAAATCTTTTGCCGATTATCTGCACCCTCTGGTCAGAGAAAAGTTCATTCTTCGATGCATCCCAAAACAGGGCGGGAGTTAATATATCATAATCAGCGGTCGACGCCTTAATATGTCCATCGATTTTCAAATTTCTTTTTTCTATGTCATATAGGCCGCCGTCAGAATTAAGGGTCAGCCCCTTTTCCGGGAAAGTTATCTGCATGCCATCAAGTTTCACATTGTTTTCGTCGAGGAAAGTGGCCTTTTTAGCGGCCAGTGTCCATTTGACTACCCCATCCTTCCTCTGGATAATACTGACTCTATCCATGTATGAATTATCAGCCAAATTAACCTTCGGCTTATAGAATTCCTCTCTTTCGGAGAACAGGACAATCACAGCAAAAAAACATATGAAAACAAGCAGAAAAACTATTCTTTTCATATGTAAAATCTTACCATAGCACTACAGTATTGTAAAGCCGTGTCACTGAGAAGGGCAAAGAAAAAAGGTAGTCTTTGCAATTAACTCTACGCCCTTTGCGGTTCTTCCTTTGTTTTTTGCCCTATGCTCTTTGCTTGGTCTTCCCGGCAAATCTTGAGGGGCCGAGCACGTGCCGGATATGGGCATCAATGACATCCGTGAGTTCGTCAACAAGAGGTTCCGGGGCCTTTATCCTGCAGATAACAGACGAACTCCACTTAACCAGGCTCTCGTGAAATCTCAGAGCACCGTGAGAGAGACGTATGGGGTACTCACCCTCCATAAGACATCGGCTGCAAATTACTGACCCCTGGGAAATATAAAAATGAATGAATCCGGTCTCCTGACTTTTCAGGGAACACGAGCCGCACCTGCCGCATACCGACAGTCCGGGCGAATAACCCATAGTATGGAGAAACCTTATTTTGTAGT
>Ga0074045_10006162_pt1 | contig 10331 bp, 6 predicted proteins | sample BogForMeECP23OM2_FD_94442 | JGI IMG/M metagenome (GOLD analysis project Ga0074045, IMG submission 94442) | Bog forest soil microbial communities from Calvert Island, British Columbia, Canada - Bog Forest MetaG ECP23OM2 | ecosystem: Environmental > Terrestrial > Soil > Wetlands ... | reverse complement strand
GAAGTGTTGGACCAGAATGAGGATCGTAACCGCCAGGCACTGTTCTTCTCTGGAGAAGGAAGTTGGCCTTTGAGAATCTTACGCCAGAATCCGCTTACTTTTGCTGTCGCTGTAGTGCTCTATGTTTTATTCCAGATGAGTCCGGCACCGGCGCAGGAAAAAACTCGCACGGTAGAACTTGCCGAGCTACCGAACCCCGATCCCGCAAAGCCGCCTGTGGTCATCACGCTCGCAGATGCGATTGAGCAGGCTCGCAAGGTGGATGCCCATTTCCAGAGTGCGCTGACTGATGCGAAACTCGCCCATGAGGATCGAACGCAAGCGAGGAATGCGATCCTGCCGACTGTGAGTTACACCTCGCAAGCGTTGCTCACGCAAGGCAATGGAGGGCGCACGACCATTGGACGATTCGTCACCAATGACGGTGTGCATGTTTATCGGTCGTGGGGGGTCGTCCACGAGGATCTCTCGCCCGGCAACTATCTGGGCACGACGTATCGCGAAGCGAGAGCTACAGCGGCCATGGCCAGTGCGAAAGCCGAGATTGCGAAGCGCGGTTTGACCGTCACGGTGACCAAGCTCTACTACGGGCTGGCTGTCGCGCAGCGAAAATATGCCACGGCACAAAGCGCGGCGGAGGCTGCCAGGCACTTTTACCAGATCACTCAAGATCAAGAAGCTGTAGGCCAGGTGGCACATAGCGATGTTCTGCAGGCCGAGATTCAATACCGGCAACAGGAACAGGTATTCGAAGACGCCAAGCTCCAAATGGAGTCGTCCCGGCTTGACCTGGCGGTCTTGTTATTTCCGACGCTGAGTGAGAACTTCAGCATTGTCGATGATATGGATTCGGCCGTCGCGTTGCCGTCGTTTCCGGAGGCGCAGCGCATGGCAGGGAACAAGAATCCGGATCTGCGCGCGGCGATGGAGGCTCTGCATCAAGCCAACCTGGGTCTTGTCGCCGCCAGAGGCGCGTTCTTGCCCTCCTTCTTCGTTGATGCGGATTACGGGATTGAAGCGAACGCCTTCGCACTGCATAGCACGAATGTTGAGGAAACGCACGCAGGAGTTCTGCCGAATCTGGGCTATTTCATTACCGTCGGGGTGAACGTGCCGGTGTGGGATTGGGGTACTCTGCGAAGCAAATTACATCAGGCAGGATTCAAGCGCGAACAGGCGAAAGCGGAAATGAGCCAGACGCAGCGCGAAATGCTGAATGCTCTTTACAGCTCGTATAACGAGGCGACCGTCGCTCGCACCGCCGTAGACGAAACGCGCCAGACTGCGGATCTCGCGGCTGAGAGCCTCCGCCTGACCAACCTTCGCTACAAAGCCGGAACGTCAACTGCGCTGGATGTGGTGCTTACTCAAAATACTTTGAGCCAGGCGCGTAACGCGTTCAGTGACGCGCAGGTTCGCTACCGCGTAGCTGTGGCGACTTTGCAAGCGGTGACAGGGAGCTTCTAGGAAAAGACATGGCTTTCCTTGATTTGGAAAAAGGAAACATTTCGTCTTCGTCAGCGCACACGGCTTCGAGCAGTGTGGTGTGCAGGCGTTTTGTCTTCGCGGCCTTTGTTCTCAGCCTGATGCTGCTCGCTATGGGTTGTTCGTCAAGCCAGGAAAAGGAGCCGGTACCGCTGGTTACGGTGAAGGCCGCTGCCGTCAAGATCCAAACCATTGAAAATGAAATTTCAACCGACGCAATTCTGTATCCGCACGATCAGGCCGCCATCGTGCCGAAGGTGACCGCTCCCATCAAGAAATTATACGTCACACGCGGCAGCCGAGTTCATGCCGGAGAAGTTCTGGCGACGATCGAGGAATCGGATCTGAAGGGCGCTCTTACCGAAAGTCAAGGTGCGTATCAACAAGCGGAGGCAACTTACAACAGCGCTTTGCAGTCCGCGGAGCACGACTTGAAGATCGCCAAAGAGCAATTCGACGCGGCCCAATCCGTGTACGACGGCCGCGTGAGTCTTTACAAGCAAGGGGCAGCATCGCAAAAAGATGTCCAGGATGCGCAAATTGCGCTTTCGCAGACCAGCAATCAATACGGTCTTGCCCAAAAGCAATACAACCTGAAGTCGGCCGAGGGGCAGCTGACCTCAGCCAAGGGCAAGCTGGCCGCTGCACAAGCGCAGGTGGATTACAGCACGATCGTGAGCCCGATCGATGGCGTGGTTACGGATCGTCCCTTCTTTGCTGGGGAAACACCGCCCGCTGGAGCTCCGATTCTCACCGTAATGGATCTATCGAAAGTCGTGGCTCGCGCGTACTTGAGTGCGGCGCAGGCGGCGCAGTTGCACGTCGGCGACGCGGCAGCACTCGTTCCCGGGAACGCCGGCACGGAGATCGAGGGCAAAGTCACGGTGGTAAGCCCGGCGCTTGATCCCAACAGCACGACGGTTCAAGTCTGGGTTGAGGCTGTGAATCCCGGTGGGCGGCTGAAGCCCGGCTCCACAGTCGGGTTGAAGATCGTTGCCAGCACTGTGAAAGATGCACTGGTCGTGCCGGTTGAAGCGATTCTCACCGCATCGGACGGAGCGACTTCCGTGATGGCAATCGGTCCGGATCAGACCGCCCATCGGACCAGCGTCAAGACAGGAATTCGCCAGGAGGGCGAAGTGCAGGTCCTGAGCGGCCTGAAGGCAGGCGATCAGGTCGTGACTCAAGGCGCCTACGGTTTGACCGACGGCGCGAAGGTGACGATCTCAACTCCAGCTGCCGAGCCACAGGATAAAGACTGAGGCCCAACTCGACCTATGGCGAACTCGAACGATAGAAATTCCAGGGTTGCGCAAGCACGAAAGTCCGAAGCCGACAAATACTGGTTTGCGCGTGAGCATAAGTCCATCATTTTTCTCATCGTCACGCTCGCGCTGATCGGTGCGTACCTGCTCTTCAGCATTCCGATCGCGGTATTTCCCACCACAGATTTTCCTCGGGTCATGATTGCCGTCGATAACGGAGTCATGCCGATCGATCAGATGCTGGTCACGATTACCCGTCCCATCGAAGAAGCCCTGAGCGGAGTGGAAGGCATCCAGGATGTGAAGTCGGTCACCAGCCGTGGGTCTGCGGGCATTGATTTGTACTTCAGTTGGCGAGTGGACATGTTTCGCACGCTGGAGCGCATCAACGCCTCGTTGGCACGTATGGCCGGGACTTTGCCGGCTACGGCCAAGATTTCGACCCAAAGACTGGAATTTTCCACTTTCCCGATCATGGGATATGGGCTGACCTCAGATACGGTGTCGCAGCGACAGCTCTGGGGGATTGCGACGTATGACATCAAACCGCGGCTAGCAAGCCTGTCAGGTGTTGGAACTATCGTAATCCAGGGCGGCGAGGCGCCGGAGTTTCACATCGTTCCTGACCCGGCCAAGTTGCGCGCTGCCTCGGTGAATGTATCGGATATTCTGGCGGCGGTGGATCGCTCGAACATCATCGAGTCTCCCGGACTCTTTGAGCAGAACCACAAGCTGTATCTCGGTTTGATTTCGGGTCAGGCGCACAACGCACAGGATATTTCCAGTATTTTTGTGAAGAATTCGCCCGGCGGCAGCCCCGTCTCTGTCGGTGATGTCTCCCAGGTAACACCTTCGTTTGCGCCAACTTTCACGATCGTCACCGCGAATGGCAAGCCTGCTGTACTGATCAACATCAATCGGCAACGCGGAAGCAACACCTTGCAGGTGGCTGACGCGGTCCAAGCAGAGATGAGCCAGATTGAAAAGTCTTTGCCCCCGGGCGTGCACGTCAGCACTTTCTACGATCAATCGTGGATTGTGGGTCAATCCATCAAAAGTGTCCGTGATGCAATTGTGATCGGCTTGTTGCTGGCTTCAGCCGTCCTGGTGCTCTTTCTGGGTGATTGGGGCACTTCGTTTATTGCAGGAATGGTAATTCCAATTAGTTTGCTGGTTACCTTCATCGTTTTGAAACTCCTCGGTGAGAATTTCGACCTGATGACGCTGGGCGGAATGGCGGCCGCTGTAGGCCTGATTATCGATGACGCGATCGTTGTTCTGGAAAATGTGACACTGCACCGTGAAGCGGGAGAGGGGAGATATGAGGCAGTGGCGATGACGCTTCGCGAGCTTTCCTTGCCCCTCGTCGGTTCCACGCTGACGCCAATCGTGGTCTTTCTGCCTTTAGTGGCCATCACGGGAGTCACTGGAGTTTTTTTCCGTGCGATGGCAGTTACGATTGGAGCCGCGTTGCTAACGTCGCTCGCGCTCGCGCTCACCTGGACGCCGACGCTCTGTATCTACCTATTGAAGAAACCGGCCGGCGAAGAGCATCCCGCAGCAGATGAGCAGCACGCGGCGGTGGCCGCCTCGTTCCCGGAAGGTTTCAGTGACTCGGACGAAGGTGTTATACAGGTCGAGGTAAATCGATTGCTGCGAGCCGAAGAAGAACATCTGATGAAGGGATTCTTCGGACGCGTGATTCGCTTCTACGAAGCATGGTTCCGGCGAAGTCTCAAGCATCCGGTTTGGGTTCCAGTTCTTACGGCTGCTCTGATTGTGGTTTCTTACGTCTGCTACCAGCACATCGGATCCGATCTGTTGCCGAAGATGGACGAAGGCAGCTTCATCGTCGACTATGTAACACCGCCGGGAAGCTCGCTCGCGGAAACCGATCGGATGATCTCGCATGTTGTGCAAATCGTGCAATCGCTTCCCGAGGTGGCAAGCACTTCTCGGCGTACCGGTCTCCAATTGGGATTGGCTGCGGTGACCGAAGCGAACACGGGGGATATTTCCGTGGATTTGAAACCCGACCGTCACCGCGATATCTGGGAGATCATGGACGAACTCCGGGGGAAGGTCGCTCGGGCGGAGCCGGCGGTTGAAGTGGAGTTCACTCAAAAGCTGCAAGACATGATTGGAGACCTGACCAACGCACCGCAGCCGATCCACATCATGATGTTTTCCCCCGATGCCAAGCTGCTCGATGACTGGGCGCCTCAAGTCGCGGATGCAATCGCAAAGATCCAGGTGGGTGGACGGCACCCGGTTGTCGATATCGATAACGGAATCGAGTCGACCACAAGTGGACCCGCGGTCTCCTATCAAGTGAACATGGCGAAGGCCGCGCATGTTGGTTTCGCCCCGCAAGCCTTGGCCGACGAAACGCAGGCAATGCTCGATGGCGTCCAAGCGCTGCAACCGGTCGTGATTGACGATCGTGCGTATCCGGTGCGCATCCGCTATCCCGCGACAATTCGCTCTTCGGTCGAAGCGATGAACGACACAATGCTGGTGGGCCCGGGCGGTCAGGTCGCGAACTTGGGTTCTCTGGCAACCATGACGGAGATGCCTGGCCAGACCGAGATTTTGCAAGATAACCAGCAGCGTTACGTCGCGGTCACCGCGCGGCTTGAAAGCCTGGACATGGGGCACGGTATCGCGGAGGTGAAGAAAATAATTGCTGACATGCATCTGCCAGCGTCCATCCGAATCGAATACGGCGGCTTGTACCAAACGCAGCAGCAGTCCTTTCGCGACTTGACGATGGTCCTGTGCATGGCGATTGTCTTCGTGTTTCTAGTTCTGCTATTCGAATTCCGGAACTTTTCGGCCCCAATTTCGATTCTGGTTTCTGCGATCTTGTCGACGGCTGGTGTTTTCGTCGCCCTGCTGATTACCGGGACCACGTTCAACCTGTCTTCCTTCATGGGACTGATTATGGTCATCGGTATCGTGGCCAAGAATGGAATTCTGCTGCTCGACGCGGATGAGAAGTTCCTAAATGCGGGCTACTCCAAAGAAGAGTCGATCTTTCAAGCGGGCCGCAGAAGGCTGCGGCCGATTGTAATGACCGCCATAGCTGCGGTCGCGGGGATGATCCCGCTGGCGCTTGGTATAGGCGCTGGTTCTGAGATGCTGCAGCCGTTAGCCGTTGCGGTTATCGGTGGGTTGCTGATTGCAATGGTGCTCTCGTTGTTCGTTACTCCGACGATCTATTACTTCATGACGCGAAAGAAAGCGAGCGCTGCGTCGTGAACGCCTTTCTCCTCGCACCAATTGCTCATTTGTCACCGACTTGGTATTACGATCTGCGCCAAGCTGGAAACGGCTCAGCGAATGGCCGGGTGTGTTGCGGAGACCTCTCGTCCGACGTTTTGCGGTATCTGTGGCTGGTGCAAGGGTATACGTTTTGAGATCCAGGAGTGTTTATCAGCCATGTCTAGTTCCTTCGACTTTTCGAGGAACGAAATCGAGCCATATACTCTAATGACACAATAGAGTAGTCAGAATTCAGGGGGATGAGGGCCGTCTGCGACATGCACGTTGCTCCCCAACCGAGCGGTCCGCATCATACGCTTAAGGCGGAGGTGTACCTCTCTGTGCATTGATACCTCCTGGTCAGCAAATAGTCCGTGTGACGGCAGGAATAAGGTTCCATGTGCTCCATCCGACACAACGATCAGTGTGTCAAGGCGGACTAAGTGACACGGGGGCGCAATGAAGGAATTGTCCGAATCCAGACGCCAGTTTCTAAGATCGGCGTGCCTGACGACCGGAGCGGTCTTGCTTACATCCGGGGGTGTTGTCGCTGAATTCGGCGCATCACCGCAGACCAAAGAGTCGCCCGCTGGTGCCGAGTCCGGATCTGCAGACTATACCTTGCACATCAAAACCTCACCTATTGAGATCGCGCCCAACCGGATCATCTCGGCGACGACATACAACGGGCAATTTCCGGGGCCACTGCTTCGCTTTAAGGAAGGCCAGCAGGTCTTGGTAGACGTGTTCAACGACACCGATGTGCCAGAACAACTGCATTGGCACGGCCAGATGGTGCCGGCGGATGTAGATGGAGCCGCGGAAGAGGGTACACCCTTTATTCCTGCCCATGGGAAGCGCAGGATCGTCTTTACTCCGCGACCCGCCGGCTTTCGTTTCTATCACACGCACAATCGAGCAGGAGTGGATCTCCACGCCGGACTATTCAGTGGTGAGGTTGGTCCTGTGTACATCGAGCCGAAGCATGAGTCAGGTAATTATGACCGCGAAGTCTTCCTCGTACTGAAGGAGTTCGAGCCGACTTTTAGCCGCGGTGGAGATATGGCAATGGATTTCCTTTCTCCCGCGACCAAAGTCAAGGCGCTCGAAGAGCAAGGCGAGTCAGGTATGAAGGCTTCCCTTGCAAAAGGTATGCCGCATGGATACGAAGTCGGTTACGGTTCCTTTACGATCAATGGCAGGGTCCTGCACCACGGGGAACCCATCCGCGTCAAGCAGGGCGAGCGAGTTCTGTTTCACGTACTGAACGGAAGCGCCACCGAAATTCGCAGTCTTGCCCTGCCAGGTCATTCCTTCTATGTCGTTGCGTTGGACGGAAATCCTGTGCCCAACCCGGTCACAGTTCCGGTGCTCTGGCTTGGTACCGCGGAGCGGGTCTCTGCCATCGTCGAAATGACACATCCAGGGGTCTGGATCATGGGCGATCTAGCCGATGACGATCGCCGTCATGGCATGGGAATCGTCGTTGAATACGCGGCAGCCAAGGGCAAGGCACAATGGATTGCGCCTCCGCGGCATCGCTGGAACTACGGGCTCTTTGCAAAGACCGGGACAAGTCCGGAGCTACCGGACCAAACTATTGAGATGATCTTTGCCAAGGACAATGCCGCCGAAGAAGGCTTCAACCGATGGACGATCAATGGAGTGGCTTATCCCATGAGCAGCGGAATGACTCCAGCGACATTTCATTTGAAAAAAGGCCAACGTTATCGAATCCACATGCGGAACGCCAGTGACGACATTCACCCCATACATCTTCACCGCCATAGCTTTGAGCTCAGCAGTCTGGCGGGAACTTCCATCGCGGGAGTGTTCAAGGATGTGGTTATGGTCGGAGGCTATCAAGAGGTCGCCATAGATTTCGTCGCCAATAATCCTGGTCTAACACTGTTTCACTGCCACCAACAATTACATATGGATTTTGGGTTTATGGCTCTCTTCGATTATGTGTGATTTGAGACGCGCCGGGGGTTGCGTCGTCCGGCCAGCCTCAGATACATCTTCTAACCTCGCACCTCCTTCTGCTACGCGGTCGAAGTTTTCATACTTCAATACAGACATCGCCCGTCGAACAGGTGTGTTGGTCAGACGCTTACCACTTACACGCGCGGCCTTCCCTTGCGCCGTCCCATTCAAGCCATGACGCCATTCATCCCCGTGGGAAAGGACATTGACCGAAGATCGCAAGAAGGCGAAGATATCAGCGTCTTCGACAACGCAGTAACGTCCCACTTCGTGCTGGGCGACAGCCAGTCATCGCGCTTACCTTCGATCCAAACAAATGCTCTTTCACACTCAATGAGGCAGTCAGCACGAGTGGAGCCTTCGAGTTTCAATGTCTTGGGGATACCGTCCGCGTGGCCTGAATCAAGCTTGCGGAGAACCTCGTCTTTTCTCGGGTTGTCAATGACACGTCGCTGGTACGCTTGCACGTGCGATTCTCAGACCACCGCTTTGGCTCTGCGTGTGAGGCCTGATCCAATCTGGGTAAACGGCAATCAGAGAGCGCCACAAACCGAGGCGGGCACGGACCACTCCGAGTCGGAACTGCTGTGCCTTAGGCCGCGCGACGCGTGCTGATCCTAGGCCGAAAACGGGTGAGACCAATCAGCGAGAAGAACGTGGACTGTGTTGGACGATGACGAAATCCCCCACGCCCTCACGATGAAAGCTCTTAACCAAGTAGGGAAGACTCCTTGATTCGACGTACTTTTTCACACCGCGCCACATTGCGACGGTTCTTAATCCGGTACCGTGGAAGCGCTAATTGTCGAGGCTTTCGTACAGGTGCAGCATTAGGAATTGCAAGCTGCACGGCCCATTGTCGCGACGGTTGCCCAGCGGCCGAGGCGTACCATTGGGCATGAGCAGCATACATCCAGAATGCCCCGGCTCGGACCCTCCTGATCGGTTGCTTACTGATGTCCTCGTTCGAGAAGAGCCAGACGAGGATGGCGACGACGAGGACGACGAAGGCGACCGCAAGAAAAAGGATGACGACGATGAGGACGACGAAGACGACGGCTACTCAGAGTGAGCGTGCCACTATTTATTTTCAGTGGGTGAAGGATGAAGCGCGAACATTTCGTCAAGGTAGCCTCACTGGCCGGTGGGACGAGATCCCTACAGCGAGCGAGATCGGCCTTGTTTAGGAGGTTTGGGGAGCGCGGGGCGCAGGCCAGGCGAAGCGCTCGAAATCGCGGAGGTTGCCTACGTTGGCGAGCGACCTCAAATTGTCGTTTTGGGATCGTTTGCAAAAGGCCACGGGCGGAGCGCTAACCAGCTGAAATCAGGGCAGGATGGTCCCACTGGGGGGCGGCCTTCGTCGAATCGTGCGGAAGTCGTCGCTTGCGGCTCGCTGGGTCCAGCCGGGTTCTGAGGCGGTGGGGGGCATTTGTCGGAGCCGGTCGCTACTTCGGCTGCCGGTTGCCCACAGCCGACACTGCAGTCTTGATCCTTCCCTCCACTTCGTCGCTCATATAGCCACAATCCAAACGCATGTAAACCGAGGTGTACGGGATCGTTGCTGTGGTTTTGATAAACAAGATTCGGAATGTCTTCCCGGCCTCGCCGATTTTGGTCATCACTTCGGTGTGCGGAATACTGGAAATCTGGTCTTTGGCAAAGGGCGCCATGATGTGCTTCCTCAGCTCCGATACTCCCGGGTAGTCATGCTCATCAATAAACTGAAGTTCCTGATCGAGAAAGACTGTGGCTCGCACGTGGCGTGACGAAGAAATGGCGCTCGCGACATAGCGCAGTACGGACGGCAGATCGGCGTTCACGACAATGGTCTCGATGCCAGGCTCGGCGTAGACCGGGAAGGCCGAATCTGCGACCACGATCCAGTTTCTGTGGCCGTAGAGGGAAAGGCGATTCTGGACTATGTCCTTCCAATCGGAGGAGGACACACCGGCCGGGGTTTGTGCGAGGGATGAGCTAAGCAGCAGTACGAGGAGAAAAGAGGCGACACGCAATTTCAACTTCAATATGCTCATGATTACTCCGGTTGCAAATAAGAGGGTTCCGCGCCCGCAGGATGAATCATGACCATGAGTCCTAGGCATCGCCAACCGCACCGAACTAGGACGGCTGCTTTGTCGGTGCAGTCGGGTGCTGTTCTAGGAAACGCTCCACTTCCTGCCCGCTCGGCATGGAAGGTTGAGCGCCGGGCCGCGTTACCGAAATGGCGGCCGCGGCCGAAGCGAAAAAGGCGGGGCACATCTTTCCCGAGATGGCGGCCTGCGAAGCCGCGCTCGAATCGGGCCATCCCAACCCCATCACCAAGATAAGCAT
>Ga0074045_10006161_pt1 | contig 10332 bp, 5 predicted proteins | sample BogForMeECP23OM2_FD_94442 | JGI IMG/M metagenome (GOLD analysis project Ga0074045, IMG submission 94442) | Bog forest soil microbial communities from Calvert Island, British Columbia, Canada - Bog Forest MetaG ECP23OM2 | ecosystem: Environmental > Terrestrial > Soil > Wetlands ... | reverse complement strand
GTTTCGGCACTGGCGCGAAACAAAAGATCGTAGACGACCTTCTTGTTCTGCAGTGTTAGTGGCGCCAACTCACGCGGTAGCGTGAAAACCACATGGACATAGCGCGTCGGAAGAAGTTCTCGTTGACGCGCGGCAATCCACCGTTCCCGCGCCGAAGTCTGACACTTCGGGCAGTGCCGGTTCCGGCAGGAGTTGTAAGAGATGGCGCGATGCCCGCAGCGAGTGCATTCATCGAGGTGTCCGCCGAGTGCAGCGGTGCGACAGCGCGCAATGGCAAGCAGCACTTTCACATGCTTCCAACGGATCCACTGACGGTTTCGTTCGATGAATGCGTCGCCCGCGATGCGGATGAGATCGGCCACCTCGAGGGGTGGCCGGCTCATTTATTCGTTCCGTTGTTCGCCATTCAGCTTCAGCGAATCCAAAGGACTGGCGGTCGCGTGAAGATGACGCTGCGAAAGATGCAGGTAGATGGTGGTCTCTTTCAGATCGCTGTGGCCCAACAGGATCTGAATGGTACGCAGATCCGCGCCCGCTTCTAGTAGATGCGTGGCGAAACAGTGGCGCAGCGTGTGCGGGTACACGACTTTCTGCAGGGCGGCCTTCTGAGCTGCACCTTTGCAGGCATGGTAGATCGCCTTGGGCGTGATGGGCCGATCATTGGCGTGAGCATACCTGCTAGGAAACAGCCATATGCTGGGCTTGCGTCGCAACCGGCGCCAGTGTTGACGGAGTTCAGCGAGCAACATCGGACTGAGCATTACGTCCCGGTCTTTGCGACCTTTGCCGCCTCGGACGTGAATCACCATGCGCTGACTGTCGATGTCACTCACTTTTAAGCGCGCGAGTTCGGCACGCCGGAGTCCCGTGGCGTAGAGAGTCATCAGCAGAGTGCGATGCAAGGGAATGCGAGCCGAATCTATCAGTCTCGCTACGTCTTCCTGACTCAAGATCGTCGGTAAGCGGCGCGTCGTTTTCGGGTAGGGGGTCTCTTCCAGGTTCCAGGCCTTCTTGAGAGTTTTGATGTAGAAGAATCGGAGAGCTGCCAAGCGTTGCCGAACCGTGGATGTTGCCAATTTCTGTTTTTGGAAAAGTTCGGCCTGGTATTCGCGAATATGCCGAGGGCCCAAGCGGTCCGGGGAAAGATGGAATCGTCGAGAGAAATCTTCGACAGCGCGGATGTAACAATCTATGGTAGTCTCAGCGTAATTACGACGCTGGAGTTCCTCCAGCATCATTTTTCTTAGATGGGTCACAGGGACCTCCTTGTGACCCAAACTTATCTCAGCCCTCCGGCAACCACCGTTCCGCTCACCTCACGCGTAGCGTCCGGCCGGGCGGCTTGGTTCAAACAGGGTTCGAGGACATTTCCCTCTCCGATTCTCCAACCAATAGCACACCTGCTCACGAGGCAGGCGCTCTACCAGATACTCGCGGGTTAGGTCAGTTGGCCATCGACTCACGGACTCTTCCCGACCGGCTCGATTCCATTTTCAAGTCGATTCGCGCAAAGCTTCTTTCAGGCCTGAAACTCAACCGAGCAGGCTAGAGCGCGTTCCGTTTTCCATCATTTTCCAATTACCAGCAATTTTGCTTCGGCTAAGTGCCGCCAGTTCAGCGTGTTAGGGTTAACTAGAGGAAGCTTGGGAAGCTTCTATACTGCCATTGTACGACGCCCGCTCGTTTCTCGAGCTTTCCGATTATACACAACGAGGCAACTGCAGGTACAGACCGGCCATTCCCCGCATTTTTCTAATCCATCTTGGCAAACGGTGACATGCACTGGCAGATGGGCGGGGTTTGCTTCTGGAAGCTCTGACACAATGGGCGCATCGCCGCAGGCGCAAGCAGGCCCGAAACTCACCGCCAGTAATGAGTGCGATGCGCGCCAGTTCGTGTGCTCAACCGCCCCGGATGGTCAAGACGGGGCAGCAGGCCTCGCTGACAATCTTGTAGGCATGCAGCCAACTGTGCGGATGCATGAAGGGACGCCGGGAGTGTAGCCCAAGAACGATGAGGCCGACCCGCCGCTCCCTCGCCAGGTCGAGAATCGTCTGGTCCACAAGTCCGACTTGCTGTTCGTACCACCACTTGTGCGGCAGCTCTACCGCAACCTGCCGCCGGAAGCGCTCGGCGAATTCGCTCGCATCCGCAGCGATGTGTCCCGCTTCGCCCTTCTCATGAACATGCACAATGGTGAGTTCCGCGCCCTGCTCCCTGGCTATCGAAACGGCATATGCGGCGGCCTTGGCGGATTCCGGGGACAGATCGGTGGGATAGAGAATGTGGCTGACCGCGGCAGGATGCGGCGGATCAGCGGGAGCGCAAGGGCCGACGGTCAGAACCGGGCACAGAGCATGCTGGAATACGGATTCGGCGACCGAGCCCAGCGCCAGTTTGCGGAGGCCTGTTTTCCCGTGCGTGCCGAGAACCATGAAGTCGATGCCATGTTCCTTGACGACCTGCTCCAGTTGATGCCAGACGTCGCCCTGGCACACCAACATCTCATGAGGAAGCCCGGCGAGCGCGCCCGTGCGCGACAATCGCTGCTCCAGTTCTCGCAACTCCTGGGCCGCACTGTCCATGGCCGCAACCACGGCATCGGCTCCGACCATGGCGTAGCCGATCGAGGATACGACGTGCGCGAGATAGAACGTGGCTGCGTAACTGCGGGCGACCTCGAGGGCGTGGTTCAGCGCCTTGAGGGAGGAAGGAGAAAAGTCGATTGCGGCGAGGACTCGATGAATGCCAATTCCGGCGGCGAGTGGACTGGAGGACATGGCGTGTGCTCCAAGCGCATCAAACACTGTGCAGCGCCGCAACATGCGGCTCAATCTGGGGGCGGCCACCACGCGGGAGAAAGCAGCTTCTCCATTTGCAGTGACACCCCCATGCTGACGAGATGGGCGAAGTCCTGCTGTGACGAGTGTCACTTGCAGTTCGCAAAGCGCTCAAAACAGACATGTCAGGGCTGGTAATCTGGAAGAAAGTGGTGGGCCCGCCAGGATTTGAACCTGGGACCAACGGATTATGAGTCCGCTGCTCTAACCGCTGAGCTACGAGCCCCATGCCTTCCCAATCTTACATCATTACATCGAAAACGGTGGGTTCGCCCACGGTACCCACGCACGCAACGGGCCTGGCGCAATCGCGCGGGTTTCGGTGCGGCATAGAGAGCAGATGTATGGCGTTCGAGACCCTTCGTGCAAGTGGTCTGTTTTTGCCGCTCGTTTCTCTAGGTGCGGCCAAGCTGGAGCAGCCTTCTGCTGACCAGGAGGTACCAAGTCATCAGTGAGAGCCCGCCACAGATGGCAATTGCAAACGCCGCATTTGGCAACACTCCAACGAAAGTTCCGATGATTTCAACAGCGATTAGCAGGGCATTCCCCAGAATTCCCGCCCAGGCGGTCGCTTTGCTGAAGACCCGGCCCCTCAGCATGACCACGGAGATTACCAGGCATGCGAATTCAATAAGGGGAACACCAGCGCGGCTCTGGCCCTCTGCCAGCATCGCTTGCCCTGCCGCGGCTAACAGGGCTCTCTGCGCATCCGTGGTGGCAACTGCGTATTGGCTGCTCAGCGAAAGCATAGGGAAAGCCCTGCTGCTGGCGAGGTAAACCGCCAGTCCCACGAAAAAAAGAATCGTGCCGAACGCTGCGTACGCTTCGTGGTTTCGCCGCAGGGCGGAATAGACGGCCAAAATCGTTGGGGCCAGAAAGGCGGCTCCAATGATATTCAAGAGACCCAAGTTGCGGAGCGCCAGAAACCAGTGGTTCTGAAAGAGAGTGAACCAGTCGATTACGGTCACCGTCCCCTGCGACAATCCAGCCACGCCCGGAAGGAAACTGATGGCGACCTCGGCGAGCGGAAACACCACCATAATCAGGGCCGCGATGCCGCCGACTGTGTAGAGACTCTTCCAGCCGGGATCTTGCGTTTCGGCATCAAGAAGTTGCCTGCGTTCCGATGGCGACACTTCGTTCTCCCCCAGAGTTTCTTGTTTGAGTTTACGGCTTGGTCCCGGCACCCTGCTTCTCCGAGTAAACGAATTGCCGGATTTCCGCTCGCTGTCTGTCGAGATCGGAAAGATGCTTTGCGCGGAGCCCCTGGTACACCTTAAATTCCTCCTGGGCCTGGTCCTTTTCACCCACGCGCACGTAGGCTTGCGCCAGGCGGTAATGGACGTCGGCCAGGTCCGGATTAAGTTCGCGCGCCCGCAGATATTCCGGGAGGGATTCCTCATATTTTCGCTGGTCGGCGTAGAGATTGGCTAACTGGAGGTGCGCCACCGCCAGCCCCGGGTCGAGAGCGATCGCCTTCTTCAGGAGCAGTTCGATCTGACTAACGTCGAGGTTTGGGTCCTGGGCCCTTTTGCCCTTCCACAGGCTCATGGCGTAGTAGTAGACGGCTTGACCGTTCTTAGGCTGAAGTTCGGCGAACCGCCGCAATCGTTCGATAACCTCCTCGGCTTGGCTCGGCGAACTGTCGTACGCCCAGGACAAGAAGGGGTAGCAGCGGGGATCGCTGGGGTTCAAATCCGCCGCGCGCATAAGCGATTTGACAGCTTCGTCATACTTGCCGAGCGAGTAGAGCGCCATCCCCAGGCCGATGGCCATGCGAGGCGAATCCGGGTAGCGTTCCGCGCCCCGCGTGAAAACCTCGATTGCCGGTTCCATGGTTTGGTGAATCAGAAGCTCGCTGCCCCAATCGAAGATATTGTTTTCACTCGGCTCCATGTGCGCGGCGATCTCCAATTCATTGGCCGCGGCCACGAAGTGCCCGTCTTTTTCTTCCACCTCTCCCAGGAGGTTGTGCAATTCCGCCGTGTCCTTCCGTTTGGCAAGCTCCTGGATCGACTTGCGGGCATCACTAAGGCGCCCCGTGGAGAGGTAGGCGAGAGCCAAATCGTAGCCGTTGTCGTAGGAGGATGGAGTAATCCGCTGCGCGCGTTCGAGAAACGGGATGGCCTCAGAAACTTTGTTCGAGCGGACGTAAAACTCCCCGAGGTTGTGGTTGGGTTCATATTCCCGCGGCGCCAGCGCTGCCGCCTTTTTGAACTGCTGCTCCGCCAGAGAGAGCTTGTCCAAGCGCAGAAGATTATTCGCAAGGTTGGTGCGGGCCGTCGCGGAATCGGGTTTCAGGCGAACCGCTTTTTCCAGGTGCGGGTTGGCTTTGTCGTTCTGCGATTGCGCGGCGTAGACCAGTCCCAGGAGCTCCTGCACTTCAAAGCTTTCCGGCACCTCGCGCGCCAATTTTTCGAGCTGCGTGGCGGCTTCCGCGTACTGGCCGGCTTCGTATTGCGCAACGGCCGCCTTGAACTCCCGGTCCAGATCTGGCTTCTGAGCACCCGCTGGCAGCGTCAGAAAGGCCCACGCCGCGAGATTCAGGACCGCACACGCCACAGACCAGGAGATTCGTGTCACGACATTAGCATGGTATCACGGGGATTTAAGAACCAGCCGGGGCCTGAAAACTACTGCGGCGAAGGCGCTTCTTGCGAAGCGCCTTCGCCGGTGGGGTGTTAAGGGGTCTGACTAGTAGTACAGCTTAAGGGCCAACTGGATCTGCCTCGGATCGTAAGGAGCATCGCGAGTGGATCCGATTGCGCCGAAGTTGGCGGTATTGTAGAAGTTGCCCGATCCAGAGATCGCGACAACACCGTTGCCGCCGAAATTCGGCGCGTTGAAGTTCGGGTGGTTGGTGATGTTAAAGATCTCCGCACGGAATTGCAGTCTGACGCGTTCCTTAATCGGAAACTCCTTGAAAATGGAGAAGTCCGCTCTGTTGAAATGGGGTCCTTCGACTTGCGTCAACTGACCTAGCGCTGCCGCGCCTGTCAACGGGACGCATCCCGACGGCGAACTGGTTGGCACACCGCCTGGCCCGAGGATGCAAGGCTGGGTGAACGCTTTCGGGTTACCGTACCAGCTCAGGAAGCCCCCCTGGTTGTGCAATCCGAGGTCCAATGGCTGGCCGGCAACACGAATTGCGCCGCAGCCCAGGCCTGCTGCTGTACTATCCGGACAACCGATGCCAATGGGCTGGCCACCTTCCAATGTCATGGACCAGTTGATGCTCCAGCCGCCGATTGCCTGGTTCTGCCACCCTGAGGCGCCGGAATCGAACTTCTTGCCTTTGCCGAAGGGTAGTTCATAGCCGCCGCTGAAGTGGAAGACGTTGCGGACGTCAAACCCGGCCAAGCCGTAATCGGCATGGATTCCAAAGCCGGGAACGCTTGGCGCACGGTAGCCTGCGATGCTGCCACCATTGAGCAGGTCACCTGCGTCGGAGAGCGTCTTGGAGTAGGTATAGGTTCCCAGGAAATTCAGACCGCTCGCAAACCGCTTTTCAACCTTGGTCTGCAAACCCTGGTAGATGCTGTTCCCTTGCGTTGCAGCGTAGCTGTTGCCCCGTCCGAAATCGGGGAACTGCACCAGGTCCGCCTGGTTGGCGTTGGCGTCCGTGATCGAGGTAACGTTGTTGCTCCCCGGGAAGGTTTCCAGATGGCGCCCATCCGAAGTCACGTACCCAGCCTGAACAGACAGGGTGGGAGTGATCGCGTATTGCACCGTCAGGTTTCCGCTCATTGAGTAGGGAGTCTTGTAGTCGAACTGAATGCCGCGCAAGGCCAACCCACTGGCGTTAACCACGAGTGGGCTCAGCGGATTGCACGAGAATCCGGTTTCCATCGTTGCAAGACCATTCATCGAATTCCCTGCATTCGCCCCTGAAGTGACAGTGCCATAACCGGCACCGGCGCATGGCGTCCCCGGAGTGAACGGCGGATTAGTTGTTGTACTGAAAGTGCCGTTTCCGAAGGGATACAGGCCTGTGGGGTCGAATACCTGAGCGGCCGGACACGTTCCGTCGGGGTTAGCAGCAACGGGACATCCGGTTCTCAGGCCCGGGAAGTAGGAGAAGTTGAATTGGAACGGATAGTTTTCGCCGAGGTTCGGCGAATATCCGCGGTTTTCAAAGCCGTTGTAGAAGACGCCAAATCCGCCGCGTATCACCAGCTTTGGATTGACTTGGTAGGCAAAGCCCACACGCGGAGCAAAATTGGCCCTCTGGGATTCCCCGAGTCCAGCGCCGTAATGGTCCGTGACATCCACAAGGATGCCGTCCTTCGCCATCAGGGAGGTGAAGCTCGGAGAAAGTTGCGTCGAGAGCGATCCGGCCGGCAAGAGGTATGTCGGATGGCCATTGAGATCCGGCACAAAGTTGGCCTGTTCCCCGTGGTGCTCGTAAACGAGACCAAAGAAATCATAGCGCACGCCGAGATTCACGGTCAGTTTGGAAGAAACCTTCCAATCGTCATTGAGGTAGCCGCCATAATAATTCTTGCCGTTGTCGGTCAAGGAGATATTGGAGACGTACATCCCATTTGTTCCGCCAACATAATCGATGCCGGTAACGCCGGTGGTTTCTTCGTAAGCACTGGGCTGCGGCACCAAGAGGAAGTCCGCAATGCCAACGTTGCCCGAAGTTCCACCGTGGGGTTCCGTGTATCCGCCAAAACCGAATTGCCCGTGAGACCACGGCGGCTGCAAGGTGGAGAACTTCACATGCTGCCACTCAATGCCCATCTTGAAGGTGTGCTTGCCATAGATTTTGGTGACATCGTCGGTAAGCTGGAAGGTGGAGCTGACCTCATCCGAGGGCAAGAAAGAGTTGCTGCCCAGGGTAGAAAGGGCGCCGATGCCGAAAGCAGGCAGGCCGCCATTTTCTGCCACCTGTGGAATATCCGCAACGCCATATTCTGCTGGAAGACCCAATTCGCTCGCAACCGGGCTGGCGCGGGTGGTGTGCAGGTAGTTGAAGCCGGCGCGAATCTCGTTGATCAGCGTCGGCGAGAACGTGTGCGTGTAGCCCAATGCGCTCTGCTGTGCCAGCGCGGTCTGCGGGCCCTGCTGGAATGCGCCGCCGTCCGCGATCCCGCCGAAGATGCCGGGAATAAAGTCCGGATCGTCAACGTAGCTGAACCGGAAGAAGAGCTGGTTCTTCTCGTTCATATTGGCATCCATGCGGGCGTCGAAGGAGTTCTTGTGCTCAAAGAGTTTCGGGGAGTTTGCATAATTGTTAAACGTCGCCGAAGTGGTCGGATTCGGAAAAAGTTGCAGCAGCTTTATGGCGTTGGAATCCAACCGGTTGGTAGGGAGTAGGTTCAAGTTGCAACCCGTCGCCGTATAGACCAAAGTGGTGGGGGCGCAAGTGCCGAACGGATTGGTAATAAACCCTGTGCTGGTAGCATACATGCCGCTAACCGGGTCGAGTTGTCCCTGCTGAACCAAACGAGTTGTCGCGGGATCAAACATCGTCCCAACTGGAAACGTCGGCGAGTTCGCTGCGGGACACGGGGTCCCCGACGGTTCATTCACAGTACACAAGTTCTCCGTGGTCGTCGCCGTTTGGAGATAGTCCTGGAAGTTTACGGTTGGGCCAGCCGCTTTCAAACTGGCTTGTTCCGCCATCGTTGGGACGGTACCAGTCAGAATGGTGCCTTGGACCCTGCGGAGCCCTTCGTAGTCCGCGAAGAAGAACAGCTTGTTCTTGCCATTGAAGATGTGGGGAATAATTACCGGTCCGCCAATGGTGGTTCCAAACTGGTTCTGCTCCAAAATGCCCTTCGGGATGCCCAGCGCATTTTCAAAGAAGTCCGCGGCATCCAGATGTTGGTTGCGGAAGAATTCCCAGCCCGATCCGTGAAATTCGTTGGTTCCGGACTTGATAGTGGCATTCAGAACTGCGGCGCCCGACCGGCCAAACTCGGCGCTGAAGTCCGAGGTTTGCACTTTGAACTCCTGAATGGCGTCAACCGGGGGAAGCACGACGTAGTTCGTCCCATTGAGGAAATCGACGGTGTCGGAGTTATTGTCGATGCCGTCGAGGAGGTAGTTGTTCTGCGCGGGTCGGTTACCATTGGCGGTAAAAGCGCCGCTGGAGGCGTTACCACGGGTGTCCGCTTGCGGCGTATTCACGCCCGCGGATAACTGCGCGAGGAACGTAAAATTCCGGCCGTTCAGAGGTAGATTGTTGACACTGGTGGAGTCCACCACTTGGCCAACAGAGGCATCTTGCGACTCCAGGAGAGGCGCAGTCGCGCTGACTTCGACCGTCTGGGTGACGCTGCCGGGCCTGAGCGAAAAGTTTTGTACCACTTCCGCTCCGACGTCGACGACGACACCTTTCGTCGTAACCGCTTGGAACCCCTGGAAGGTGACGTCAATCTTGTACGAGCCGATTCTGACGGGCGCGAACTTGTACCCACCATCCGAACCGGTCGTAAATGTTGCGGTGACACCCGTCCCCTCGTTAGTGAGGACAACCTTGGCGCCGTTGATCGCTCCTCCGCTTTGGTCGGTGACGGTGCCTAGAATGGCGCCGGCATCAACCTGAGCAAACAGCGGACTGGCCGCGAACAGCAACACCAAAAGGGTTACCAGAAATGTGAAACCACTAAAATTAAACCTAGCCTTCATTCCCAACCTCCTCAAGTTTCCCTAATCGGAAAATACAACTGATCTCCTCGACGAAACGCGCAACCCGAACCGTCCATGAAAACTCCCTTACGGGAATCCGTGGACCCAGCCGCATACAGCATCACGGCACCGATTACCTCTGACTGAAAAATACGGAATACCCGGGAGGGCGTTGAAGACCCACGGCCAGGCACCCCAACAAGAGACTTAACCGCTTAACCTTGCCCTGCACCTTTACACACTGTTTTGACTGTTGTCAAGCGTTTTTTTTCATTTATAATGTGCCCGCAGCCGATTTATTCTTACGAGGCCGTGATCGCTTGCATCTGTTCGTCGAGGGCAGGTGTCTGTCTTTATGGGTTTGACCATTCGAGATGTGGCGAAGGCCGTCGGTGTTTCCACCGCGACCGTTTCCAACGTTCTAAACAAGAGAGGCAAGGTCGGCCGCAGGACGCAGGACCTTGTTCTCTCGACGGTCAAGCGCCTCGGCTATCTCCCCAACATTCATGCCCGCCACCTGGCTTCCCGCGACACGCGCACCTTCGGGATTATCGTTTCCGATATCGAAAACCCGTTTTTCCCTGAGATTATCAAGAGCTTTCTCGCGCGCACCCGGCAGCTTGGCTACGACACCATCCTCAGTGTGACCGACTATGACCCCCGGCGCACGCAAGAGGCCGCCAGCCGCATGATGGCGCACAATGTCAGCGGCGTCGCGATCATGACTTCCGAAATCAGCGCGCGCCTGATCGACGAACTGACACGCAGGAAGATTGCCGTCACCTTCCTCGATCTCGCTCCAGCACGGGGATATGTCAGCACTCTGCGCATCGACTACGCTTCCGGGATCGAG
>Ga0074045_10006159_pt1 | contig 10334 bp, 8 predicted proteins | sample BogForMeECP23OM2_FD_94442 | JGI IMG/M metagenome (GOLD analysis project Ga0074045, IMG submission 94442) | Bog forest soil microbial communities from Calvert Island, British Columbia, Canada - Bog Forest MetaG ECP23OM2 | ecosystem: Environmental > Terrestrial > Soil > Wetlands ... | reverse complement strand
AGCCGAACTTGGTGCGTCGAATGTCTATCCCGGCGTGCCTCCGGTCATGGGGTCCGAAGATTTCCAGATGCTGGCCGAGCCTTTCAAGGACACGCAGATTTTGTGGATTGAAATCGGCGCTGCCAAGCCGGAGGTCATGTCAAATTTTTTCGAAAAGGGCATCTATCCGATTACAAATCACAATCCAAAATTCCAGGTCGAGCTACCGGCTATCGCCGCGGGCGTTAAGGCTGATTCAGCTGTTTTGCTCGAGTTTTTAAAGAAGAACTGAAATTGCGATCACGAGCTATATCTTCGGCCGCTTTTGGCGAGGAGCCATCTGACGAAATAGTTTTTTAGCAGCATGCTCCGGCGGATTCTCGGCTGTCGCTTACAAAAGGATAGCCGAGGCCGTGGGGAGCTGAAACGGAAACTCTTAACTAGACCGAGGGCTTCTTCAAGGACGGATCTGTGCATCCTAAACTCCCAATCGATAAGACTGCCAATCCCGTCCGCCGAGTTGGTAGCGTCTTTGGTGGCTGAAGCGCACGAGCGATTCAAGTCCGATACCGAAGGAAAGAATTCACAGGTTTACCCTGCGTTGGCGAGTGTGCCCAGCGAGTTGTTTGGGGTGTGTCTGGTGGGTACCAACGGAAAGATTCACATGGTCGGGGATGCTGAATACCAGTTCACGATCATGAGCGTCTCCAAGCCCTTCGTTTTTGCCTTGGTCTGTCAGGAATTAGGACCAGAGGATGCCCGCCAGAAGCTTGGCGTGAACGCAACTGGGCTGGCGTTCAACTCGCTGGCTGCTATCGAACGAAACCCAGACGGAAAGACGAACCCCATGGTGAACGCGGGGGCAATCGCGACGACGAGTCTCGTGCCTGGTGGAAGCTTGGAAGCCAAGTGGCAGTTCATTCATGATGGTCTCTCTCGATTCGCTGGCCGGACTCTTCCGCTCAACCAAGAAGTATACGTCTCCGCGTCGGCCACTAACTTCCGGAATCAGAGCATCGCTCGCTTGCTTCAAAGCTACGGACGAGTCTATCTGGATCCCGCAGAGGCGGTGGAGTTATACACGAAACAGTGCGACCTCAATGTGTCCGCCAAGGATCTTGCGGTAATGGGTGCAACCTTGGCCGACGGCGGAGTGAATCCGATCACCAAGAAACGCGTGGTTGACGCGGCCGTATGTCATTACGCCTTGGCAGTAATGACGACCGCCGGCTTGTACGAGACCTCGGGTGACTGGCTATTTGACATCGGTCTGCCGGGCAAGAGCGGGATCGGGGGCGGGATCGTTACTGTATCGCCGGGAAAGGGCGGCTTGGGGACGTTTGCCCCGCCGCTCGACAGTGCCGGAAACAGCGTCAAAGGCCAGCTGGTAGCCAAATTTCTGTCTCAGCAATTGGGAATGGATCTGTTCGTCTCGCAACCTCAAGATTGAGACGGATGGCTCCGGCCTCTTCCCCCCTTTAGTTCGTATGCTCATGCATGCGAAGGAGAATTAAGTTATGAGTGCCGCAACTGCTTCAAACCAAATCGCAGCAGCCGAAACGCAAGATTCATGGGTACCCATGATCATTATTGCTATGGGTCAGGCGCTGATGTCATTCAACGTGGCCGCTCTGCCCGTTTCGATGGGAGGAATGGTCGCCAGCCTTAACACGCCCCCGACCACCATCGGGACGGCAATCGTGATGTACTCATTGTTCGTCTCCGGATTCATTATGCTGGGCGCCAAGCTCGGACAGCGCTTCGGCTCGAAGATCTTCTTCCAGGCGGCGGTAGCCCTGTTCTTAGCCGCGATGGTGACAATGGTAGTTAGCCCGTCCGCCACCGTTATGCTCGCCGCAGAGGGTCTGACCGGTTTGGCGGGAGCCGCTCTGGTCCCCACGTTGGTCGTTCTCATAGCCAATCACTATCGAGGCAAGCAGCAGGCGAAGGCGCTGGGCTGGCTCGGTTCGGCGCGTGCTATGGCGGGGGTGCTGGCATTCCTGATCATCGGCACGCTGGAAAGGTATGTCAGTTGGCGAGTGGCGTTCGGGCTCCTGATTGTTCACGCTGCCGCAATCCTGGTGCTTAGCTTCAAGCTCAAGCGGCCGCAACCTCGGCTTGAGATCAAGATCGACTTCTTGGGCGTGGTCCTGGCTGCCAGTGCGATCATCTTGATCAGCTTCGGCTTTAACAATATCCGGAATTGGGGGCTGCTGCTGGTTCGCCCAGCGGCACCATTCGAGATCTTGGGTCTTTCCCCTGCGCCAATGATGATCGTTGCCGGTCTTATTCTCGGCTCCGCGTTTCTTGTCTGGACTCGCAAGCGCGATTCGGACGGGAAGATGCCGCTCCTTGCGCTCCAAGTCGTTGATGGGGCCGCGGAGCGAGCCGCGGTCCTTGCGCTGTTTACGATCGCGGCAATGGAATCGGCCATCAATTTCACCGTGCCCTTGTACATCCAGATCGTTCAGGGCCGCGACGCCTTTCAGACCGCCATCGCGATGATGCCATTCAACTTGACGGTTTTTTTCACTGCCATCCTGATCGTCAGGCTGTATAGCCGCTTCACGCCTCGCCAGATTGCTCTCTACGCATTCGCACTGGTGGCCGCCGGGGCCTTCTGGCTGGCCTTCGTCGTCCATACCAACTGGAGCACTTTACCAGTGCTGCTGGGTCTTGTAGCGTTCGGTATCGGACAGGGAGCACTGGTAACACTGCTGTTCAATGTGTTGGTCACTTCGTCGCCCAAGGAACTGTCCGGCGATGTGGGCGCGCTGCGCGGCACAGCCAACAACCTCGCCGCCTCCGTGGGCACGGCATTGATTGGTGCGCTCGTGGTGGGCGTTCTTAGCGCGGGCATCATGGGCAGCTTGACTGCGAACCCCATCATTCCAACAGCACTGACGCAAGAGGTGGATCTCAACAGCATCAACTTCCTTAGCAACGATCGCTTGGCAGAACGGCTGAACAGCACAACCGCCACCCCAGAACAGATCACCGAGGCAATGCGCATCAACGAGGAAGCACGCCTTCGTGCCCTCAAGATCGCCTTCTTTGTGCTAGGCTCCCTGGCTTTGCTGGCAATCTTCCCGTCCAACCGGCTGCCGGATTACCGACCCGGCGAAGTGCCGGTAGTACAACCGCTGAAGACCTGATCCTGACAAAGTCGAATATGTCTCTCCGGATGAAACCAGGCAAAGGAAAGCTTCGACGGATCGAACTGTCGAGCACCAGATGCAACGGTCGAACCTTCCCACACCGGGAAATACCCGATGGGGGAATTATTTTCGTCTGTCAGCGACACATTTCTCGGCTCGATAGGGCCTCAAGATAAGGACGCATGACGTTTGCCACCCGACATGCTTTGGCGGCTCTCCAGATTTCATCCGCGGTCGCCCGGCACTTTCGTTGACATTCGCGGAGGGCTTCAAGCGCAACATCAAGTCCAATCTTGTTCCTATATCTAAAGCAATCTGCAACCGTCTTTGCGGGCGAAAAGACTCGAACGGCGACTCCTTCGATGGAGTGCTCTTGAATTCCGTAGGCGAGTGTTTTGCGTGAAAACCGAACTATATGCAGTGGCGGATTGTCGAGCTTAGGCACGCGTGCTTTATCACCAATTGCAAGCCATACCTCGAACGGCGATTGAGTTGTCAGATCGTGAAAACGAAGAGCTGATAGAAGACAAACCACTCCCTTGGGCACGCGCTTCGAAGCATGTGCGAGGCTGTGATGTTCGGTGGGCCGGGCACCGCGGGCGACATAGAGTCCACGACCGAGTTGCATGATCGAGCCTTGGTCGACTGCCATGCGAAGATAGGCCCGTGGAATACCGTGGGCCCGAAGGTCTCGCGGACGTAGTATTCCGGCCTTCTTCACGAGTTTCGTGAGGTTGGCTATGCGGTGATTCGGCATGGAATGCTCTTTACCAAACGTCGGTAAGTATATACAACGCCCGACATATTGTAAAGTCGAAGACTACGAGTCAAACTGATTCACAGTGACAAGTGCTGCGTTTACCAGTACTTGAGAGGAGACTCTCCAGTTTGGGGGCTTACGATTAAAGTACTCGCGCTCATTTTGTGTTCTGGGATTGTTCCAGCGTGAGCTTATAGGCGACGTAGTATTTGTAGATATTGCTGACGTACTGAAGGGTTTCTTGTCCGACGGTCTTCGCGACCACGAGCTCGACATTCCCAAACCATTGATTTGGATCGAGGCCTTCTGCCGCGGCCTGTTTCCGTAGGCGCGCAATTCTATTCGGTCCCGCATTGTAAGAGGCAAATACCATGAGCGTCTTGTTCAGAGGGTCGAGCTTGGGATCCTTAAAATACGTGTCCGCGATGTTGCGCAGCATCTTTGCGCCAGCCTCGATGTTGTACTGGGCGATATCCACATTGGAAATGTTGATTGGTGGTGCGGCAGCGTTCTTGGGAATCACCTGCATGATACCGACCGCACCACTGGGGTTCTTCCGACTCTGATCTAGAAGCGATTCCTGATATCCCTGCGCAACCAACATCAGGCAGTCAAAATTGTACTCCGCCGCATACTTCTGAAAGTAACGCACGTAAGCCTGAAACTTTGCCATTTCTTCAGTCGAGGTTGAATCTTTCACCCATTTCGTATTTTGTGCGTAGCGGCGGACCAACGTGTTGCCAAACGATGTGCCGACGGCGCGGCTCTTGATAAATTCATCGAGCAGCTCTCTGAGCTGAGAACTATCCCTGCGAGTCGCCCAGGCCAACTGGCCTTCCTTCTTCACCACAATGTCGGAATGTACCGTCAGGTGAGTGAATACTTGGGCCCAGAAGTTCGCTCGAATGCTGATTGACACTGTTGCGGGAATTAATCCGGCGTTGACCATCTCCAGGAGGTCTTCATCGTTCAGATTGGGGTCCGCCGCTTTCACCAGAATAGCTGCCTTCCCGGCTTTTTGTAACGACTCGCTCAGCCGTTGCAGATTTTCGTAGTAGACCGTCAAAGGATTGGCATAGACCTCTCTGCCGCTCAAGTCCTCGAGAGTTTTGATCTGAGTCAGCTTGGGACCGGTCACAATTACCTGCTTCACATCGGGATCAATAGGGGTTGTGAACAGAGCGATTTGCTGGCGCTCAGGCGTGACTATCAACGGGAAACCGATGACATCACCTATGCCCTGCAAAAGAGCTTCCTGGAGTTGCTCGATTCGCACCGGAAGATACGTGACATTAATCTTCAGTTTCCCGGTCTTGTATCTGTTATTCACGAAGCGTTGAAATTCGTCGAACGCTTCGTAGTAGATTCCATGTGGCCGGCCTTTATCGTAGAAAAAACCGGAACGGCTGGGAATCACAAGAACACGAATCTGGCGTCTCTTTACCATGCCATCTAGATCGCCAACGTGCCGCTCAAAGTTCAGGGGCAATTCGAGTGAAGTGACACCCTGCTGGTTTGCTTGGGCTTGTGGAGTCGCACTCCCGTCATTGGCGGCGAGTTGAGCAGAAAGCAGTATCGGTGCTGCTACAAATGCGATAACTAATTTGATGCGCCCAATATACATTGCCCAATCTTCCAGTTCATCAGCATCGGCAAGATTTTGCCTCAATTGCAAATATTGTCCATTCCGCCTTTTTAAGGCCCGCGCTGCAGGTCAATCATTGGCTGCTGGCTCACGCGTATGAAGCCCCTGCGTGGTCGGTCGAGATCAATGATTAGGGCAAGAACCAGGGTGATGGCCAAGGACAGCACGCACATCGAGAAAATCTGCCGCCGCCCATTTAGTCCAAATGTATACCCCACCAAGAGAGCTGCCAATATCCCCACGATAGCATCCACGCAAATAACACTTGAAGGTACATGATTCTGGAATGCCATCCGGCGCGCCGATTCCAGATCTATGGTCTGATTCAAAGATTGCAAGAGTAAGCCGACTGTAACTGGGTTTGGATCTTTCTGTCCGTAAGCGACGGCCCGTGCCCAAAACTCATTCTGCAAATGTGCGGTTTCTTTGAAAAGACTCTCAAGTCGCTTAGGATCGTTGCCGGTAGTCCCATACTGCACTCGTACATTTATGTACTCGTTAAGGATATTCGTGATCTCGGTGTTTTCTGGCGTAGGAAGAAGTTTTGTACGGAGGCGGGCAGTTCCGATGGCATTGGCTTCATCTAGCACAAGTTGCTTGCGCACTTCGAAGCGGGATACAGCCATGGCCATGGTGAATGCAAGCAAGAGGCCGAGTACACCAAGTATCGCGGCCTCTAGGGTGGAGTCCAGTGACTTGGTGTTGTCGAGAACGTTTGCTTCGGACTTTCGGCCAAGACGAAAGCCAATCTCGGTCGCCGCAAGCATCAACGAGAAAAACATAACGAAGATGATGATCTCGTTTGTCGCGTAGAGGAAACCCGCATTCACAACCGCCTCCTGACAAGAGCCCCTTTCATCTCGAACAGCTTTGGTTTCTCGTTTTTCCGTTCTGCGGTGGACTTATCCGTAGGTAGCCCCGCCCGCTCGCGCCGAGATGCAGGACGCAATTGTTTTTTCCAGTAGACCCGCGTCGATGGTGCCGGCCGCGCCTATCGCAACGATTTGCGTGCGTGGTGCGCGCTGGCCCCATTCCTCTTGAATGGAAATATCGACGCGTCTGCCAACCACTTGCAGAACGGCCCGCCTCTCCAGGTTGTCGGAGTTGTAGACCACCCCTTTGGCGCGGTAAATATTCCCGGGCAACTTGCGTAACGCTTCGCGCAGAGGTTCGAGTGCCAACGGCTGGTCCGTCTCGTAGCTCCAGGTGCTGAACACTCTCGAGTGGTCCTGGCCGTTGTGGTTGTGCCCATTGTCATTGTGTTGTTCATTGTGTTGGCAAGTTCCATCGGTGCATTTGTGTTTAGGGTCCGCGTTGACGCCTGGACGAGCAGGATCGAAACGCCCCACTCCCAACAGAATCTCGTACGGAACCTCGCAATAATTCGTCTCGACAATGCGCAGCCGGTTGAAATGCTCGTCGAGCCAAGCCCGGACATTTGCGACTTGGTTGGGACCAGCGAGGTCTACCTTATTCAGTATGAGCATGTCCGCGAATCCAACCTGGTGCAGCTTTAGCTGCATCAGCGGCGGATATTCCGGATGCGCGAAAACCTGATCCGCGTCGACCACGCAGATCACGCTGTCCAGCCTGATGCGGTCCCGCAAATTGGCGTCAGTGAAAGTCGCGAAAATTCCGCCAGGATCGGCGACGCCACTCGCTTCGAGCAAAATATATTCGATGCCCTCTGGACGTGTGAGCAAGGCGTCCACGGACTCGATGAGGTCGTCGCGAATCTGGCAACAGACGCAGCCGTTGGCCAGACTGATCATATTGTTGTCCACGCCGACAACGAGTTGGGCGTCGATGTTGATTGAGCCAAAGTCATTCACCAACACGCCCACTCTCAGGCCGTGATTGCCGGTCAGAATGCGATTCAACAGCGTGGTTTTTCCCGCTCCGAGAAAGCCGGTCAGGATCGTCATTGGAACGGTTTTGCCGTTATCGTTTATGATTTCCATTGATTCAGGTTTCCTCTCAAAAAGAGCGACGGACTGAAAAGAACTTCTGCGCGACGCGGGACCCGAGCGTCCCGTCGCGCCAGTCACGGCGGGACGGGGCTAGCGGTTATTTCTTGAACTTGCTTATGTCGATGCCCATGACCTTGGCCATCTCCATGAGATCAACTAGCTGCGGATTCGGCAGCTTGGTCAGAGGCTGGCGGTAAACGTCTGGCGGATAGTACTTATGTGGGTCGATTTCGAGGTCCCGCGTCAATTGTTCCTGCTGTTGCTCTCGTGGCAATCTCGGCTGTGGGACAACGCCCTGGCCGGTATTGAGCGGCAGTGGATCGCCAAAGAGAAGCGTGGGAGGCGGCAAAGGCTGCCCCGCGAATCCCGGTAGCACCGCGTCGCGTTGCCAGATGGCATCCTTGGTCACATTTACGGTGACTACGTCCGGCGCACCGTAGAGGAATAGTCCCTTCCAATGGGCGCGAATGTCCGCGCTTTGCTCGTTGAGAGTGTCATCGTCAAACGCCAGGTGCGTGGCCATACCGACGCGAGGGTTGACCTGGTTGATGAGATAGCCCGTTGCATAAGCCACGGTATGGTGGATGTCCACAGTGTAGTTGTAGAGGAATTCGGGCAGTCCGTACTTGAGCATGTTGAGGCGCGAAAGATCGGGCTGCAACTCGGTCACAAATACATCCGCTCCCTTGGCGTACTTGGCGGTCAGGTCGTCGGGCCGGCCGTCGCCGGTCCACACGAAGGAAAGGCCGTTCCAGTCGAGGCGGTAAGCCGAAGCGCCATCCTTGACGTGCGAACGTCGCCAGTGACGGACGGTGACGCCATTCTTGTCGTAGCAGATGCCGTTCTCGTCTCTCCAGTCGAACTCGTTGACCTCGATCTCGTAGCCGTCCCCAATCGGGCAAGCGTCGAAGGCTTCCAAGTGCCATTTGAGCATCTGCTTCATGCCAGCGACCATGCCCTTGGTGCCCAGTTCCGCTGTACGACCGGAAGGTCCAGTGACCCGCAAGGGCATTCTCCACCGTCCCGACCAAGCAGAAAATGGCAAGAGATAAGACAGATCGTGGTAGTGGTCCACGTGCAAGTGGGTGATGAAGATGTCGTTGATGCTCGCGACCGGGACGCCCATGGCGAGAATGTTTTTGACGCAACCGGGGCCAAAGTCGAAGAAGAAGCGGTCGCCATTGCCCAACTCCACCATGATGCAGGTGCCAGCTTGATCACGGCGCGGCGGAAAGGGGCAACTGCCAACGAACGAGATGCGCATCTCGTCCTTTCCGATCGGTTCACTGCCGGGAAAATAGTTCATGCGGCTGCGTACAGACGGCGTCGGCTGGTAGTATGGCGGGAACTGCAGGCCGGTGCTCGGTCCTCCACCGTAGGGATTCACGGGTTGGGGCGAGTCTGTCTTTGCCTGCGCCTCCGCCCCGCCGGGGCTAACAGCGGATATACCAACTGCTGCCGCACCCGCAATCGCGCCTTTGAGCATGTCGCGCCGACTGAGATCGCCATGCAGCTGATCCTTCTTGTTTTCGTCCGTTTCCATTGTGTTCTCCTTTGTTGAGATCCTCTTCTTTGTTGCCGCCCCGTGTAGGTGAATCAGGTTCTTCCTGGCGAATCCCGTCTTAACTTCTCAAGCGATTTGAGCAGGCGCTCATACGCAGAAGCGCTTTGGACTACCACCTCGGCTCTGCCGCTGACCGTCAGCTACTCGGGGTGACCGGTCCGCTTGAGTCTTTTCAGGTGGGCCTTTATATTGCGACAAACTTGTAAGAGATCCGATGTCTTCTGGTCTGATCATGGCTGTTGTCCATCAATCCGGTCAACATGATATACCCGCAAATCACATGTGAATTAGCGTGCATGCGAATCGTATGTGAATTGGCTGGGAAGCCGCTATCCAATTTCAGCAAAATTGAGGCAATTCTTCGACGCCTCCACGATGCTGAGTCAGACCTGCCCTTCCCCGCCACTGAATTCCCCCTTACCCGTCACAACCACGAGCGGCTTCCTTCAAACGGCTGTTTCGAAAGTGCGCTGAGGACGTTGTCAGACTTGGCGTCTTCGCGACAACGCGCTTCCAAAAGAGAACCGGGGTGTTGTTGCACCGGCGCTTAACAGTGGTGGCGAAGGGTTTCGGAGGGAAGTTCAGCAAACAGTAAGCGGTAATCGCGGGCGCAGCGGCCGAAATGCCAAACACCGAACTGCGTGGCAATCTCGGTGACAAAGCACCTCGGAATACCCTGGGAAGAATAAACAAGAACAAAAATGATTAATCTAGGTTGCGTATGTGTGTGCGCATTCCATTTCTATTACAAATGTGAATGGATTCTGAAACGATGCGGAAATTGCGAATTCCTTTTCGCTAAGGCGGTTTAAACAATAAGAACTAAAAAAGGATTTAGGGGGGAGTCAAGCTAGCTTACTCACTGTTCGGAAATTCGTCCGTTGGACGTGCGAAAGTATTGAAAATTGCCGATTGCTTTCTCTAATGATCCGAAAAATGCAGAAATGCGAATCCTAATCGGGTGAATTGCATGCAATCAAGGGCCTGGACCTAGTCTTATGTTCCGAAAATAGCCTCGATAAGTCCTGCACCCTAAGTTGTGCAGCATTCAATACAATCGAATCAGGTGTTGACGCAGACTAATTGCCCGACCCGGTGCGCGTGAGAACAGGTTGTGGAGACTTAAGAGATCACCGGGTACTCCTTACCGTCTGCACGCCGTTGGATGCAATCAGGGTCTAAAGGGATTTTTTTCTTTTCTTAGAAGACAAATGTTGTGACATTTGGCAAGGTCCTAATAAGTGCGGTCACCCTGGGT
>Ga0074045_10006158_pt1 | contig 10335 bp, 12 predicted proteins | sample BogForMeECP23OM2_FD_94442 | JGI IMG/M metagenome (GOLD analysis project Ga0074045, IMG submission 94442) | Bog forest soil microbial communities from Calvert Island, British Columbia, Canada - Bog Forest MetaG ECP23OM2 | ecosystem: Environmental > Terrestrial > Soil > Wetlands ... | reverse complement strand
TATCCTGATGGAATCGACGCCGACGGGTATCGATCTCGACCAACTGCGCAGTGAATTGCTCGCCGTACGCGGCGCGGCGGAGGTCCACGATTTACACGTCTGGTGCCTCGCGAGCCATCAGTTCGCCCTCTCGGCGCACGCCGTGCTAAGCGCTGACGCCGACCACGACGACGTCCTCGCCCGGATGGCGGCCGTGATCGAGGATAAGTTCAAAATCCGGCACATCACGGTCCAGCTCGAGCGCGACAATCGGAAAGAACAGGAACACTCCCATCTTTAGCTGATTTGCGGGCGTCGCAGCATGACGGTAAATCAGAAAATCGCCTGGAGCATTTCAAGCTTTACCGCTACTGAATTTGCGTTGACGTTCATTGTCGTTTAGTCCCCTTGGATGTTGAGTAAATTAAGAGTTAGCGTCAACTCTTAAATTACACAGTTAGCGCTAACTCTGTCGAAGGCAAAAGATTGAACCATGAGACGCTTAGCGCTAACTTTGTAGCGGGCTTGATATGGCGAGCAGAAGAAAGAACCCCGCCGCGGTCGAATTGGGCGCACGAGGGGGCCGGAAGCGCGCAAAGACGCTGAAACCGGAGCAGCGGCGGGCGATATCCGCCAAAGGCGGTCTTAACGCCTGGGCGTCGATGAGCGACGAGGAGCGCTCAGCCGAGATGAAGCGCCGAGCCGCGAAGCGCAAGAAGGCGAAGAAATGATTCCTGTAATACCGCTACTGGTTGTCGTTTTGGTGATTTTGCTCGTTTACCGCGGCGGCATCAGATCAGGCCAACCGCTCTGGCTCCCCGGAAAGCCCATCCCGCGTGATGATCCGATTCGACTCGTCCTCTTCGTGGTCCTTATTTTCCTGCTGGTCGGCTTCCTCGTTGACCTGTTCGTGCCGATTAGAATCTACAATCCGTTGCCATGACGATGCGGCCCAGTCGCTGAATATGTGGTATCGGTGGAGGCTGAATTGGGGACAAAGCAGTCTGAGTTAGTTTTTTAGAAAACCTGAATTGGGGAGCGTTGTTTATGGTAAACGCCAAAAGTCTTCTGCGCGTTCTTTTCGTGGCCATAGTGCTCTGCCTCAGCGCGAATGTCGGGTACTCCGCTTCCAAACCGACGCCTGCCGACCCGTGTCAATCGGTGGATGCCACGAAATTAAGCGTTCCGATCTCAACTGGTTCTGTGGAACAGATCGCTTTAGTCCCTGCTTCGAGTCAGTCGATCCACGTATGCGGGTTCGCCGTGTCGCCGCCCGGCGGTGGCGTGTTTCAATTCGCGTATGCTCCTTCGTGCAGTGCGGCGTCCCTGACATCACTAACAGGCCTGATGTACATGGGTTCCTATGTCACTCCACTTTCGTACTCAGGCCCAGGTACGATCTTCAGCGTTCCGGCGGGAAACGCACTCTGTCTGAACACCGGCATCCCGCTGTTTGGCGTAGTCACGTACACTCAGCCGTAAGGTGAGAAAGCTTGCGATGAACTGTCGTCACACCGCCGCGCTCGCGCTTGTGGGCTGGTATCTGATGGTGCCGCCTACCAAAAATGACAAAATAGTATTAGCGCCATTGGCGAAATGGACCCTTCATTCCGTTTACAATTCGCAGGAGGAGTGTGAATCGATGGTGTTGACTTCGCGCATTCTCCTAGCTCGCGGTTCGGCGCAACGGCTGGCGGCAACTACCGATCCGGCACTGACGCCGCAGGAAATGGAGCAGAAGTTTAAGATTTTGTCGCACGGGCAATGCATCGCAGCGGACGATTCGCGCTTGGCAAAATAAGACACCAGCATTTCAAATTCAGCCACTCAACGCCGAATTAAACCATTTACCGGGACGCGTGGCGCGCGGGGCAGGCGGAAAAAAGCGCAGACGACCTCGCGTCAAGGGCAATCACAATCAGAAATTATGACTGAGGGTCCGTTCGGATCTAAAGAAGGACGCCGGTGCTGTTTAAAGCCGCAACCAGGCTCAGAGCATTCGAGATGGGATATTCCGACCCCGACCGTCTTCGTCGTGACGGTTGGCGGCCTCTTATCGCACTTAGGGCAAACGATGGTGTCCATGCGTCGAACTTAGCTATCGTTTCCGGCGGTTTCAACCGAAGTCCGTCCTCGCGGCGGTCGGTTCATTCGCCTACGGCGCGTGGCTTGCGTGGCGGCCGGGCGGTTTCATCGTCGGCGGGATGCTTGTCCTCGGGCTCGCGGTCGTGACGAAGCTCAAGAGCGGCTCGATCCCGCCGCCGCAGAACCGGCAACGCGCTCCGGGTGCGGGATAGGGGTTATGGCTCAGTCAAAAACGTCGTCTTCTGGCAGCGGAGCCTCGGCGCCCAAGCTGGAAGGTGGCGAGCCAACAGGATTTGGCACAAGCGCGCCAGATGCCTCGCCGCCTCCTCGTTTGCGACGCCAGCGGGCCACGACGCTTAGTCTCCTAGCTGGTTTCGAGGTATCCCGCTAGCAGCAGCACCGGGGTCGTCGGGGTCACGTCCAAGCCAGCGGTCGAGGGCTTCGGCACTGAAACGCAGTTCAGATCCGACTTTGAAGTGCGGGATTTCAGCCCGTTGCAGAAGCTTGTAGATCGTCGAAGGGCGGACGCGCAGGTAGGCGCAGGCCTCCCGGACGGTCATGCTATCGCGATGCATGGGGCTTTCTCCGATTTCGCGTCTAGCGACGAATAGACGTTACACCATCTTTTCGCGCCATTCATAAGGTCAACGATTAGCGACAAGTGTATTAGGTGGTCAAGAGGCGAGTCTCTGGGAAGTTGCCCGCCGGGTCCTGCGGTCGACGATCAGGATGGCGCGTGCTACTTAAAGAAACCATGCGGCTTGGCTTACCCCCTGCTTACCTCGGCCCTAGAATCTAGAATAATGTGCGCGCCGGGCTGGAAAAGCGGAAATTCATAAGGATTTACAAGGTATTTTTGAGCCGACTCGTATCCGATAGACCGTGACGGTAAATCAGAAAATCGCCTGGAGTATCCTCGCCGCGATCGGCATCCTCACCCTCCTGACGCTGATCGCGGTCTACCTGATGATCGGCATCGCGTGGCAAGAGTTCCAGCGCTCGGCCGCTCAACGCAACCCGGCCGAACCACTCCCGTCCGGCTTCACGCTGGTCAAATACGCGCTTGCGCTGAAGTGTCCGCGCTGTGGACAGGGCAGGATCTCGAGCTCCGTCCTCCGGATGAATGAGGCATGCCCGGTCTGCGGCGTGACCTTCTGGAAGAATGAAGGCGAATGGATCGGGCCGGCGGTGATTAACTACAGTGTGGCTTTGGGGGGAGCGCTCGCCGCGTGGGCGGTGCTCGTCATGTTCAATTGCTCGGCGCTGGCGCAAGTCCTGTTTTCCGCGCTCGCGACCGTCGCCGCCGTCGTTGCCGTCACGCCCTGGTCGCGCAGTTTCTGGACGCTTTTCCTATACCTCAACGGCGAACTCGGCATCGAGAAGCAATCCTAGACCGCCGCCATCGCCGGAGGATAGTTCCATGATGCACGCGAAATCAACGCTCTTCTTCGATGTCGACACGCAGCGCGACTTCATTCTCCCGGACGGCAAGCTCTCCGTTCCCGGTACCGACCGGATCATTGCCAACCTCGCGGCAGTCACCAATCTCGCGCGCCGGCTGGGAATCAAAATAGTCGCTTCGACCGATCACCATTTCCCGAACGACCCCGAGCTACAACGCAACGGCGGCGAATTCGTCGATCACTGCATGGACGGCACGGCCGGACAAAAGAAAATCGACGAAACCACGCCGCTCAATCCGCTCTTCATCGCAAATCGCGAGCTGAGCGCATCCGAACTCACCGCCGCAGTGGCTCACGCCGGCGAGATCGTACTCGAAAAGCAGCTCTTCGACGTCTTCGCGGGTAATCGCAACGCGGAGGCCCTCCTCCGCCGCCTGCTCGTCGACTATCAAGACGTGGTGGTTTATGGCGTGTACACGGAAATCTGCGTTCGCGACGCGATCAAAGGGCTCCGCGAGTTGGGAGCCCGGCTCCACATCGTCGAGGACGCTATCGCGGATATCGGCGCGGAGGGCGCCGCCCATCGGGCACGCTGGCGCGCCGACGGGATCGAATTTCTCAGCGTCCAACAATTGAGCGACCAGCTCGAGCGATCCGAATCCCGGCACTGAAGGGCCGCTTGCGGTCACCAGACGGCGAGTGCGCGCAGCAGCTCGCGGGTGGCCTCCGCCGGGTGATCGGCGCCGAAGACGGCGCCGATCACCGCGACGCCGCCGGGGCGGCTGCGCTCGATGAGCGCAGCCGCCCCGGCCAGCTCACGCACCCGCTTAGCGGTGATACCGCCCAGCGCGTATACCGGCAGCCCCTCCCCGGCGAGGAGCGCGGCGCCGAGACCCTCGGCGCCGCGCTCCTCGCTCACCGCCGCCTTCGACAACGGCACGTAGACGGGTCCATACACGACGAAGTCCGCACCGGCCCGCGCCGCGGCCGCAACCTCCGCCGGCTGATGGGTCGACACGCTGATCAGGCGTGTCCGACCCATCAGCCGGCGCGCGTCGTCCACTGCAAAGGAGCCACCCGGCAGATGCACGCCGTCGGCCTCGACGGCCAGCGCGACGTCGAGGCGATCGTTGACGATCAGCGGAGCGCCGTAGCGCGTGCAATGCACGCGCACGGCCTGCGCGAGTTCATGGAGTTCGCGCCCGCCCAGGTCCTTTTCACGCAACTGGATTGCGACCGCGCCCCGTGGGGCGATGGTGGCGGCGGCGCTCAGCGCCACCGCCACCGTCGCCGGAAGGCCGCCGTGGCGCTGCGCGAGCCTGCGATCGGTAATCAGGTACAGCCGGAAGCGCGCCCGTCGATCCACTGGCGCGAGGGCAGCTTAGCGGATGAGCCCGTTGAGCGGGCTCGACGCGGTCGCGTACAGTTTCATTTCGATCCGGCCGGCGAGATAGGCGAGCCGTCCCGCTTCTACCCCAAGCTTCATCGCCCGCGCCATCACGATCGGATCCTTCGCACACGCGATCGCCGAGTTGATCAGCAGGCCGTCACAGCCGAGCTCCATCGCCTCCGCGGCGTCCGAGGCCGTCCCCACCCCGGCGTCAACGATCACCGGAACCTTGGCCTGCTCCAGAATAATTCGCAGGTTGTAGGGATTGCGGATTCCCAGGCCGGAGCCAATCGGCGCCGCGAGGGGCATCACAGCGGCACAACCCAGCTCGGCCAGTCTGAGGCAGGTCACCGGATCATCCGTGATATACGGCAGTACCTTGAAGCCTTCCTTGACCAGAATCCGTGCCGCTTCGAGCGTCGCCGGAACGTCGGGGAAAAGCGTCTGCTGATCGCCGATAACCTCGAGTTTGACCATGTCGCCGACGCCCGCTTCACGCGCGAGCCGGCAGGTCCGCACCGCCTCTTCGACCGTGTAGCATCCGGCGGTGTTGGGCAAAATCTGGTAGCGCGACGGCTCGATATAATCGAGCAGATTTTCCTTGCTCGAGTCGGTGATATTCACGCGGCGCACGGCCACGGTCACGATTTCGGCGCCGCTCGCTTCAATCGCCGCCTTGGTTTCGGCAAAGTCGCGATACTTGCCGGTGCCGACGATCAGCCGCGACTTGAAAACGCGTCCCGCCAGTTCGAACGAATCATCTTTCATATGCGATGCTCCCGAGCGGGATTAGCCGCCGCCGACGAAGTTTACGATCTCAACCAGGTCGCCCGGGCGCAACACCGTCGCGTCCCACTCCGCCTTGGGCACCACGACGCGGTTGATCTCGACCGCGACCCGTCCGGGGCGCAGCTTCAGCTGCGCAATCAGGGCAGGCAGCCGGGCGTCACCCTCAACCTTGTGGGGCTCCCCGTTGAGCTGGATTGCGAAAGTCTCTGTGGAACTATCGGCCACTGAAAAAGCCGCTCCCGTCAGGCGTGAGGAAGCGGCTTTTAGCGGAACCGCGAACGTTCCGCTGCGGGCTTCCCTCCGCCGGCATTACCCGGATCAGGTTCGAGGGGTCCTCTTGCGAGTTCTCAGTGCTTGCGCACGCCCCCAGCCACAATTCTTATATCACCGGCGGCGAATTTCTGTCAAAAAACAGAGACGGGTCGCGGACCGCAAAAGTGAGGGGTTGAGGTGGTTGCGAACGCTATGCAAATCGGTCAGCCGACGGTGGCGGAGATCGACCGCGCCGCGCTGCGGGCCAATTATAGGGCCTTGGGCGCCTACGCCAACGGCGCGAAGATTATGGCGGTGGTCAAGGCCGACGCCTACGGCCATGGCGCGATTGAGGTCTCACGCACCCTGCGCGACCAGGGATGCCGCAATTTTGGCGTCGCCAATCTGGCCGAGGCGCGCCAGTTGCGCGACGCCGGCCTGGACGAGCGGATCTATCTGCTCGGCGGATTTCTGGCGGAGCAGGCCGACGCGATCGTCGCGCTCGACGTGACTCCCGCGGTCTTCGACCTTTCACTGATCGCGCCGCTCGACGCCGCGGCCAGGCTTCAAGGCAAGACCGGCTTCCCGGTCCATTTCGAGCTCGACACCGGCGCGACCCGGCTGGGGATTCTGCCGGGTGAGGTCGGCGCCGCGCTCGAACTGATCACGCAGAGTACCGCGCTCCGTCTCGAGGGCGTCGCTACGCTGCTCGCCAGCGCCGCCGATCCGTCAAGCCCGGTGACCGATCAGCAACTGCGGCTATTCAACGAAACCGTCGCGTATATCCGGTCCGCCGGCTTCGAGCTGCCGGTGAATCACGCGGCCAACTCGGCCGCGATCGTGCTCCGGCCTGACGCGCATTTGAATCTGATGCGGCCCGGGCTCACGCTCTATGGCCTCCCACCGGTGCACGCCGTGCGCGAGCGCATCGATCTGCATCCCGTGATGACCTTCAAGACCCGGCTGCTCCAACTCAAGCGCGTCCCGGCCGGATCCGGGGTCAGTTATGGCCACACGTTCGTCACTCCGCGCGAAAGCCTGATCGGCGTGCTCGCGGTCGGCTACGCGGACGGCTACCGCCGCGGCCTGCAACACGGCGGCGAGGTCCTGATCCGGGGTTGCCGCGCGCCCGTCGTCGGGGCGATCTGCATGGACCTGACGATGGTGGACCTGACCGACGTTCCGGGAGCGCGGATCGGCGACGAAGTGATTCTCTGGGGCGGCGCCGGCGAAGCCCGGATCAGTGTCAATGACGTCGCCCGGATCGCGCAGACGATTTCGTATGAAATGTTGTGCACGGTTGGCCGCCGCGTTGCGCGGGTGTACCTGAATTGAATAGATAAGTCGGATGCCTTCCGACAAGATTAAACTGAGCCGCGCGCTTCTGGGCGTTTCCGACAAGGCCGGACTGGCCGAGCTGGCCCGCGCGCTGACCCGTCACGGGGTCGAATTGCTCTCGACCAGCGGCACCAGGGCCGCGCTCGAAGCCGCCGCCGTCAAGGTTCAGGCGGTCGAGGACTTTACGGGCTTTCCCGAGATTCTCGACGGCCGGGTCAAGACGCTGCATCCGAAAATCCACGGCGGTATCCTGGCGCGGCGCGCCGATCCGTCGCATCAGAAGCAGATGGCGGAGCATCGGCTGGAGTTGATCGACCTGGTCGTGGTGAATTTCTATCCCTTCGAGCAGACCGTCGCGAAGGCCGGCGTCAGCCTCGAGGATGCGATTGAAAATATCGATATCGGTGGTCCCGCGATGGTGCGCGCGGCGGCCAAGAACTACGCGGACGTCGCGGTCGTGACGGACCCGGGCGACTATGCGGAATTGATCGCGGAGCTCGACGCCAACGGCGGCGCCCTGACGCTCGCAACCCGCTGGCGGCTGATGCGCAAGGCGTTCGCGCGCGTCGCCGCCTACGACTGCGCGATCGCGAACTACCTGGGCGCGGTGGGCGAAGCCAGCGCTCCGCTCGGCGCCAACTTCAACCTTGCGCTGGAACGCGCGCAATCGTTGCGCTACGGCGAAAACCCGCATCAGACGGGCGCGCTCTACGGCGACTTTCCCAAAATCGCGACCCAGCTCCACGGCCGCGAGCTTTCTTTCAACAACGTTTTCGATATCAGTTCCGCGATCAACCTGATGCTCGATTTCGGCGACTACGAGGAGCCGGTGGTGGCGATTCTGAAGCACAACACGCCCTGCGGCGTCGGCGTTGGCCCGACCCTCAGCGCCGCCTGGGAAAAGGCCTTCGCGACTGATCCGGATTCGCCCTTCGGCGGGATCATCATCACGAACCGGCCGTGGGACCTGCCCTTCGCGCGCGCGGTTGACGAGCTTTTCACGGAAGTCCTGATTGGTCCGGACTTTCCGCCTGACGTAATCGAATTTCTGCGCAAGAAGAAAAACCGCCGTGTGATGCGGTTCCATCCCGAGCGCGTCAACCGCCACGAACTGGATCTGCGAAAGGTCGTCGGCGGGCTCCTCGTCCAGACCCCCGACCTGAGTATTGAAGACGCGCGCGCCGGCCGGGTCGTGACGCGGCGTGCGCCCTCGGACGCGGAACTCGACGCGATGAATTTCGGTATCCGCGTTTGCAAACATATCAAGTCCAACGCGATCGCCTTCGTCGCCGCGGACCGCACGCTGGGAGTCGGCGGCGGTGCGACCTCGCGGATCGATCCGGTTCACGCCGCCCGCGAAAAGGCCGCACGCCTGGGCGTGGCGCTCAAGGGCTCGGTGCTCGTTTCGGAAGCGCTCTTCCCCTTCCCCGACGGCCCGACGCTCGCCGCTGAAGCCGGCGCGACCGCGATCGCCCAGCCCGGCGGCTCGACCCGCGACGACGAAATAATCGCGGCGGCCGACCAACTCGGACTCGCGATGGTTTTCACGGGCGTCCGCCACTTCCGCCACTAGGATACAGTGATGAGGGAACCAGCAGTGTTCTGGAAGCGAATCGTCATCCTGCTCGTGCTTGCCGGCGCCGCAGCCGTCCTGACTTGCCGGGCGTATGCCGACCCGATACTGGCTACTCCAGGCGCCGAGGCGAGTCCGCCACCGGAAGAGGCCCCCGCAACGAGCCCCGCCGAAGCTGCACCCGGTATCCCGCCCGGCACCGTCATCAACCATACCAACTGGTCGCAATATCAGAACTATATGACCGACGGTGAAATCGGTCTCTGGCAGGGCAAGTGGTTCTGGAAGATGCCGGACGACGCGCAGATCAATGTCGGCGCGACGACGGTCTATCCGTTGCCCGCGGCGTTCGTCGAATTGTCGGAAAAGTATGGCGATCAGACGCGGCTCGAGAAGCGGCCCGACGGCCGCTGGATACTCAAGAATTATGTCGCCGGGGTCCCGTTTCCGATCCCGGACGAGCCCAACAAGGGTCAGAAGATCCTGACCAATCTCAATTACCGTATCCAGCCCCATCTGATCGCGGGCTTCGGCGATTCGGGCGCGATGCTGAGTGTCTGCAACATGGACGCGATGAGCAACGCGTTCTGCTGGAAGCTCGACTACGACGTGCGACAGCTCGCCTACAATTGGGAACCCGGCGTCCCCCGCACGGAGGCTGGCGCCGGGGGCGCCTGGCTGGGCGAGTGGCTCGATGTCGAGGAGCCCGAGCAGTTCCGCTACGCCACCGACCTCATTCTGCTGTGGCAGGACAATTTGCAAATAGAGGATAACTATCTCTTTGTTCCGGCGCTGAGGCATTCGCTGCGCCTTTCCGACGCAGCCCATTGCGCGCGGATCTTCACCTTCGCCGACTATACTCACGACGACGTCCGCGGCGGATGGAACGGCGGCATCGCGGACTTCGATTCCACCTTCGTCAAGCGGATGCGGCTGCTGGCCCTGACCCAGCTAAACAACGACGACGGTAACTTTCCCGAGAACTACAATATGCCGCTGGGCTGGGCGAAGCCGTCATGGGGCAACTGGGAATTGCGCGACACCTGGGTGATCGACGTGCGCCCGATCGCCTCGATCGGCAATCGCTATTGCTACGGCAAGCGGATCGTTTACCTCGATACCAATACCTACGCGCCGCTGGCGCAGGACCTGTACAATACCAAAATGGAGTTCGCCAAGGTGATGGTCGAGAGCCTGACGCCGGCGAATTTTCCGGGGTCGGGGATGCAGACCTGGGCCGGCGGCGGGATCGTCCAGATCTGGGATATCATTAATCATCATGCGGCGTTTGGCTTTACCGCCGACGAGAAACACCATAACTGGACGATCGACGGCGACGTCAAACCGCAATACAACAATCTCAGGGAGTACCAGGACGCCGGCGCGATCATGCACATGATGCGCTAGCAGGGTGTTGATAAAAGCCTGAATCAACTTCGTATATAGTTGGTCAGAGTTAGTAGTCGAGGTGGCGGAGGAAGAGGCGGATGCGCGGTGAGGATAAGCGGCAGCGGGCGATGCTGGTG
>Ga0074045_10006157_pt1 | contig 10335 bp, 7 predicted proteins | sample BogForMeECP23OM2_FD_94442 | JGI IMG/M metagenome (GOLD analysis project Ga0074045, IMG submission 94442) | Bog forest soil microbial communities from Calvert Island, British Columbia, Canada - Bog Forest MetaG ECP23OM2 | ecosystem: Environmental > Terrestrial > Soil > Wetlands ... | reverse complement strand
CGCGCCCTTCGCCAGCCCGGCCCGGAGCGCCGCGAGCGTCGCGCCGCGCACGAGCGGAATGTCCGCATACGTGACGAGAATGTCGTCGTAGCCGCGGACGATCGCCTCGCGCGCCGCAAGGACCGCGTGCGCCGTTCCCCGGCGCTCCCTCTGGACATAGATCTCCGCGCCTGGCGCAGCCTTTCGCGCAGCCTCGGCGACGTCGTCCCGGTCAGGCCCGACGACGACCGCGACGTCATCCGCTCCGGCCTCGTGGGCAGCCGCCAGCGCGAGCGCGATCATCGGCTGGCCTGCGACGGCGTGCAGCACTTTCGGCCGGGCCGAGCGCATGCGGACCCCCTCGCCGGCCGCGAGGACGATGGTGAGGCAGCGGCGGACGTCGAAACTCATGCTGGGGCTCCCGGTCGGCGCAAGTCGGCGCGCCGTACGGCGCACCCCCTTGCCGGATATCGCGCCGGTTCTAGCGCCGGCCAAGCGGTCAAGCAAAATCGCCTCCCCCAGCTGACACAAAAAGCGTCTCGCTGCGGCGCGAAATAGCATATAGAAATAAGCGGCTGGAGGCGGCGCGCGGCGCGAGGACGGGCGTTGTCCTCACCAGGCGCTGATCCCCTGCGTGTGTCGAAATGGAACGCCCGAATGTCCGCTTCTCCGCGGTCCCGATGGGCGGCGAGCGAACGAAGCAATTACCATGGCGCCGCAACGTCGCGAATTTCTCGGTTGGGCGATGGGCGGAGCCCTGACTGCGGCGGGAGCGCGCCTCGGCGTCGGCCAGACTGCGGCCGACCCGCTCGCTCAGCCGGTTCCTTTCGCCGCCGACACGGTGCTGAAGGCGTCGATGCTGCTTGCGGCGTCGCCCTACAAGGCTCCCGATGCGCCTCTGCCATCCGTCTTCTCGGGGCTTGCCTTCGACCAGTACGCCTCGATTCGCCGCGCGCCGGGAACGGCGATCTGGGCCGACGAAAAGCTCGACTTTACGCTCGAGCCCCTGCACAGGGGCTTCGTCTACACGACCCCGGTCGCGATCAACATCGTCGAGAACGGCCAGTCGCAGCGCGTGATCTACGACCCCGCGGATTTCGACTTCGGCAAGCTTCAGCCGCCGACGCCGCCCGGCGACCTCGGTTTCTCGGGCCTCAGGATCCTCGCCGCCTCGGACCAGGGCTTCCAGGACGCGGCCATCTTCCAGGGGGCGAGCTTCTACCGTTCGCGCGCCCGCGGCCAGAATTTTGGCGTCACCGCGCGAGGACTCGCGATCCGGACCGGCGACGACCCCGGCGAGGAGTTCCCGCTGTTCCGCGAGTTCTGGGTCGAAAAGCCTGCGCCGGCCTCCGATACCCTGACGATTCACGCCCTGCTCGATTCGCAGAGCGTCACCGGCGCATTCCGTTTCACCGTCCGCCCGCTCGAGACCACCATCATCGACACCGAAATGACGCTGATTGGCCGCGCCGCAACCGACAAGCTGGGCATCGGGGCGATGGGCGCCGGCTATCTGTTCAGCGGCCTCGATCATCGGCGGCCCGACGACTGGCGCGCAGCGGTCTACGAGTCGACCGGCCTGCAGATGCTGACCGGAAACGGGGAGTGGATCTGGCGGCCGGTGTCGAATCCGGAAACCCTGCAAATCTCCGCCTTCTCGGACGTCCATCCTCGCGGGTTCGGTCTCATCCAGCGTTCGCGGACCTTCGACGCGTTCTACGATGACGAGGGCCGCTGGGAGCTCAGGCCGACGCTGTGGATCGAACCGATCGGCGACTGGAGCGAGGGCGACCTGCGCCTGCTCGAGATCCCGGTCGCATCCGAGAACAACGCCAACATATTGGCGCAGTGGCGGCCGAAGACGGGGATCGCCGCCGGCGGAACGCTGTCGCTCGCCTACCGCCAGTTCTGGTGCTGGACGCCGCCCTCGAAGCCGGATCTCGCGATCTGCACCTCGAGCCGCGCCGGGAAGTTCAACGGCAAGCCGCGGTTCGCCGTGGAAATGACCGGCGACGTCTTCGCCGATCCGCAAAAAGCCGCCGCAGCGGTCGCCGACTTGCACGCCAGTCCGGGAAAGATCGTCTCCGTCAAACTCTTCCCGTATAAGGATCGGCGTTCCGTGCGTGTCATGTTCGACCTCGACCCCGGCTCCGAAGCGTTTTCCGAGCTCAGGCTGACGCTGAACCTGGACAATCAGGCGGTTAGCGAGACATGGCTTTATCGATGGAGAGCGTGACGCTGAGGCCGGCTGAGGCGCCGGGCGACGCGGGCCCGTCGTTGGGCTCCTCGCTCGGCGCCTCGATGCCGGGCTATGCGCCGTTGGCGATGCCGGCGCAGTCGTTTCGCAAATTCTCCAAGAGCCAGCGGCGGGCGTGGATCCATCCAGATCTCGCGGCGACCCCGATCCTAGCCCGCCTCGGCGTGTTCGGCGGGGCAATCGCACTGACCCTCTACGGCGTCCACCAGATGTACAAGGTCGTCGGCGTCGGAACGACGACCGCGCTCGAATGGGTGCTGGTCGTCCTCTTCGCCATCACCTTCTCCTGGCTGTCGCTCTCCTTCACCGCCAGCGTCGTCGGCTTCGTCTGGCTCATCGTTCACAGTCGGAAGCGCTTTCCCCTGCCCGCCTCGCTCAGCGAGCGCACCGCGGTCGTCATGCCGATCTACAACGAGGCGCCGTCGCGCGTGTTCGGCGCGATGCAGGCGATCATCGAGGATGTCGAGCGCACGGGGCTCGGCGGCGCCTTCGACTATCTTTTCCTGTCGGACACCACGGACGGCAACGTCTGGATCGCCGAGGAGCGCGCTTTCCTGGCCATGCGCGAACGGCTGCCCGCGGCGCGGGTCTACTACCGGCGCCGGCGCAAGAACACGAGCCGCAAGGCCGGCAACATCGGCGATTTCGTGACCCGCTGGGGCGGGCACTACGCGCATATGCTCGTCCTCGACGCCGACAGCGTGATGTCGGGCGACGCGGTGGTGCGGCTGGCTGCGGCGATGGAGGCCGATCCTGACAGCGGCATCATCCAGAGCCTGCCGCTCATCATCAACCGCAACACGATGTTCGCGCGCGTGCAGCAGTTCGCGGCGCGGATCGCCGGACCCGTGTTCGCCGCCGGGCTCGCCGCATGGATGGGGCGCGACGGCAACTACTGGGGCCACAACGCGATCATCCGCACCCGGGCCTTCGCCGATCATTGCGGCCTGCCCGATCTTCCCGGCCGGCCGCCGTTCGGCGGCCATATTTTAAGCCACGACTTCGTCGAGGCGGCGCTCATTCGGCGCGCCGGCTATTTCGTCTACATGCTGCCGACGCTCGGCGGCTCCTACGAGGAAAGCCCGCCGTCGCTGATCGACCTCGCAGCGCGCGACCGACGCTGGTGCCAAGGCAACCTTCAGCACTCGCGCGTCATCGGCGCGCGGGGATTCGTCTGGGCGACCCGGCAGCATTTTGCGACCGGCATCATGGGCTACCTGGCCTCGCCCCTGTGGATGCTCCAGCTGCTTGTCGGCATCGTGCTGGTGCTGCAGTCGCACTACATCCGGCCCGAATACTTCACTGCGGACTTCTCGCTCTTTCCCGCATGGCCGCGGTTCGACTACGAGCGCGCGCTGCAGCTCTTCGCACTCACGATCGCCATCCTGCTCGCGCCGAAATTCCTCGGCCTGATCCTGGCGCTGGCGGACGGCCCGACCCGCCGCGGATCGGGCGGCGCGCTGGCGCTGATCGCCTCGACCCTCATCGAGATCCTGATCTCGGCCGCCCTCGCGCCGATCATGATGATGTTCCAATCGGGATCGGTGCTGCAGATCCTGTCCGGCCGGGACACCGGATGGAACCCGCAGCGCCGCGACGACGGTTCGATCCCCTTCACCAGCATCGCGCGCCGGCACCGCTCTCACGCGCTGCTGGGCGTCGTCACGCTGTTCGCCGCCGCGCTCATCTCCCCGTCCCTGGTTCTGTGGATGTCGCCGACGATCGCCGGTCTCGTCCTGTCGATCCCGCTCTCCTGGGCGAGCGGGCAATTGTGGATCGGCCTTGGCCTCAAGCGGATCGGCCTCCTGCTCACGCCCGAGGAAACCGCGCCGCCGCCGGTCGTGCAACGCGCCAATGCGCTCGCCGAGGAGTTGGCGCGGACCGGCCGCGACCATGACGACGCGGTCCTCTCCATTCACGCCAACGCAGAGTTCCGCGCCATTCACGAGGCCTTTTTGCCGGAGAAGCCGCGTCACCGTCTGGGCGAGGTCGACGTCGACGCGGCGGTGGCGACGGTCAAGCTCAACGACGCCGAGACGGTCGAGGACGCCTGTGCGTGGCTCAAGCCCAAGGAGCGGGTCGCGGTTCTCGCCGACCGTGCGCTGATCGCCATGCTCGTGCGCCTTCCCCACGCCGAGGAGCAGGGCCGCCAGGGTGGCTGACGCCGCTGCCTGTCAGACCGCCAGGCGCGAAGCCGGACGCGCCCGGTCGAACAGCGGGAAGAGGACGATCCCGGCGACAAAGCCGCCGACGTGCGCCATCCAGGCGACAGGCATGTCGGACAGGCCCAGCGACTGGGCGAAGGCGCCGAACAGGAAGTTCGTTGCAAACCAGATGACGAGGAACACGCGTGGGCGAGGTTCTGCGACCATCGCGCGGAGGGAAGCGGCCGGGATCGCCTCGATCTCGACGCGCCGGGGCGTGGCCGGTCCGAGCGGCGCCCCGGGTTCGAACATGAAGCGGGTCGCCGCGCCCATGAGTCCCGAATCGGCGCCGGAGGCCCCGATCAGCGGCATGAACTCCAGCGGCGCGACCGCCCACTGCGCGAGCGCTGCGGCGATCGCGGTCACGCCCATGAACACGAGAAAGCCCGCGGCGCCGAATCGCCGCGCGACCGGCGGACCGAAGGCGAAAAGCCAGACGGTGTTGAGCAGCACGTGGGACCAGGCGCCGTGCAGAAAGGCGTAGGTGACGAGCGTCCAGAGCTTCGCTCCGCCGCCGAGCGCATGCAGGTCGCGCATCGCGCGAACCTGATCGAGCGTGGCCGGATCGGTATTGGCCCGGATAAGCAGATCGATAGCGCGCGCCGGCCAGATCGACACGGTCAAGCGCCCCGGAACAAACGCGTAGTCGCGGATGATCAGGTCCTGGACTTGCGGGCCTGCCCAGTCAAACGCCGCATAGAGGACGACGAGGAGCACGGCGAGTCCCACGACGACCGCCGGCGCGTTGAAGATCGGCTCGCGGCCTGGCCCCGCGTTGCTCGGCATTCCGTCCATCCGTGTCGAAGCCCTTCGTTTGCCCCAGCGGCTTGGCGGAAATCGTGTCAAACTGCAACTTTGTTCGGAAACGCCGGCGCCGGGAAAAGGCTCGAATCGACTGCATTATTGTTAATTCGAGAGCGCCGGGGGTAAAGCGGGGCCTACTCCTTGTCTCGCGATGAAACGGCATGTTCCCTGCACCCTGGCTTGCGGGCAGGCGCAATTCCGTCTCACGTTCCTTTGTGAGACGCGCGCCGACCCTCCATGTGGGAGAGGATGATGAGACATGCTGTCTCGAATGAGCTCTACGCCTATTGGCGCGCGCTCGGCAAAGGGGGTTGCCCTCCCGAGCGCAACGCCCTCGAACCCGGCGCAATCCGGGGCGTTCTGGCCGACACTTTCGTGCTCGACTTCGACCCGGCGGGTGGATTCCCCCTCCGGATCTCCGGCTCCAAGGTCAACGCTGTCTTCATGAGGGAGTTGCGCGGCAACCCATTTCTGCACATCTGGCGCGAGTCTGACCGCGGCAAGATCAAGGCGATCCTGCAAGCTGCGGCGGACGAAGAGGCGGCGTACATTCTTCGCGCCGAGGCGCGTCCGGCCGGCGCGCCGCCGGTCGACATCGAGGTGACGTTGCTTCCCCTGCGACACCACGGCGCGACCCACGCCCGCATGCTCGGCTCGCTCGCGGCCGGCTCCGACGCCGACTGGCTCGGCCTGATCGGCGCCGCCCCGGCGGCGCTGACGGCCTGGCGCCTTCTCGAGCCTGGTTCGGCCGCGGCGTTTCGGGCGCCGCCGATGCGCGCGCCGGCGCGCCTCGGCGCGTAGGCGGGTTGGCGCGCGCGACGCTCGAGGCGCGGAAGGTGGAGCCTCCCCTCTCCCCTTTAGGGGGCGATGGGGAGCTGCGCCTGCCGCTAAGCGCCGGCGTCGATCCGTTTCAGGCCGGCGGCGTAACGGCACCAGTTCTCGACATAGTGCGCCGCCGATTGGCGCAGCGCCTTCACTGCGTCGGCGTCGAGCGTCTTCGTCGCTTTCGCCGGCGACCCGATGATCAGCGAGTGGTCGGGAAATTCCTTGTGCTCGGTGATCAGCGCCCGCGCGCCGACAAGGCAGCCGCGGCCGATCTTGGCGCCGTTGAGGACCACGGCGCCCATGCCGATCAGCGAGCCGTCGCCGATCGTGCACCCGTGCAGCGTCGCGTTGTGTCCGACCGTGCAGTCTTCCCCGACCGTCAAGGGGAAGCCCATATCGGTATGCAGGATGCAAAGGTCCTGAATGTTTGAGCGCGCGCCGATAACGATCGGCTCATTGTCGCCGCGCAGCACCGCCCCGAACCACACGCCTGCGTCCTCGCTGAGCCGGATATCGCCGATGATGTCCGCGTCGGGCGCAATCCAGTAGCGGCCCTCCGCCGGCAGCGTGGGCTTCACGCCATGAAGCGAATAGAGCGGCATAAGGGTCTCCGGGATCAAGGGATCGAAGGCGGGCGCGCGCTCACTCTTCGTCGAGATCAATGTCGAGAATAGCCATTTGCAGCGTGAAGCTCGAGCCCTGCGGATCGTCCGCTGAAATGACGCCCAAAAACTCCGAACCGTTGTTGAGCTCGACCGAATCCGTCTTCTTGTGCCGGGCGATGATGGTCAGCTTGTCATTCTCGAACAGCTTCCTCAGGTAGTCCTGCAGCACGGCGCGCCCGACCGGCAGCTTCATCTCGAAGGCGAACGACCGGTCGCCGTCCTCGTCGTCGACCGTGATCGACCCGATCTTGCGCTCGCCGAGCAGGACGTCGGCGGCTTCCGCCGATTGCGAACTCGGCGTCACCTGCAAAGCCTGCGCGCCGAACGACTTGCGCAGGAATTCGCGCAGTTTGACGATCTCAGCTTTATCCACGACCCTGCCCTCGCGTGTTCCTAGGGCGCAGGCTTTGCCAGATGCGCGGGCCGCGGGCAAGACGCTGAAGCGGCGGCGGCCGCTAGCGTTCATGGTCCGACGCTTGACCGCCCGAGCCTGTCGCGAAAAGGTCGACCCCAATGGCCCCGGTCCTTCACTCCCGGTGAGGAAGGGCGGATTGTGATTTCTCGAAAGCCGCCGCTGGGGACAGACGCGACGCCCAATGAGCGGTCGTTCCCGGACGGCCCCGCAGCCGTCCGAACCTAAGCGCGCGTTCCTTGTCCGCTTCGCTCCCGCAAGGCGGTCGGCTATCGCACCTGCTCCATGAGCGAGAGCAGTGTGGGCGGCGCGTGCACCGGTGCGCACGACTTGTCGCCGTCGACGAAGAACAACAGACCATCGAGGTCGCCGCGATCTTGCGCAAGCACCGCGCTGTCACCGTGCGGCAGGCCAGATGGCGCCTCGGGTTCATTGCGTAGACCCCGCGAAGGAACCGCCACTGATCCGGGGTGATCTCGATCAGTTTGCCATCTTGACCATTGATCGCAGCGCTTAACTTCGCGAGTCCGACGCAGCGATCGACGAATTCGGCCCCGAGAGCGACTTTCGGCGCGAGCATGCGAGCGCCAATGACGAACAAGAAATGTCTAGTCGACATGACCGCCTCCACCTGTCTTGGGGCAGAGGCTGGCGTTCAACGACGCATCGACGCATCCGACGGTCGCTCTCACCCCAAGCCTTTCCTTACCGCCCTTTGCCCCTGCGAAAATCTCGGCGCCTTCGTCGGAGCCATTCCTTGGGAAGTTGGCGCTGGACAGAGACGACGTCTGAGTTCCGAGCGCTTCGTCGTAGCCATGATCAGGTGAACTTGGATCGAGCGGCCGGATCTCCGACACGAACCCGATGAACGTGGCGCAGAGCATGCCCACGAAGGCGAGCACAAACGACCGTATCCGGACTTCCGATCGATCGGACGACGGCTCGGACGGAAGTTTCGCCGGACGCTCTTGTCGACGAAACCGGACCAGCGCTCCATCCTGGCGGGCTATCTCTGCCGGAAGCTCATCCACTGCAAGCCTGGGTGACGCGCCCGCACAATCCGCCGCTGGCAAATGTCCATCGCCCCAGGCCGAGGCGTCCGATTGGGTCCCCTGTTTGGAGGGAATGCGCACTGCGAAAGTTTCGATCTTTGCAATGTTCATTGCCGGTCTTCCGTTCGAAGGACAATCGCGGCGCCTCGTCCGCTCCGGGCGGGTGAGCGAAGAACAGGATCCCGGCGCTCGCGCACCGCTCCGCGGACAAGAACGCTGCGTCTTTAGGTAACGGCGGAACGATCGACGTTCTCTCCGTATTGGCGTTGCTGTTGCTGTAAGACGGAAATGATAAAATCAGGAGCGCGAAGCGCAATCTATTGCACAATGGTGTCGCCGATACTTTGGTATCTGCTCGTGCATCGTGCTCGGCGGACGCATTGGCTCGCCGGCGTCAAGCGTTTGCGAACGCGCGGCTCCGAGGACCGGCTCGTCGCGCGGTGACGGCGGCGCCGTGCGCTTACGGCGCGAATTCGTCTCGCTCCATCCGCGCGAGCGGCAAGGTGAAGCTGAATTTCGCTCCGCCGCCGGGGTTTGTCTCCGCCCAGATCGTCCCGTAATGGGCCTCGATGATCGAGCGGGAAATCGACAGTCCGACGCCAAGCCCGCTCGATTTCGTCGACGTGAACGGCACAAAGAGGTCGGCGTTGGCCTGCTCCAGAATGCCATGCCCGGTGTCCATGACCTCGGTTCGGATCATGCCGTCCAAGAGCGCCGTCGAGATGGTGACCTTCCTTTCCTTCGATCGCTCCATCGCCTCCATGGCGTTCCGGATCAGGTTAAGCAGCGCCTGCTCGATATGGATGCTGTCCGCGAAAACCTCGTCCTCGGCCGCGTTGAGGAGGAGAACGATCTCGACGCCGGCCTCGCGCGCGGTCGGCGCGGCGAGGTCGCAGGCGCGCCGGATCAGCGCATGCAGGCTATGCTCGACCCGGTTCGGTTCGCCCCGCGCCATGAATTCGCGCAGGTGGGCGATGATCTGCCCCGCCCGCATAAGCTGGGACGAAGCCTTGTCCAGCGCCTCGGCGAGCGCAGGCCTTGGAGGATGCGACGCGTCGGCGACGAGCTGCCGGGCGAGGGAAAAGTAGTTCGACGCCGCCGCGAGCGGCTGGTTCAGCTCGTGGGCGAGCGAGGTCGCCATGCCAGCCATCGAGTCGAGGCGATTGGCGTGGAGCCTGTTGAGGCGCGCCTCGAACCGCCGCCGCTCGCTGAGGTCGCGGATGAAGCCGATGAACAGGCGCTCCTTTCCGTGCCGGGTCTCCGACACGGCCAGCTCCGCCGGGAACTGCGAACCGTCCTTGCGGCGGCCCTCAACCTCGCGGTTTGAGCCGATAATCCTGGCTTCGCCGGTTCTGAGGTAGCGCTCGATATAGCCGTCGTGCTGCGAACGCTGCGGCTCGGGGGCGAGCGTGTTCACGTTCCGCCCGATGAGTTCCTCCTCGGCGTAGCCGAACATTCGGGTCGTGGCCGTATTCGCCGATTGGATGGACCCGCGCTCGTCGATGGTGATGATCGCGTCGGCGACGCCGTCGATGACGGCGCGCAGGCGCGCCTCGTTCTCGCTCACGACCTCCCGTGCGCGGCGGCGTTCGCCGATGTCGACGAAGGTGACGACCACGCCGTCGATTCTGTCCTCGACCGTCCGGTACGGACGCAGCCGCATCAGATACCAACTGCCGGCGCGGCTGCGCAGCTCGCGCTCGCTCGAGACGAGATCGCGCAGGACCTTGCGCGCGTCGTCGCCGAACTCGTCGTAGTCGAGGCGGTGGGTGAAGTCCGTGATCGACCGGCCCTCGTCGCCGGGCTCGATGTTGAAGATCTGCGTGATCGGCGGGGTGAAGCGATTGATCTTGAGTTGGGTGTCGAGAAAGAGGATGCCGACGTCCGTCGCCGCCATCAGATTCTGGATGTCGCTGTGAGCGCGCGAGACGCTGTCGAGCTTGGCTTTCAGTTCGCTGTTGACCGTCTGAAGCTCCTCGTTGATCGATTGCAGCTCCTCCTTGCTGGTCTCCAGCTCTTCGGCGGTCGAGCGGTATTCCTCGTTGATCGACTGGAGCTCCTCGTTGGCGGCCCGCAGCTCCTCGTTCGCCCCCTCGTATTGCTCGCGGGAGCTCCGAAGCTGCGCCTGGGTGAACTG
>Ga0074045_10006156_pt1 | contig 10336 bp, 7 predicted proteins | sample BogForMeECP23OM2_FD_94442 | JGI IMG/M metagenome (GOLD analysis project Ga0074045, IMG submission 94442) | Bog forest soil microbial communities from Calvert Island, British Columbia, Canada - Bog Forest MetaG ECP23OM2 | ecosystem: Environmental > Terrestrial > Soil > Wetlands ... | reverse complement strand
TCCGGAAGTATGGCGATGGACTGGCAGCCCAGGAGCGCGGAGTTGAATGCGCCCCCCCGGCAATAATTGCCCGTGGAAGGCCAGGCAGCCTTCTGACGGGTGGAATCGAATGAGCCCGTCACCAGCGCGGGAGCCAGGCATCCGTACGTGGCGCCCACCTTGTGCGCTCCCGTGGGAAACCATTTTCCCACCAGCGCCACGATCCGAGCCTGAACGCCGGTAAGCTCGCAGGGGATTTCCAGGTAATTGACCTCCCCGAACAGCCCGCCGCTTGCCTGCGGCTGGTTCCGCCACGTGATGCGCTGAAGATTCAGGGGGTTTACGTCCCAGAGCCCCACTTTCCGCAGGGCGTCCTGGAGGCTGCCGGAGACCCGACTGGGCTCTTTCATTCCGGCAAAGGTAGGGAGCACGATCCCTCTCTCTTTGCAGCGCTGGACGTTGCGTGCGCGTATGTCCTTGTTGATTGTGAGGCTGATCATGCATCGATGGAATCCCGGGCCGCGCCGGATGTCAAGGACGCGGCCCGGTTCACGCTGAAGGAGACAGCTGACTTATCTCACTCCGTACACGACCACGCGCGCCCTGCCGTCTTCCCAGTTGCCCACCGTCTTGTACGTGAACTGGATAGTCTGGATCCTGCGCTTTCCACCGGCAAAGTCGATCAGCCGGGATCGCGAACCTTCCTTGAAAATGAGCCGGGTCTCCAACATCTGCCTTTCGCCGTTGCCGTAGACTATGACAAGGTTGAAAATCTCGATGTCGTTTTTTTCCACTCTGAAGAACAGGGACCTGAAATATCCCTCATAGCTGCCGACGGCGATCACGTCGTGATCAGCCCTGAAGTTCACCACCCGCTCTCCCAGCAGGACGTTTTCTTTCGGCGCAGGTGGGGCGGTCATGCATGAAGCAACGGACAAGGCCGCGGCTGCAAGAAGAAGGAATTTTCTCATATCACCTCCACGGCTGAAGTATATCCCGTTCCCGATTGAATTGGACAGCCGGCCTGTTTCGGGGTAAAATCGCTCCCCATGAGCGACCGCATGCGCCCCGTGCCCTTTCGGGAGCTTTTTCTCGGGGCACTGGCAGAGTTCCGCGCCAAGACATCGATATTCGATATCTCCGGCGCCCATTTCTGGCAGCCCACCGGCACCCGGACGGCCCGGGTCTTTGCCTCCCAGGCCGCCAATCCGGTCGGCCCTGCAGCGGGCCCTCACACGCAGCTCAGCCAGAACATCATCGCCGCCTGGCTGGCAGGGGGGCGCTATATCGAGCTGAAGACAGTGCAGAAGCTCGATTCGCTCACTGTTGCCAAGCCGTGCATTGATGCCTCTGACGAAGGCTACAACGTCGAGTGGTCCACCGAGCTCAGCCTTGACGAGGCCTACGACGAGTACCTCAAGGCGTGGCTCCTTGTCCACGCGTTTCATACGCTCATGGGCGCCGAGCCCCGGGACCCGGGGACCCTCTTCAACATGAGCGTCGGCTACGACCTGGAAGGCATCAAGACGGAGAAGATGAACCGGATCATCGATCGGCTCCTCGACTCCTCCCGTGAGCCCCTCTTCACCCGCTACCGGGAAGAACTGGCAGCCATGGCCGGGGACTCGGGCCTTCTGCAGGGCACGCCCTGGATGGCGCGCGCCTCCATTCTCCGGGAGCTGCCGGCCCGCATCCCTGCCCGGATTTGCACCTCGGTCACCCTCTCCACGATGCACGGCTGTCCCCCCGGAGAGATCGAGTCGATCTGCACGTACCTGCTTCGGGAGAAGAAGCTGGACACCCTGGTGAAGCTCAACCCCACGCTCCTGGGTCATGAGCGCGCCGCGGAGATACTTTCAGGACTAGGCTTCGGCTACGTGAAGCTGAACCCCGAAGGCTTCCGCAAGGACCTCCAGCTTGAGGACGCGGTCCCGATGCTGGCCCGGCTCCTGGAACTGGGCAGGCAGGAGGGCAGGCATTTCGGCGCCAAGCTGTCCAATACCCTTGCGGCAGCCAACACCCAGGGGGTCCTGCCGGGAGACGAGATGTACATGTCCGGCAGGGCTCTCTACCCCCTGACCATCACGCTTGCGGCCGGCCTTGCCGCCGAATTCAAGGGAGCACTGCCCCTGTCGTTCTCCGGCGGCGTGTCCGCCTGGAACATAGGCGAGGTGCTGGACGCGGGCATACGCCCCATCACGATTGCGACAGAGCTGTTGAAGCCGGGCGGATATGCGCGGCTGAAGGAGCTTGCGGAGACCGCGGAAAAACACGGAACGGCATGGAGCTCTCCGCGGGTGGACGCGAAGAAGCTCAGCCGCGCAGCGGAATCCGCCCGCGGCGCCGCATATGTCCGGAAAGACTTCCGCGGCACCGGCAAGGTCCACGTGGAGGGACCGCTTTCTCCCTTCGATTGTTTCGTTGCTCCGTGCATGAATGCCTGTCCGATCTGCCAGGACGTGCCAGAGTACGTGCATCTTGCCGGCGCGGGCAAATACCTGGAGGCCTTCGAGGTCATCTACAGGCGCAATCCCCTCCCGTTCATGACAGGCTATCTCTGCGACCATCAGTGCACGGAGAACTGCACGCGCATGGATTGGGAAGGATCCGTGCGGATACGGGAAATCAAGAGGATTGCCGCGGAGAGAGGCTATGACGCCTATCGGTCCAGCGGCAGGCTGGCCGCGCGGAAGGCCCCGGCCCGGGGAGTAAAAGCTGCCGTGGTCGGCGCTGGCCCTGCCGGGCTCGCAGCCGCTTCATTCCTGGCCCGGGAAGGGTTCGAGGCGCACGTGTTCGAGCGGGAAAGCGAGCCGGGCGGGATCGTGCGCTTTCTCCTGCCGGGGTTCCGTCTTCCCGCACACTCGGTGGAGAAAGACGTGTCGCTCCTGACGGACCTGGGCGTCCAGTTCCACTTCGGCGCAAAGGAAAAGCCCGGTGCCGGACAGTTGAACGCGCAGGGATTCCGGTACGTGTGCGCCGGCATTGGCGCGGAGGCGGACAAGAGCGTGGGCATCGAGGGGGCGCGCGGCGCGTTCAGCTTCCTCAGGCAATTCAGGAAAGATCCGTCCTCACTGCGCCTCGGCCGTTCGGTGGTGGTCATCGGCGCCGGAGACACTGCCATGGACGCGGCCCGCGCCGCGCGGCGATGCAAGGGCGTAAAGGACGTGCGGATCGTCTATCGAAGGACGGAGAGGGAGATGCCCGCCTCCGCGGAGGAATATGCCTTCGCAAAGGAAGAGGGGATCCGGTTCCATTTCCTGCGCGCCCCCGAGAGCTGGACCGCGCAGTCAGGCCTCGTCTGCCGCGTGATGGAGTTGGGCGCGGAAGACGAGACAGGCCGGTCCCGCCCGATGGCCACGGACAAGCAGGAAACATTCCCGGCTGACACCGTCATCACTGCGCTGGGCGCGGAGGTTGACTCCAGCGGGCTTGAAAGCCTCGGGCTGCCGCCGGGCACGCCGGTCGTGGACGCGCGCACGCAGGAAACCGCGGTGCCGGGGCTGTTTCTCATCGGAGACGCGGCGGCCGGAGCGGAGACCATCGTCAAGGCAATTGCGTCTGCGCGCAGGGCGGTTGACGCCATCTGCGCCCAGGAACGCGCGAGGGTTTCCACGGGCGTGGCCGCTGCAGGAGCCCCTGAATGGGAAGTGCCGGCAGAAGACACGGTGCGGCTTCGCAGCCTGCGTGACCGCCTCGTGCCGGTGTCCGCGGCAGGCGCGAATGACGACAAGGTCCGGGACGTCGAATCCCAGCGCTGCCTGGGCTGCAGGGCGCTGTGTCTCAAATGCGTGGAGGTCTGTCCGAACAGGGCCAACACGTTCGTCCGAGTGGAGGGCTTCCGCGACGAGGCGCAGATCGTCCACCTGGACGCCTTCTGCAATGAATGCGGCAACTGCGCTACGTTCTGCCCGTGGGAGGGACGGCCGTACAAGGACAAGTTGACCGTGTTCGTCAATGAGGCGGATTTCCGTGACAGCACCAACCCCGGTTTCTTCCTCCGAGGGGGCAGGGGCATGGTCCGCCTGGATGGACGGGTCCGGGACCTCCTGGTGGATGCGTCAGGAAACGTGACGGACGGCATCGAGGAGAATCGCGCCAAAGCAGTTGTCAGCGCGATTGCGCGCAACTACTCGTACCTACTTGGAGAGCACCAATGATCGTACTGAAAAATGCCACGCTCGTTCACCTGCACCCTGCCGAGGTGATTCCCGGCGTGGACGTGGTGATCGAAGGAACCGAGATCCATGCAGTGGGACGGGCCGCCGCGGAAGGGCTCAAGCCGGACAGGTCGATCGACCTGGCAGGGCGCATCGTCATGCCGGGTCTCGTGTGCAGTCATGACCATTTCTACTCCGGTCTTTCACGCGGCATCATGGCGAAGATCGCAGCGAGCACCGACTTCGTTTCCACGCTGCAGAACCTCTGGTGGCGTCTGGACAAGGCCCTGGACCCGGCCACGCTCCAGTCCAGCGGAATGGTCTGCGCGCTGGAAGCAGTCAAGGCGGGGTGCACGGCAGTGATCGATCATCATGCATCGCCTTCCTTTATTACAGGCTCCCTGGAAATGCTGAAGGGATGTTTCGAGAAGGTGGGCCTCCGCGGAGTCCTCTGCTACGAGACCACGGACAGGAACGGTCCGGACGGCTTGAAGCAGGGGGTGGAGGAGAACCGCAGCTTTGCGCGGCTGGTGGAGGAAGAGAAGACGCGCAAAGGCGGGGAGCGTCTCGTGGAGGCGATGATCGGGGGCCACGCGCCCTTCACACTTTCCAATGACGGTCTTGCGGCGCTGGCGGACGTGGTGTCTGCAACTGGACGCGGGTTCCACGTGCACACCGCGGAGGATGCATTCGACGTCTCTTTCTCCCACGGAGCGTACGGCAAGGATCCCCTGCGCAGGCTGGATGAGTTCGGCCTTCTTTCCGACAAGTCCATCGTGGCGCACGGGCTGTACCTTACGGCTGCGGACCGGGAGATCCTCAATGTGCGCGGGGCGTTCCTTGCGCACAACTGCCGCTCGAACATGAACAACCACGTGGGCTACAACGCCGAGCTGCCCCGGGTGAAAAACGTGGCGCTCGGCACGGACGGGATCGGCTCCGACATGCTCCTTGAAGCCAAGTTCGCCTATTTCCGCCATCGTGACTCTGGGGGCCCCCTGGCACCAGGCGCATTCATGCGCTTCCTCCAGAGCGGCAACGAGATCCTCCATCGCGCGTTTGGGGAAAGCTTTGGCAGGGTGGAGAAAGGCTACAAGGCGGATCTCCTCATCCTGGACTACGACTCGCCGACGCCGCTGCTGAGAGAGAACGTGGCCGGCCACGCGATCTTCGGCATGGGAAGCAGGGACGTGGACACCGTGATCGTGAATGGCAGGATCATCATGGAGAGCAGGTCGTTCCGCTGGGACACCGCGCCTGTCTACGCGGCGGCCCAGTCCGCCGCGCAATCCCTTTGGCAGAAGATGGACCAGGCCTGCGCCCGCTTCATGCAGAGTCTCACCCTTCCCGCGGTGCTCCAGGCGAGCGCCCGCGCCCATGCCGGCCGTCCCGCCCTGTCGATGGTGAACGGCACACCCCTCACCTTTTCGGCGCTCCTCTCCCGTGTGCGGACGGCCGCGTCCCTTCTTGACGACCGCGGGTTGCGCAGGGGAGACAGGGTCGCGATCCTGTCGGAAAACATGACCCAGTGGGGGATCGCCTATTTCGCGGTCACCGGCCTGGGTGCCGTCGCTGTCCCCATCATGACGGAGTTCCAGCCTGCCCAGATCGAGAACATCGTCAGCCACGCCGGCTGCAAGGCTATTGTCGTCTCGGCGCGGCTTCGGGACAAGATTGCGCATGTGGAAGGGACAGGCCCGGCCATCGCCATCGAGGACCTCTCATCTTTGCCGGAGGCTCAGTTCGAGTTTCCGCAGGTTGCGGAGGAGGACCTGGCTGCCATCATCTACACGTCCGGCACCACGGGACATTCAAAGGGGGTCATGCTCACCCATCGCAATATCGTTTTCGATGCGCTGGCCACCCACCCCCTTGTCCACGTGCGGCGCACAGATCGGCTGCTTTCTATTCTCACGCTGGCGCACGCCTACGAATGCACCCTCGGCCTGGTGGCGGCCCTCTCCTGCGGCGCCTCCGTGTACTACCTGGACAAGCCGCCCTCTGCCACTGCCCTCATCCCCGCGCTCCAGAGCGTGCGGCCGACAATCGTTCTTTCCGTGCCGCTCGTGATCGAGAAAATCGTCCGCACAAAAGTGCAGCCTGAGCTGGAGAAGATGCCCTTGTACCGGCTGCCTGTCTTCCGCGGCCTCCTCATCCTGCTTGCCGGGCGGAAGCTGCGGAAGACGTTCGGCGGCCGGCTCCGCGCCATGCCGATCGGGGGCGCCGCGATTGCCCCTGACGTCGAGCGCTTTCTCCGGTCCGCCCGCTTTCCCTATGCGGTCGGCTATGGCCTGACCGAAACCGCTCCAGTGATTGCCGGCGCGCCGCCGTTCAGGACGCGCCCCGGCGGGACCGGGAAGGCCATGCCCGGTGTGCAGGTGCGTCTTGCGAACCCGCGCCCCGACACCGGGGAAGGGGAGATCCAGGTGCGGGGACCCAATGTCATGCGCGGCTACTACCGGGATGAGGCGCGCACCCGCGAGGTGTTCACCGAGGACGGCTGGCTGCGGACCGGTGACCTGGGGACCATCGACTCCAGGGGCCGGCTCTCAATACGAGGCCGCCTGAAGAACATGATTCTCGGTGCCTCGGGGGAGAACATCTACCCGGAGGAGATCGAGGCTGTCATCAATCAGTCTGTCCACGTCGAAGACAGCCTGGTGTACGGCGACGGGCCCCGCGTCATCGCGCTGGTGCAGCTCAAGACGGACCTGCCCGCGTCGACTCCACGCACTGAGCTCCTGCTGCGCATCCAGGAAGAAGTGAATGCCCGGCTGCCCGGCTTCAGCAGCGTGCACAGGATGGACCTTCAGAGCGAGCCGTTCGAGCGGACTCCGTCCCAGAAGATCAAGAGATTCCTGTATCCGCGCCGACGGGCAGGCTAGCGGGCCGCTGACGCCGGCGCCGCGCCTGGCGGCCGGGCCGTTGACAGACCCGCACGTCCGGATCATCCTGTGCGCCACGGTACGGAGTACCGTTCGGCGAGGACGCCGTACGGCCTTTGGGCCGAGCGCGCATTCCGTCGATTTGTGCGCCGTATCTTGAGACCAAGAGGAGGTCGGAATGTCGGCACTTGCGGGAGTTGTCGTGGAAAGGTTCAGCACCATGTACAGGAGCTCGCGGAGGTAATCCCACCGTTCCAGTGAGAGAGTGAGAGCGGTCAGCCCCCGCGGATTTATGTGCGCAGCTCACGCGGAGGAATTGATCCTTGTCAGACCAGCCTTTCCATTGCATCAATTGCAGCCAGCTCGTTCTGGCCGCGTCCACGGGGACCGACCAGAGAAATCATTGCCCGTATTGCCTGTGGAGCCTGCATGTCGACTTCAAGACAGGTGACAGGCGCTCCGCCTGCAGATCCCCCATGGAGCCCATCTCGGTGTGGGTGAAGCAGAACGGCGAATGGGCGGTGGTGCATCGCTGCAGGGAATGCGGCGCCTTGCGCGCTAACAGGATTGCGGGGGACGACAACGAGGGAATCCTGCTGTCTCTTGCCCTGAAACCGCTTGCGCGCCCAGCGTTTCCGCTGGAGCGTCTGCGGCTGCCAAAGTGATCCATTGTGGGGCCCCCAGTCGGGGGCTCCACTGTTTTCAGCGTGGAGCGTTCAAAGCGTGGGCAGGAAACCTGCCACGGCAAAGACCATTCCGATCGTGAACACGGCAACGGCCGCTTCTGCGGCCACTCCGACCACCAGGGGTTTTGCGCCCGCTTTGACCATGTCCTTGAAGCTCGTGCGCAGGCCCACGCCGATGAACGTGAGCTGGAATGCCCACTCGGAAAGGTTCCGCAGCGCGCCGGTCTTCGATGAGAGGAACTTGTGCGCTTCCGCGGAGGGGAAGAGGGCGGCCATCAGGCTGAAGAGAACGGAGAGGCCGAGAAAGCCCAGCACGAACTTGGGGAACTTCTGCCAGAGGAAAAGCCCCTTGTGCGTAACCTCTTTTGCCATTCCCCGCCGGGAGTAGTAGATGGCAAACCCCAGTATCACGAAACCCATGAGGGCGTTGCGGCACAGCTTTGCGAGGGTCGTGTAGGCAAGTGCAGCCTTGGAGTAGATTGCGCCCGTGGCAACGGCTTCCGCCGTGTTGTCCACCGCGAGCCCCGCCCAGACGCCGAAGAGCTTGTCTGACATGGAAAGGAGCCTGCCGATAAGGGGATACACGACAAGGGCTGCCGCGCCGAAGATCAGGATGACCGCGATGGCGTAGCTGGTATCTTCTTTCTTCGCTTCGATGCTGGGCGCGGCGCCGATGATCGCGGATACGCCGCAGATTCCTACGCCCACCGACAGGAGGCTTCCGAGCTTCCCCGGAAGGCCGAACAGGCGCGCAAAGAGTCCCACAAAGGCGATGGAAAAAAGGATCTCCACGACCACCATGGCCAGCCCGATGCCGCCCAGCCGCGCCACGTCCGTGACGAGGAACCGCGCGCCCATCAGCACGATGCCTACTTTCAGGAAGAACTCGTAGGTGCCGATGCCGGGCGCGAAGATTTTCGGCAAAGGCACGAGATTGCCAATGAGCATTCCCCCCACGATGGCGATGATCACGTTGGAGGCCAGGGAGCGGATCCACGCGACCGCGATCACCACCTGGAGCCAGTTCGAGAGGAGCTTGCCGCCGATGGCCAGTGCCACCACCAGGACGACGCCGGGGAGCAGCCGCACAGTTGTATCGATGAACCTTTTCATTTGCGTGCTCCTACCAGGGGATGGCCGGCAGGCCCACCAGGATGAGGGCGGTAAGGCTGAAGGCCACGATAACCGTCCACCAGTCCAGGGACAGTCGGTGCTCTTTCTTGTTGTCTTCCATGACGTCCTCCTGATCGGGGATACTCACCGCACCGGGGCTTCCCGTCAACACAGCGGCGTCCGTATCAGGACGAATACGCCCGAATCTGCGGCGAATACGCCAAAACCGGGGGGTTTTACGGCATACCTGCGTGGCGCGCAGCCGAAAAGAAGTGGCCCCGTCGAACAAATGAATGATTTATCCGGTTCGCCCTAGGGCGCCTGCGGTCGTGCCCGGCGTCGCGCCCGGGAGTCCAGCCTCTCGTCTCGCTGGCGGAAGCGGAGCCACCTCTTCAGCCCCCGCTCGATCAGCATCATGACGTCGTCGGTGAGATCTTCAGTGTAGGGCCCGGGCACGTTGAGAGGCAGGGTCGTGAAGATCGCGATGAGCATGCTCTTCGGGTTGCGGAAGAGGCTGGTGCGAAATATCCCCCTGCGCGTTCCCTCGGCCAGGATCTCCTCGATAAGGTCCTCCACGCGCGCAAAGAGCGTGCTGCCGCTGCTCACCCTGTCCTCGAGCCCCGGGTAGAGGTACCGTCGCTCTCCGGTGTAGATGCCCCGGAGAATCGCGTTGCTGCGCAGGCTGAGAGTCGTGTAGCGGAAAAGGGCTTTCAGCCGGAAAACTGGAGAGTGGAGGCTGTTCACGTGCTTCTCCATGTCCCGGATGCCTCGCTGCTCGATGGTGTCCAGGATTGCGGAGTAGAACTCCTCCTTGCTGGCGAAATAGGTGTAGAAGCTTCCCATGCCGAGGCCTGCCGCATCCGTGATGTCCCTGATGCTGACGTCACGGTAGCCGTGCTGGGTAAAGAGCCGTTCGCCGATCCTCAACAGGGTGCTTCTGCGGTTTTTCTCCATGAATCTCCCCTGGCTATGGACCGGATGCCGCGGTCAAATATCCGGTTTCTTCCTGTTTTCACTTGTTTCTGCCAGAGCCCCGGCACACCGGAGCCTCGGGAACCCCGCGTTTTTGCCCCATCTGCTTCCGCAGCGGTTGACGCTTTCCCGCGCGAAAGACAGTCTCTCATGTGGGAGAGTATGAAAGCGTTGCAAAATATACAAGCAACTGAACCCCACTACGTACTGGCATGTCCCGTATGCGGGGGGACGTACGCAGACTCTCCGCGCGAGTTTTTGCTGTCCTGCCCCGAGGCGCATCCCCCTGCGCTGCTCCGGGCGGTCTACCGTGAGAAAAAGTTCAAGGCGCATCCCGAGCATACAGGTGTCTTCCGATTCTTCGACTGGCTTCCGATCAGGCGCCGGCTCCCCGGCGCTTCAGGCCCGGCCGTGTACCGCAGCACCGGGCTGGGAAAGCTCTTGGGGCTCGAGAAACTGTTCGTCGTATTCAGCGGCTGGTGGCCCGAGAAGGGCGCCCACATGGAAACCTGCACGTTCAAGGAGCTCGAAGCCCAGGCCGTGT
>Ga0074045_10006155_pt1 | contig 10336 bp, 9 predicted proteins | sample BogForMeECP23OM2_FD_94442 | JGI IMG/M metagenome (GOLD analysis project Ga0074045, IMG submission 94442) | Bog forest soil microbial communities from Calvert Island, British Columbia, Canada - Bog Forest MetaG ECP23OM2 | ecosystem: Environmental > Terrestrial > Soil > Wetlands ... | reverse complement strand
TCCCAGCAACCCCGGCGCCTGCCCAGTCTGGTCCGATTTCGCGATGAAAAAGGCGCCTGGGGCAACTATGCCCTGGGCGTCTTCGCCGTCCTCCCCGCCTCAACGCTGAATAAGACGGGCTAACGTTCGGCGACTTGGCGTTCGTCAGCCCTGCAAACCCGCATTGCGCGTGCTATGTGCTCGATCGAGAGTTGGCGGAGGAGTACGTAGCGAGCGCGTCGTTCGACCGAGAGGCCAGCAAGGCACGGACACACTGGAACGTACCTGAACGTGCGCACATGGGGCTCTGTTTCGAACATGTGCCACCGGGCTTCCTGTCGCGCTACGTGATTCCCTACAATACGCGAACGAAAATGCCGGATTTTGCGTCGTGGGTATATCATCTGCCCAATAACTGGACGCATACGCCCGGTGAGATATGGGGAAAGACACGCGTCGACGAGGCGTTCAGTCTGGTGACTTGAACGGACATCGGAGTTCTCGCTGAGGGACGCGGTTGAGAGCGACGATTCATGCCCCCTTACTCCACGCTGACATGGCAGTGATTATCAGCCGCGCCGCTTTGTGAAGAAGTCTCGCAGCAAAGCCGCAGCCTCGGTTTCTCCGACCCCACCGACCGCCTCCGGCACATGCAAGCAGCTCGCCGCGTCGAACACCCGCGCGCCGTGCTCCACCCCGCCGCCCTTCGGGTCGTACGCCCCGAACACCAGCCGCCGCACCCGGAAAAAGCTGATTGCCTGCGCGCACATCGGGCACGGCTCCAGCGTCACGTATAGGTCGCAGTCCGGCAGGCGCGGCTTGCCGCGCGCCGCCGCCGCCGCCCGCAACGCGAGCATCTCGGCATGCGCCGTCGGATCGCACCGGGCCTCCACCTCGTTGCCCGCCGCGGCCAGCACCCGTCCGGCGGCATCCGTCACCACCGCGCCCACCGGCACCTCGCCACGCGCGGCCGCCGCCGCCGCCTCGGCCAGCGCCAGCGTCATCGGGTCCTCGCCCGCTTCCCTCAACAGCGCGGACCCCCCGTCAGCAACAAGCAAACATACCTGTCAATTTTTTCTCTTGCCAAGTTTTCCTAATCGGCCTAGTTCCCCGGGGCGTGACTTTCACCCCCAGCGATCGGGAGGACACGATGTTTCGCTGGCTCCCGACCTCGCTTCAACGCCTCTACCGCCGCCTCATCGACGCCGTCCCCTACGCCCGCAAGACCCGGCCCCGGCCGCTGCCGCCGGACGACGAGGCACCGCGCTCCGGCCAGGCGCGGCATTACCGGCTGGAGATCGCCTACGACGCCTTCTGCGAGCACCGGCCGCCGCCGAAGAAGCTGTTCCGGGCCACCCCCTGGCGGCGCGACCTCACCTCGTGGTGCGACGCGCCCAACTCCTGGACCGACCGCCGCAAGCCCCGCTGCCACCACTGCGAACGGGCCCGCGCCCACTACATCGCCGCCTGCCGGGGCGACTGGAAGGCCGAGGTCGCGCTCTACAAGCTCGCCCGGCGCGGCGCCGTGCGCCTGCTCGCCGAGCGCCGGCAATACCGCGAGCAGCGACGGCAGTTCTGGGCGCGCCACCGCGAACACGTCGCCCGCAACGGCCCCGAGCCGATGCCGCCGCAGTTCGAGCCCGAACTCTGGCCGATGATCGCCCATCGCGGCTCGGTCGAATCCTGGCACCATCGCGACCGCCGCGAGGTCGAGCGCGGCCTCGTGCGCGCCCACGCCCGCCATCTCCGCCGCGAGACCCAGCGCCGCCGCGAACGCCTGCGCGACCTCCATCCAGAAGGGTGCGACAGCGCAAAGCCCGCATCGCACCAACCTGCCACCGCTCCCGTTCCCGCCCCCGCCGGAACGGGCGAAACCCAAGGCCAGACCGCCGACGCCGCGCGCCCCACACCGGCGCCCCCTACACCGCCGCCCGCCGTGCGCCCGCCGCCGCCGCCACCCCCATCCACCATCAAGATCGGCGCCGCCCGCTGGACGATCCCGCCCGCCCGCCGGCAGAACTCCGCCCCGGCGCCGGCCCAGGCCGCGGCCGCGCTCGCGCCCCCTCCGCCTGCGGCTTCCGGCGCTCGCGGCGCGCGATCCCCTCGGGTCCGCCTCGCTTGCCTCTCTCACGACCGCAGGTCTAGCACACGGTCCATGTGCAAACCGCTGATCGGCGTGACCCTCGATTCCGAGCAGCCCGGCGGCTACTCGAAATACCCCTGGTACGCGCTGCGCAACCACTACGCCGATGCGGTCGCCGCCGCCGGCGGCCTGCCGGTCGCCCTGCCGCACCACCCCGACCTCGCCGACGACTATCTCGACCGCATCGACGCGCTGATCGTCACCGGCGGCGCGTTCGACGTCGATCCGGCGCTGTACGGCGATGCCGGCCGGCACGCGACCGTCACGCTCAAGGCCACCCGCACCGACGCCGAACTCGCCCTGCTGCGCGGGGCACTCGCCCGCGAGATGCCGGTGCTCGGCATCTGCGGCGGCCAGCAGCTGCTGGCGGTGGCCCTCGGCGGCACGCTGATCCAGCACATCCCGGACGTCCTGCCCGATGCCCTCGCGCACGAACAACCCAACGCGCGGCACGAGCCGGGCCACAGCGTCGCGATCCGCCCCGGCAGCCTGCTCGCCCGCATCACCGGCCGCCACGAGATGCAGGTGAACTCGTCGCACCACCAGGCGGTGCGCGATGCCGGCCCGCACGCCGTCGTCAGCGCCACCGCCCCCGACGGCGTCATCGAGGCGATCGAGGACCCGAGCCGGACATTCTGCCTCGGCGTGCAGTGGCACCCCGAATTCCACATCGACCCCGGCGACGCGCGCATCTTCGCCGCCTTCATCGCCGCCGCCCGGCCGCCGTGACCGAACCCGCCCCCCGGGGTGGCGAGCACGGCGGCGAGCGGATCGCCAAATGGCTGGCCCGCGCGGGTGTCGCGAGCCGGCGCGATGCCGAACGCCTGCTGACCGAGCGCCGCGTCAAGCTCAACAACGCCGTCGTCGAGCATCCCGCGACGTTCGTCTCGCCCGGCGACATCGTCGTCGTCGACGGTGCCGTCGTCGACGCGCCGGAGCGCACAAGGCTGTGGCGCTACCACAAGCCGGCCGGGCTGATGACGACGCATCGCGACCCGCAGGGCCGCCCGACCGTGTTCGAACGCCTGCCGCCCGGCATGCCCCGCGTCGTCAGCGTCGGCCGGCTCGACCTCAACAGCGAGGGGTTGCTGCTGCTGACCAACGACGGCGCGCTCGCCCGAAGGCTGGAACTGCCGGCCACCGGCTGGCTGCGCCGCTACCGCGCGCGCGTGCACGGCGCGGTGGACCCGCCCGCACTCGCCGCGCTGGCCGGCGGGGTGACCGTCGAGGGCGTGCGTTACGGCCCCATCGAGGCCGGGCTGGACAGCCGCAAGGGCGAGAACGCCTGGCTCACGATCAGCCTGCGCGAAGGCAAGAACCGCGAGGTGCGGCGCGTCCTCGCCCATCTCGGCCTGTCGGTGGCGCGGCTGATCCGGGTCGCCTACGGCCCGTTCCAGCTCGGCCAGCTGCCGCGCGGCGCGATCGAGGAAGTCCCCGCACGGATGCTGCGCGACCAGCTGCCGCGCGAGACGGCATGAGGATCGTCGCCGGACGCTGGCGCGGGCGCGCACTGACGGCGCCGCCGGGCACGGCGACCCGTCCGACATCCGACCGCGCGCGGCAGGCGATCTTCGACATGCTGCTGCACGCCGCCTGGGGCGGCCGCGACCTGATCGAGGGCTCGCACGTGCTCGATGCCTTCGCCGGCACCGGGGCGATGGGGCTGGAAGCGCTGTCGCGCGGCGCCGCGCATGCCACGTTCATCGAGCGCGACCCTGCCGCCCTCGCCGCCTTGCGCCGCAACGTCGCGGTGTGCCGGGCCGACGCGGACATCCTGGCCGCCGACGCCTGCGCGCCTCCCGCGGGCCGGCCGTGCCGGCTGGTGTTCCTCGATCCGCCGTACGGACAGGATCTTGTCCCGCGCGCCGCCGCCGCGCTGGCAGCGGCCGGATGGTTCGCCCCCGGCGCCATCGTCGTCGCCGAAACCGCCCGCTCCGACGCTCTGTCCTGGCCCGAGTCCCTGGGGCCGGACGTCCTCGATGAGCGCACCTATGGCGCCGCGCGCGTATCCGTGCGGCGCGTCGGTGACGCAACGGCGCCGCAAGCGATAGCGTGCGGGGCATGAAGGCCCGTTCCCAACCGCCGGCCGGCCATGCGGCGCGGCTGACCGTCGACCTCGACGCGATCGCGGCGAACTGGCGGACACTGCGCGACCGTCATGGCGCGCCCACCGCCGCGGTCGTCAAGGCCGACGGCTACGGGCTCGGCGCGATCCCGATCGCCGCCCGGCTCTACGCCGAGGGCTGCCGGCACTTCTTCGTCGCCCATCTCGCCGAGGCCCGCGCCGTGCGCCCGGCGATCCCGTCCGCGTTCCTCGCCGTGCTCAACGGCCTGCCGCCCGGCGCGGCCGACGCTTTCCTGGACGACGACATCGCCCCGGTGCTCGGCACGCTGGCGGAGATCGACGACTGGGCGTCGTCCTGCCGCGCGCGGGGCCGGTCCGGCGCGGCGATGCTCCACGTCGACACCGGCATGAACCGGCTGGGCCTGCCGGAGGCGGACGTCGCCCTGGGCGCCAACCCCGACCGCCTGCGCGGCATCGACCTGCGCTACGTCATGACGCACCTGGTGTCGTCGGAGGCGCCGGAGCAGCCGGTCAACGCCGCCCAACATGCGCGCTTTGCCTCCGCTTGCGCGCACTTCCCGCATGTGCCGACCAGTTTCGCCAACTCCTCGGGCATCTTCCTCGGCGACGCGTTCCGCTCCGACCTCGCGCGTCCGGGTGCGGCGCTGTACGGCATCAACCCGACGCCGGGCCGCGCGAACCCGATGGCGCCGGCCGTGACCCTGCATGCGCGCGTGCTGCAGCTGCGCGATCTGCGCGCCGGCGACAGCGTCGGTTACAACGCGACCTTCACCGCAGCGGCGCCGATGCGCCTTGCCGTTGCGGGCATCGGCTACGCGGACGGCTGGCTGCGCAGCCACTCCAACCGGGGCGCCGCCTTCTTTGACGGGGTGCGTCTGCCGCTGGTAGGTCGCGTCTCCATGGACCTGACCACCTACGACGCGTCCGCCGCGCCGCATCTGCGGCCAGGCGACTGGATCGAGCTGATCGGCCCGCACTGCACCCCCGACGACGCGGCGGAGGCTGCCGGCACGAACGGCTACGAGGTCCTGACCGCGCTCGCCCGGCGCTGCGAGCGGATCTACACGCCGGCGTGAACGCGCTGCTCGATATGCTCGCCGCGATCGGGCGCGGGCTCATCGTGGCGTGCCGGGGTGCGGGCGCGCTCGGCATGTTCGCCGCGTCCGGCCTGTCGCACATCACGCGCCCGCCGTTCTATTGGCGCGCCTTCGGACGCGCGCTGCTGGAGATCGGCTATTTCAGCCTGCCCGTCGTGGCGCTGACGGCGATCTTCACCGGCATGGTGCTGGCGCTGCAGTCCTATACCGGGTTCGCGCGCTTCTCGGCCGAAAGCGCGGTCGCCAACGTCGTCGTGCTGTCGGTCACGCGCGAACTCGGGCCGGTGCTGGCCGGGCTGATGGTGGCGGGGCGCGTGGGTGCGGCGATGGCGGCCGAGATCGGCACCATGCGGGTGACCGACCAGATCGACGCGCTGCGCACGCTGTCGACCAATCCGATGAAATACCTGGTGGCACCCCGGCTGCTGGCGGGCATCATCGCACTGCCTTGCCTCGTGGTGATCGCCGACATCCTCGGCGTGCTGGGCGGCTACATCATCGCGACGATGAAGCTGGGGTTCAATCCGCACGGCTACCTGACCAGCACGCTGGATTTCGTGCAGACGCAGGACGTGGTGTCGGGCCTGGTGAAGGCAGGCGTGTTCGGCTTCCTGGTGACGCTGATGGGCTGCTTCCAGGGCTACAACAGCCGCGGCGGCGCCGAAGGCGTGGGTGCGGCGACGACCTACGCGGTGGTCAGCGCGTCGATCCTGATCCTCGGCTTCGACTACGTGCTGACCGAGGCGTTCTTCTCGCGATGAGCGCGACGACAGGCGGGGCGACGCCGAAGATCCGCATCCGCGGCCTGTGCAAGTCGTTCGGCGAGAAGGTCGTGCTGGACGGCGTCGATCTCGACGTGCCGGCGGCGAGTTCGATGGTGGTGATCGGCGGCTCGGGGACCGGCAAGTCGGTGCTGCTGAAATGCGTGCTCGGGCTGCTCGAACCGGACGAGGGCGTCATCGAGATCGACGGCGTCGACATCCTCCGCCAGGGACGGCGGGAGCGCGAGTTGGCCCGCGCGCGCATCGGCATGCTGTTCCAGAACGGCGCGCTGTTCGACAGCCTGCCGGTTTGGGAGAACGTCGCCTTCGGCCTGCTGGCGCGGCGGATGGTCAACCGGCACGAGGCGCGCGAGCGGGCCGAGGAGTTCCTCGGCGAGGTCGGACTGGCGCCGAGCGTGGGCGACCTGTCGCCCGCGGAGCTGTCCGGCGGCATGCAGAAGCGCGTGGCACTCGCGCGCGCCATCGCCCCGCGTCCCGACATCCTGTTCTTCGACGAGCCGACGACGGGGCTCGATCCGATCATGGGCGCGGTGATCGACGGGCTCATCAACGATTGCGTCCGCCGCCTCGGCAGCACCGCGGTCGCGATCACGCATGACATGGCAAGTGCGCGGCGCATCGGCGACACCGCCGCGATGCTCAATCACGGGCGGATCATCTGGTCCGGCCCGGCGACCGCGCTGATGGACAGCGGCAACCCGGAGGTCGACCAGTTCACCCACGGACGGCGAGAAGGGCCGATTCAGATGGAGCTGCGCAGGTAGGCGCCGGAACCTCAGCCGCGCCGCGCCGTTCCGCCGCGATGGACGCGGCAACACACGCGGGCGCGAACGTCGCCGAGACCGATGTCCCCGCGCGGCTCGACCGGCTGCCCTGGGCGCGGTTTCACTGGCTGGTGATCTTCGCGCTGGGGATCACCTGGATCCTCGACGGGCTGGAGGTGACGCTGGTCGGCTCGCTGTCGCCCGCCATCGCCAGCGGGCAGGGCGGGCTTGGGTTGCGCGGCGGCCAGATGGGATGGACGGCGAGCGCGTACCTCGCGGGCGCGGTGATCGGCGCCCTGTTCTTCGGCTGGCTGACCGACCGGCTGGGCCGCAAGAAGCTGTTCACCGTGACGCTGACGATCTACCTGCTCGGCACCATCGCGTCTGGCACGGCCTGGGACCTGTGGTCGTTCGCGTTCTTCCGCTTCATCACCGGCACAGGAATCGGCGGCGAGTACGCCGCGGTGAATGCGACGATCCAGGAGCTGATCCCGGCGCGGCGACGCGGCCTGACCGATCTGTGCATCAACGGCTCGTACTGGGTCGGCGCGGCGCTCGGCGGCGTGGGCGCGGACGCGGTGCAGAAGCTGGCCGGCGGCTTCTGGGGCTGGCGGCTCGCTTTCGTCATCGGCGGGGTGATCGGCGCCGGCGTGCTGTTCGTGCGCCGCTTCGTCCCCGAAAGCCCGCGCTGGCTGATGACGCATGGCGACCCCGGCGATGCCGACGCGGTGATGCGCGAGATCGAGCAACGCGTGGAGGCGTCGACCGGCAGGCCGCTGCCGAAGCCGGAGGGCAAGAAGCTGCGGCTGCGCACCGACGTGCATGCGTGGTTCGGGCCGTCGGTGCGGGCGCTGTTCTCGACCTACAAGCGGCGCACCGTGCTCGGCACCGCGCTGATGGGCGCGCAGGCGTTCTGCTACAACGCGGTGCTGTTCACCTACGCGCTGATCCTGACGCACTTCTACCATGTGCCGGATGCCTCGGCGGGCACGTACCTCGTGCCGTTCGCGCTGGGGAACTTCGCCGGCCCTGCGCTGCTGGGCCGGCTGTTCGACAGCGTCGGCCGCAAGGCGATGATCACACTGACATACGTTGTCTCCGGCGTGCTGCTGGCCGCGACCGGCGTGCTGTTCGGCACCGGCGCGCTGTCGGCAATCGGGCTGATGGCGGCCTGGACCGTGACGTTCTTCGTCGCGAGTGCGGCGGCGAGTTCCGCCTACCTGACGGTCGGCGAGAGCTTCCCGCTCGAGATGCGCGCGGTGGCGATCAGCGTGTTCTACGCGCTCGGCACCGGCATCGGCGGCATCGCGGGCCCGGCGGTGTTCGGCGCGCTGCTGGAGAGCAGCGAGCGATCCGGCATACGACTCGGGCACCTGCTCGCCGGTGCGCTGATGATCGGTGCGGGATTGGTGGAACTGGCCTTGGGCGTGCCGGCCGAGCGCAAGCCGCTCGAGGAAGTGGCGCCGCCGTTGTCGAGCGTGTGACGCCCGCGCTCAGCCCGCAGGCGGGGCGAACATCAGGGTCTCGTCGCCGAGCGCGAAGTTCGGATTCAGGTACAGGTCGCGGTCGCCTGCGTCGCCGAGGCGCTTGCGCAGCACGGTCCACTCGCGCAGGCGGCGGGTGAACTGCGCGGGCTCGAGGTCCGACTCGCGGCTGACGCCTTCCATGTGAGTGAGGCACGCGTGCGGCGTGTAGACGATGCGATAGCCGGCGGCACGGATGCGCAGGCAGAGGTCGACGTCGTTGAGGGTGACCGGAAGGTCGCCTTCGGCCAAGCCGCCGACCTCCTCGAAGACCGACTTGCGCAGCATCAGGCACGCCCCGGTGACCGCGGCGACCGAGCGCACGGCATGGAAGCTGCCGAACGGGCCGGGCTCGCCGGCCGGCGCGAAGCGCATCACATGCGAAGCGAGGCTCGGCGGATGCATCACCACGCCGGCATGCTGCAGGCGGCCGTCCGGATAGAGCAGGCGGGCACCAACCGCGCCCACGTCCGGACGCAGCGCGTGCGACACCATCTCCGTCATCCAGTCGCGATCGCGCACGAACACGTCGTTGTTGAGCAGCAGCAGCAGCTCGCCCCGTGCCGCCTCGGCCGCCCGGTTGTTCGCCCGGCACCAGTCGAACGGCTGCTCGTCCCGGATGACCCGCACGCGAACGTCCTGCGACAGCCGGGCGAGCAGGCTGCGTGTGCGGGACTCGCGGCTGTCGTTGTCAAAGACGACGATCTCGAGGCACGCGTAGTCCGTCGCGTTCAGCAACCCGTCGATGCAGCGCTCCAGCAGGTTGGCGCGATCTCGGGTTGGGATCAGCACCGAGACGAGCGGCGCCGGTTGCGGCAGCGGGCGAGAGATCCGCAGTGCGCGCCCCGCCTCGGTCACCCGGGCGCGCCCGGCCAGATAGGCGGCGACCGGAGCGGCTGGCCAGGCGGGCGGCTGCGGCGCGTGGAACAGCACATGCGGCACGTGCACCGTCCGGTCGGTATCGATGCGGGCATGCAGCGCCAGCAACAGGGCCTGCACCGACTCGAGCGCGTCCGGAGCCAGCGCGCGCAACACGGTGCTGCGCACGGCGACGCCGCTGCCCACGTAGCCTGTTGCCAGCAGCAGATCGGGGTCCCAGCCCGGCTTGAACATCGGCGCGCAGCGCGTGCCGTCGGGCCGCCGCACGTCCTCGTCGGCGGTGACGACGTCGATGTCGCCGGTCGTAGCCACTGCGTGCAGGATGCGCGCCAATGCATCAGGCGCGAGCGTGGCGTCCGGCGCCAGCACGAGGCACCAATCGGCGTCCGCCGGTATCACGACGGCCGGGCCGGGGATCACGATCGGCAGCGCGCGCGAAGCGGGCGGCGGGGCGGCACGGCGCGGCTCGGCCTCGGCAACCCAGCGCGCGTATCCCGCGTCGGTGAGCGGCAGCAATGGCGGCGAGATCGTCGTGACGGGCCTAGTCTCGCGCCCCTGCACCTCGCCGACCCGCTTGTAGTGCAGCAGCGGATTGGCGTTCATCAGCGCGACATCCGGGTAGCGCCGCCCATACCACGGTCCGTCGAAGCGCGGTCCGGGGCTGCGCCGCTGCAGAGCGCCGCTGATGAGGTAGTGGCGCGCGGCATCTGCCGCTGTGACGTCGCCGTAGGCACGCGCGTACCAACCGGCATCGAACAGCGACGACCCAACCAGATCCCGTGTGTCGCGGCGCAGGCGGATCCAGTCGTGAATCCGGCGACGCAACTCGCCCCGCGCGGCCCATCCGAGCCAGACCAGCAGCGCCCGTGTACGGCGGCGGGTGCGCGAGACGGCGGGTGCGGCCGGGGAGACGTGCGCCGCGGCGCGCGATGGTTCCGAGGCAACCGTCGCGCTCGCCACGACCTCTAGCAGCCTGTCGGAGTTAAGCACAAACCACGAACAAATCGGAGATTTCTTTCGATACTTCGCGGTTCTGCACAACAAGAGAATCCGCCGGTGGCCGTTGGCGACATATTCATCCGC
>Ga0074045_10006154_pt1 | contig 10336 bp, 7 predicted proteins | sample BogForMeECP23OM2_FD_94442 | JGI IMG/M metagenome (GOLD analysis project Ga0074045, IMG submission 94442) | Bog forest soil microbial communities from Calvert Island, British Columbia, Canada - Bog Forest MetaG ECP23OM2 | ecosystem: Environmental > Terrestrial > Soil > Wetlands ... | reverse complement strand
GAAGGCGGGCAGGTCAACATTGAGATCAGCGACGACGGGGCCGGAATCGATGTTGCGCGGGTCAAACAGAAGGCCGTCGAAAAAGGGCTCCTGCGGCTTGAGCAGGCGGAGAAGCTAACTGAGCGCGAGACCCTGAACCTGATCTTCGAGCCCGGGTTCTCGACGGCGCAAAAGGTGACCAACGTTTCCGGTCGCGGCGTCGGCATGGATGTGGTGAGGTCCAACATCGAGAAGATCGGCGGCGTCGTGGATGTCTTCAGCCGGCCCGGGGAAGGCACCACAGTCAAGCTCAAAATCCCGCTGACTCTGGCCATTATTCCCGGCCTGGTGATCACCAGCGGGGGCGAACGATTCGTGATTCCCCAGGTCAGCCTGCTCGAACTGATCCGCTTGGAGGGAGATTCCAAGGACAAGCACATCGAGCGCGTTCATGGCACACCGGTGTACCGCCGGCGCGGCAGCCTGCTGCCGATCGCCTATCTGAATCAGGTTTTGGGCCTGAAATCGGCCGAGCGAGCCGAGGCCGTCAGCATGGTCGTGCTGCAGGCCGAAGACCGGCAGTTCGGCCTGATCGTGGACGGGATCAACGACACGCAGGAAATCGTGGTCAAGCCTCTGGGCAAGCAGTTGAAAGGGCTCGACGTGTACGCCGGGGCAACGATCATGGGCGATGGCCGAGTGGCCCTGATCCTGGACGTGCTCGGCATCGGCCAGCGTTCCGGCGTACTGGCCGAATCCCATGAGCAGTCGCGTGCGGCGGCGGAACAAAAGGTGCAGGCGGGGATCGAGCAGCAGCGGTTGCTGCTGTTTCGCGCCGGCTCTTTCGAGCGTCTGGCCGTGCCACTCTCTCTCGTCGCCCGGCTCGAGGAGTTCCCCCAAAAATCAATCGAGCGTGCGGGCGGATGCCAGGTGGTCCAATACCGCAACCGCATCCTGCCCCTGGTTCCTCTGCGGGCCGTGCTCGAATCGGGCGGGCCCGACCGGGACCAGACGCCCGATCCGGTGCAGGTCATCGTTTTCAACAACGGCGACCGCAGCGTGGGTCTGGTGGTCGACCAGATTCTGGATGTGGCGGAAGAAGCGGTTACGGTGCGACAGAAATCGGGCCGCAAGGGCCTCCTTGGCTCGGCGGTGGTGGGCAAACGCGTCACGGATTTCCTGGACCTGAACCATGTGATTCACGCCGCCGCGGAGGATTGGTTTCAAGCCGCCGGCGGGGCCGCCAACGGCAAGCGAGTCCTGGTGGCCGAAGCCTCAGCATTTTCGCGCGGCCTGATCCGCTGCAGCCTGGACATGGCAGGCTACCAGGTGCTTGAGGCCGCCAATCTCGATGGGGCGATCCGCGGGCTGGAACAGCATCCAGTGGACGTCGTGGTGGCGGCACTGGACCTGCCGCCGAACGGCTGCTCCGCTCTGTTCGATGTGTTGCGCCGGCGGCCCGAGTGGCAGGGAATTCCCGTGCTGGCGCTGGCCGATTCCGCCGAGCAGGTGCGAGCGCGAGAAGGACAGGCGGCGGATTGCCAGGATTGTCAGGTGAAGTTCGACCACAAGGCGATGCTCGAATCGGTGGCCCGGCTGGCCTCGGCGCTGGCCGCGGCCGAGACAGCGCCAGTGGGCGCGGGAGAGGGGCGATAACCAATGACGACCGGCGAGGCAAACGTGAAATCCGAACTGGCGCAAACCAGCGGTCAGTTCTCCACGTTCTTCGTGGCCGACCTGTTTTTCGGCGTGGATGTTCTCAGAGTCCAGGAAGTGTTGCGCTTCCAGCAGATGACCTGCGTGCCGCAGGCCCCCGAGGTCATCGAGGGGCTGATCAACCTGCGCGGGCAGATTGTCACCGCCATCGATATGCGGCGCCGGCTCAAACTGCCGCCCCGCGCCGGCGACCAGACGCCGATGAACATGGTGGTCCGCACCGAGGATGGCGCGGTCAGTCTGCTGGTCGACGAGATCGGCGACGTCCTGGATGTGGACGCCGCCACCTACGAGCGGCCACCGGAGAACCTCGATCCCGCGGCGCGAGAGCTCATCCGAGGCGTTTACAAGCTGAAGGACCGGCTGCTACTGGTCCTGGATGCGGAGCGAACGGTGGATCTGGCCGTCGGGAGGGCCGCCTGACCGGACGGTGCAACGAAGGGCGGCGTGGCTCGCAAAGGATGACCAGCCGAAGCTCAACAACAGCCGTAGGACGAGAGGGTTTCGTGAATCGGGCGCTGGTGGCGGCGCAGTAACGCAGTTGGAATACAAAGGAGCAAGGACAATGGCAAGACAAGCAAGCAGCGGCCGGAGCGTTGGCTCCGGCCGAAACCCGTCCACCGGCGCCGCCGTTTTGGACCGTGAAGAAACAGCCCTCGATCGTCTGGGGGTCAACAAGGCAGATCTGTTTGAGTTGGTCCCACAGCCCCTGGTGGCCATGGACCGGGATCACACAATCCTGTACTTGAACCCGGCCGCAGCGCAGGCAGCCGGAAAACCGAGAGAGGCGTGCCTCGGTGTTAAGTTCTGGGATCTGTTCGACAACCCGGGTTGCCGAGCGGGCACGTGCGCAGCGGCGCAGGCGGTGAACACGGGTCAGGTTTGCACTGGGGAAGGGCTTCCCGTCGTGCAGGGAAAAAAGATAGCCGTGCGGGTGACGGCCGCTCCAGTATTCGACGAACGGCACCAGGTTGTCGGGGTGGTGGAACTGGTATATCCGGTCGACGCGGAACTGCAGACTTCGGGTGAGATCCTCCGGCTCTCGAAGGCCGCGAAGGATGGAAAACTCGCCGAGCGAGCTAGCCTCGAAGGCGCTGACGGACGCTATCGCCAGTTGCTGGAGGGCGTCAACGGCATGCTGGACGCGGTCATTAAGCCGTTGAACGTGGCCGCCGAGTACGTGTACCGCATCTCGAAGGGCGACATCCCTCCCAAGATCACCGACACCTACAACGGCGACTTCAATGAAATCAAGAACAACCTGAACAACTGCATCGACAACATCAACCTGGTGGTGGCCGACTCCAAAATGTTATCGGCAGCGGCGACTGCACAGCAGTTTGAAACTCGGGCCGATGTGAGCCGCCACAACGGCGATTTCGCCAATATCGTAAAGGGAGTGAACGATACGCTCAATGTGCTGGCGGAAAGGCTCTTTTGGTATGAGCAAATTCTCGATTCCATACCCTTCCCGTTGTCGGTAACCGACAGCGACATGAATTGGACTTTCATCAACCGTCCAGTCGAGGAATTCCTCGGTATTCGCCGGGCGGAGGTTGTCGGCAAGCATTGTAGCAATTGGGGCGCAGCCATCTGCAAGACCAAGGACTGCGGCATCAATCGCCTGCGTCAGAACGAACTCGTGACAGTTTTCCAGCAGCAGAACCGGGACTTCCGGGTTGAAAGTTCGTACCTTACGAACAAGAAGGGCGAGAAAATCGGCCATATCGAGGTAGTTCAAGAAACCAGTGCGGAGACTAAGGCGAACCGATACAGAGCGGGTGAGGTAGATCGCCTGGCCGCTAACCTGCGACGGCTGGCCTGCGGCCAACTGGACCTCGACACGCAGATCGCTAAGTCCGACGAGTTCACGGCGGAAGCCCAAGACCAGTTCCTCAAAATGAACGAGAGTCTGGCTCAGGCGCGAGATGCGATCGGAGATCTCGTTGCGGATATCACCGTGCTGTCTAAAGCGGCAGTAGAGGGCAAGCTGGCCACCCGCGCCAATGCATCGAAGCACCAGGGCGACTATCGCAAGATTGTCGAAGGCGTCAACAGCACGCTGGACGCGGTGATCGGACCGCTGAACGTGGCCGCCGACTATGTGGACAAGATCTCGAAGGGGGCCATTCCGGCCAAGATCAGCGACCAGTACAACGGCGACTTCAACACGATCAAGAACAACCTGAATACGTGCATCGATGTCCTCAATGGACTACTAAACGCCTCGGCGAAAATGTACCAGGCACAGAAGGCCGGCGACATCGAGGCCTTTATAGCCACCGAAGAATTCCAAGGCGTTTACAAGCAGATGGCGAAGGACGTCAATGAGGCATCTCTTCTCCACATCAACAACATTCTCACGATCCTGAAGGTCATCACTTCTTACGCTGAGGGCGATTTTTCAATGGTACTGGACCCCTTGCCAGGCAAGCAGGTTATCGCCAATCAGAAGATGGATCTCCTGCGGGGCAATCTGACCAGCGTGATTGCGCAAACCACTTCATTGGCGCAGGCGGCTGCCGCGGGACGCCTGGCAACGCGCGCCGAAGGGTCGAAGTTTGCTGGCGACTACCGCAAGATCATCGAGGGCTTCAACGAGACCCTCGACGCAGTGATCGGACCGTTGAACGTGGCCGCCGATTACGTGGACAAGATCTCGAAGGGGGCTATCCCGGCCAAGATCACGGACCAGTACAACGGCGACTTCAACGAAATCAAGAACAACCTGAACAACTGCATCGACAACATCGACGCGCTGGTCAACGACGCCGGCCTGCTGGTGAAAGCGGCGGTGGAGGGCAAACTCGCCACCCGTGCCGACGCCAGTAAGCACCAGGGCGACTATCGCAAGATCGTCGAGGGCGTCAACAGCACGCTGGACGCGGTCGTCAAGCCGATCCGGTCAGCGTCAGTGGTCCTGGGTAAGATCGCCGCGAGGGACCTCAGGGCCCGAGTGGAGGGTGAGCACCAGGGCGACTTCGAGCAACTGAAGGGGGACATCAACAAGATGGCGGCCGACCTTCAGGACAACATGCGGAACTTCAGCCAGAATGCCCAGGCCCTCGCGTCCTCTTCGGAGGAGCTGTCCGCGGTGAGCCAACAGATGTCCGGCAACGCCGAGGAGACGGCAACGCAAGCGAACGTCGTTTCCGCGGCCAGCGAGCAGGTCTCGAAAAACGTCTCCTCGGTCGCTTCGGCCTCTGAGCAAATGCAGTCCTCAATCCGCGAGATCGCCAAGAACGCCAACGAGTCGGCCCGGGTTGCCAAGAATGCCGTCAGTGTGGCGCAGTCTACTAATGTAACCGTGAAGAAACTGGGCGAATCCAGCCAGGAGATCGGCAACGTGATCAAGGTGATTACTTCGATCGCGCAGCAGACCAACCTGCTGGCCCTGAATGCGACTATCGAGGCGGCCCGCGCCGGCGAAGCGGGCAAGGGCTTTGCCGTGGTAGCCAACGAAGTGAAGGAACTGGCCAAGCAAACAGCCAAAGCCACCGAGGATATCGGCCAGAAGATTGATGCGATCCAGGGCGATACCAAGGGGGCCGTCAAGGCGATCGAAGAGATCGGCACCATCATCAACCAGATCAACGACATCTCCAACAGCATCGCCTCGGCGGTGGAAGAACAGACAGTGACCACCAATGAGATTGGCCGCAGCGTGACCGAGGCGGCCAAGGGAGTCGACGACATCGCCAAGAATATCGGCGGGGTGGCCGTGGCGGCGAAGAATACCACGCAGGGCGCCAACGACACACTGAAGGCGTCGCAAGAGTTGAGCCAGATGGCGGCCCGGCTGCAGCACGTTGTATCGCAGTTCAGTGTTTGAAACATAGTCGCTCGTGTGGGGCCCGGCGGTTGTAACGCATCCGCCGGGCCACGCCTCAACCAACGAAAGGAGGTGCGACGATGGCCAGAGCTCTCGTTGTGGACGATTCGAGAGCCGTTCGAATGATCCTCTCCAAAACCTTGAAGGAACTCGGGTTCGAGGTGCGCGAGGCGGCCAACGGAAGAGAAGCCCTGGAGGTGATCGAAATCGAAATGACCGCCGTGAACCTGGTTCTGGCCGACTGGAACATGCCCGAGGTCAACGGATTGGAGTTGCTCAAGAGATTGCGCCAGAACCCTGCGCTTTCCTCTCTGGTGGTGGTCATGGTCACCACCGAGACCGAACTGGACCAGATGGTGGCAGCCCTGGAGGCGGGCGCCAACGAGTACGTCATGAAGCCATTCACCAAAGACATCCTGGTGGAAAAGCTCCAGCTTGTGGGGGTCCATCCCTGAAGAGGGAGTAGGCATGGCGGCGCTAATCAAGCGATTGCTCCAGCCAGGAGAGCGCATCCGGGTGCTGGTAGTAGACGATTCGGTGGTCATCCGGCGCCTGGTCACGCATGCCCTCGAGGTGGATCCGGCGTTCGACGTGGTCGGGGCGGCATCGAACGGCGCGATCGCACTACAACGGATCCCCCAGTTCAATCCTGACGTTCTTACGTTGGATATCGAGATGCCTGAAATGGGCGGCTTGGAAATGTTGCGGCGGGTGCGGCGCGATTACCCCCAACTGCGGGTCATCATGTTCAGTACGCTCACCGAGCGCGGCGCGGCGGTGACCCTGGAGGCATTGACCTTGGGGGCCGACGACTATGTGGCCAAGGTCTCCAACGAAGGGTCGCTGGATCGTTCGATGATGCGCTTGCGGGAACAGCTGGTGCCGAAGATCAAACAGTTCTTCCACCTGCCTGGAGAAGCCCGCACCGCAGCCCGACCGGCGCCCTTGGCTGTCGCTGTGAAAGCAGCGGACGGGCGGGTCGCGTCTGTCCGGCCCGGCACAAAGATGCGGCCGAAAGTGGTCGTGATCGGAGTCTCCACAGGGGGGCCGACGGCGCTGGGCGCGATCCTGCCGGAGTTGCCGGCCGGGTTTCCGCTACCGGTCCTGGTGGTGCAGCACATGCCTCCGCTGTTCACCCGGCTGCTGGCCGAACGTCTTCACTCCGCCTGCCGGCTGCCGGTCGAAGAAGCGCGGCAGGGTGAGCGGGTGGAAGCGGGCAAGGTCCTGATTGCGCCGGGGGACTTTCATCTGAAGGTGGCCTTCAACGGCGGCGCAGTGCGCGTGTGCCTGGATCAATCGCCGCCCCAGAACTCCTGCCGTCCCGCCGTCGACGCGCTGTTCAGTTCCGTTGGCGAGGCGTATGGCGGCGCAGTCATTGCCGTGATTCTGACCGGCATGGGACAGGATGGCTTGCGCGGCGTCGAGATTCTCAGGGCACAAGGGGCCAGCGTCCTGGCTCAGGATGAGGCTTCGAGTGTGGTGTGGGGCATGCCCGGAGCGGTGGTGAATGCGGGCCTGGCCGATCGCGTGCTGCCGCTCGAGCACGTTGTCCCGGAGATCCTGCGGATGGCGGGCCGAGCGTAAGGGGGCCAGGTGCAGAGCCCAGCATCCAGTGCGGAGATTCACTCGGGGAACTACCAGTTCCTGCAGCAGCATGTCTATACCCAATCGGGCATTGTAATTGAAGCGGACAAGCACTATCTGATCGAGAGCCGCCTCTCGCCGATTGTCAGGCAACTCGGGCTGGGGTCGATCAACGACCTGTGCGCACTACTCCAGGCCACGCACGAGACAGACGTCGGCCGCCAGGTCGTCGAGGCGATGACCACGAATGAAACTTACTTTTTCCGGGATCCGGGGCATTACGATGCCATACGTTCGGTTCTGGTGCCCAGGCTGAAGGAAGAGCGGCGAGATTCAAAAAGATTGCGTTTCTGGTCGGCCGCATCGTCGACCGGTCAGGAAGCCTACAGCCTAGCCATGCTTCTGCTGGAGGCCGGGTTGAGCGACTGGAACATCCAGATCCTGGGCACTGACTTCTCCTCGCAAGTCCTGGCGCGCGCCCGCGCGGGCAGGTATCAGCAGATTGAAGTGAATCGGGGGTTGCCGGCAGCCCTGCTGGTGAAGTATTTTCGGCGCTCCGGAGTGGACTGGCAGTTGAGCGAGGCGGTGCGCCAGATGGCGCGCTTTGAAGCGATCGACCTGCGCCAGAACATGCGCTCCCTCGGCCCCTTCGACCTTGTGTTCTGCCGCAACGTCATGATTTATTTCGATGCCGAAACAAGGAAAAACATCCTCCAGGAACTCCACGGCACACTGTTTCGAGGCGGCTGGCTGCTGCTGGGTGGAGCCGAGACGGCGTTCGGAGTCGAGGAGTGGTTCGAAAGACAGGCCGTGGGAAGTGCGATCGTCTACGTTGCCCGCTGAGAGGAGAACCATGCCAACCGGACAGAGCGCGGAGATACTGCCGAGTGAACTGGCTCAGGTCGTGGAGTCGGTGTTCGGGACCATGTTGGGCCTGGAAGTTCAGCGATGCGGGTCATCCTGGTTCCCTGACGGGGATCGATTGACCTCCGTCGTGCACCTGGCCGGCGATTGGAACGGCGCGGTGCTGCTGGAGTGCGACCGGGGGCAGGCGTGCCGCTTCGCGGGCCGCTTTCTGGGCATGAATGCGCCGGAGACGGTGGACGATGTTGTCCGTGACGTGCTGGGTGAACTGGCCAACATGATTGGCGGCAACCTGAAGTGCGTGTTGACGCGGGGGATCCGGCTGAGCATGCCTTCCGTGGTGGATGGCAGCGACTACAGCCTGCGAATCTGCGGAGCGCACGTGAGCCAGAGGCTTTCTTTCCAATGTGAGGAGGGCCTCATTTGGGTCGCGGTCCAGTCCACGGAGACCTGAAAGCGGACAGGGCCGCGCCAGCTTCTCCATGCGCCGGCAGGACGGATGGCTCGAAGACACCCACCCATGAGGCGACCGCGTGCAGAGCTATACCGGCGTGGCGAAGACCTGGGCCCGGAACACGGAGAGGCGCGCGCCCGCCTCGCGGTACGCCCCCGGCCGCAGACCGGCCTTGCGCGACAGCGCATCCAGGAACCGGGCCGGCGCCCAGGCGCCGCCGTGGGCCACCTGCGGCAGCAGCAATCCCCGGGCAGCGCCGCACTCGAGAAAGGCGCCGTCCCGTCCCAGCCGGAACGCGGTCCAGTCCCGGATGCGCTTCATCGGACTCAGGACCGAGATCTCGACATCGATCCCTTCCGGCAGGCGCGAATGGGGCCAGAAGCGCGGATCGTCAAGCGCCGCGGCAAGCGCCATCTGCGGCGTCTCTTCAGCCAGCGGCAACGGCGTCGTGACATTTCCGATGCAGCCCAGCAACTCCCCCTGCTTGTGGAGGCTGACGAACACGCCCGTGCGGCGCTGCAGCGAACCTCCGCTCGCGGGCGGGGGAACTGGTTTACGCTTGCCGGTCTCGCGCAGATGGCGCAGCGTGGCGCCAACACTCTCGAGCAGCGCCTGCCGGTCCTCGGGACTCAGCTCGAACGAATCGGCGCGGAAGTAGCCCAAAGCGCCATAACTGACACAGTGTTCATAACTGCCTGCAATCTCGGCCGAGGTCTGGTAATCCAGCGTTTGCTGGAAGATGTCATCTCCGCCGAGCAGGCCGAGCGTTTCGAGCAATAGGGCGATCGGATCGGATCCGCACACCGTGGCGCCGGTTTCCTTGAGCGATTGTAGGAACAACTCAGGATCCAGGCTGCCCGCCGCCGAGATCGCCTGGCCGTCCAGTTCGCGCAACCGGCCAGGCGTATCCTCATCCACGGGAAACGGCCGGTAGCCGAACGCCCGGCCATAGTGCGTCAGATCGGAACTGGCCAGGAGCACGTCTCCCGGGCGCACAATCTGGGCCAGTGCGTGCGCCGCCGCGCGGCGCTTACTCTGATCCAGCCCACACACGTACAGCGGCACCACGGGCGTGCCCGGTGCGGCGCGCTGCAACAACGGGAGCTGGATTTCGACCGAGTGGTCGCACACCCGGCTCTCGGGCGTCATGAGAAATGGCTCCGAGCGGGCGAGCTCCCGCACCGCGGATGGATCGACTTCAACCACCCCAAGCGGCGTCTGGAACGCGCCGGTGTCGGGGATCGATACGCCGGGCCGGCCGCCGCTGTGCGCGAATCCGAGGATGAACACGCGCCGCGGCTGCGCAGCCCGCAGGTTGCGATAAGCGGCGGCGGCGACGGTCCCGGAGTAGGCCAGACCCGCATGCGGGACGACGAACGCCAGCGGGCGCGGCACAAGGTGCTCGCCGGTCCGCCGGAGCGAGGAGTCGAACATCGAATCCAGGAGCGTTTCCAGCTCGGCGCGGCGCCCTGGGTACCATGAGCCGGCGAATGGTGAAACGTGCGCGGTCGTCATGTGCTCAACTCCTACGGATAGGAACTTTCTCAGCGTTCTCCCGAGGCTGACTTGCGCCTGCCCGCCAGAAGCCCGGAATCAGCGTCTGACAGAGGGGACAGGCCCCGGCGGCCGATATCCGGTTCCGCAGCACGTCGAATCCGAAGCGTTCCACCAGCACGGTGCGGCAGTTCGGGCAGCGCGTATCCTCCAGTTCGCCGACCCGGCCAGGCAGGTTGCCCGCATACACGTAGCGCAGGCCGGCATCCCGGCCGATCGAGGCGGCGCGTTCGAGCAGCTGCGCGCTGGTGTCGCGCGGGCCCGTCATCTTGTAGTCCGGGTGAAACGCCGAGACGTGCCAGGGGATGTCGCGCGAGATCCCGGCCAGAAAGCCGGTGAGCGAGTCCAACTCG
>Ga0074045_10006153_pt1 | contig 10337 bp, 8 predicted proteins | sample BogForMeECP23OM2_FD_94442 | JGI IMG/M metagenome (GOLD analysis project Ga0074045, IMG submission 94442) | Bog forest soil microbial communities from Calvert Island, British Columbia, Canada - Bog Forest MetaG ECP23OM2 | ecosystem: Environmental > Terrestrial > Soil > Wetlands ... | reverse complement strand
TCAAGGCCGACGGGTTGGCGGCGGGCAAAGGTGTGGTGATCGCCAAGAGCAAAGAAGAGGCGGCCAGCGTGGCGGCGGAAATGCTCAACGGCAAAATGTTGGGCGAAGCCGGGGCGCGGGTGGTGCTGGAGGAGTGTTTGAAGGGCGACGAGCTGTCGTTTCTGGTGTTCAGCGATGGCGAACGCGTGGCGCCGCTGGTCGCGGCGCAGGATCACAAGCGCGTGGGCGATGGCGACACCGGGCCGAACACAGGCGGCATGGGTGCGTACTCAACTCGCGATATCGTTGACGACCAGATGCGCGACTGGCTGGTGAATCACGTTGCTCGCCCAGTGGTTGCCGGGATGAAAGCCGAGGGCACGGAATTCAAGGGCGTGCTCTATTGCGGGCTGATGATGACGGCGCGCGGGCCGATGGTGCTGGAGTTCAACTGCCGTTTCGGTGATCCCGAAACGCAACCGATTCTGATGCGGCTGGAGAGCGATCTGGTGGATGCGCTGGAGGCGTCGATTCAGGGCCGCGTCAGCGAAGGGGATTTCAAGTGGTCGGAGGACGCGTCGGTGTGCGTGGTGATGGCGTCGGGGGGATATCCGGGGACGTTTGCCATGGGCAAACGAATCGACGGGTTCGATGAGGCGGGCGCGGTCGAGGGTGTGAAAGTGTTTCATGCGGGAACGTCAAAGCGCGATGGGTCTTATTACACCGCCGGCGGGCGCGTGTTGGGCGTGACGGCGCGGGCGCGCGATCTGGAGACGGCAGTCGAGCGGGCGTATGAAGCCTGCGCGAAGATCAGATTTGATGGGGCGCATTATCGGAAGGATATTGCGGGAAGGGCGGTGAAGAAATGAACGAAAGGCCCCACTTCTCGCGCAGAACGCGCGCGAGAAATGGGGCACCCGGCGGAGCAAGTTCGTCCCATGGATAAGTATATCGGCCCGCTTGTTCTGCTTGCCACGTTGGTCGGCGTGGTTTGTGTAGTTCTGTTGGCGGTGTGGCTGTTGAGCCGCTCCCACCTCACCACCTTCAGGAAGATCGCGCTCGCGTTTATGTGTGCGGGCGCAGTCGTCCCCATTGCGATCCTGTCGGTGTGGTTTTGGACGGACCGGCATGGTAATCCCTCAGCCATATACGGAATTGAACGCGTCGCACGCGTGCTCTGGCCGACGTCAATCGAACTAATGGCTTTGGATTCCTATGAGCCATCGCCTTGGGGCACGATAGCCTTTGTTTATGCATTCTCGACACTGGGAAATGTCGGGGCTTATGGGACAGTCGGACTTACAGTGGGTTGGGTCTTCGTTCGTTTCAGGCGAAAGCCCGATCCCTTAGGGAGGTAAGATTGAAGCCACTTGTTTCGATTGTGATGGGGAGCGACTCCGACCTGGAGATCATGCGCGAGGCGGGCAAGGCGCTCGATGATTTCGGGATCGCTTACGAGATTGATGTGACTTCGGCGCACCGGTCGCCGGAACGGACGGCGGAGTTTGCCCGGAAGGCGGCGGGACGAGGGATTCGCGTAATCATCGCGGGAGCAGGCGGAGCGGCGCATCTGGCTGGTGTCATCGCGGCGCATACGACGTTGCCGGTGATTGGCGTGCCGATTCCGTCGACGTCGCTGAACGGGATGGACTCGCTCTTGTCCACGGTGCAGATGCCGGCCGGGATTCCTGTGGCTACAGTGGCGATTGGAAAACCGGGAGCGACGAATGCCGGAATCCTGGCGGCGCAGATGATCGCGCTGGCCGACGCATCCGTTGCGAAAAAGCTGGAGAAACACAAGGAAAAACTGGCGCGGGGCGTGAAGGAGAAGTCGAGAAAGTTGAAAGTTTCAGTGTGAACCGGACGGGCGCAGGGTGGAACCCCTTGAAGTGTTTTTTCGCGGTGTAGAGGTGAAAGGGATTCTTCGACTTGTGCTCGCGTGCGCTCGCCCGGCGCTCAGAATGACAGTTGCAGGCATCTGATGTTAGAGCCCGCCTCGCTTGGCGGTTCCCGCCAGGGTCTTTTTGGCGAAGGGCGTGAGCCTCCCCAGAAATGCGCGAATCAGATCGAGGTCCTGGTCAGAGATCTGGGTAAAGCGGATGCCGAGTCCAAAGCCCGGCGTTCGGTGGGCCACTTCGCCTTCGGCCCGGGCCTTGTCTTGCCCGAACCAGATCGCCAGACTCACTCTTGTCCCGGGTTCTATCGGGATGGGCATCTCCACATAGCATCCGCCGATACTGAGATCGGCGAGCGTTCCCCAAAAGGAAGCACCGTTTTGAACGTGAATCTCGATGGAATTCTGGCAGCGGTAGCGGGGAGTCTTCCGGTGCTCAAAAGAGCCGGGTTCATAGTAATCGGGAGAGGCCGGGTCCAGGGCAAAATCCCATAGCGGTTTTTCCGGCGAGATGTTCAGCAATCCCACATGGCCGGCTTTTGCGGTACCCGGTGCGCCCACCCATTTAACCCGGAAGTGAACTTTGTTGTTGCCGTAAGTTAAGCCGATGATCTCGTCGAGAGCAAGATGCGACTGCACGCCGGCCAGTTCTACGCCATTGCGGCTCACATTGACGGTGATCGCTTTCTGGGAAAATACCGAGCCTGTGCTGTCGGTCCCGAAGATCCGCACCGGGACGCGAGCATCTTTTCGGGGCTCGCTGCGCCTTCCCATCCTACGATCTTTCCTTGCGTTCGAAGTAAAGGAGGGCGTTCAGCGTCGAAAACCCTCACAACAAGACGTTATTGCGAATGCGTTCACTTCATCAACATAACAGAGTTATCAAAACAGGTAACCGGCGACCCGGCACGGCGAGGACCCGGCTCGATCGCAGCCTTAGAGTTTCAGCCCCTTCAGATATTCCCGGAACTCTCCGCCGAGGTCGCTGCGCTTCAGAGCGAATTCCACTGTCGCCTTCAGGAATCCCAGCTTGTCGCCCGTGTCGTAGCGGCGGCCTTCGTAAACATAGGCATACATCTTTTCCTGTTTCAGCAGCATGCGCATTCCGTCGGTGAGCTGCAGCTCGCCGCCCGCGCCGGTTCCGGTCTTGGCAAGGCAGTCGAAGACGGCGGGAGTGAGAATGTACCGGCCGATGATCGCCAGGTTTGATGGAGCTTCCTCGGGCTTGGGCTTTTCCACCATGTTGCGGACTTCGAACAACCGGCCGTTGAACCCGTCGGCGGGCGCGGCATCGAAGACGCCGTAGGAGGAGATCATCTTTCCCTCGACAACCTGGGCGGCAATGACCGAGCACTGTTTCTGCTCGAAGACAGCGGCCATCTGCTTGAGGGCGGGGACGGGATTGTCAATCACGTCGTCGGCAAGCAGCACGGCGAAAGGCTCGTTGCCCACAAGTTCGCGCGCCATGAGCACGGCATGGCCCAGCCCGAGCGCTTCTTTCTGGCGGACGTACGCCAGGTGGATCATGTCGGAAATGTTGCGGACGATTTTGAGCAGTTCGTACTTCTTGCGCTCCTCCAGCATTTTTTCCAGCTCGTAGCTGACATCGAAATGGTCTTCGATGGCCTGCTTGCCGCGGCCGGTGATGATGATGATCTGGTCGCAGCCCGAAGCCATGGCCTCTTCGACGCCGTATTGGATGAGGGGCTTGTCCACCAGCGGAAGCATTTCTTTGGGCTGAGCTTTGGTGGCGGGCAGGAAGCGCGTGCCCAGGCCGGCGGCGGGGAATACGGCTTTGCGGAGTTTCATCATGGCGGTCGTTGGTCGTTGGTCGTTCGTCGTTGGTCGTCGGCTCAAATCGGCGCGGGACAATTGTAACTGGTTGCGTTGGCGCTGGCGATCAGATGCTATTGAGGCGTCTTCCCGCCCGCATTCGAGCCCACTTCTGATGCCGCTTCCTCGCTCGCCAGTTGCTCTAATACCGTGCGCAGGGCGCGCAGCACTTCTTCCGCAGCAGTTGCTTTCAGAACGAACTTCAGCATGCCATCCGGGGTGAACTGCGCCCCGCGCTGGGCGGAGACAAAGCGGGCCAGTTGCTCGGGGTCGACGGCGGCGTTCTGACGGAACTTGAAAGTTACGGAATCGCGCTTGCGTTCGATCGCATTCACGCCGACGCGCAGGCACAGCAGCTTGAGCGAGGCGTAGTCGAGCAGGTTGCGCACGGCGGGCGGAGGCGGTCCATATCGATCTTGCAACTCCGCGCCCACGTCACCGAGTTGCGATTCGGTCTCTACGCCGGCGACTCGCTTGTACATTCGCAGGCGCTGATTTTCTTCGGGGATGTAGTCCGCCGGGATGCGAATGTTCAGACCGAGATTGAGCTGGGTCTCCGCTTCTTCCGGCGCGGCTTCGCCCTTCATTTCGTGGACAGCGCGTTCGAGCATTTGGGTGTAGAGCTCGAAGCCGACAGCTTCGATGTGTCCGCTTTGCTCGCCGCCGAGCAAGTTTCCTGCGCCGCGCAACTCCAAATCCAGAGCGGCGATTTTGAATCCGGCGCCGAGGTCGGAGAATTCTTTCAACGCTGCCAGACGCCGGCGCGCAAGCGGCGTCAGCTCGATTTCTCGCGGAATCAGAAGGTACGCATATGCCCGGCGGTTCGAGCGGCCGACCCGTCCGCGCAACTGGTAAAGCTCGGACAATCCCAGCCGATCGGCGCGGTTGATCAGAATGGTGTTGCAGAGCGGGATGTCGAGGCCGTTTTCGATGATGGTGGTGGCGACGAGAATGTCAGCTTCATGATGCATGAATTTCAGCATCACTTTTTCGAGTTCGCTTTCCGACATCTGGCCGTGGCCGACGGCGATGCGCGCCTTCGGGGCCAGTTCCTGCAGCTTAGCGGCGATTTCCCAGATGCTTTCCACGCGGTTGTGTACGAAATAAACCTGGCCGCCGCGTTCGAGTTCCTGCTCGATGGAGGACTGGATGAGTTTGTCGTCCCAGCTCGCTACCACGGTCTGAATGGCCATGCGGTCTTTGGGCGGGGTTTCGATCACGCTCATGTCGCGCAGGCCGACCAGCGACATGTGCAGGGTGCGCGGAATGGGCGTGGCCGACATGGTGAGCACGTCCACTTGCTTGCGCATCTGCTTGATGCGCTCTTTGTGGCGCACGCCGAAGCGTTGCTCCTCATCTACGATGAGCAGGCCAAGGTCGGCGAATTTGAGATCTTTCGAGAGTAGCCGGTGAGTGCCGATGAGGATGTCGATTTTGCCGGCTTCTGACTTCTGCAGAATTTCTTTCTGCTGCTTCGGGTTGCGGAAGCGGCTGATCATTTCGATGGTGACTGGGAACGGTCCGAAACGCTGCTTGAAGGTCTCATAGTGCTGGAAGGCGAGAACGGTGGTGGGAGCGAGCACGGCGACCTGCTTGTTGTCGCTGACCGCCTTGAATGCCGCGCGCATAGCGACTTCTGTCTTGCCGTAGCCCACGTCGCCGCAGAGCAGGCGATCCATGGGCTGCGACGACTCCATGTCGCGAATGACGTCGGTGATGGCCTGCGCCTGATCTTCAGTTTCGCTGAATTCGAAGGCATCTTCGAATTCACGGACAAATTCACTGTCAGCGGAAAAGGAATGGCCCTGCGCCAGCTTGCGTGCGGCGTAGAGCTTAAGCAGTTCATCGGCCATGTCTTTCATGGCCTTGCGCACGCGCGCCTTGGTCTTGGCCCACGCTTGCGTGCCCAAGTGACTGAGAGCCGGCTTGGCCCCTTCAGAAGATCGGTACTTCTGAATCAGGTCGAGGCGGGTGAGCGGGACATAGAGGCGCGCGGTCTCGGCGTACTCGAGCAGCATGAATTCGGCGTTGCCGTCGCCCTGATTGATTTCTTTCAGGCCCTGATACTGGCCGATGCCGTGTTCGACGTGGACCACGTAGTCGCCGACCTGCAAGTCGCGGAAGTCAGAGAGAAATGCCGAGACTTTGGACTTCTGGCGCTGCGGGCGCGAAGCGACCGTGTCGGATTCATCAAACAAGTCGCGCGCACCGAAGACGGCAAGGTTGGCTTCCGGCAGCAAAACTCCGTCCGGCACGTAGGCCTTGGCGAGAGTGGTGGTGAGAACGTCACCGGCGAAGTAGCTGGTTTCATCGGCGTAGGTCTCGCCGCCGCGGGTGCGGCTTCCCAGGCGGAACGAGACGTTGTATTCGGTGAAGATATCGGCCAGGCGCTCGATTTCGCCGGTGTTAGGAACGGCAAACATCACCTGCTTGCCCTCGCGCGTCAGCTTCCTAACTTCTTCCAGCATGACCGGAACAGCGCCGTGGAAGCGCGGCGTGGATTGAGTCAGGAAAGCGACGGTCGAATCCGCATCTTCTCCGCGAGTAACGCCGAGATGCTCCACGTCTGCTCCAAACAGTAACGTGACTGACTTCCACCAGTGATCTGGGGCCAGATACAAATCTTCCGGGCGCACCAGATTACCGACGCCGCTGCGCTCGTGAGTTTCGACCACGCGCGTCCAGAAGCGGTCAAATTCGGAGCGCAGAAGATCCGGTTCGTCGAGCAGGACAGCGGCACGGGGCAGAAGCTCGAAAACAGTGCGATCGGCGCCCGCCACTGGCGCATAAAACTCCCAGCCGGGGAAAACTGTCGCGCCGCCGGCGCGCACCGCGGCTTCCACAGCCTCTTCCGAGCCCGCGATCCGCTTGCCCGAAAGGCGAGTGTGAATCGCGCCCAGCAATTGGTCGCTGACCGGCGTTTCGGTGAGCGGAAGGAGCAACGCTTCGTCCATGGGATTGGACGAACGCTGTGAGGCGGGATCGAAGCGGCGGATCGACTCCACTTCATCGCCAAAGAACTCGATGCGGACTGGGCGCTCAGCCTCCGGGGAGTACGCGTCGAGGATCCCCCCCCGCAGGGCGTACTGGCCGGGCATTTCGACCACGTCAGCGGAGGAGTAGCCGACCGTGTTCAGGTGGCCAAGCAGGCTGTCCACGTCGATGGATTCACCGCGGCGGACAGTACGGGCAAGATCGGAGTAATACTCGGCGGAGCGCAGGCGAATAGCCGTGGCGGCGATCGGTGAGACCACAATGGCCGCCTTGCCGCTGGCGATTTTCCACAGCGCAGTGGCGCGTTCTTCCTGGAGTTCGGGGTGTGGGGAAAGATTCTGAAATGGCAGCACGTCGCGCGCCGGCAATGCGACCACAGCCTCGGGATCGCCAGCCGCGGTGAGTTCCGAGAATCCGCGCAGGAGCGGAACGAAGTCCTCAGCGGCGCGGTTATCGCTGACCACAACCACGAAAGGACGGTCGGCAGCGCGCTGCAAAAGCACGAGCAGCAAAGCTTTTGCCGTTGGCGTGAGCCCGGAAACACGCATCCGCCCCGTGCCCTCTTTGAGGTGGGAGGCTGCACGCGTAAAGGCGGGTAATTTTTCCACGTCCACGAAGAGTTCGCGGACGAAGGGAAGCAGCATGCAATTCGATTCTAACAGGAGGGCAGGGAGGGCGGACGAGGGCGTCCGCCCCTCCACAAATCATGGAGCCCCGGACGCCCTCGTCCGGGGGGAATTCTCCCGCCGCCAGAACCAGACCCAGCAGAATATGCGAAAATATGCGAATCGAATCGTCCATCTGGGGTGGATCATGAGCAAAGTACGGGTTCTGGTGGGCACGCGCAAGGGCGCGTTCATTCTCACATCGGACGGCAAGCGCGAAAAGTGGGAAGTCAGCGGCCCACACTTCGCGGGCTGGGAACTCTATCACCTGAAAGGATCGCCGGCCGATCCCAACCGCATCTACGCATCGCAGACCAGCGGCTGGTTCGGCCAGGTCATTCAGCGTTCTGACGACGGCGGCAAGACGTGGCACCAGCCGGGAACACCGCCAGGCCAGGAAACAGCTCCCGGCGGCATGCCCAGGGGCGAGAGCAACAAGTTTGTTTATGACGTGTCTCCCGAGACCGGCAAACCGCTAACCACGCACCAGTTTTACGACGGCACACAACATCCGTGGGAGTTCAAGCGGGTGTGGCACCTGGAACCGTCGCTGACCGATCCGGACACGGTTTACGCCGGCGTGGAAGACGCTGCGCTGTTTCGCTCCCGCGACGGCGGCCAGACGTGGCAGGAACTTGCCGGACTGCGCGGCCACGGCACCGGCCCGAAGTGGCAGCCGGGGGCGGGCGGCATGTGCCTGCACACGATCATTCTGGATCCCAGCAATTCGAAGCGCATGTGGATCGCCATTTCGGCAGCCGGGGCGTTTCGCACCGACGATGGCGGCAACACGTGGACGCCCATCAACAAAGGACTGTACTCGCAGTACATCCCCAACCCGACGGCCGAGGTCGGACACTGCGTGCACCACATCGCGATGAATACGTCGCGCCCGGGCCTGCTGTTCATGCAGAAGCACTGGCACGTGATGCGGTCCGACGATGCGGGCGATAACTGGAAGAAAGTCAGCGGCAATCTGCCCACCGACTTTGGATTCGTGATTGACGTGCACGCGCACGAGCCGGAGACGATTTACGTCGTTCCCATCAAGAGTGATGGCGAGCACTTTGTTCCCGAGGGCAAACTGCGCGTCTATCGCAGCCGCAGCGGCGGCAACGAGTGGGAGGCGCTGACCAAAGGTCTGCCGCAAAAAGACTGCTATGTGAATGTTTTGCGCGACGCCATGGCGGTGGATTCTCTGGATAAGTGTGGAATTTATTTCGGCACGACCGGCGGGCAGGTGTATGCGTCAGCGGATGCGGGAGACTCGTGGGCTCCCATCGTGCGCGATCTGCCGGCCGTTCTGTCGGTCGAAGTGCAGACGTTGGGGTGAGTAGATCCGATTTTTCAAGGAAGCTGATGGTTGACAATCAGTACAGGGCAAACGTGCTGCGTCACTTCAGGACTGTGGCAGCTAAGGAAACGATACGCATGGTCCGCGTAATTCTTCCCTACCATCTTCGGAATCTCGCGCACGTTGGTGCCGAAGTCGCGCTCGAAGTCGAGAGTCCGGTCACGCAGCGCTCGGTCCTCGACGCGCTGGAAGCCCGCTATCCCATGCTGCGCGGCGCGATTCGCGAGCACGTCACGCTGCAACGGCGGGCATTTTTGCGATTCTTCGCGTGCGAAGAGGACTTGTCACATGAGTCCCCGGATGCGCCTCTGCCCGAGGCGGTCGCGTCGGGGAAAGAGCCGTTCATAGTCGTCGGCGCGATCGCTGGCGGGTAGCGCTGCTGCCTATCCCACGTCTCGCAAACGCGGCCGAGACGTGGGGCACCCCAACTCGTTTATCGAGGCGGCTTCATCTCCGCAACAGCGGGCGCGTGAGGCAAGTCGGCCCGCCGCCGCCGTTGATCGAGAGTTCACTGCCGGGGAAGGTGCGCACGTCAAATCCGGCGCCGCGCAAGCGATCGTTCGTGCGGTGATTCTCTTCGATAGCCAGCAACCGATTCTTCCCCAACGCGAGTACGTTGCAGGCCAGCGTGTCGCGTTCGGAGTAGTCAATCTCGATCAAATTGAAACTCCGCGCTTTGAGTAACTCCACTGTCTCCACCGCCAGCCAGGGGAGATCGACCAGCGCGGTTTGCTCGTCGAGCAGGCTGATCAGCGACATCAGGTGCAGACAGGCAGAGGGTCCTCGACCGTAGGGCAGCGGAGCGGAGAGAACTTCGACACCTTTCGGAGCGAGCAGGGCGCCCATCTGCGCGATGCCTGCGGCGTTGGTGCGATAGCCATGGCCGATGAGCAGCGTTTTCCGATCGAGCCAGACCATGTCGCCCGCTTCTGCAGTGCCCGGCGCAACGATCTTCGCCAGCGTGGGGATGGCAAGCCGCAAGCAGAACGACCCGTGGTGCCGCCCCTCCGGCTCGCGGTTCGCCTTGCCGGGACGCAGCACGATCATGCCGAAGTCAGTGGCCAGGGAAGCATCGTGAGCGTAGACGGCATCGAGGGAAAGATCAGCGGCAGGAGGCAGTTCGATCACTTCAGCGCCGGCAGCTTCCAATTCGCGGCACATCGCGTCGTGTTGGGCCTGGGCCTGGACGAAATCGGGAGCATGATGGAATCCCAACTCTCGCCAGCGCGCCGCACGCTCCGGCTGATTCCATCCCGCGCTATGGGGTGAGCATACGAGTACCCGATCAAGCGGGCTGACCATGGAGTGCCCGTTGAAATGAATCTCGGTGGCTGAGTGGCTCATCACGTCCGTCCTGCGCGGTGTTGGTAAGAATCTACCGGGAGAAGGCGAACAAACGCAAACGGCTAGAACTCTACGTGGGCGCGGAATGCCGGAACGAGGACGGGGCCGCGGTCGCGGTTGTAACCAGGATTGTTGATGTGCTCGAGGCCGGGTGCGAGGTAGATGCCGCGCCACACGTGCACGGTGTAGTAGGACTCCAGGATATTCTCGCGGCCGTAGTTTAGATGGCCGTCGCCCAACAGAAAACCCAGCCCCCCCGCAGCGAGATAGTTCT
>Ga0074045_10006151_pt1 | contig 10338 bp, 8 predicted proteins | sample BogForMeECP23OM2_FD_94442 | JGI IMG/M metagenome (GOLD analysis project Ga0074045, IMG submission 94442) | Bog forest soil microbial communities from Calvert Island, British Columbia, Canada - Bog Forest MetaG ECP23OM2 | ecosystem: Environmental > Terrestrial > Soil > Wetlands ... | reverse complement strand
TGCTTCAGCTCGACGGGCGGCTTCGCGCTGCATATCGCCGCCAAGTGCGATTCGGTAGAAGCCGTGGAATCGTCGCCGGCGGCGCTCGAAGCGGCGCGGGCCAACGCGGCCGGGAACAACATCGCGAATGTCAGCTTCCGCGAGGCCGACGTCTTCGAATACCTCGCCGGCTGCGTCCAGGCGCGGCGTAAGTTCCAGACCATCGTGCTCGATCCACCCGCATTCGCCAAGTCGAAGCCGGCTGTCGAAGGCGCTTTGAAAGCCTACCGGGAAATCAACCTGAAGGCCTTGAAGCTGCTGGATACAGGGGGCCTGCTGGTGACCTGCTCGTGCAGCTATCACGTCAGCGAAGCGGCGCTGCTCGAGACTTTGGCGCAAGCGGCTCTGGAGGCCGGCAGGACGCTGCGCGTCCTGGAGCGCCGGTCGCAGGCGCAGGATCACCCCGTCCTGCTCACGGTGCCGGAGACGCTGTACCTGAAGTGCCTGATCGTCGAGGCGTTGTAGCGGCTCGTTGAACCGGGTAGGGCACTGAATAGCCCTTCGCCTCCCACCACAGAATGTGATTCATGGTCGCCGTGGGGATGTCGTCCACGTGGTTCGGATTGAAGCGCAAGGACGCGAGGGCGGCCTCGCGCTGGCGGCCTCTAAGAGAACTCAGGGGCTGGTTCATCTCGGTGAGCGAGATGCGCGGCTGCAGCACCGTGTAGGGCGTCAGGTCCGCCCGCGGCTGGAAGATGCTGGTCATCGGCCGGGCGGCGGCGAGGAAGCGCGTGCGCGGCGGGATCCGGAAGATCGCCTGGATAGTGCGCAGCAGGCTCAAGTGCGTGTAGTGGGTGGAGTCCAGCGCGCCGCGGCGCACGTGCGGTCCGATGGCGAAGCACACCGTGCGGTGGCCGTCGACGTGATCCACCCCATCTTGCGCGTCGTCCTCGGTGACCAGCACGAGGGTCTGCGCCCAGAAGCTGCTTTTCGAAAGCGCCTCCACCATGCGGCCCAGCGCGAGATCGTCGTCGGCGACCATCGCGCGCGGCGTCGGAAAGCCGGGACGCGTGCCCATGGTGTGGTCGGAGGTGAGGGTGATCACCGCGAGTTCTGGCGCCTGGCGGTTCTTTTCCCAAGCCCGCAGCCGCTCCAGAAACGCCTCGGCGCGAATCTGGTCGGTGATGTTCATCGTGGATGTGGGATAACTCCGGTCGACCAGACGGCCCAGCGCGGGCACGGCGGGCCTGGCTGCCGCGGCTTCGCGCCAGCGCCCTTCCTGGTACATTTTCCAGTACGCTTCCCATCCCTGCAGATCGCTTTCATTGATGTCCTTCACGACGCTCGCGGCCGGGTCCCAGCGCGCCGGGTTGGTTGCTTCGCCCATCAGCCGCACGTCGATCTGGCGGGGCGCGCCTTGCCAGAAGAAGCCGGTCGGCGCGACGGTCAGCGCGTCGTCCATGTTCCAGGAGTAGCCGCGTGGCGAGGCCGCGAAAGAGCGTTGCACATAGTCCGAGACGAAGGCCATGGTCAGCCACTGGTGGCCGTCGAAGCTGATCTCGCTACTGGTATAGAAGTTGTCGAGCAAGACATACTGCTCGGCTAGCGCGTGCTGGTTCGGCGTCACGTCGCGGCCGTACATCAGGAAACGCGGGTCGCGCTCGCCGCGCGGCAGGTCGGAGAGCACCTGGTCGTAAGTGCGGTTCTCCTTGATGATCAGGAAGACGTGCCGGATGCCCAGCGAGGCGAGGTTGGCGACGCCGCCCGCAGGTTCGAATTGCGGAGCATTGGCGGCGCGCACCTCGCGCAGACCCGCGGCGTGGCGTTCCAACAGCGCGGGCGGGTAGGAGGAGACCGTGCCTTCGTAATTGAGCGTGTTGTGGCCGCCGTCCCGAGTCGCGTTGTTGCCCGTCCCTTTCACCGCGACGACCCGCACGCCGCCGTCCACGGCGACGGCCACCGAAACCGGGAACCATGCCGCCGGCAGCGCTCCGACAAAGCGCCAGGCCGCGCGCGCGCCTTGTTCGACGATGCCCAGGGCGTTGATGCCGGCGCAAGCAACGTAGAGCCTCTTGCCGCTGGGCGCGAACGCCACCGACACCGGCTGGCTGCCGAACGTGCCCTGGGGGAAAGATGGGAGGCGCACCTCAACGGAGGACATGCCGACGGTGTCGAAGATCGACACAGAATCCGAATGCGCGTTGGCGATGGCGAGCATCGCGCCATCCTCCGAGATGGCGATGGAGGAAGGCGCGAGACCGGTTGCGTATTCGCTGACGGACCCCGGATCCCGCGGATCGAGAACCGACAACGTGCCGCTGGCCGAGGATCCGGTCACGGGTTCGGTGAGCACCTCGGACCGCGCCGTGAACGCTGTGGTTTCTCCCGGCTTGGGTCGGCGTCCGCCCCGATTGGCAACGTAGATGCGGCCCGTCTGCCTGGCGACGGCGATCGCCATCGGCGCAATGCCAACCGGAATTTCGCGCAGCAGTTCGCGTTTGTCGGCATCGATCACAGCGACGGTATTGCTGGCGCTGAGCGTCGCGTAGACCGTTTTGCCATCCGGTGAAAAGGCCAGCCCGGCGGGCACCGTGTGGCTCCTGAAGCCGAGGCGCTCGGTCTGCTCCGCGAAACCGTTTGCGCCGAGGGTCGCGATGGCGATGGAATCGTCACGCGAGCCCGTCGTCTCGCAGACCCACAGTTCATGCGTGCCCGCGCGGAACGCGAGGCCGCCATAGGATGTCGCGCGCGTCACCACCTCGGCGCGACGGGCCATCGTCGGCGCGTCGAAGATCTCCACGCCGCGCGATCCGAGCACGGCATACCAGCGTCCTTCAGAGTCGAAAACGCCTTCCACCGGCCGTCCGGCAATGCTCGCCTGATCGCCCCAGGGCCGCAGGATCTGGCTGGTCACCAGCAGCGAGAAGCCTTCTTTCTGGGGTCCGGCGAAAAGCGAGTTTTTGAGAACCGGAAACAAGGGAGTTTCCACGGACAGCAGCACGGCCGCGAATGCGGCGGCCAGCGCGGCGGGCAACGCAATGCGGCGGAAGATCACATTCATATTCTAAAAGCGGAAGGTTTCAGCCCCATGTCAAGGCCGGGCCGCCTCGAGGTTGACCAGCGCCGGCGACGTCTGCATACGTTTCAACTGGCCGCAGGCAGCGTAGATGTCCAGGCCGCGCGGGCGCCGGACGAAACACGGCACGGACTTGCGGACGATGGTCTGGAATGCAGCCACGCGCCCGGGGTCGGGCGTCGAGAATGGGATGCCCGGACCGGGATTTAAGGCGATGAGGTTCAGCTTGCAGTTGAGGTTGGCGAGCAGACGGGCGACGCGGCGGGCATCGGCATCGCTATCGTTGACGCCCTTGAGCAGCACGTATTCGAACGACAGCTTCTCCCAGGTGCGCAAGGGGTAGTTGCGGCAGGCCTCCAACAGATCCTTCAGATGCCACTTGCGCGTAATGGGCATGATCTCGCAGCGCTGCTCCTCGCTCGATGCGTTGAGCGAAATCGCCAGCCTGGGCCGCTGCGCGTCCGGCGCCTGGGCGAACTCGGCGATGCGCGGGACGATGCCCGCGCTGGAAACGGTGATGCGCCGCGGGGAGAGGCCGAGGCCCTTCGCGTCGGTCAGGATCCGCGCGGCTTTCAGGACCTCGGGCACGTTCAGCAGCGGCTCGCCCTGGCCCATCATCACGATGTTGATGCGCTTCCAATCCGCCCACAGGCGGTTGTCGCGCGCGGCGTACAGCACCTGGCCGACGATCTCCCCGGCCGTGAGGTTGCGCTCCAGCCCCAATTGGGCAGTCAGGCAGAACGTACATCCGACGGGGCAGCCGGCCTGCGTGGAAATGCACAGCGTGTCGCGCGCCTGCTCCGGCATGAAGACGGTCTCCACCGTCTTGCCATCCGCGAGCTGCAGCAGGTAGCGCTTCGTCCCGTCCGTCGATTGGTAGACCGAGGTGGCCTCGGGATAACCGAACGAGCAGCGCCGGGCGAGTTCCTGCCGCAGCGGCTTGGCGAGCGTCGTCAGCTCCTCGAAGGAAGCCGCACGGCGATGGTACAGCGCTTCGTAGATCTGGCGCGCGCGAAACGCCGGCTCCTCCGCGGGCAACAGTGCGCGAATCTCTTCGGTTTCAAGTCCCAGCAGCGCCTGCATCGAGCTCGCCCCCTTCTTCCGATTGTCCACCCGCGGCCGCCGGCCCGCGGGTTGCTGCGAAGATGGAATTGATGACGCTGGAACGGACGGAGGACGAAGTCCGCATGACAGTGCTGCCGAACGGCCTGCGGGTGATCACGCAGGCCATGCCCGCGGTGCGCAGCGTCGCTCTGGGCTTCTGGATCGGCTCGGGCTCGCGCTCGGAATCGGCCGCTGAGAATGGAGTCTCGCATTTCATCGAACACATGCTCTTCAAGGGCACGCCGTCGCGTTCAGCCGAGCAGATTGCGCGCGAGATGGATGCCGTCGGAGGCCACCTGGACGCGTTTACGGATGTCGAGATGTCCGGCTACACCATGAAGGTGCTGGATGAACAGTTGGGGTTCGCCTTCGAGATTCTGGCCGACATGCTGTGCCATCCGAAATTCGACCCGATCGAGATCGAGAAGGAGAAGGGCGTCATCCTCGAAGAGCTGAAGATGGTGAACGACGATCCGGAATCGGCGGTCCACGAACTCTTCGTGCGCGACTTCTGGAAGAGCCATCCGCTCGGCTGGCCGATCGCCGGGACGAAGCGGACCATCGCCGGCTTCCACGAGGACGACCTCCGCGCTTACCATCGGAGCCACTACACGGCGGCTAATGTGACCGTGACCGCGGCGGGCAGTCTGGATCACGATGCAGTGCTGGCGCTGGTGGAGCGCCACTTCGGCGCGCTGGCGGCGGGCCAGGCGATCCCGATCCAGCCCGCTCCGGAGTGCCGCGCTGTCTTCCGGCTGAAAAACCGCCGCTCGCTGCAGCAATTGCAGCTCTGCCTGGGGATGCCGGCAGTGGAGGCCGCGCACCCGCTGCACTTCGCCTGTTATACGCTGAATGTGATCCTGGGGGGCAGCATGAGTTCGCGCCTGTTTCAGAGCATTCGCGAACGGCAGGGGCTGGCCTATTCGATCTGCTCGGAGCTGAATCTGCACCGCGACACAGGCTGCCTTGCCGTTTTTGCCGGAACGTCGCCGCAGGCCGGCCGGCGCGTTCTGGAGCTGACACTGGCCGAGTTAGGCCGCCTGAAAAACGAGCCGGTGCCGGAGGAGGAGCTCGAGCGCGCCCGCCAGCACATGAAAGGCGCGCTGCTGTTGAGCCTGGAATCGACCGGCAGCCGGATGAGCAACCTGGCCCGGCAGTGGTTGACGTACGGCCGTTTCTACTCGTTGGACGAGCTGGCCTCGGCCATCGGCGCGGTCACCGCCGGCGACATCCAGCAGGTTGCGCGGGAGTTCTTCCAGCCCGGCAAAATCGGGCTGGCGGCCGTCGGACGGACCGATCAGCTCGGGGTCGCGCAAGGAGATCTGATTTGTTGAAGCGCTTGGCTCTATTGTGGCCCGTAGTTCTCTGTACGCTGTGCGCGGGGCTGCAGGCGGCCGACTTCGCCGCCTTGAAACCTCAGGGCTACGTCAGCGATTTCGCCGAGGTGGTCGACCAGGGCTCGCGCGAGCAGATCGACGCCTATTGCGCCAGCGTCGAGCAGGCGACCGGCGCGCAGATCGCTCTTGTGACGCTGCGCACCACCGAGGGCGAGCCGGTTGAGGATGTGGCCAACCTGCTGTACCGCAAATGGGGCGTCGGCCAGAAGAAAACAAACGAAGGCGTTCTTGTTTTGCTCGTCGTGAACGATCGCCGCTCGCGCATCGAGGTCGGCTACGGCCTGGAGCCCGTCCTCACCGACGGATACGTCGGCAGCCTGCTGCGCAGCCTGAGGCCGTCGCTGCGCAGCGGGGATTACGCCCAGGCGCTGGCCGACGCAGCGCGCCAGCTCGGTGAGAAAATCGCGGCGGCCAAGGGCGTCGCCATCGGCGCGACGGCGCCGCGAAGCGCGACGCGTCCGCAGCCCGAAAATTCGCCGATCGGCCCGCTGGTCATGGCGGGGATCATCTTCCTCCTGTTCCTGTTCGCCCGCGGCCGCGGCGCCGGTTCGTCCTACGGCGGCGGTTTCTGGGGCTTTCTGACGGGCATGCTGATCGGCAACCTGCTGGGAGGCGGAGGGGGACCTCGCACGCGCGGCGGCGGGGGATTCGGCGGCTTCGATTCCGGCGACAGCTTTGGCGGATTCGGCGGAGGCGACTCCGGCGGCGGGGGCGCATCGAGTAGCTGGTGATGAAACGCATTTCAGGGGGTTGCCATGCCCGATCACAATAAACTGCTGCAGCAACTGGTAGACAAGTTGAAGGCGGCGCACGGAAAGTCGCTGGTGAGTGTCATTCTCTACGGCTCGGCCGCCGGAGGCGATCATCATGCCGTGTATTCCGACCTGAACGTGTTCTGTGTCCTCACAGCAGTCACCACCAGGGAACTGGCCGCCAGCGAGCCCATATTCCGCTGGTGGCGCGAGTTGCATCACCCGGCGCCGCTGCTGATGAGCGCCGACGAAGTGCGCGAAAGCACAGACTGCTTCCCCATCGAATTCATGGATATGCGGGAGCGCCGGCGCGTCCTCCACGGTGAGGACGTCGTGGCCAGCCTGGAGATCGAAGAGGTGTTCTATCGCGCGCAGGTCGAGCACGAGCTGATGGCCAAGCTGCTGCGTTTGCGCCAGAAGGCGGCTGGAGTGCTCAGCGACAAAGATCTGCTCCTGCGGCTGATGGCCGACTCCGTGTCGACGTTTTGCATTCTCGGCCGGCACGCGCTGCGCCTTGCCGGCGTGGATGCCCCTGCGAGTAAGCGCGAGATCGTCGGCGCCTGCGCGCAGCATTTCGGTCTTTTGGGCCGCTCGTTCTATACTTTGTTGGACCTGCGCGAGGGCCGCGCCAAGGCGCGGGACCTCGACGCGGAGGGGTTATTCGAAAAATACATCATTGACATCTCAGCCCTCGTGGCGGCTGTGAATCACCTGGAACGATAGGAGATAGACCATGAAAACCGCTCTCGTTATTCTTGGAGTCGTGCTGGTGTTGCTGCTGCTCGGCGGCATCAAGGTGGTTTCGATGGGGGTCGACGTCAACAACGATCTCGTCAGCCAGCAGGAGGCCATCAAGGCGGCCTGGTCGCAGGTCGACATCGCCTTGCAGCGCCGCGCCGACCTGATTCCTAATCTCGTGGAGACCGTGAAGGGCTATGCGGCGCATGAGAAGGGAGTGATCGAGGCGGTCGCGAACGCCCGCGCGGCACTCGGCGGCGCGCGCACGCCGGGCGAGAAGATCGCCGCCAACGGCCAGTTGGACAGCGCCATCAGCCGCCTGCTGCTGGTCGTTGAAAACTACCCGAATCTGAAAGCCGACGAGAATTTCCTGCGTTTGCAGGACGAACTCGCCGGGACCGAAAACCGGATCATGGTGGAGCGCCATAAATACAACGAAACGCTGCAGCGCTACAACACGACCATTGGTCTGTTCCCCAACAACATCTTCGCGGGGATGCTCGGCTTCCACCGCAACGACGAGTATTTCAAGACCGAGGAGCGCGCGCGTGAGGTTCCCAAGGTGAACTTCAAGTAGGAGGGCACTGATGAGCGCGCAGATCCATCCGAACTACATCGGCGGCCAATGGGTCGAGGGCCCGTTGTTCGAGAATCTGAATCCGGCGGATACGTCCGAGGTCGTGGGGCTGCACGTCGCCGGGATCCCCGAAGACATTGAAAGGGCCGCTGCGGCGGCGCAGGCCGCGTTCCCGGCCTGGAGCGGGCTGACCGGTCCGGCGCGCGGGGCGTTGCTCTACAAAGTGGCGGATCTGCTCGAACAGCGCTTCGAGCAGATCTCGGCCGAAATGACGCGCGAGGAAGGAAAAACGCTGCCGGAGTCCAAGGGCGAGGTGCGGCGGTCGATCAACATCTTCCGCTATTTCGCCGCGGAGGGGCCGCGCCTGGCCGGCGTGCTGGCCTCCAGCGAGCGCGACCGCGTGCAAATGTTCGCTGTCCGCAAGGCGGTCGGCGTCGTGGCGCTGATCACGCCATGGAATTTCCCCAGCGCGATTCCGGCCTGGAAACTGGCGCCGGCATTGATCTGCGGCAACACGGTGGTGCTGAAGCCCGCTTCCGCGGCGCCGCTGAGCGCGTGGCGCATTGTCGAAGCGTGCCACGATGCGGGCATTCCGAAAGGCGTGGTGAACTTCGTCGCCGGAGCCGGCGGCAGCCTGGGACGCGCGCTGGTCGAGGCCCCGGCGGTCAAGGCCGTTTCCTTCACCGGCTCGTGCCCGGTCGGCCACAAGCTGCACGCTCTGGCCTCGGCGCGGCGCCTGCGGATTCAACTCGAGATGGGTGGCAAGAACCCGACCATCGTGCTGGCCGACGCAGATTTCGCAAGCGCCGTGGAGAATGTCGCCAACGCGGCCTTCTTCTCGACGGGCCAGAAGTGCACGGCCACATCGCGCGCCATCGTCGAGGCGCCGGTCTACGATCGCTTCGTCGAAGCGCTGGCGCAGCGGACGCGCGCTCTGAAGGTGGGCAACGGCATGCAGCCGGGGATCGAGATCGGCCCCTGTGTCGACGAGGGCCAGATGAGTACCGTGCTCGACTACATCGAAGCAGGCCGCCAGGAATGTGGCGCTCCTCTTGCCGGCGGGCGCCGGTTGACAGGTCCCGATTACGACCGCGGTTGGTTCGTCGAGCCGACTCTGTTCGCCGGCGTCGATCCGCAGGCGGTCATCGCGCGCGAGGAGATCTTCGGGCCGGTGCTGGCGGTTCTGCGCGCGCGTGATTTCGAGCACGCCATGGAACTGGCCAACGCCAGCGAATTCGGGCTTTCGGCCTCCATCCAGACGACCAATCTTGCGCGCGTGTTCGAATTCATCCGCGGTATGGAAGCCGGGCTGCTCACGATTAATCTGCCCAGCGCCGGGGTGGAGTATCAGCTCCCGTTTGGCGGCACCAAGGACTCCAGCTTCGGACCCAAGGAACAGGGTCCCGCGGCGCTGGAGTTCTACAGCGACTACAAGACGGTTTATCTCCGCTATTGAGGCATCATTCATGAAGTTGGGTCAGATCGAATGGGAAGGCCGCGCCACGGCCGCGGTATTTGAAAAAGGTTACGCGCTGCCCGTGCCGGGCTACACGGTGCGCGAACTTGTGGACGACAGCGAGCGGCAGCACGTGCCATTCCTCGCATTCCTGGGACGGCACGTCAGCAAGGGCCACATCGAGGCTCCGCCCAGGATCCCGCTCCTCCCGCGCGAGGTGTGGGCTTGCGGCTGCACCTACGAGATGAGCGCCTCGTTCCGCGACGCGGAACACGGCACGCGGGAAGGTTTTTACCGTCATGCCTACACCGCGCCGCGGCCCGAAATCTTCTTCAAGGGCACGGGGCGGGTGTGCGTCGGTCCGGACGCGCCGATCGGAATCCGCAAGGACTCGGCGTTTACGGCGCCCGAGCCTGAACTGGCCGTGCTGCTCGGCTCCAAGGGGACCGTCCTCGGCTATGCTCTGGCCAACGATGTGTCGGCCTGGGACATCGAACGGGAGAATCCCCTGTACCTGCCGCAGTCGAAAATTTTCACCGGCTGCTGCGCGCTCGGGCCGTGGTTCGTTACGGCGGATGAACTCGCCGATCCCTACGCGTTGGATATGACCTGCACGATTCACCGCGCCGGCTCGCTGTTGTTCGAGGGTCACAGCTCGACGGCGAAACTCGGACGGAAGATCGAACTGCTCATCGATTACCTCCTGCGCGCCAATCCCGTCCCCGCCGGATCGGTGCTGCTCACCGGCACGGGCATTATCGTGACGCAGGAGGCCGCGCTACGCCCCGGTGACGTGGTTACGATTTCCGCCGAGGGCCTGGGCACGCTTTCCAATCCTGCAGCCCTGGTGGGCTGAGGCGCTGAGGGCGGGCATAGCCCGTATCCATCCGGCTCGCCGGCATTCCAGCTATTCCGAACTCTCCAGGCCCTCCAGGTCCTCGGCCTGCGCCGAAAACCGTTTCAGGACCCTGATGGACGGACCGGCGGCGAAACCGGCGGTCCGCAGGCGGCGGTACATGGAGGCCAGGTTTTTCGGCTCGGCGAAGTACTCCGCGGGCTTTTGCGCGCGCAGCTTCCGCAGGATGAATTGTTCGACTTGTAAAATCTCGTCGGTGCCGGAATACGCCTGGCCGACAGCTTTTTGCGCCAGCGACGGAGCTACCCGTTTTTGCAGCAATTCACGCAGGACGCGCTGGCGGCCCACCCGGTTGTCGCGGACCTGTGATTCGGCGTAGTGCTCGGCAAACTGCCGGTCATCG
>Ga0074045_10006150_pt1 | contig 10338 bp, 8 predicted proteins | sample BogForMeECP23OM2_FD_94442 | JGI IMG/M metagenome (GOLD analysis project Ga0074045, IMG submission 94442) | Bog forest soil microbial communities from Calvert Island, British Columbia, Canada - Bog Forest MetaG ECP23OM2 | ecosystem: Environmental > Terrestrial > Soil > Wetlands ... | reverse complement strand
TGGGGAAGGAGGGTTCGAGGAGTCTGCCGGATACCGAAGGAGCCGATTACCCGTTCTGGTCGCCTGATGGAAAGTCGAGTTAGGCACTTACGGCAACCACATCGACAAAACTTTGTCGGTTGTTACGCGGCGATGCGCAGGTCTTCCATGAGCGTGAACATGTCCTGGCGGACGGCCTCGTAGTGTTCATCGATGGAACTCCTGTTCTTCGGCTTTCTGCCCATCTTGGGTTTGCCGAGGCCCGCTAGGATGGGACGGAGAACCTTTTCCCGTAGGATCACCAACGCTGCTATGGTCCGAACCGCTTGCTGCGGGATGGCGTAACGGCGGGAATCCGGGACTTTACTTACGAGTTCTTTTCCACGCAGTTTCCTGAGGTCGTAGGCGGCTCGACGTGGGTCATAGCTGGAATCGGTTGCCCGAAGCGTCGATCGAACGGTGTCCGCCAACTGCCCTGTGGTGAACCCGCCGGGTGAACAGGCCAACGACAGGACCGCATTTAGTACCGCTCGCGTTCTCGGCTTGTTCACATCAATACCACCTACCCGAGTCTTGCCGACTTGCGAGGGAGTGGCGAGCTGGTCCCAGGTTTCATCGCTGAGGAACGAGGCATCCATGCAGTACAAGTTGTTCAGAAACTGCTCCAGGATCTGTTGCAGACGGGCGATGATCTGGGGAAACCGCTCCAAGAGTCGACCGCAGCGCAGTTCCTTGGTGTTATGAACAATGGCCTCGAAACGAAGTACGCGTTCGCCTTTGGTATAGACCTTCAGAGTTAGCTTGCCGAAGTGTAGCTTGAAGATCGTTAGGTCATACGCAGGTGTCTCGACCACGACTTCCAATCGCGGGGCCTTGCCCTTGCGATCCCGATGGGGACGGTATTTCACGCCGAAGATGGTTTTCAGACTTTTTACCGTTAAGCGCGCCCGTGTCCGATCGATCAGCCCCTGGAAGATCTGCTCCATCTGGCTGCCCAGCTTAAAAATCAGATTGCGGCTGCACTCGACTTGATAGATGGAGTATTGATAATGAAAACCGCTGCGTTCTTGCTCTTGCAGGTCCAATGCGAAACACAGACATGCGCTGTAGATCCAACGCTCGCAGACTTGGTTCAAGCGCCCTATAGTCCGTACCTCGGACAAGGTGTCTGCGACTCTTGCCAAGTCTGCTAGATTGGGCAGAACAGTAAAACAGTTACCCTCCTTTGTAAATGGGATGCCTGCGTCCCGAGCTTGACAGGCCACGTATTCATGACCGTTGAGAAGGATCTGTGCCCCAAACGGGGGATGGCCCGCCATCTTGATGGTAACGTGTCCCCACTCAGGATCCATGATGTGGAACGAATAGTGATTGATGAAGGGTCGCTTGGCTTCCAGGTTCTGAATCACCCCGGTGCTGGATCTCTTGACGTCCCACACCGTGGCTACCGCGCGGCCCACCAGAATCAAGAACAGTCCGCGAACGCAGGGGTTCTTTTTGAGATGTTCTTCGGCGATCAGATGTTTGCGTTCATCACGGCCGCAGTCGATCACCGGAACACCGTGGGCTTGCGCCCAGGCACGCACACGGCGACTGAAGCGTCCCGCCATGCGCATCAAGTGAGTATTGTCCAGTTCCACATCGGAACCGTTGTGCAGCTGTCGCCACCAGGAACGAAAACCGCCTGGCGAATAACAAAGCCTGAAGTTGGCGTTCAAGACGAAGCGATCGACACAGTCATAGCTGCCGTCGAGCAGGTGGGTGTAGTAGTTGGTGAATTCATCGGTGGGCATAGGCAACACACTATACGTGCTCAGTTTGGTAGATCAACTGCCCGCAGGGCCACTTTTTCGGAGCCCGGTCTCCGAAAAAGCGTAGGATTCTTCGCGGATGGAAAGATGAAGAAGTTGGAGTTGAGCAGCGGGCAGGTACGGACAATCTGCGATGCGCCGGCGGGGCGAGGAGGGACATGGAACAAAGATGACGTGATCGTTTTTTCGCCGTACTCGCGGCAGGCAGGATTGTACCGAGTGACAGCAGCAGGAGGAACGCCACAGGCGGTCACACAGCCGGACCCATCGCGACGGGAAACCAGCCACCGCTGGCCGATGTTTTTGCCCGACGGAAAACAATTTCTGTTCATGGCAGCGACTTTTTCGGGATACAAGGACGTGGACGCAATTTTTGTGGGGTCGCTCGACTCCAAACAGACGAAATTCATCGTGGCAGCCGATGCGAACGCGGCATATGCGGAGCCGGGCTTTTTACTGTACTACCGGGATAAGACGCTGCTGGCACAACCTTTCGATGCTCAGAACCTTACATTGGAGGGAGAGCCGGTGGATCTACTTTCGGAGATTCAGTATGTGCGTCAAGTGAAGAAGGTTGCGTTTGCGGTTTCGAATGATGGTTTGCTGCTGGCGCAAGGCGGTGGGCCGGGAGTGGTGGGATATTCGCAAGCAAAATGGTTCGACCGAAGTGGCAAAGAACTGGGAGTACTGGATAAGCCGGGAGTCTATGGGAATGTGGCGATCGCGCCGAATGACCTGGCAGTAGCTGTGGACAGATTTGATTTGCCGAGCTTGAACAACATGGATATCTGGGCCTATCCCTCGTGGCATGAGTCAACGGGAAGACGGCTGACGTTCGATCCCGGCTACGATGGGGCGGCGGTGTGGAGTCCGGATGGAAGTGAGATTCTTTTTTCGTCGAATCGGCAAGTGACTCTGGATTTGTATATCAAGAGGGCGGACGGAGGGCAGGAAGAACGGAACGTATTGCACGATCCGTATGACAAGCTGGCGAATGACTGGTCGCGTGACGGGAAGTATATTCTGTACCGCCACGCAGACGAACTGCAGTATGCGACGCTGCCGGGATTCACAAGCAATGCCTACTTGAAAGCTTCGGGGATTCTGCGCAATGGACAGTTTTCGCCGGATGGGAAATGGGTGGCTTATAACTCGAACGAAACAGGAAAATGGGAGATCTATGTAACTTCGTTTCCAGAGCCGCATGGAAAATGGCAGATCTCGACGACGGGGGGCGAACAGCCAAGATGGCGGGGTGACGGAAGGGAGTTGTTCTATCTGTCGTCGGACGGACGAATGATGGGAGTGCCAGTGAGCACGGGAGCAAGTTTCAGTTCAGGCGCACCGGTGGCGCTATTCCAGGCAAACCCGGCCGTGCCGGTTTCGTATTTAAATATTTTTGGCTATGCGGTGACGCGGGACGGGCAGAGATTCTTGATTAATACCGTGATGAAGCCCGAGGAACGAATTCCGATGTCGGTCGTGTTGAATTGGGACGTGGGGATGAAGAAAAAATGAGTTTGGTAGCAGAGAACACACTCCGGCCGTATGAGTTGCCGGGACCGCTGAGAGCGGTTATGAGAGTGCGGACACATATGCGTTGCCTTGCGGCTGCTCTTCTGACAGCAGTGCTCACAACAATACATTCCAGATGATAACTCCCTGATGGTCGGCAAACCTTCCCTTACCGGATTACGTCAGGGTAACCTCGAGATAGCTTCGCAGATAGCCGCAACCTACTTGGGACTGCGACGACACACGTACCGTGAAAAGGCCGTACTCGCCATTTCGATTCGAGCCACCGTGCGTAAACGCCCGAATGGTCGGCAAACCTTCCCTTACCGGATTACGTCAGTGTTGCCCGTGATCCGACCATGATGGAGGACCGGACCCTGCGGAATCTCCGATAAGTGCAAGGGCTGCCCGGGCGTAACGAACTTTTTTCGGTGTAGAATCTCGACAATATGGCGCTATCGCCCGGAATCCGCTTGGGACCCTACGAGATCTTGGACGCAATTGGCGCGGGCGGGATGGGAGAAGTGTATCGCGCGCGCGACACGCGGCTGGATCGCACCGTGGCGATCAAGATACTGCCGGCTCATTTTTCGTTGGACCCTGTGAGGAAGCAGCGATTCGAGCGCGAGGCGAAGACAATCTCCAGCTTGAATCACCCGCGCATCTGCGTGTTGCACGATGTGGGCAGTCAGGATGGGATCGATTATCTGGTGATGGAATTGGTAGAAGGCGAGACGCTAGCGAAGCGCCTCGAAAAGGGACCGCTGCCACTTGAGCAAGTCCTGAAGTACGGAATGCAGATCGCCGATGCACTCGACAAGGCCCACCGCAGCGGCGTGATCCATCGCGACATGAAGCCCGGGAACATCATGCTTACTGCTACTGGTGCGAAGCTGCTGGATTTTGGCCTGGCGAAACCCGCTGCGTCCATGGCGACCAATCCTCAAAGTCCAACTACAAAGCCGTCATCGTCAGCCCTGAGCAGGCCTTCCACATCATGATGGAATTGGGAGAGCCATACCGGACGCTGGTGTTTCTTGTAGCCGTAACCGGGCTAGGCATCAGTGAAGCTCTCGGGTTGAAGTGGGGCGATCTGGATTATGAACGCCAGATGATTCACCTTGGCCGGGTCTGGGTTGGCAACGAGTTGGTTCCGCGTATGAAAACGGACGGGTCAGCCGCTCCGGTCCCGCTCGGAGACTTATTGGCGGGTGCTCTTCAAAGCCGGCATCGGAATACGCTCTATGCGAAGCCCGAGGATTGGGTTTTCCCTTCCACGAAGATGAAGGGCAGAACGCCGCTGAGTGCCAGCATGATGGCGAAAGATAAAATTCGCCCCGCAGCGATTAAGGTCGGCATTCCTCTGGAGTCGGGTCAGCGATTCGGATTCCACAACTTCCGGCATAGCCTCGCGACCTTTCTTATCAACGCAGGCAAAGATGTGAAGACGATTCAAGGATTGCTTCGTCACGCGAAGGCGAGCACCACCCTTGACCTGTATTCACAGGCGATTGATGAGTCTAAATTGGCGGCGCAGAGAGACATCGCTCTTGCGATTACGGGCACTCAGCAGCAGGCCAATTAGGTTGAGAGACTGGGCGGCCGATGAAAATCGCACGACATCCAAAACCTAACGATCAATTGGATTCTTTCGCTTCCTTATATCCGAGACGCAGCACTCCTTCCTTTTTTCCGTTGACCGATCCTTGGGTTAGCCATTCGAGCGACGCAGCAAACAACAGTAGATGGTTGCTCTCCCACAATGCGTTGTGTGATGAACAGGCAAGATCAATGAAAATCTTCTGAGACGAGGCAAGGTCCGTGTACAGTTCCCGCACTCGCGCCGAAGGCACTTGCTTGTCGTGCTCGCCGGAGATCATAAGCGTGGGGATGCGCACCTTGGCCGCGACAGCTGCGGTCCAGTCCTTAGCGTCCACTGACTCTCCGGGCGAGCGCCGAACACCTGGACCCCAGGTTGCTCCCACGGGGTCGGACTTCATCATCTCCGACCAAATGCTGTCACGAACCGCAGTCTCGTATTGACCCGGACAACCAACTTGGGAATCCCAGTTTGCCTGGAACTCACGATATGACTGGATACTCATCGCAGAACTGTCCGTTTGAAAAGTTAACTTGTACGAAGGAGCCAACAAAACCAACTTCCGTACACATTCGGGGTGCTGCGCCACGTAACCAACGGCTCGTGGCCCACCCCGGGACCAGGCAACGATGTCCACGCGCTCGACGTGGCGTAATAATCGGACATAGTCCACGACGGCAGCGATGTCGTTCCAATCCGAGGCCAGTGCGGTCACTGCGTGGGGATAGCTTGCAGCGCACTGCGTTGAAAGAACTGACGGAATCAAAGCAGCTTGTTGATCGGTTGGAAGATTACACGGATCGTTCATCGGTTGCGGCCGGGTTGAGCGACCATAACCAGTGACGTCCATCGCGAATACGTCGAAGCCCGCCTGAACGAGGTACGCCATCCAACTGTAGTCTTGATAGGGGACGTCGAACGCAACCTCAGCGGGCGTGCCCCCTCCATGAATAAACAGCACAACGCGGTTCGCTAGGGACGCAGCCCGAAGAACCGTGCTAGCCCGGAGCCGCTCGCGGACATAAATTTGAGCGATTTGACCCGACATCGACGGCGCAGTAGAGCGCACGGAAACATAATGGTCAACCGTCAATGGCTGTTCACCGTCATCAGCAATGCCGGGACGGGTGAGCAAAGCACTCGCGCAAGTCATAATCGCTACGAGAAACACCCGGACTGCCACGCTGTGTCTCATGACGATCCCTCCAAAACTTTTAGTCAGGACTTCCAGTTCAGCAGGCACAATGCGAGAGCCTATTCTGGCCGACTCAAGTGCGTCAAGGATTACGAAATGCTTGGAACCTCGCGGAATTGCCCCGATCCAACTACTTTACAGGTGAAGAATTACAGGTGAAGTTTTCTGGTGATTTTTCCTAAGTGATTGAAAACGATGGTAGGCCCGTGGGGACTCGAACCCCAGACCTCTACCGTGTCAAGGTAGCGCTCTAACCAACTGAGCTACGGGCCTATAAACCTCTCTAGAATATCACGCCTGCGAGCCGGAGAGAATTTCGTCCACACTCTTCCACTCCGCGTCATTCGCGGGTTGCCATGCGGCTCCCAAGCTACGCATCGCGCTCTGCACCTCGGCAAAAGGACGATCTGCAAGCGTCTTTCCCAATCGCAGCCACTCATCGCGGACATTCTGAATCTCGTCGCCGCTGGCTTCGGCGAGAAATTCTTTCACCGCTTCGCCGGCCGACTCATATTCTTCCGCGAAATCCTCGTGCAGGTACGCGGGAAGAAATTCCTGCAGCGCCGGATAATCATTCGGATCGAATTCCTTTTTCTCCTCATGCTTCATCTGCCAGCCTCCGGATATGCCGTCAGCACGTAAAAACTGTCCGGCCCGACGGCGCGCAGCACGATCACCGCATCGGTGCACGGCACAGAAGCGCTCTCCCCTCGCCGTAAGCTATGCCCAATTGGCCGGCCGGCCGAATAGTGCAGCGCCAGGTTCGCACGCGGATGGCCACGCCTCATCCAACTCTCTACGCGCCTGCGTTCGGCACGCAGCGCTTGCGCCACCATTTCTTCCGCCGTTTCGCGATCGGTCCACGTGGACGCCGCCGAAATATTCCGCTCGCGTTCCAGCCGCTCTGCCAGTTGCGCGTCGGTTCGTGCCACGTGGCGACTCAACGTGTGCCCGCCGCGTTGTTCGTCGCGCTCCAGATCGTAGCGCTCTTTCGCACCCGTCGTCACTGCCTCTTGCGCCGGACTACTGCTTTCGGCTCCGCTGTTGCTAGGCGCGGGAGCGCTTCCGCACCCTCCATCTTGCATTGCCACCAAGCACAGCAGCAGCACTGTAATCCCACGAACAATAGACGGCTGCGTGACGTTCCGAATCGTTCCCAATTCCCCAACTCTCATCATCACAACGGCTCCATCGCCGCGCCTCGAGTATACGCAAATCTTTCGCTCACTCGCACGCCCTTCCCTCGGTTGTGACCTCGCCGAACCGGGTGCTATTCTCAGTTTTATGGCTGATCTGCAACATCCATCGCTCGACGACGCAAGCCTCGACTCGACCACCGCCTCGCCTGCGCCTACGTCCTCCCCTTCGTCCGTCAACCACTCCGCTCGCCAGATCGAAGCCCTACTCGAAGTCACCGAAACCATCGCCCAGCAGCGCGACCTGAAAGCACTCTTCCACGATCTCGCCGAGCGGCTCCACGGCGTGCTTGCCTTCGACTTCCTGGCCCTGGTCCTTCACGAACCCTCCAACCACACCATGCGCCTTCACATCCTGGAGACGCACGATCCTGTCGAGCCCAAGCCGCACAGCGAATTCCCCGTCGACGCCGTCCCCGCGGGCTGGGTTTGGCAGAATCAGCAGCCGTTCGTCATTCTCGATTCCTCCAAGGACACGCGTTATCCCGACTTCATGCAGCGCCTGCAAGACGCCGGCGTTCACACCATGGCGATTCTCCCGCTCACCACTGCGCAGCATCGCCTCGGCGCTCTCGGTTTCGGCCGCTACGTTCCTCAAGGTGTCACTGAACCGGAGGTCGACTTCATGAAGCGAGTCGCCGCTCAAGTCGCCGTCGCGGTCGACAATGCCCTCAACTTCCAAGCCGCCGAAGCCGCGCAGAAGCAACTCTCCCGCGAACGCGATCGCCTGCAAGTTCTTCTGGAGATCAACAATCTCCTCGTCTCCACGCGCGATACCAACGCTCTCTTCCAGGGCATCGTCTCTTCGCTCAAGCCCGTGCTTCGCCACGATTACACCAGCCTCGCGCTTCTCGATGCCTCTTCCGGACTGCTGAAGATCCACGCGCTCGATCTTCCCGGCAACGCTGCGCCGCCCAAGAAGGAATACACCGTTCCGCTCGATGGTTCTCCTTCGGGCCAATGCTTCTCCAGCGGACGCGTGCTGGTCGTGCGCGGCGCTGACATCGATCGCTATCAGGTCGACGTCATCAAGTTCCTCCGCAAGGAAGGCGTGCAAGTGATGTGCTGCGTTCCGCTCTCCACCAGCGGCAGAACGTTTGGCAGCATCAATCTGGCCAGCAGGAATCCCGATGCCTTTACCGCGAACGATATCGAGTTGCTGCAACAAGTCGCGGCGCAAGTGGCTATCGCGCTGGAAAATGCGCTGGCCTTCAAGGAAATCGAAACGCTCAAAGACAAATTGACGGTGGAAAAGTTGGTGCTGGAAGAAGAGATTCGCTCGGAATTTAATTTCGAGGAAATTGTTGGAGACAGTCCTGCCCTGCGCAGCGCGCTGGCTCAGGTGGAAGTGGCCGCGCCGTCAGGCACCTCCGTGCTGGTGCTCGGCGAAACTGGCACGGGCAAGGAACTCATCGCGCGCGCCATTCACAATTTGAGCCCTCGCCGCGAGCGCGCGTTCGTGAAAATCAATTGCGCCGCCATTCCCGCCGGCCTGCTGGAATCGGAACTTTTTGGCCACGAGCGCGGCGCGTTCACCGGAGCGCTCACGCAGAAGATTGGCCGCTTTGAATTTGCCGATCGCGGCACGCTGTTTCTCGACGAGGTGGGCGACATTCCGCTGGAGCTGCAGCCCAAACTGCTGCGCGTTTTGCAGGAGCAGGAATTCGAGCGCCTGGGCAGCAATCGCACCTTGCGCGTGGATGTGCGCGTGGTGGCAGCTACCAACTTCGACCTGACGCGCCTGGTGGAGGAGCGCAAATTCCGCAGCGACCTTTATTACCGGCTGAATGTGTTTCCCATCAGCATTCCGCCGTTGCGCGCGCGTCCGGAGGATGTGCCCTTGCTGGTGCGCTACTTCGTGCAGAAGTTCAGCCGCCGTCAGAACAAAACGGTGGAGTACGTTCCCGCGGATGTGATGGACGCGCTGACGCATTATTCCTGGCCCGGCAACGTGCGCGAACTCGAGAATTTGATTGAGCGCGCGGTGCTGCTGTCTCCCGGAAAAGAGTTGCGCATTCCCTTGAGCGAATTGCGCAATTCCTCGCCGTTGCCCGACCGTGTTGTTTCCGGCGGCGCGGTTTCTCTTGCTGGCTCCTCGTCGGAGACCCGGCTGCCTGCCGAATCCATTGGCACGCTGGAAGAAACGCAGCGCCAGCACATTTTGCGCGCATTGCGGCAAACCGAGTGGCGCATCGCCGGTCCCAACGGAGCCGCGGAGCTCCTGGGCATGAAGCGCACCACGCTGCAAGCCCGCATGCGCAAGCTTGGCATCAAGCGTCCCATCTGAAATCGAAAAGAGAAACTCGAAAATGGAAAATCAATAAACGGTCCTGCCCTGCTAGCCGTGTGCCTTTGTCCGGGCGCAGGTACTGGCTAACCTTCAGGTTGGTTTCGCCGACACGAAAATTCCGAGCCTGGGGCACCCTTGTCTCCGGGCCATCCGCCGGCGAGAAACTGATCCTCCGATGCGTCGGGATGACAAATCGAGACAATTCGGAATCCTCGGGGGCTGAAGCCCGGGGAGAGGCAAGTGCGGAATGCCGGAGCTAAAGCTCCGACCCCCGAGAGAGAAGAACCAACCTGGAGGTTGGCCACAACAAGGCAAACGGTTCCCAGTCCTGACGGACCGGGCTAGCTTCGAACGTGCCTCCGGCGTTCACCCCGAACGCAGAGCACTCTCGAGACATAAGAGACCCAAGAGGGCACGATGTATCGTGCCCCTACATTTTTCTGGTGTGAACTACGGCTTTGGCGTTTGGCGGAACATGGCGATGGCTTCTATTTCTATCAGGAGGTCAGGGCGGCAGAGTTTGGCTTGGCTGCCGGTGGAGGCCGGGAGAGGGTTGAGTCCCTGCTGGGCGTAGAAGGCGGTGCGCTCCTCGTTGAACTGGGCATAGTCGCGATCGATGTCGCGGAGGTAGCAAGAGGTGCGCACAACATCTTTCCACGTGGCGCCCTCGGCGGCGAGCAGCGCGGTAATGTTCTGGAAGGTGCGGCGGCACTGGCCGCGGAAGTCGTCGACATGGACGGTGGCGCCGTGTT
>Ga0074045_10006149_pt1 | contig 10338 bp, 7 predicted proteins | sample BogForMeECP23OM2_FD_94442 | JGI IMG/M metagenome (GOLD analysis project Ga0074045, IMG submission 94442) | Bog forest soil microbial communities from Calvert Island, British Columbia, Canada - Bog Forest MetaG ECP23OM2 | ecosystem: Environmental > Terrestrial > Soil > Wetlands ... | reverse complement strand
GGTTTGGGATATGCTGTTGCCCTGTCGGATCTTGTATTGAGCCCATTTGTGCCGTCAAATTCGGCGCGAAGCGGGGGAACGATTTATCCTATTATAAAAAACATCCCTCCGTTGTACGGGTCGGCTCCGGGGGAGACCGCCCGCAAACTTGGCGCTTATATCATGTGGACTGCTTTGGCGGCTACCTGCGTTACGAGTTCGATGGTTTTAACCGGCCTTGCACCGAACATTTTGGCCCTGGAGATCGTAGGAAAGGTTTATGGTGTTACTTTCACGTGGAAGGAATGGTTTTTGGGGTTCCTGCCCGTAGGGGCACTGCTATTTCTTACCCTTCCCCTTCTTATTTACTGGATCTATCCACCTGAAATAAAGTCCACTGAAGGTGTTGGGAAATGGGCCGGTGATGAGTTAATTAAAATGGGCAAGATCAGCCGCAATGAAAAACTCATGGGACTCCTTGCGAGCATTGCTCTGATTCTGTGGATTTTCGGTGGCCGGTGGTTTGATAATACCACGGTGGCCCTGATGGTCCTTATGGCTATGATTGTTCTCCATATAATTGATTGGAGCGATTTTGTCGGCAACAAGACCGGCTGGAACGTATATATTTTTCTTGCTTCATTGATCGGCCTTGCTGATGGTCTGAGGATCGTGGGATTCCTTAAATGGTTCGCCACCATGACGACTACAGTCATGAGCGATTTGCCCATCACCTGGATGATGATTCTGTTGGTTGTCGTTTTCTTCTACGCCCACTACATGTTCGGAACTATTTCCGCTCATACCTCGGCACTCCTCCCGGTATTTTTGGCAGCCGCCATGACCGTACCGGGTATGCCCCTCAAACCGATGGCAATGCTGTTATGTTATACTTTGGGCATTATGGGTATTCTTACCCCCTATGCCACGGGGCCGAGTCCGATTTACTACGGAAGCGGGTTCATTAAGGTGTCGGAATTCTGGAAATTGGGGTTTATTTTCGGGGTAATATTTCTAGGAACATACCTGCTTATCGGAATTCCTTATCTGGAATGGTACCTAAAGTAAGAAAACGCTTTTTCTTATTGAACAATTGTATCGAACCTCCCCATCAGTTAAGACGGGGAGGTTTTTTGTAAAACTGAAAAATAGCGCTGGACCGAGTCGGTGTTGTTGCCGTCTGTTCAATAAGCAGAGTATAGGATCAGCATTGCGTTCCTGCGCCAATGCACACTCTTGAGAGCCCACCTAGTCCGAAACCACCGATACACGCTGCCGATAGTATACATGCCCGCTTTAAAGATTCCTTTATCAGGAACTGCTGCTTTTAATAAATTCCCTGAGTTCTCGAGCTTTTTCATAGATGTTTTGCGAAGACAAAGCTACATAGAGCTCATCGTGCAGAGTCAATATTTTTTCATAGAGCTGATGTACCTCATCGTCGGGGGTCTTCCTGTTATGCCCATCGAAGGAGACGCCGGCGCCTACGGCAGTCGAAATATCCGGATACAATCCGATGCTTGTCGCTGCTACAAGCATGGCTCCCAACGCGGAGGACTGTTCTGAAATACTCCGTAGCACCGTCTTCCCATATACATCCGCCTGAATCTGATTGAACGTCATAGAACGTGTTGCACCGCCGCTGACCCGAATCTCCGTGATCTCATTCGTTAGAGACTCGATGATACGAATATTTTTACATATTTCAAAACAGACACCTTCGAGGAGTCCACGGATAACATGGGAACGCTTGTGGCCAAGGGAACAACCAAAAATGAGTCCAACGGCAAGAGGATCCCAATAAGGTGCAGCAGAGCCTGCGAAATGAGGCAGGAATATAAGTCCCTCTGCGCCGGGGCTGGTGCTCTTTACCTCGCTGTTGAGAATCTCATAAGCGTCGATATGCAGGTCTCTAGCAGTGTTGCTCTCAACCATGGCAAAGTTGTCCCGAAACCAGCGGTAAACTGATCCCGACGTATAAATGCCTGCCTCGATAAGCCATTTTCCCGCAACAGCAGAAGCGGTGCACACCACGCGTTGTTTCTTATCAAAAGCAGGGCGTTCAGCGTGAGCCAGAATGAAGGAACCCGTCCCCGTGTTCGCGCACAACAGTCCCGGCATGACCACTCCCAAGCCTACCGCAGCCGCCTGCTGATCACCGCCTACGGATACAACGGGTATATCCGACCTCAGGTTAAACTCGGCCTGTAAAGATTTTTTTAGACCCCCCACAATGGTTCCGGGAGGAACGGCTTTTGCCAGCATCTCCATGGGAATCCCAAACTGTTTGCATAGCTCTGCATCCCATTTCAGCTCGCTGATGTTGAACAACATAGTTCTGGAAGCCTGAGTCCAGTCGGTGATAAATTCTCCCGTGAGATGATGGATGATAAAATCATGGACTGTGAGAATTTTGAACGCCTTTTTGAACACATGGGGTTTGTTTTCTTTCAACCATAACAATTTCGGCAGGGAAAAGTAGGCGTCGATTCGCAGACCGGTCTTATAATAGACGTATTCAGGTCCAACTTCCTTGCGAATGAAATCGGCCTGAGCTATGGCACGCTTGTCCTGCCACAGGATCGCGTTGTCAAGGGGGTTTCCATCTGAATCGACTGGGATAAACGTAGATCGCTGCGAGATCACACAGATAGCCGCGATGTCGTTTGGATCCCCGGGGAATAACTTGATGGCCTGTTTCAGGGTGTTGCGCGCTGCCTTAAGCCAAGTGGCGGGATCGTGATCAATCCAGGTGGGTGAGAGAAAGATACTCGCGTACTCTTCATGGGCCTCACTGATCAGATGGCCTCGGCTGGAATAAATTATAGTCCGACAACTTGTGGTTCCCACATCAATGCACGCGATTAATTTAGGTTCCAGCATAATGTTCTCCTTCACGCGGCGTTATACTATTTGATGGTTGATGTAACAAGGCATTTTATTCACGCTTCACGTCTCTGAAGTTCCTGATGAATCCTTTTACCTCCTCGGCCTAGTGGAGTAGGTCTGAGAGATGACCCGGCTTTTCTTTCGCACACAAGGCCTTGTGCCGGTTGTCAGCAACCGAAGCTATTCGGGCTTTCTCGGTAAGCTGATGCACCAACATGGAACACGCAGTCAAACATTATGGCTCTCGTTCCGGTGATCCCCACATCAATTGCCAGTACTATACGATTAGCCGGAGCGGGTCTCCTTTCACAAGATCAAATACAAGAATGCATAAATTAACTTTGGATTTTACCAGCGCTGCCGAAAAACTTAATATATTTTTTCACTACTTCGACCATGGAATTGCGTGCCACGATCATCAATTCTTCAAACCGCGTGTTTTCATTGCCTTTTTCAGCCAGAAAACCACGTGCCGCATTCACCCCCTGAATTGATATTTCCGTGTTCACATTAAGTTTTGCAACACCAAGTTGTATGGCCGACTTAATCAAATGGTCCGGAAGCCCAGAGACACCGTGCAACACTAGAGGAGCGGAAACTTTTTCAGCGATCTGTGCAAGGCGTACAAGGTCAAGTGTAGGTTCCCCTTTGTACAAGCCATGTACCGTTCCAATTGCAATTGCGAGGGCGTCGACTTTTGTTTCCTCAATGAATTGACGGGCCTCCTGCGGGTCCGTGAACAGGTCCGCTTCCGCCACCCCCGTCCGGACTACACGGCCCAACTCAGCTTCCACTGATACTCCATGCGGCCTGGCCAATGATACCGCACGTTTTGTTACGGTGATGTTTTCAGAAAAAGGTAGTTTTGATCCATCGATCATGACGGACGTAAATCCGGCTGCGATCGCCTGCTCAATTGACTCAAGCTTTTGGGCATGATCGAGATGTAGAGCAACCGGCACACGCGAGTCTCGCGCCAGCGTCTTAACGATCGCAGCTACTGCTTGAATAGGAAAATTCTTGAGATATCGCTCACCCAGTGCGATGACCACCGGGGAGCGGAGATCATGAGCCGCTTCGAGGACAGCGTCAACCGTTTCTAGATTGTAAATATTGAACGCGCCGATCGCATATCGCCCTTGTCTTGCTGCATCCAGCATTTTTTTTATCGATTCCATGGCAGGTCACCATTTTTCTACCGGTACGAATCCGGTCAGCACTTCCGTGTTTTTCACCCAACACGGGGTTTTGCCGCTAAGAAGTAGATCGATATCTTCCACCAAAAGCCTCGGGGAATCGGTAAGCGATTCGACCGTCGTTCCGGCAAGATGCGAGGTGATTGTAACGTTATCCAGCGTCATCAGAAGATGCCCCCCCGGTAGCGGCTCAGTCTCGAAAACATCGAGTGCCGCCCCGCAGATACGTTTTTCTTTCAGGGCCTTGTAGAGAGCTTCATGGACTATGAGTCCGGCTCGAGCCGTATTAATCAGGTAGGATGTAGGCTTCATACTGTTGATTAAATTTGCATTGATCAACCCTTTGGTTGCGTCAGTCAGGCGGGCATGAATGCTCACAAAATCGGACACTTTAAAGATAGTCTCGATAGTTTCCTTTTTTGCTCCATGTTGAAGAATAGCTTTGTCGGGCACGTACGGATCATACACCAGCACATTCATCTTGAACCCCTTGGCTTTCTGCGCCATAAGCTGTCCCACATAGCCAAATCCAACAAGCCCGATGGTTTTTTCGCGCATATTCGGGATCGTAGCCACATTGCTGAACTCCTTCATCCATTTCCCCTGCTTCAATGCCGCGTGCGAGCGTGCGATGTTGCGGGCTTCCGCTAGCATCAACCCCATGGCGAAATCTGAAACAGCTTCCGCGTTCCGTCCCATAATATTAAATGCCGCTACGTTATGGTCGGTTGCGGCCTGCACGTCCAAATTTTCAAGTCCCGCACGGCATGTTCCTACTATTTTCAGACGCTTGGCCGCCTCAAAAACTCCGCGTGCAACTGGTGTGTAATGGACCAGGAGAATATCGGCATCAGCCACCTTTTGCATCATTCCCGCAGGAGGTGCCTCGGCTGCAGGACCGTTTTTTTCAACGTTAATGCGTCTATTCTGCAGCTCCACTTTGTCCTTTGTCTTCCAATCCATGACTTCCACCGTTGCTCCGTACTTGCTGAAGTACTTCTCTGCAGCAGCGCTAATCTCTTTCCCGGGAATCATTGCATCTCCCACGACAAGTACTTTCATGATTGTTGTCTCCTCTTCTATGTGTTGATGAAATTCAGATGAGACTGTAGATTGTCAGCATCTATTTGATTAAGATAGCATAAAAGAAGTCTAAATGTAAAGATGCTGGCCTAGATAAAATAAAGATATGATGAGTTTTCGAGGAAGTTTGGACAGGAAAAAAAATGGTGAGACAAACGTAGCAGTGGTGGAAAGGCTGGTATTTCTTGCGGTCTTAATTAAGAGCGGAGGTCTGAACCGGCAAATGAGAAGAAGCAAGATAAAAGAACTAAATACATAAGAACATGTCTGCAATTCCTAAAATAGTTAATAACAAATTCTTACCTATATATGGTTTTTCCATTTTTATAAAATAACTAAAATTCTTTTTTAACAATCGGCGGGCATAATAATAGGCGTCCAAAAAAATATTGCTTTTGGACGCCTATTCTAAACGCGATCATTTAATACCCAGCAGAACTATTTTGCCGATCGAGCAGCAGCTTGAAATTCTTCAACAAGAGCCTTCCCGATTTTGGGTTCCCATTCAGTGTATACGGGAAGCGTTGCTTTTTTGAATTCTGCAAGTTCTTTCGGGGAAAGTTCCGTTACTATCATCCCGCTCTTTTTAAGTTCAGCAATATCGTCTGTGGCCAATTTCCGATTTAAACTTCTTTGATATTTAGCAGATGCTAAGGCCGCTTCGCGCATTATTTTTTGATCATTTGGGGGGAACGATTCAAATAATTTCTTATTGATCAATAAAATGTGCGGTCCATAAACATGGTTAGTAAGCGTTACATACTTTTGGACTTCATAATACCGCGAAAGATAGATTGTCGGAATTGGATTTTCCTGACCATCAATTACATTCTGCTGCATACCAGTGAAAACTTCCGAAAAAGGCATTGGTGTCGGATTTGCACCTAGGGCTCTCCATGCAGCAAGATGGATTGGATTTTGCATTGTTCGAATTTTTAGACCTTTAAGATCTGCAGGACTTTTTATTGCACGAACAGAGTTTGTCACGTCACGAAAACCATTTTCATAATAAGCAAGAAGAATGAACCCTTTACTCTCCAAAAGTTTTGCAAGTTTTGCCCCAACAGGTCCGTCAAAAATAGCATCGGCAGCTTTCGTGCTTGTTATTATGAAAGGCAGATCGAACACATTGAATTCCGGAACTAATCCAGTTAATGGCGAAGCTGACGTGGCAACCATTTCCAGCGTTCCCATCCTTACCGCTTCTGTTGCACGAACGTCGTCTCCAAGTTGAGCATCAGAATAAACCTGCACTACGTATTTGTCGCCTAATTTCTGTTCAACAATCCTTTTAAACTCTACGCAACCAAGGTACGTAGGATGTTGCGTATTCAACCCATTAGAGATCTTGATGATTGTTTTTTTAGTTTCGGCATTCACTGATAAAGCGAACAAAAGCGACATAACCCCCATCAGTACTATAATTTTTTTCATCAGAGCCTCCTTTTCGTTTAAAATATGGTGGGTTTATACAACATGCATTTCCAACGTTATCATAGGCCTTTTTATGAACAAAATCCAGCGGTGAAATTTTAACGCTTACTAAATATTCATTTTTATTGCATCACCTCCTTTCATTTTTTGGGGAAATAGAATCTCCATGATCCGTTATCTTTTCACAAGATTCGGAATAAATGTTATCAGACCGGGTACAAAGGTAATAAGAAAAAGCACTGCAACCATTATCAATATATTAATTGCTATGGCCCTCGCTAATCGGCCCATGGGAATTTTTGAAATGCCGCAACCGACAAACAAAACTGTTCCAACGGGAGGCGTGAGAAGACCAATGCACAAGTTAACAACCATTACGACACCAAAATAAATCGGGTCTATTCCGTTTTTTAGAACGAGCGGAAGCAGCATAGGGCCCAGAATAAGCAGGGCCGGGGTAAGATCCATAACACAGCCCACGATTAATAACAATATATTTATATATATCATCAAAAGATTCACGTTCCCGCTTGAAAGTGAAGTCAACGTATCCATGAGCATTGTTGGAATTTGCGCCGTTGTAATAAAATATCCTGCTGCTGTTGCAGCGCCGACGACCAGCATCACAACTGCTGTAATTCTAGATGACATAATAAGTATTTTTGGCATATCTTTTAATTTAAGTTCTCTATAGATAAAAAACGACACAAAAAAAGCATAGACAGTTGCAATGACGCCGGCCTCTGTAGGAGTAAAGAAACCAAATACGATACCTCCAAGAATAATTCCCGGTAAAATAAGCGCCCATATAGAACCGATAGTACTCTTGATTGCATTTCTAAAACTAAACTTACCTTCTGATGGATAATTCATTTTTTTGGAATGGAAATACCATCCGATCATAAGTGCAATCCCGATCAATACACCAGGTATAATTCCTCCAAGAAAAAGTTTAACAATTGACACGTTGGCAATAACACCAAAAAGAATCATTGGTATGCTCGGTGGAATAATCGGGCCGATACAGCCTGCAGCAGTGAATAACGCCGCACTTTTTTCAGGATCATATTTTTCCTTCATTATAGGATAAACCATAGAGCCGATTGCAGAGGTATCAGCGACAGCAGAGCCGGAAACTCCTGCGAATATCATGCACGCAAGAACTGCGGCATACCCGAGGCCGCCTTTTACAAAACCTAATATTGATCCTGAAAATTGCACCAACCGTTTAGAAATACCACCATGGCTCATTATTTCACCTGACAGTATAAAAAAAGGAATTGCCATAAGCGGAAAACTATCTACGCCCCTTACCATGTTCTGAATCATCAACGCCCCGGAAAAAGAATCCATGACAAACATTAACACGATTGCAGTTACAATAAGTGAAAAAGCAATCGGCACGCTTAAAAATACCAACGAAAAAAGGACGACGAGAAAAAGAGTAAGCATTAAGCGCCCCCTTTCGCAAGGCTAACAGCGATTTTAATATCATTAATGAATTTCAGGAGGCATTCAATTAACATAAGCGCTGCGCTTATAGGTACAACCAAATAGATGTAGCCGTATTGAATAGGAACCGCGGACGATACCCAGCCACTTTCAAAAGAATCCACGGTCATATCGATGCCACCTTTAAAAACTATGGTCAGTGAAAAAAATACCACAATATCAGCTATGAGAATAAATACTTGTGTTGTTTTTTTTGGAAAAATTTTTATAAAAATATCTAATCCAAGATGTTCATTGTTGACATACGCTATTATTGCCCCTAAAAATACCAGCCAGATAAACATCATCCTGGATATCTCATCAGACCAGGCAAGGGAAGCATTTAGTAAATAACGAGAAAGTACATTACTAAAAACAATGATGACTATAACAGCGAGCAAAAAGGCAAGTAAATAATTTATGCCTTTAACAAAACCAGCATGAAAATCCCGAAAAGTAATTTTCATAAAATTACCTCCTTTAAAAAATCAAAGAACATCTGCTTTCGTTACAGCCACAATCTGTAGTGCCATTTGGTACCAGCTCTTTCACCGTATACTTCATGATCGCCTTTCTTCATAATTTGATATTTTAAAAAATAAATGTATGTTTATTTGTTTAATATGCAGTAAGACCGCCATCCACAGGAAGAGATACGCCGTTAAGAAAAATCGCCTCATCAGAAGCGAGAAATAAAGCGGCATTTGCAATGTCATGAACTGTTGCAAGCCTCCCCAGTGGAATTTCTCCGAGACGCTCTTCCTTCTTCTTGGGGTCTTTGAATAAATCCCACATAAGGGGTGTATCCACCGTGCTCGGATGCAAGGCGTTGCATCGAATATTGTCTTTTGCGTAACGAACGCCAACGCTTTTTGTTAATAACGTGAGTGCCCCCTTGGTCGTAGTATAAGCTTCCGTTGTATACTTGTGACCCACAAGTCCGCAGATTGAAGACATATTAATAATGCAGCCACCACCATTTTTACGCATAAGCGGAATAGCATGCTTAATGCCCATGAAGGGTCCTTTTACATTTACTGCAAGCATGGTATCAAGACTTTCCGTCTTCATTTCCTCAATGGGCTCGCGTATGTTAATACCTGCATTATTTATAAGGACATCAGGGCATCCGCTATGTTCAATGACGACACTAAGGGCGCTTTTCCAGCTTTCCTCGGATGTTACATTGAGAAAAACAAAAAAAGCTTTTTTGCCCTTCTTCACGATATCGCTAACTGTTTTTTTGCCTTCCGTTTCATCAAGATCAGCAACAAAAACCGTTGCTCCTTCTTCAGAAAAACGACGCGCAATTTCAGCGCCAATCCCTCGTGCAGAGCCGGTAATCAGGACCGTTTTATTATTCAATCGCATTTATTGACTCCTTCCTTCAATACTTTTTAATATTCGCAAAAGCTTTCCGCTCAGTACAAAAAAGACGCAAACCAGAAGCTGAGATCAGCCTAAGGACCGTATTTATATCGTTTTAAAATCAGTATGCATGATATCTATTCGTGCCAAAATACAGAATATAGTAACAGCGTGAGCTTACCCTAATCATGTGGCGAATAGCCACCAATAAAGCTCTGATCGCTGAAGTCGTGTCGATGATGGTACAACCTTTATAACAGCTTGTTGTTTCTTTATCTGCGATACAGACTTTTTATTATGAGGGGCTCTCAGAGGTTGTATGTTCTTGAAGGGGCGGATTGTACCCGAATCCGACAGCGTTGTCTTTTGCTCGCTGCGGACAGTGTTTGGTTACCCGGACTTTTCCGCCTGATAGGGCCTCCTCTTGATTTTTTCTTGTGTTACCTTTGGACAATCACTTATGTAAACATGGCCTTTTGTGTCCATCCGCTGACAACGCGCTCAAGAAGAATACGCCAATAAAGAAACCGTTACAATCACCTATGCTGCGACCATGACCGTTTTTGCCATTTTTGCCATGGATATTCTACTTATTTCCTGATGAACCGAACGTCATATATTAAATGAAATAATGCTATTGAACGTATCCCTTCCCTTGCGCAGATAAAAAAAACAAAAATCTTCGTACTATGAACTCGGGAAGATAAATAATCGAAAGAAGTATACTCGCTATGCATTTTCCTGTAACCAATGTGCAACTGCCAATTGTGTCTCTATTCGAATGATGCTTTAGTGTTCTTCCAGCAACTCTAATTTTTTTGCCAACCACTTCGTTGTCGTAGCCTGAATCAGGATCGTCATGAGTATCGCAATAAAGGTAACGGATGCAATTATTTGC
>Ga0074045_10006147_pt1 | contig 10343 bp, 8 predicted proteins | sample BogForMeECP23OM2_FD_94442 | JGI IMG/M metagenome (GOLD analysis project Ga0074045, IMG submission 94442) | Bog forest soil microbial communities from Calvert Island, British Columbia, Canada - Bog Forest MetaG ECP23OM2 | ecosystem: Environmental > Terrestrial > Soil > Wetlands ... | reverse complement strand
TGAAAACCAATGAGCCTAAGGCAGCCACAGCCAGATTGGCCAGGACTTGCCAGGCATTCCGGCCTTCTCGACGCTCGGCGAGCCCGAGCGCCAGCTTACGCCGGTATCCTAAGCGGGTCGATATCCAAGTCATCACGAACAGCGCGGCTAGCGTGGCGAAAGCGGTTGGGCCGGCAGCGGCAAAAAGCAGGAAACAGGCGAGACCGCCCGCCACAGCCCCGGACCGATTGACGCCGCGCAGGGTCCTCGCCAGCACCGCGAAGCCCAGCGTCACCGCCGCGACGATGGCCAGGCGCGACGGGGACGAGGCCCAGGCGGCTGGGAAAGAGTTCAGCATGGTGGAGTAAGTTCTCAGTTGCCAGTTCTCAGTCATCAGTAAAATCTGATTCCCTGACAACTGATAACAGACGGCTGGAGCGCACGATCCCCGTCCGACAACACTATATTCGGTGTTCGGCGGGAGCGGACCACGGCATGTAGGGCTTGAACTTTGGATTCGCCCCGTAATCTGGCGGAGGCAACCTCACCCAGTTTAGGCTACACTTCTGTACGCTTGGGTGAATTCTAATTTTGTCGGACGCGGTTCGCCGCGTTTGGCGGGACGAGGCTAGCCTCGTCTCTACGTGGGGTGAAAGCGATGGCGGCTTCAGTCTGGTCTGGATATCTTACGTTCGGATTAATCTCGATGCCGGTGCGTTTGTTCTCGGGCGCGCGCAGCAGCGGCATCTCGTTCAATCAGCTTCACCGCACCGACCACCATCGGGTAAAGCAGCAGCTGATTTGCCCCGCGGACAACCAGGTCCTCGAGCGCAGCGATATCGTCAAGGGCTACGAGTACCGCAAGGACGAATACGTCATCATCGATCCCGAAGAGATCAAGAAGATCGAGCCGAAGACGGCGAAGACCATGGAGATTCTCGAATTCGTGAAGACGAGCGAAGTGGATCCGGTGTACTTCGAGTCGTCGTATTACATGGTTCCTGAAGAAGCGGGGCGCCGTCCCTATGCGCTGCTCACCAAGGCGCTGGAGGAGAGTGAGTTCGTTGCCATTGCCAAACTCACGATGCACAATCGCGAATACACCGTGTTTCTGCGTCCGCATAAAGGCGGAATGATGCTGCACACCATGTACTACGCCGAGGAGGTTCGCGAGGTCGAGTCGTTTGGCGCTCCCGATGTGGAGATTAAAGATGCGGAAATTAAAGTTGCTCATCAGCTGATTGAGGCACTGGCCGGCGAATGGGATCCGGAGAAGTATCACGACACATTTCAGGAAAATCTGAAGAAGCTGATTGAAGCGAAACTCGAGGGCGGGGAAGTGCAAGCCGTCGAACAACCGAAGAAGCTGGCCCCGGTAGTGGATCTGATGGCGGCGCTGAAGGAAAGCCTGGCCCAGACGAAGAAGCCGGCGGGGTCGGAGAAGGTTGCGGAGATGCCCGCCGAGCGACAATCGAAGACCCGCCGCGGGCGCGGGTAAATTCCGATCTCCACGTGTCTCTACTTTTATCGCGGATCCGCCCCGGCAACCAAACTTGCCTCTATCTGCTTCTCACTAATGCGGGGGCGAGCTTCGCTCGCCGGACAGCTGACCACCCCAGCCCGCGAAAAGCGCGCGGTCTGGGGACCCCTGGCGAGGGCGGCTGTCCCTACGTGATTCGGGGTGACTGATTTCCCCTCGTGGCCCGGTTCCCGATACAATAACGATTCCGTGTAAGACCAATTTTTTCTACGGAGTTTGAATGAAGCGGTTTCTCTGGCTGGGGTTCGTGCTGTCGCTTTATCTGATCTGTACTGGGTGCGGCGAGACTTTCCGCCCGATTATTATCCCAAATCCTCCAATCTTTCCGAACCCGGCGGGGGCGCACACGGTGGTGTCGATCAACAATAACGGCAGCGTTGTGCCGGGCACCGCCATGGTGATCGATGTTTCCGGCGACTCGGTGGTAAGCATCGCCAACGTGGGCCTCGCTCCCGTCCATTCCGTGCAGCAGTCCGCCAGCGAGATCCTGGTGGCAAACCACTCCGCGGCTGGCACCGTCGCCGATTCGATTACCACGCTGAACTTCAGCGGCACAACGATTGCCGGCACCAGCACTATCAGTCTGCCGCCGAATTCGGCGCCGAGCTATGTGGCGGTTGCTCCGTCGGCTACGACGGCGTATGTGACTTTACCGAGCTTCGCACCGCCCTCGGTCGGCGTGATTAACACCCTTAGCAACAGCCTGACAACGACCGTCGCGGTCGGAAACCAGCCGGATGCCATCGGCGTCACGCCGGACAACACCAAGTTCTACGCAGCCAACTATGGCGACAGCACGCTCAATGGATTCAATACCGCCGACCTGTCACCGCGAACCATCAACGGTTCGTTCAACGCGCCGGTGTGGGTGATTGCGCGCAACGACAGCCAGCGTCTGTATGTGCTCAACGGCACTACAGGGACTCCCCAGGATGGTGTGCTGAGCACAATTGATACGACTTCCACGGCTGGGCCGGATACCGTGATCGATGCCAGCGTCAAGGTCCCTGGCGCTACTTTTATGCTCTACGACGGGAATTTGAACCGGCTCTACATACCGTGGGGCGGTCAGTTGACGATACTGGATGTCTCGCAATCCATCCCCGCGGTCCTTGCGGGAGGCCCGATCACAACCTGCGATCAGCCAATGCCGTCAATATCGTGCATTTCCACGGTTCCACCCAGTTCGCGCGGCGCGACGGACCCCTGCTTGCTGACCAACACACAGACATTGACGGTCGCCGCCGTCACCGCCTTGCCAAACGGAAGCCGCGCATATGTTGCGGCCTACTACGAAGACTCGGACAATAATATCTGTCCTCAGGTAACAGCAATCGACGCCGCGAGCAACACGGTCACGGACTCAACTCCGATCCCAGGATTTCCGGACGCAACCATCCCGTATTTGCCCGGCGGAGGGATGGTTCCGGATCCGTACTACGTGCCAGCCTGTGTGCCTCCGACTCCTCCAGCTCCTTACCATGCGACCTTCCGCTTCATGATGGCCGCCGGTGGCGACAGTAGCCGAGCGTATCTCGCCAGTTGCGATGCCGGTAATGTCAATGTCGTCGACACCTCCAACGACACTTATATCCTGAATCAACCGGCTCCCATCGGGACGCGCGCGCCGATTTCGCCGGGTCAACTGAACCCGCCGCAGAATCCGGTTTTTCTGATTGGCGGTCCGTAAGGAACGAGTCGTTGGGAGTGTGGAGAACCGGAGTTCGAAGAGCGACGCTCCCGCCAAGCAGCGCAAACGCTCGCAGAAAGACGCGGCAATCCGCGTCTCTACAGCGTGTTTTTCTTGATTGCACTTTCGAAGCTTGGGATGAATTGCAGAGTGGCGATCCGTTCCTATCCCGCGACTGCGGCGGCTTCCATTTCCCGGCCGTGGTAGCGCAGGGCCACATTCATGAAGACGTTTCCGTTGGAAGTATTGAAGCACAGCACCAGGGCTTCCGTGTCTTCACTGCTTTTGCTGCCCTGCTCGGAAGTGTGCTGGGTGGGTGGATGCACGCGAAAGTGAAATCCCTGGTCGTTGAGTGTGGTGACAGCGTTACCAATGGTCTGGTTGGCGAGCTCACAGACCGCTTCCCGAACCAGATCGTCGTCGGTGTCGGCTACTTCGACTCCAGCCAGACGGCCGGCAAGTTGCACCGCCGCTCCCCGGTCGGCATCGAAAATAATCCGCCCTTCAATCTCGCCCGTAAGGCAAACCTCGGCAGCGACGCCTTTGCGGCGGTACGCCTCTTGTTCCATGCTCAGATTCTCGATGGAAATGGGCGACTGCATCGCCTGCGCGAGGACGGCGTCGGCGGAGTTAATGAAAGGCTGAATCAGGTCCATCCGCATGACTAGGCTCCAGCTCCGGCGCCCCGCACCGTGACGCCATCGTCACGCATCACGTACTTGATGACTTCATAGAGGACTTCCGGCTTCACCGGTTTCTGCACGAAGTGACGAGCACCCCGCTGCAACGCGGCGACGATGTTCTCCTGGTAGCCGACCGATGACACCATCACGATACGGGCGCTGGGATGATCGCGTACGATCTTTTCCGCCGCCTCGATGCCTTCCATCTGCGGCATGGTGATATCCATCAGAACGATGTCGGGCCTGAGCCGTTCGTACTCGCTGATGGCCGAGACTCCGTCGCCCGCCTCGCCGATTACCTGTCCTCCGAATGTTTCGACCATCCGGGCCAGGTTCTTGCGGGCGAACACCGAGTCATCCACGATCAGATAACGTACCGGCTGTCCGTCTTCGCTCCGTTTTACGGGCGCAAACTTTTCCATGGCAAACCTCCCCAACTATCACTTAATCACGAACTACATACTTTCGATAGATAACTCTAGTTACTTCCGGTACTGGTCGCCCGCTTGACATCGATACTGTCCCCCCGGGCGCGGTCAGGTGCGCATTGTGCTTGCAAAACACTGGGCACATCCTGGAGGTCCGCGATGCGCATCGCAAATCCGCGTTCGATGGCCGCCTTGGGCATGCCGTAAACCACGCATGTCTCCTGGCTCTGTGCCACGGTGTATCCCCCGGCTGTCCGGATCTCGCCCAAGCCGGTCGCGCCGTCTTCTCCCATGCCGGTCATCAACACGGCCACGGCTTGCTGCCCAAATTCCTTCGCTACGCTGTGGAACAGCACGTCCACCGAAGGACGGTGTCCGTTCACCGGAGCATCCTCGGTCAGCACGGCCACGTTGCCCAGCGGCAATTTTTTCACTTTCATGTGCCGGTTTCCTGGACAAATGAGCGCTCGCCCGGCGACCAGCAAGTCACCCGATTGCGCTTCCTTCACTCGGATTGGGCAACACTCGTCGAGCCTCTTGGCAAACAATTCCGTGAAGCCGTCGGGCATATGCTGCACGACCAGGATGCTGCCCGGGAATTCCACCGGAAGCTGCGAAAACAAGTATTGCAAAGCGTTCGGCCCGCCGGTCGAAACCCCGATGGCGATAATGCGCGTGGGGGCTACGGGCTGCATCTTGTTGGCCTGCTCGTGGTGTGTTTCCCCCGGCAGGAACTGCGTCTGCACCCCGCTGCTCTGCGCGGCAGCACGGATTTTTTTAATCAACTCGGAGGCAATTTCCGGCATGCGCGCGGCGACGTCGGTGGGTTTAGCCACGAAATCAAACGCACCCAGCGCCAGCGCCTTGAGCGTGATCGACGCCCCGGCAGTGCTGTGCGAGCTGACCACGATGACGGGGAGCCGCCCGCGCCGCATGATTTGTTTCAGAGTATCGATGCCGTTCAGTCCGGGCATTTCCAGGTCGAGCGTTATCACTTCCGGCGACAAGTCCTCGATTTTCTTCAAGGCAAAATTGCCGTCGATCGCCGTGCCCACAACTTCGATCGCGGCATCCTGCTCAAGAATCCGGGGAATCAGCTTGCGCATCAGAGCCGAGTCATCCACCACCAGAACCCGCACCGGTTTTGTCATGCCCGGCTCCCGGCAATGCCGCCTGCCCGCATCTCGCCAGTCTGCGTCCCGCCACTGCCCGTCGACATCAACCCCACCATCCGCGGATTGGCTGCATCCGCCCGACCGCGCGTGAAGCGATCCATCAAGGCGATCATGTTGAGGATGAGAACCACCCTGCCATCGCCCAGAATCGAAGCTCCGCTCACCAGGTCGGTCGTGATCGACTGGTCATCGAGCGCCTTGATGACCAGTTCGTCTTCGCCCACCAGTTCGTCGACGACGACACCGAACTTGCGGTCGCCGCTAATGATCACGAGCACGAAAATCTTACGTCGCGCCGTTTCCGGTCCGCTCTGGGGTTTCGACCCCAGGCGCAGCAGAGGCAACACATCGTTGCGCAGTTGCAGTACGTCATAGTGCTCCACCTGATGAATATCTTCTTCCACGGTGCGCGCGATTTCTGCCACCGCGTTCAGCGGCAGGGCGTAGAGGCGCTGCTCCACCCGGAACATCAACGCCCGGATAATGGCCAGGGTCAGCGGAAGGCGCAGGCGGAAGGTCGTGCCTCGTCCCACAGCAGTTTCGATCTGTATGGTTCCCTTCAGGCGTCCCAGCACGCTTTGCACAACGTCCAATCCCACGCCTCGGCCCGAGAGTTCGGTAATCTCTTTCGCGGTGGAGAATCCCGGCTGCAGGATCAACTCCAAAGTCTCGGCCTCGGTCAAGCGGGCTGCCTGATCGGGTTTCAATAATCCCTGGGAGAGAGCTCGCTCCCGAACTTTTTCCGCATCAATGCCAGCGCCGTCGTCGGTGACCTCGATGACCACCTGGTTTCCCTGGTGATAAGCACCCAGACGCAATGTTCCCTTCGGTCGCTTGCCGGCGCGAACCCGTTCCTCGACCGTTTCGATGCCGTGGCCGACCGCGTTTCGCACCAGGTGGGTCAGCGGCTCGGCGATGGCATCCAGAATGCTTTTGTCGAGATCGGTTTGCCCGCCCTTGACCAGCAGTTCGACTTCTTTGCCGCACTGAAGGCCGACGTCCCGCACAATGCGCGGGAAGCGGCGGAACAACTGATCGACGGGCACCATGCGGATCTTCATGACCGAGTGCTGCAAGTCATTCAAAACCCGCCCCTGGAACGCCATGGCATCGGAGAACTTTCCCCGTAAGACGTCTTTTGGGAAGCGGTGACCAAATTCGAGGAGCGCTTGCTGCAACATCGATTTCGCCAGGATCAGTTCACCGACCAGATTGAGTACGCTGTCGATTTTTTCCGCATCCACGCGCAGCAAATTGTCGGGACTTCCCGGCACGGTGGATGCCGACGCCGATTCCCGGGGCGCGTCATTTTCAGCGACTGCAGCGACGCCGGTGGTGCCATCGACGGTCGCAGAGGGCATGATCTCGTCGTTGTCCCGGCCGTTATCGCTGTCGCTGTCTCTGTCTATTTCCTTGCCCGCAGCATCGGCAACCGAAGGCAGAAGCGTGCGCGACAGCGCAGTGGCGCGCAGCAACGTGACTTCGACACTCAGGGCAATAGTCGGAATGCTGCATTTCGTCCGGATCTGCTCCGCCGGTTTTTCCGATGCCAGCGCCGCTTCCACGCGGTTCATGGGCCCGACACTGCCTTCGACCGGATACAGAGCCAGTATCTCGCCCAGTCCGGCCAGAGCCAACTGAATCATCTGGCGTCCGGCGATGGGCATGGCGCACTGCGGGTCCATCTGCACTACGACGTGATAAACGCGCTTGCCTTCCGCCACGGCCCGTGTAATGGCCAGTTGATCGTATTCCGACCAGGGGCTGGTTTTCGGGACGGGCTTCTTCTTCGACTTTCTTGCTTTGGCCGCGCCGCGCGCCACCGGGTGTGCCAGACGGGCAATGTCCGCGCGCAAAGACTGGATGCTCGGTAGTTTCGTCCCCTTGCGATATGCCAACAGCAAGGCGGCAAACACGTCGGCTGCGCGCAAGGCGATCTCGGGAACCGAAGCCGCCGCCACGTTTTCCAGCGTCAGCACATCCTCGAACTCATGGGAGAGTTCGCTGAGTTCACGGAAGCCGCAGGCGGCCGCGTCTCCCTTCAACGTATGCACCGTCCGCCGCAGGCTGCGGGCGGTTTCCGCATCGCCGGGCGATTTCTCCAGCTGCATGGCTTCGTCGTTCAGCTTCTGGACGAGTTCTCCCGCGCTTTCGAAGAATAGCTGCCGGAGTTCGGTCATGCGATCGTCGGGGGGGACGGTCAAGCTTGAACCTCCACTCGCTGGTACGCCGTGCCGCTGTTGCGATGCACCATCTGGAATTTGTCTGTCAGCCCCAGCAAGCTCTCGGCGTGGCCGACAAAGAGGTATCCCTGGGGATTCAAACAGCGGTAAAACTTCTCGACCAACCGCTTCTGCTCGGCTTCATCGAAATACATCATCACGTTGCGGCAGAAAATAACGTCGTTGCGCTGCGGCAAGAATTCGGTTTTCAAATTGTGAAAGTCGAAGTGCACCAGTTCCTTGACGTTCTTCTTCACCACGTAGCGATCGCCCACTTTGTCGAAATAGCGCAAGCGGTAGCCATAATCGACCCCGGCCATCTGGTGCTCACCGTAGGAGCCCTCCTGCGCCGCGCGCAACACCGAGTAGTTGATGTCGCTGGCCAGGATTTCCAGCCGCCAGGGCGCGGGCACCATAGGCTTCGGAACCGGCGATTCGTAGGGCAGAGGATGGCGCAGATAGTGGTAGGACAGCGCATCGGCTATCTGCATGGCCATGGTGTACGGTTCCTGTCCGGTGGAACAGCCGGCGCTCCAGATTCTCACGCTGTAGTCGTGACGATCCTGTTTGCGCCGTAGGATGTCGTCCATCACGTCTCTCTGAAACAATTCCAGCTGCGCCTTGTTCCGGAAAAAGCTGGTTTCGTTGACGGTGAGGTTTTCGAGCAGGCGCGACAGCTCTTGCTTTCCCTGGTGACTGGTGAGCAGGCGATAGTAGGCGTAGAACGAATCCAGATGGCACTCTTTCAAGCGGCGCTGCAAACGGTCCTGCAGGAAGGGAGTGCGCCGGTCGTCGAAGTGCATACCGCACTCCTGGTAGACCAGGGTTTGCAGGAGTTTCAATTCCGCTTCGGTGAGTGCCGGTGAGTCGATCGTGCTCATGTGGTTTTAGTTCCCGCTGCTACTTTCCGGCCGAGGCGGTCTTGCTTCCCGCCTTGGTCCCTGTCTTGTCGTTACCAGTCGCAGCCGGTTTTTCTGCCAGCTTTTCCGCCGATGCTGCGTTTCCCAACTCCCTCGCCCCTAATACCTTGCTGATATCCAGCAGAATGATGAGCCGTCCGCGGTACTTGCCGAGGCCGGTGACACAATCCAATCCGCCGGCCTGCATCATGGCGGGCGCGGCTTCGATGTCGCTCTCGGGAATTTTCAGAACCTCGGACGCCGAGTCCACAATCATGCCCGCCAGCCGGCCGCGATGTTCCACCACCAGAATGCGGCTGCGCCGGTCGAGTCCGGCGGACGGCTTTCCGAAGCGCTTCCGCAGATCCACCACCGAGACAATCTTGCCGCGCAGGTTAATGACCCCTTCCAGATAATCGGGCGCGTCCGGCACCGCCGTGATTTCGGGCACGCGGACGATCTCATGCAGGGATGTGATGGGCACGCCGTAGGTCTCGCGTCCCACCCGGAAGCCCACAATGTGTGTTTCCCGGCTCATGGTTGAAACTCCCTCAACGCGATCCCGCCGCCGCCGTCCGGCTGGTATTCCCGTGCCCCGGCGTGTTGTCATTCGGCCTGTCGTTTGACTTGTCGTTCGTTACGTTCGTTCTTTCGTGCGGGCGCAGTGCAAAACGGTCCATCGAATCCAGCAAGCCCCGCGACATCTTAGACATCTGATCGGAGGAGGCGGCCAGTTCGGTCGACCCCGAGGTGTTGGACTGCACCAGTTCGCGCATGCGTTCCATGGCCTGCACCACCGCCTGCGCTCCGGAAGCCTGTTCCTCTACTGCGGAGTTGATCTCGTGCGTGATTTCGTTCAAGCGCGTGGTGGCGCGCGCGATCTGCGACGAGCCGTGCGACTGCTCGTTAGTCGCGGCCCCGATTTCCTGCGCGAACTTGTAGACCTCGGTCACCACGTTCGAAATCTTGCGCAGCGCACCATTCAGTTCCTGGCCAAGATTCAGTCCCTCGTTCACGATGGTCGTGCTCTTCTCCATGTTGTCGACGGCTTTGCGCGCTTCTTTCTGGATGCTTCCGATCAGCTCGGAAATCTCTTTGGTGGACTGCGCTGATTTCTCCGCCAGCTTCCGGACCTCATCCGCCACCACGGCGAATCCCAAGCCGTGCTCGCCCGCCCGGGCCGCTTCGATGGCGGCGTTTAACGCCAGCAGGTTGGTCTGTTCCGCCAGATCGTCGATCACTTCGATGATCTTGCCGATGTCGTCGGCGCGTGTGCCCAGCGCGTCGATGATCTCGCCAGAGGAGCGGATCGTGGTGTTGATCCGGTTCAGCCCGTCGGTCGCCTTTTCCATGGTGCCAATGCCGCTGTGGACTTCTTCGCGCGAACGGTTCGAGATATCGAGGAGAACTTTGGCCGTATCGGCGACCCGCTGGATCGAGGTCACCATCTGGTCGATCGAGGCTGAGGTTTCGCTGACGCTTGAGGCCTGCGTCTGCGTGCTCTTGACCATGTTCTGCACGTTCACGCTCATTTCGTGCATGGTGCTGGTCACTTCATCGATGGCCGAAGAGGTCTGCAGGCTGTTGCGGGCCGACTCGTCGGACGCGCTGGCCACCTGGGTGGATGCGCTGGCCACCTGGGACGCGGCGTCGCGCACGTTGCGCACCATTCCGCGCAAGCCTTCCACCATCCGGGTGAAGGCGTTTGCCAGCGTGTCATTGGCCGA
>Ga0074045_10006145_pt1 | contig 10344 bp, 9 predicted proteins | sample BogForMeECP23OM2_FD_94442 | JGI IMG/M metagenome (GOLD analysis project Ga0074045, IMG submission 94442) | Bog forest soil microbial communities from Calvert Island, British Columbia, Canada - Bog Forest MetaG ECP23OM2 | ecosystem: Environmental > Terrestrial > Soil > Wetlands ... | reverse complement strand
GACGATCGATCTCGAAGCCGCCGACCGGGATCACGCGGCGCGGAAGTCGGCGCGCAAGCAGCGTACGGGTGCGCCTCATGGCGGTGCCATGACCGCCAATGCCGGTGTGGCGAATAATTCCCCTGGCTCTTCCAGCGGCTCTTCCGCCAGGGATGCGGTTGACATCCCGGCCAAGGTCTCAAGTAACGCAGGCGCGGGCAATGCCGCCCTCGCATCGAATGCGGGCCCTGACCTGCCGGCCGATACTGTCGATACCGCCGCTGGGGCTCGCGGCGGGTTGCCTCGAGTCACCGGCGTCCGGCACTGGTCGACACCCGACTACACTCGCGTCGCCATTGACGTCGAGCAGGAGGTCAAGTTTGATTCGCAGCGCATCTCGCGTCCCGATCGAATCTTCTTCGATCTTCGCGGAACCCGGCTGGCATCGACGCTGGTGGGCAAGACTTTCGATGTGGACGACGGCTTCCTGAAAAAAATTCGCGTTGCCGAATTTCAGCCGGGCCGCACACGCATTGTGCTCGAAGTGGATGATTTGTCCAGTTACGACGCCTTTCTTTTGCCCGACCCGTACCGGCTGATTATTGACATTCACGGCAAGGGCATTCACGGCAAAAATCTGCAGGCCAGGAGTTCCTTGAACGGCACGCGGACCGACACCTCGGCAAGCGACCCCGAAGCCTCCGTACTCGAAGCCTCCGAATCGGACGGCGACTCGCCATCGAGCGAGGACTCGAGGGTCGAGGACACGAAAACTGACGGGCGGAAGACGCCAACCGTATCGCAACGATCACCATCGCGGTCGGGCCAGCCAACCGCCAACCAGCAGCGCTCGAACCGCCAGGGCGGGGACAAAGCACGCTCCGATCAGTATCCGGTTGTCGCGGTGAAGCAGGGGCCGGTCGAAACCGATTTGCCGCCCGGGAATGTCAATGCCGATTCCCGGCCGTCCGATGCCAGCAAAGCAGCCAACGGAATCGGAGTGATTAAGACCACCGCTCCCGTCAAGGGAACGAATCAAAGAATTCCCAAGACGATTGTCGAGGCGGATGACCAGGCCCCGACGACCCTGGCCAGAATCGAGCCCGATAAGATCGAGCCGCGGAACATGCCTTCCGGCGAAACCAAGGCGACGAAGTCGAACACCTCGCGCTCCTCATTATCAGCCACCTCTTCACCTACTCTGCGCCGCAAGAAAACCCACGTTGCGGATAATCCCGCCGACACTGCCGATCTGCCTGTGGATCGGGCTCTCGAAACCCGTGAGGCGCGCCCTACCGCGAGCGGCGACCGTTCCTTGACGCGCGCGCTGGGTCTCAAGATTGGAAAGATCGTGATTGACGCAGGCCATGGCGGCTACGACACGGGAACGATCGGTCCCGACGGGCTGCTGGAAAAGGATGTCGTGCTCGACGTCGCCAAGCGGCTTGGCCGCCTCCTGGAATCGCGCCTCGGCGCGGAAGTGATCTACACCCGCCGCGACGACACTTTCATCCCCCTCGAAACCCGGACCGCAATTGCCAACCGCGAGCGCGCAGATTTGTTCATCTCGATTCATGCCAACTCCAGCCACGACTCCGACGCGCGTGGAGTAGAAACCTACTACCTGAATTTCACCTCGTCGCCCGAAGCGCTCGAGGTTGCAGCGCGGGAAAACGCAGTCTCGGAGAAATCGATTCACGAACTGCAGGATTTGGTGAAGAAGATTGCGCTGAAAGAAAAGATCGACGAATCGCGCGAGTTTGCCGGCGACGTGCAGGAATCTCTCTATGGCGGCCTGTCCCTTGAGAATGCGGGCATCCGCAACCGCGGGGTCAAGAAAGCGCCCTTCATCGTGCTCATCGGCGCCAATATGCCGTCGATTCTGGCCGAAATTTCGTTTGTGTCGAATCCCACCGACGAACGAAAAATGGAAACCTCCGAGCATCGCCAGCGCATCGCCGAGTCGCTCTACCGGGGAGTCTCGAAATACGTCAACGGCCTGAGCGGGGTCAAAGTGGCCAGTGAGCTCGACAAGGGCGAAGGCCAATAGCGAACGCGCCCTGGTTGCACTTCTGCGAGCACTAGAACCGGCGTCCCGGGAATTCGTGCCCCCTTCGCAGTGATTTCAACCATCGTCAGTCATTATCCGGCGGGGTCGGCGGCCCCGCTTGCCCCTCTGCTCCCAGGAAGAAGCTGGCAGGCTCCAGGGCGGGAACCGGCGTGTAGGAGCGTGGTGATCCTGTGAAGAAGTCACTCAGGTCGGAAGAGGCTCGCGCATCGGCAAAACCCAGGATGCCTTCCGTGATTCCATAAACGCCTTCGATCGTGCGAAGAATGCTGCCGAAATCATAGTTCTTGTTGCTGATGTATCCCTGCGGCGTGTACGCGGAAACCACAATCAGCGGTACGCGGAAACCGAGTTGGTAGTCGGCCGGGCAGTTCTGCGACGTGCAGGGCAATCCTGACGCTATCACCGGAGGTGGCTGATTGTCCGACCAGCCTCCCCAATCGTCCCAGGTCACGATAATGGCAGTGTTGTTCCAAAAAGTCTGGCCGGCATTCTTGGTTCCTGCCGGGCACGCTGGATTCTGCCCGATGGCATTAATCACTGCCGTTACCCAGGACGGACCGTACAAGTTGTCGCCCGCATGGTCCGACCACGCCCCGTCCGGAATGACCCAGCTCACACTGGAAAGATTGCAATTCGCGATGTCATTCAAGACGTCCGCACCCTTATAGTTGAGATCAACCTTGGCTATCCATTCCTCTCCTGTGCACTCCAGCGCAGAACTCGTTTTGACGAACTGCGGCACGCATATCGCTCGAATCGAATTGGGAGCAGTCCAGATGTTCCCCGCCGACGGCGCGTAGTATTTCCAACTAATAAAGTTGGCGTCCAGAACACTGGCCATGGTTGGCTTGTTGTCGCAGAAACTACCCACCGGCTGGAATGGACGAACAAGGGCGGTGTTGGTTAGCGGACACTCCTGAACGGAACCGTTGTCATAGGGAAGGCAATTGTCGCCGAGCGAACCGAGAAGCGGTGACACGATTCGACTTGTGGCATTCTTCGGCGCGAGGCAGCCGGAGTTTGTCTCTTTTGGAGAGAAATTTTCCGATACGAAAATGGAGTTGGCATCTTCGACCGCCGATCGCGCCGAGGTCCCACTGAAAATGAATTGATGCGCCGGGTAACTCGGCCCTTGGTTGGTCTGGTACATGAAGTTCGCCCAGCCGTACTGTTCTGCATACGTCAGGTAGGGATCGAGGAGATGCGCGGGCTTGCCGTTGTAGTCGGTGACGGCAGTGTTATCGACATAGCGATACGAATTCTGCCCTGTGTTTTGCCACGCCCCGTCGTTACGGCAGGCATATCCATTGGCCGGGTCTGGATCGCACATGTCCGCGAACGCCTTATGCGAGTGATCCGGATCCCCCGTTTCCTTCAACGAAACCGGCGACAACAAAATCGGCGTTACGATACCCGATTCGTTCGAAAGGCCGCAGGGCGAGATGTCATAGCAACTCGAGGTAACTGGGTTGGGCGTGCACGCGTTGAGACCGCTGGCCCCGACCGGAATGGTACACAGAGGAGCCAGATAATGGAACAGATTGTCAGGCGTGCGGTTCTCCTGGACAACGACGACCACGTGAGTAATTTGCGCAGGGAACACGGATGCTCTTGGGCCTGCCATGTGAGGTTGCGCAAGCGTGCTTTCCGACAGAATCAACCACCATAGACATGGGATCGCGAACCGGACAACCATCCTCAAGGTGCACCTCCAGGCTCTACGGACTTCCGGGCGTAGCAGGCAAAACTGGCGTCCAGAGCCTACTCTCAGAAGGATCAAGTAGCGCCAAAAGAGTCTCCACCAATCGAAGACGCGCGTCAAGTCTGAGTTGTTCCTCACCGGCCCAGCGATGGCGGGTCTTTTGCAACTGTTGTGAAAAACGTTGCTACTGGCCAAGGTGCAGCAGCGCGGTGCGCAGCGGGGCGCTCGAGATCCTGATCAGTCCCTCGAAAGGCGAATACATCTCCAGGATCAAAAAGATTGCCCCCGAAACCGACATGGCGGCCACCATCAAGGCCGCGATCACGGTTGCGTTGCGCGGGGCGAAGAGCCCGAAGCTGAAAAAGATCGCCACCAGCCAGAAGACAAAGGTGACGATCATGGGTGTTGAGACGGAATTCGCTCCCTGTTCATAGATTAACCAGCGGGTTTGGGCGAGATCGATGGTGAGATTCAAAGACTGGGCGCGCAGTGAGCGCTGAGTGTCGTCCTGTGGCGACAGTGCCTCAATTTTGACCAGAACATTTTCCGCGCCGGTGGACGGCGCTAACAGTTCCGAAGCGCGTGTGTGCTCGTCCGGCCAGATCCGGTCGATACTGCCGGCCACGGCAGCCCGCAGGGCTTCGCGGGCGTCCTTCGCCTCCGGCCCATAGTGGGCCAGCAGACGGTCCAGAAGGACGATTTTGGCCGACATTTGCGTCAGTTCGGCGCTCTGTGCGTCGTAAAAGCTCTTTGCCGACGAGATGAGCAGACCCAGAACAAGCGCCGCCGTGGTGGCCACCAATCCCATGCTCAGCGTCACAACCTGTTTTGAGTCACTGCTTAAGTGATTTGCTGGTAACGCGCGGCTGAGAAGGATGCCGCAACCGGCGCCTCCAAACACGCACACGAATACGATCAGACTGATAGTAATTGAGCCCAGAGTCCACTCTCCTCGCGACGATGGATAACTCGGAGCAGTGCGGCAAGCATTGCCTGGGGTGGCAACTGACGCTTGTAACACGAGCGTTGAAACGCCGCTCGCCGCCCTGACGATTCGTTAGTCTACCCTACCCCCGCTCCTGTCACAAGTGACAGTCTCCAACCTGCCGCTCTTGTGGTGAAGTACCATCTCTGAGGTCTTCTCAATGTCCGAAGCTGGAGGTTCCAACATCGAAATCGCCCATCACCTGAGCGAGCACAAAGCATCGCCGCAGTCTTTGGGACACGAAATCCTGGAGATCGCCGAGGCAGTCGTGCTCGCCATCGTCGCTATCACCACTGCCTGGAGTGGCTATCAGTCGGCGCTTTGGACCGGACAACAGTCGGAACTCTACGGCCAGGCAAGCAAACTGCGGGTGCAAGCCGAGGGAAACGCCACCTTCGCCAATCAGGAGCGTTTGTATAACGCTTCGACCGTGGTGGAATGGCTGAAGGCCGAAGCTCATGGCGACAAGAAACTGGCCGACCTTTTTGAACGCCGCCTGCTTCCCGAGTTTCGTCCCGCCTTCGAAGCCTGGAAGAACACTGACCCACTCAACGATCCCAAGGCTCCGGCCAGTCCTCAGTCCATGGCGGAATACCGCAGCTCCAAGACGGAAGAGGCGGCCAGGTTGAATGACCAGGCTACAGAAGCATTCGAGCAGGGCACCCGAGACCGGCAAATCTCCGACGAATACGTGCGCGTGACCGTCACCCTCGCAACCGTGCTGCTGCTGATGGCCATCAGCCAGCGTTTCAAGACTCGTGCCGTCCGATTAGGACTCCTGGTGATAGCCGCACTCCTGCTCTGCGTTCCGGTTCACCATATCCTTACGCTGCCGCGAGCCTAGCGCGAGCCTAGAACGACCGCTCCGACCGTTAGGTGTGTTTCGGCGTGGCGTGCCGGTGGGTGCCTACCTGACCCCTTTGGAGTGATCGGCGCAAACATGGGATGAAAACTCTTTGTCGCGCTGCAGTTCGAAGTTGCGCATCATTTCATCGAAAGACGCCGCGCTACTGGGCGCATCAGAGGGTTTGAACCGCCAGCCACATTCGGAGCAACCAAAACCCCGAAAACGCTCTTGCTCAATCCATACCAGCTTTCGGCTCATGGTCTCTGTCGCTGCGCCCCAAGGAGTACGTTATGCTTTTTGCAGTTCAGCAAATTCGCTCCGAATTTCTCCTAACCGATCCCTGTGTGCGGTAATAGTCTGCCTGCGCCGCATCGCTGGGGTCCGTCTGTCGCCAATAGAACGTGGGCGAGATGGATGAGCTCCATCTCTTCCCTGCAAGGCCGCGATTCTCGCTTGCCTCGTGGCATCGGGATCCATCGTTGATCCGTACGTATAAAGAAGGGGAAGTTTACATGTGCCAATTTTGAGTGGTCTGTCGGGCATCCTACATAGTTGGGAAAGTTTTGTTGGTTCGAATCTGGCTTCAGGGGTCTGGTCTGAAGCGAACGTCACGTTCTCATGCGTCGTGATGTTGGCGCGTAACTGTGACCGAAGGAAATGGTAGGATACCCGACAGAAGCGTAATGTTGGGGTCTGTATAATCTCGCGATTAATGCGGACCAGCGGAATTGCTGTTTCGCAGACCTTGACGGGATGAGTTTATAGCCCGCGTCCGGGAAGCTTTTCAGCTCTGGCTTGTGGCGAACAAAAACCTCAAAACCGTGCAGTCCGGCGAGCGCACGAATCCCACGGGGAAACCCGTCAGCAACATAATACTTCTCTCGATCTCTGATAACGACTACAACTCACTTCGTCCTCATCTTGAATATGTCAACTTGCCAAACCATCAAGTCATTCACGAGGCCGGCGGAAAGCTGGAATTTGCGTACTTCCCGAACGGAGGTTTGATCTCTCTTGTCGTGGTAATGAAAGATGGAAGGACGGCCGAGGCTGGCGTCGTTGGCAATGAGGGCTTTACCGGGACACCGGCGGCGGTTGGCCTGAGCAGGGGCTCGCTGCGGGCGGTCGTCCAAATCACCGGGGATGGGTTTCGGGTAAAGGTCGGATCTCTGCAAAATGCTTTGTTATCCGCTCCACTCCTGCAACTGAGGTTGGGCCGCTATGCCGCAATTCGGGGTATGCAGATTGCACAGACAGCCGCGTGTAATCGGCTGCACGGCATTGAGCAGCGGCTGGCGCGCTGGTTGCTGATGACTCAGGATAGAGTTGCTTTGGGGTCGCTGCGCATCACTCATGATTTTCTCGCCACCATGCTGGGGACAGATCGACCAAGCGTGAGCCTGGCAGCAGGTGTTTTGCAGAAGAAGGGGCTCATCGAGTACACCCGTGGTGCCGTGAAGGTCGTGAACCGGAAGAAACTCGAAGACTGCGCCTGCGAATGCTACGGCGTCATCCGCCAATACGATGGCGAGCTGGGCTTGAAATAAATTCGCAAGTGAAAAGGATTAGCATCATCGTAATCTCGCTACCCCTCCCCGAGAGTTGCACAATAGGAAACAAAGGTAGGAAATCAACTGGGGTCGGTAGTTCTGTTTGCCAGACTCGGAGGTCGGATCATGCGTAAGGGTAATTTAGTTGCGGTCATCATAATGACAATCGCGATCACGGCGGCCGCGTCGAAGATCGAGGGCGTCACCACGCTGAAGGATTTCCAGCCGACCGGATCCACCGACAAGAACCACAAAAATCAGCAGTACGATCTTTCCTTCGCCGCGTCGGGTAAACAGTACACCTGCCGCACGATCGAAAAGAAGTCCCTGAAAGCGACCGATTTCGTCGTGGGCACCGACATGATTTACGAGATCGGCGGCAATAAGGGCAAGCTGAAAAGCACCGCCGGCAAACAAGTAGCGTGCACCATCGTACGGGTCGCGGATCTGGCGCCCTCCCAGCCCTGAAGACAAAATCCTCATTGCGTCCAACCATCGGGACATCACTGTAGCGCCTTGCTCACGACGGTCGGTGGAACCTTCAGCCCCGTGAGCGTAAACTGCTGACCAAACGTCGCGCGCCAGCATAGGGCAACGGTCCGAAATGTATATTCCAAAGGCTAACGAAGAAAAACGCGTTCCCGTGATGCAGGAGCTGATGGCTTCACGTCCGCTCGCCACACTTGTAACCTTGGGCGCTTCCGGCCTTTTCGCTTCCCATGTTCCCATGGTCCTGGAAGATGATGGCTCGTCGTTCGGCGTCCTGAAGTGTCACCTCTCTCGTGCCAACAAACAGTGGCGCGATTTCGTGCCCACAGTTGAAGCGCTCGCGATTTTTGCCGGCCACCAGCACTATATCTCGCCCACCTGGTATCCCGGAACCAAAGAGCACGGCAAAGAAGTGCCGACCTGGAATTACGTCGTGGTGCATGCCTATGGTCCTCTGAAGGTGATCGAGGACAGCCACTGGCTCCTCACGAACGTCGAAAAACTTACCAACATCCAGGAAGCGGCGTCGCCGGTTCCCTGGAAAGCAAGCGATGCCCCCGCAGACTTCATCGCGTCGCAGTTGAAAGGAATTGTCGGTCTCGAGCTATCGATCCGGCGTCTTGAGGGTAAGTGGAAAGTGAGCCAGAATCGCACCGAGAGAGATCGCAATGGCGTTCTCGAGGGACTGGCGGAACTCGACACTCCTGAAAGTCTCGCGATGAAAGCTCTGGTAAAAAAAGCTCTTGTAGAAGAAGTATAGGGTTGATTCCGGCGGCGAGAAGTTGGGCCCGCACAGCAACATCTTAGCCGGCTGGATTTTGTCGCAGGGACAGGGTTCGTTCTCGCTCTTCGAGAGCAGCAAAAATCTCTTCCAACATGGTTGCGAACTTTTCGGGGTCGGTTTCCGCTGTGGCTTCTGCAACCAGTTCGTCCCAGGTTCTCTCGAGTCGCTTCTTCGGACTATCGCTGACCATCGTGACCTCCTTACCGGCTGAAACGGACGGGGTTCTTCCTTGATCGTTTAACAGTTTGACCGCCCCCAGGCAGGGAACTGTTTTCAGCGTGGAAAATCGCGAGGCCGAATCAGTATTTGGAGAGATATGCAGCTCCAGACCTCTGCGTGCTGTGACCTGTTTGCTCAAGTTCATATCTTCGAGGGGTCGGGCGGCTTCGGAGCATTCGCCAGCACCTTCAACTCTAATCCCTTGAGCGTACCCAGCGAGTAGGCCGCAGATTCGCATTCTTGAACGCCGGTGTTGAAATCCAGCAAGTCGCGAAGGTGTCCGGTAACAATAAGTTTGACGTCTCTGATTCTTTCGGCAAATTCGTCGAGTCCTATTTCTACCAGACCAGCTTCGGAGAGCACTTTCCACACCTGCAACTCGTCGCGTTCTTCATCATTTGTCATCCATCATCCCCAAAAACCTGTCATCCTGAGCGCAACAAAGGCTTCCCGAAGGAAAGCACTTGCATAGTCGAAGAGCCTGCCCTGGGTTTGCCGAAGGGGCGCCCACCCGCATGCACCTCACTCGACCTGAGACCCTTGCTCCCGGCCAGTTCTTCATCGCTCCGCGTCTTGCACTTTGGAACCTGCCGGCTTGAACCTGAGGTAGGTGTATGCCAGATACTGGTTCAGCTCCGCCCAGAAAGATTGGTCCCGCTTGCGAGGATCCATCCCGGCCCCGGCCATCGAAAGAAGCCTCTCCTCACACTCCTCCCGCTCCTGGTCCGTGACTTCACTGATTTTGCGCCACGCCTGTGGCTGGGGACAGCCCGAGATCCTGTGCTCTGGGATCACTCGTCCGTCCTCCAGAATGAAATCTCGCCACACCAAACCCCAACGCACTTCTTTGACCACAGCCGTTTCCGTGGAAGATTTTAACGAAACGATCTGGCCTACTTCCGGAGGCCAGTCCGCCCCAGTCCGTAGTCGGTCTGCCGCGGAATTCATCATGCGCACACCGGTGGGAATCAGGTTCAATTGCTCTCTTCCGGATTGGGTTTACGGCTGACGATCCGAGATCCCTGTGCCATCGGTCTCGGCCAATCGCTGCGCGACAAGACCCGGTCAACCGCCTGCTCTACCCTCAACATAAAGCCCGCGTCAGGATCCGACACCCCGCCTGTCGCCGCCGACAATGCCATACCGAGGCCGTTCGCGCTCGCTTCTGTCTCAACCTGCGGCACCAAATGCGGCTGCTGTTTCAGATAGCCGATCCAGACCAGAGTGACGGCGTTGTACGCCGTGCTCTTCAGCAGACTGATCATCGCGGCTTGGCCATTGCCGTACCGCACCACAACACTAACCAGGATCAGCTCGACGCTGGCAAAGACTCCGAACCCCAGCGCTATGCCGAATACCTGCTGGCGTGAGCAATTTCTGAAAATACGGCAAAGAAGCATCAAGAGCAGGAACAGCCCAACCTGCATCAGCCGTACGCTGCGGTCAAAGGCAAACACCGCCGCTACCACCTTGTCTCCACCCGCTTCGCTACTCGACAATGCACCTGAGATTGCCAGCAGCAGGAGCAGCCCGCACGACCATCGGAATATGGTGGTTCCCAAAATCTGAATCCCTCCATATTCCGTGAAGAGACTCCGCAATATCTCGTCCATCACCGCGACCGTAAGGATCACGCTGAGAGCGTTTCCGGCCCAGTAAGCGTCGAAGTAGTTCTCCGGGAAATACCGGTACACGACAAACAAACACGCCGACTTTAG
>Ga0074045_10006144_pt1 | contig 10344 bp, 9 predicted proteins | sample BogForMeECP23OM2_FD_94442 | JGI IMG/M metagenome (GOLD analysis project Ga0074045, IMG submission 94442) | Bog forest soil microbial communities from Calvert Island, British Columbia, Canada - Bog Forest MetaG ECP23OM2 | ecosystem: Environmental > Terrestrial > Soil > Wetlands ... | reverse complement strand
TCGCAACAATCAGGGCCAGCGTGATGGCATTTCGGAAGTATTTCATTTTGGGCGCGATTCCAACTGGCGCGGGTTTCCGGCTGAGGTTCAATGACTTGCAACTGCACTTCCAGACGTGAACTCGTTTACTGTGTGCAGTACAAGGGACGCGTGGCCGCACTTCTTCCCATTGTGTGGATTCAACTGTCCGATTTTGGGACGCGGCACCTCTTGAGCCACAGTCCGATGCCAACGACCACAACCAAGCAGACAGCCTCAACCGTGTAGCGCACGGCATCGCTGGGTGCCAGCGTCTGTACCGTGAAAGCGTCCGTCATAATCATTTGGCCCGCAACTCTACCTAGCAGCGCCGCCCCTATGAATACGATGACCGGATATTTGTCCATCAATTTGGCAAGTAAGCCGCTTGCGAAAACTACCAGCGGTATGCTGAGCCCGAGTCCAAACAACAAGAGCTCGATGCTCCCGTGCGCGATGGCCGCAACCGCAAGAATATTGTCGGTGGACATAGTCACATCCGCGACCACAATGAACCACATCGCTTTCCAAAAGCTGGAGAGCTGTTTGGCCGAAGATTCCAGCGGTGGTTCTTCGCGAAACAGCCCCACGGCGATCCACAGAATTGCGATCCCGCCGACGATCTGGAGGAACTTGACGTGAAGCAGGAGCGTGGCAAAAAAAGCGGCAAGCACCAATGCAAAAACGGCGCAAGCGGCCCCGCCAACGAGAGCGCGGTTTCTTAAAGGCTGCGGGAGGGGCTTGGCCGCGGCGGCAATTACCACGGCGTTGTCGCCGCTCAGCGTCAAATCAACTACGACAATGGAGAGTACGCCAAAGACGGTCTGCCAATTTGTCAGTTCGTGGAGTGAATTCATTTATCCCGCGGCGGCCGGCGAACGCTGGCGAGATTCCGCTTGAAGGAACTCGGCGAAGCGCTCGATGGCGGCCGGAAAGCGATCGCCGCTGGCCGCAAATCCCAAACGGAAATGCGACGGCTGGCCGAAACAGTCGCCGGGCACTATCAAAACCCCTCGCTTGGCAAATCTCTTGCAGAACTCGCGAGTATCCGTGCCATCCGCAAGCCGCGGAAACGCCGTCATCCCTCCTTGAGGACGCAGCCAGTGCAGATAGCCATCGTGCTCCGCGAAAAGCGCATCGAGGAGGGCGAGATTCTGCGTTGCGAGATGGGAGGCGCGCGCATAAATCTTCTGGCGGTGTTGGAGAGCGAGCACGGCCAGCCGTTCTCCAAACACATTGGCGGTAATCGTAAAGTAATTGCGTGCGTTGTGATAGCGCTCGCGCCGCGCGCGATCGCGATCGATAATCCAGCCGATGCGCAACCCGCTCAGGCAAAGTGCTTTCGAGAAATCGCTGATCACCGTCGCATGCGGAAGCCGCGCCGCGGACCGCGTTGGGGGTCCGTGATAAATCGGGTGATACACCTGATCCGAGACAAATTGAATGCCGCGTTCGACGCAGAAATCATGCAGGCTCTCCAGCTCTTCATCGCTCATGACGGAGCCCGTCGGATTGTGCGGCGAATTCACCAGCAGCAAGCGGGTATTTTGGTCGACGAGACGGCGAATCTCTCCAGGGTCCACGCGGAATTGATTTTCCGCGCGCAGATTGTAGTATCGAACCTCAATTCCGAGGGACTCTGCCAAAGCCGAGTTAGCGGGGAAGCCCGGATCGGGAAGCAGTACATTCGCCCCCGATTCGGCCGCCAGGAAAAACAAAATCAGCAGCGCCTCGGACGCGCCCGTCACAATCTGAACGTCGTCCGCTTCCACTCCTTCGAGTTCCGCAACCGCTGTTCGCAGCGCAACCGTTCCGGCGGCGCTGGTGTACGAGATGCGAGTATCGAGCAGTTCTTCGAAATCGTTCTCTGGTGACAGCGCAAGCAGTTCACGAAGCGTCCAGACAGGGCCGGTGCTCGAGGCGAGATCAAACTCGATCGGCGGATTGGCGTGGTTCCTCTGCTCGATCCAACGATCAAGGAGAAATGGGGGCAGTTCCATCTTTGCGATTCCTCCTGAAATAGTGCCGCTGTATTCATTATGATTCCCATCCCCGGTATGATTCCCATCTCCGGCCCGAACCTTTTCCCTCAGCCAGTTCACAAACGGCAGCAAACGGGACTCCGTCGCTGTTTGTGCCGCTATCCGAGGAGCTAAAGTAATCCCCAGCCCCGATGTCACAATTGGAAAAATGATCGAGAACCGGCCGGCTGGTATCGGCGAAGTAAGACAAGCGCACATCGATCATTTTAAGAAGCAGGTCATCAGAAGTGATGGCCTGCTTTTTCTGCGTTGGCAGGGCGGGCCGCTCCCCTGAAGAACATGTCGAAAAACCACGGCCTGTTTCCGCTCCCTGCCGGTCACGGTTCGGTTACGGTCGAAGTTCTTCATCACTTTTGGTGGCCCGCAGGGCCATGGACACTCCGTTGAAAAACGGCTACGCGTATGCTCACGGGCAGCGTGCGCTTCCTCACGGTCGCGGGTCCGTAGCGGTCGCCGCCGGCGTTTTTCATCACTTTGGGTGGCCCGCCAGGGCCATGGGCACTCCCTCCCCGGTCACGGTTTTTGGAATGGAGCGTTCGCCGGAATGGGGGTAGCCGCTACGAAGGCGACCGGAAGCGGAGCGCGGGTTAGGTGCTCATGGAGTTCAGGAACTCGCCGTTCGTGCGGGCTTTGCCGAGACGGTCGAGCAGCAACTCCAGGCTCTCGACAGGGGACAGCGGGTTTAGAACGCGGCGCAACACGAAGATGCGATTGAGTTCCTCTTTCGGAACCAGGAGTTCTTCCTTGCGGGTGCCGCTCTTGGTGATATCGATAGCCGGGAAGACCCGCTTGTCCATCAACTTCCGGTCGAGATGGATTTCCATGTTGCCGGTGCCTTTAAACTCTTCGAAAATCACGTCGTCCATGCGGCTGCCGGTGTCGATTAAGGCCGAGGCGACGATGGTCAGCGACCCACCTTCTTCGATGTTGCGCGCCGCGCCGAAGAAGCGCTTGGGGCGCTGCAACGCGTTTGAATCCACGCCGCCCGAGAGGACCTTGCCCGACGGAGGAACGACCGTATTGTAGGCGCGCGCGAGACGCGTGATGGAGTCGAGCAGAATAACCACATCGCGTTTATGCTCGACCAGGCGCTTCGCTTTTTCGATCACCATTTCGGCGACCTGCACGTGACGCGAGGCCGGTTCGTCAAAGGTGGAACTGATCACCTCGCCGCGCACGGAGCGCTGCATGTCGGTGACTTCTTCGGGACGTTCGTCGATCAGCAGGACGATCAATGCAATTTCTGGATGATTCGTCGTGATCGAATTCGCGATGCTCTGCAGCAGCATGGTCTTGCCGGTGCGGGGCGCAGCTACGATGAGGCCGCGCTGGCCTTTGCCGATGGGCGTAAGCAGATCCATCACACGGCCGGAATAATTGTCGCGCGTGGTTTCGAGCTTCAGCCGCTCATTGGGATACAGCGGCGTGAGGTTGTCGAAGAAGATTTTGTTGCGCGCTTCCTCCGGCGGTTCAAAATTGATGGCGTCGACTTTGATCAGCGCGAAATAGCGTTCGCCTTCTTTCGGAGGGCGGATCTGACCGGAGATGGTATCGCCGGTGCGCAAATCGAAACGGCGAATCTGCGAGGGCGAGACGTAGACGTCGTCGGGACCGGGCAGGTAATTGTATTCGGGCGCACGCAGGAATCCGAAGCCGTCGGGCAGGCATTCGAGCACGCCTTCCGAAAATATCAGTCCGCTCTTTTCCGCCTGCGTCTGAAGGATCTTAAAGATCAACTCCTGTTTGCGCATGCCCGCGACTCCGGCAATCCCGAAGTCCTTGGCGACCTGGTTGAGCTTCTGGATGCTCATGTCTTTGAGCTCCACTAGATCGAGCGTGGTGCCGCCATTTTTTGCTTGGTTCTGCGCGCCGGGAGAGTGGCGGCGGCCGCGTTCGCCGGGACGGTTCTCGAGTAGGGGCGGCGGAGGGGGCTTCTGTTCGGCGGGCTTGGTCTCGACCGGCGCCTGGCTGTCGGCACGCGGCGTCTCGACGGGCTTATCGAGAGGTGCGGCCTCGTTCACCACCGGACCTGGCGCACTGGGCGGCGGCGGAGCGGCGGGAGGAGACGCCACCGCCGGAGCGGCCGAGACCACGGCGACCGACTTAGGCGCGTCATTCTTATCCACTGCTGCCGGCTTATCTACTGCTGCCGGCTTATCTACTGCTGCCGGCTTATCTACTGCTACCGGCGCGCTCTCGGAGGGCGGCTTGCTCTCCGTGGTCTTTGCGGCGCCAGCGGCCTTATCGGCTTTCGCTTCCGACCGCTTCCCGTTGGCCTTCTCGTGATGAGTAGCAGGCGCTACTACGGGTTTTTCTTCGTTATGTTCCAAATCGCTTGCCAAATTTCCCTCGCTCCCCGGCACTCGACGGCCGAGAACGGCAGCGGCTCCGTCTCGGATTTGCTCCGAATTGCCAGCATGCCGTGCTGCCGCTCTTTTTGAGTCTTTAACTTATCCGTCTTTGTGGCGATCACTACATATCGCCGGTTGTGGAACTCAAGCCAATTCTTGAGCTCAATGTCCTTCTCCATCCAGCCCCGGCGGGCATCCAGGATCAGAAAACAAGTCTGCAAAGCTTTCCTGTGCAGGAGATATTGCTCGATGAGTTGCTGCCACCGGCCTTTGATTTCCTTCGGGACCCGGGCATATCCATACCCGGGCAGATCCACGAACTGAACCCTGTCTTCTACCCGATAGAAATTGACGACCTGCGTACAACCGGGTTTCGAGCTGGTGAAGGCCAGTCCACTCTCGCCGACCAAGCAATTGAGCAGACTGGATTTACCGACGTTGCTTCTGCCCAGAAAAGCGATTTCCGGGAGACCGTCGGCCGGAAACTGATCCGGCCGTCCGGCGCTAATAACAAATTCCGCTTTCACAGGTTTCCCGCCAGGCGGCTACCTGAATCCGGCCCGTCTAAAAGGCCGAATCGCAGCGGCACACCTAATGCGAGACTCTTTCTTCCGTCCGGGCAATCTCCACCGGCGACGTGCTCGCCGCCAGAGGAAGCGCCACAATTTCACGCTCCAGCGCGAACTTCAAAACCTCATCCATAGATGTCACGAAGTGCAACGTCATATCCTTGCGGATTTGTTCCGGGATATCGGGAAGGTCTTTTTCGTTGTCCTTCGGGAGAACGATTTCATGAATCCCGTGGCGATGGGCGGCCAGAAGCTTCTCTTTCAACCCTCCAATGGGCAGCACCCTACCGCGTACGGTGATTTCACCCGTCATCGCGATATTACAACGAACTGGGATGTTCGTCAAAGCGCTCGATATGCTGGTAGCGAGCGTGATGCCGGCCGAAGGGCCGTCTTTCGGGATGGCACCCTCCGGGACGTGCACGTGAATGTCGAGATTCCGATAGAAATCTCGTGGTAATCCAAGGAGTTGCGCGCGCGACCGGATGTAGCTCATAGCAGCATGGGCCGACTCCTGCATGACATCGCCCAGTTTTCCGGTGGTGATCAGCTTGCCACGCCCTTCCATGACGGCAGCCTCGGTGGTCAGGATCGACCCGCCCACTTCGGTCCAGGCTAAACCGGTTGTCGCGCCGATCTCGTTCTGCTTTTCCAATTCCAGATCGCGAAACTTCTGCGGACCAAGATACTCAGAGACGGTATTTGCCTGTATGACGGCCTTGGCGGGCTTTTGGTCTCCTTGCCCGTCGGCCTTTTTTCCGTTCTCCTTGATAGCGAGCGCGTTGACGACGGTGCGGGCGACCTTGCGGCAGATATTTCCGATTTCGCGTTCGAGATTGCGGACGCCCGATTCGCGCGTGTAGAACTGGATCAAGGCCTGGACGCCGCCATCGGTGAACTCGATACGGTCGTCCGTCACACCGGTCTGCTTCACCTGTTTCGGAACCAGGAAGCGCTTGGCAATTTCGAGTTTTTCGAGCTCCGTGTAGCCTGAAAGACGAATAACCTCCATGCGGTCCTGAAGAGCTGGAGGGATGGTGTGCAACACGTTCGCGGTTGCGATGAAGAACACCTGACTGAGATCATATTCGACGTCGAGGTAGTGATCCATGAACATGTAATTCTGTTCCGGATCGAGCACTTCGAGCAGGGCTGCCGATGGGTCGCCACGGAAGTCGGTCGACATCTTATCGACTTCGTCGAGCATGAACACCGGGTTGCGCGTGCCGGCCTTCTTCATCATCTGAAGAATCTGGCCGGGGAGAGCGCCGATGTAGGTGCGGCGATGGCCGCGCACTTCAGCCTCATCGCGCACGCCGCCCAGCGATAGGCGCACGAACTTGCGACCGGTGGCCTTCGCAATGGACATGCCAAGCGAGGTTTTGCCGACACCGGGAGGTCCGACAAAGCAGAGAATTGAACCTTTGGGATTCTGGACTAAGCGGCGTACGGCCAGGAATTCGAGGATGCGTTCTTTGATCTTTTCGAGCCCGTAATGATCCGATTCGAGGATCTGCTGGGCGAAGTTCAAATCCCGAATTTCCTTGGATTTCTTTTTCCACGGCACCGCGAGCAGCCAATCGAGGTAGTTGCGGGAAACGGTGGACTCGGCCGACATGGGCGGCATGTTTTCGAGCCGTTTCAACTCCGCAATGGCCTTGTCGTAGGCGTCCTTGGTCATGCCGGCGGCGTCGATCTTCTTCTTGAGCTCGTCAATCTCGCTCTTCTCGCCGCGGCCCAATTCCTTCTGAATCGCCTTGATTTTCTCGTTGAGGTAATACTCTTTTTGCGCCTTTTCCATTTGGCGCTTGACGCGGCCCTGGATAGTGCGGTCAACATTCAGCTTCTCGATTTCAATGTCGAGAAGATCGGCCACGCGGGTCAGCCGGTCGATGGGATCGAAGATTTCGAGCAGTTCCTGCTTTTCTTCGATGGTGAGCTGCAGGTTGGCGCCGACCGTATCGGCGAGCTTCGAGGCGTCGTCCACGCGAACCGCGGCTATCATCGTCTCGTAGTTCAGGTTCTGGCTGAGCTTGACGTATTGTTCGAAGAGGCCGGTTACGCGGGATGTGAGCGCTTCAAGCTGCGGACCCTGCTCGACGCGGTAGTGGAAGGTTTTGACAACGGCCCGGAAATATCCTTCCTCTTCGCTGACCGAGACGACCTTGCCACGCTCCACTCCTTCAACCAGGACCTTGATATTGCCATCAGGCTGTTTGAGGCTCTGGACGATGTTAGCGACGGTACCTACGTTGTAAATTTCATCGGGGCGGGGTTCGTCGACGGAGGCGTCGTGCTGGGTGGCCAGGAAGATTTTCTTGTCACCCGCGAGCGCTTCCTCGAGGGCCCGGACGCTCGATTCGCGTCCCACCACAAACGGGGTCATCATGTAAGGGAAAATGACGACGTCCCGGATGGGCATCATGGGTAAGCGTCTTGTATCGGATTTTTCTTTGGAAGTAAGCATTTTCTGAAGGGAGTCTCTGGAAGCCAGGAATCAAAAGCCAGGAGTAACAACCGCGGAGTGCCTACTGGAAAACCAGACTCCTGGCTGCGGCGGGTTGTTAGCCCGCCTTTTCGAGCAAAGCCATACTGATTTTCTGGCTCATGACCATTTCCTTTGTGACCAGAAACTCGCGGACTTTCTTGTACGACGGTAAGTAATACATCAGATCTAACATCAACTCTTCGAGGATCATCCGCAGCCCACGAGCTCCGACCTTTCGTTCCATCGCAAGAGCGGCAATGGCCTCCAGGGCGTCGTCGCTGAATTTCAGTCTAACATTTTCGAATTCGAACAGCTTCTGATATTGCCGGACGATGGCGTTCTTGGGTTTGGTCAGAATCTGAACCAGAGCTTCGCGGCTCAGATCTTCCAAAACAGCCGCCACCGGCATGCGCCCGATGAATTCGGGGATGAAACCGAATTTGATGAGGTCGACAGGTTGGCACTGTTCGAGAAGAGCCACATCGCGGCGGTTGCCGCCGAAACGCCGGGATTGGGCTTCCTCTTCCATCGCCGCGAAGCCCATGGACTTCGTGCCGACGCGCTTCCCGATGACCTTTTCGAGGCCCACGAAAGCGCCGCCGCAGATGAACAGGATGTTCGTCGTATCGACGGGGGTAAACTCCTGGTGCGGGTGCTTGCGTCCACCTTGCGGAGGAACGTTGGCTACCGTACCTTCTAGAATCTTTAATAACGCCTGCTGGACGCCTTCACCTGAAACATCACGGGTGATGGACGGATTTTCGTCCTTGCGGCCGATCTTGTCGATCTCATCAATGTAGATGATTCCCTGCTGGCAACGCTGCACGTCCCAATCGGCATTTTGAAGGAGCCGTAGGATGATGTTTTCCACGTCTTCCCCGACGTAACCGGCTTCGGTCAGCGTGGTGGCGTCCACGATGGCGAACGGAACGTCGAGAATACGCGCAAGCGTCTGAGCCAGAAGGGTTTTACCGGTACCGGTGGGACCGATGAGCAGGATGTTGCTTTTCGAGAGCTCGACTTCGGAGCCCCGCTGCTTGTTCATCTGGATGCGCTTGTAATGGTTATAAACGGCCACCGCGAGTTTCTTTTTGGTGGCTTCCTGTCCGATGACGTACTGATCCAGATACTCCTTTAGCTCCAATGGCTTGGGGAGCTTGTGGGGAGCGCCATAAGGCTGATCATGACGATCGTCTTCAAGAATAGAATTGCAGACAGCGATGCATTCATCGCAAATATAAGCGCGAGGGTAGTCGCTGGGAGAAGAAATGAGCTTTCCAACAACGTCTTGGCTTTTATGGCAAAAGGAACAACGGAGAGAGTCGTCCGAACCAGCACGCTTCACACGGGTTCTCCAGGGCTACGGAATAAAATGCGATCCTGAGGCTGAGTCGCTTCTCTGGATATTTTCATTATAACAGTGATCTCATGAACCGAAGCCTCTAATACGGAAGTTTCTTACAACTTAGATATCGGCGGCTGCAGCAGACCGCTCCATGGAACTACCTTACCAGATTAGCCGGAGTCTGTAACAGGGAATTATAGGACCGCGGCGACGGTTTGGTACCGAGTCCTGGCTGGATTGAGCTAGGCGGTCCGAAGTTCGGAGTTGTTGGTTCGTAGTTCAGCGTTCTATGTTCTTTTACCAGATCACGCGGACGGTGTATTTTGCGATCTGGGTGTCGGAGGTGAGGATGGGCAGTCCTTCGATAATCGCTTGGGCCACGATGATACGGTCGAATGGATCGCGGTGATGGAAGGGAAGCAGGCCGCTTTGGACTATGTGTCGGAGGTCAACGGCGATTATGGAGAGACGCAATGTGTTGACGGCGCGATCCAGCAGTGTTTCGAACTCATCGACGATTCCGAGTTTGTCCAACTTGAGCGCCATTTCCCAGGCGCTTGCCAGACTGAAAAACAGGTCCGAGGACGGCGAGTTCAGAATGGCGAGCGCCCGTTTAGTGAGCCTTTCGTCTTTACGGGCCCACCAGAGGAAAACGTGGGTGTCGATAAGGGCCTTCAGTTCTCAGGCTCCAGTGGACCGTAAAAGGCATCCTCGATTTCTTTGTTCAATGTGGGGTCGAACAGGGCATCGAGATTGGCGTGTTGCAGGAGGTCTTTGCCCCAGCCTGCCTCTCTGGGATTTTTTCCTTGGGGCGCCATGTTTAGCGGGACGAGCCGTACCAATGGCTTACCTGACTTTGCGATGACGATTTCCTCCCCGCTTGTGGCCCGCTCCACAAGTTTTGAGAGGTGAGTCTTTGCCTCATGGATGTTGATCGTGGTGGCCATGGAGTCATTATAGCCTAGTTTGGTGGACTTAGTCTACTCTGAATTTTCTGCAGATTGAGCGAGTTCGGGTTCGCCGGCAATTTTGCGTGATTGCTCGAAGAGGAGGTTGAGGGTCTTTTCGGTTCGGATGTGATTCGCGATGCGGCCGATGGCTCCGCTCTTATCGAGCTTCTTGCGGATGGCGGCTACCGGCTCGCGCTCGGTGCGGGCAATTTGTTGGATTTCGCGGTCCACTTCATCCTGCGTCGCCACTATCGATTCGCGCTCGGCCACTTTGTCGAGAAGCAGCGATGCCTTCACGTCGTGGAGAGCCTTGGGGCGCTGCGATTCTTTCACCTTGTTCCAGTCGAGTTTCAGTTTAGCGACGTCGACTCCGTTCGAAGCTAGCTGGCGTAGACGGGTCTCCATTTCGGCTTCGATCTGGCGGTCGAGAAAAACTTCCGGCACCGGGAAATCGTGCGCTTCGACCAGACGGTCAATTAGCTCGTCTTTCGCCTTACGCTGCGCCGCGGATTCGCGCTCGTGGAAGATGTTCTTTCGAACGGCGTCGCGTAACTCGTCGAGAGTATTGAAGTCCCCGAGAT
>Ga0074045_10006143_pt1 | contig 10346 bp, 8 predicted proteins | sample BogForMeECP23OM2_FD_94442 | JGI IMG/M metagenome (GOLD analysis project Ga0074045, IMG submission 94442) | Bog forest soil microbial communities from Calvert Island, British Columbia, Canada - Bog Forest MetaG ECP23OM2 | ecosystem: Environmental > Terrestrial > Soil > Wetlands ... | reverse complement strand
CGTCTCTATGTCTCTGTCCAAGCTTAACCCAGTCGAACCGCCGTGGTACGTGACCCGTACGCCCGGTGGTGTGGGAGGGGTGGCACCGCGAGGTGTCCCCCTATCCCGATCAACAATCGAATAGCAATGGAAATTTTGCGCGGCCGAAAATCGGAGTTTTACGGGGTCCTCACCGTCGCCAATGAATAGCGCGGATCGGCGGCAAGGCATTCCGCCTCGCGGAGGCCGAGCTCTTTGCGCACAAGGTTCGTGCCGAGCACCATTGCCACCATTTTGTAGGTAGCGTGCCGGCGGCTCATGCCCTCGCGGCCCATCCCGCAGTCCGACGAGATGATCAATCGCTCCGGCGGGATGTGCTTCAGGGCCTCGCGGATCAACGCTGCGACCTGATCGGGCCGCTCGACCTGCAAAGTGTGGTGGTCGATCACACCGATTACGATCTTTTTGTCGTTGATCGCCTCACCGATGGCCGGCAAATCGCCGATGCCGGACGAGCAGGTTTCAAAGGTTATTGCATCGGCATCGACTTGGCGAAGCGCGCCGAGGGTCGGCTGGTAGCTCTGGATGTCTCGGAAGATCCGCTGCTGCGCAGGATTGCCCCAGCAGGTATGGCACCACACCTCGGTCTTGTTGCGCAGCCCCCTGACTGTGTTGTTGAAGAGCTTGACGAGATCGTCGACATCGAGCTTGCCGAAGGTCTTGCCGCGAACCGGCACCATATGGATCTGCGGCTCCTCCATCTGGATCACCGGGCAGCCGGCATCGGCGAGCTCGTGGAGCTCGCGATTGAGCGCGTCGCTTAGCGCCCACGTACGTTCAACCGGATCCTTGTAGTATTCGTCGATAACCGAAGCCGCGAGCAACTCGGGCAGAATGGTTCCGAACTTTATCGGTTTCGTGGTCAGCCGTTGCGCCGTCTTCCACATCGCGGTGTATTGCAGGTTGCCGGGGCCGACCGGCCCGGTGATCTTGGGCAGCACCCGCGCTTCAAGGAAATCGTGCAGAATGTGTCCGCGGGGAGCGCCGGTCGCCATCTGGTAGGCGCTCGGCTCGGCCGACTGGGAAAAGCCGGACATGTGTGTCAGCGGATAGCTTTGCCAACTCATGCCGCTGATCTGCTCGTCGAAATGCGCGTCACCGTCGGTGACGATGTCGAGACCCGCGGTCTCCTGAGCACGCAGGTAGACCGAAACCGCGTCCTCGTACTGCTCGCGGTAGCGCAGGTTCATCATCGCCTCAAGAAAGCTTTGCGCGCCCAATCCCGCCGTGTACCAGCTCGGGCGCGGCAAAGATCCGATGATTGAGGTCGGCAACATGACGCCGGTCGATGCCTTGTACATTGTGCCTCCGCTTCATCGCGCCGAGCGCCATCGGTGCTTGTCGATCGCAGCGGTCGCGCTCATCTCTCGGTAGCAGACCATAAGGAGGCGCCCATGACCATCGTCCTCGATCACACGATCGTGCCTGCCCGCGACAAGGAGGAATCCGCCCGTTTCTTCGCCCGCATATTCGGGCTGGAATACAATGGCCCGGTTTCCCACTTCGCCCCGGTGCGGATCAACGACACGTTGACCGTCGATTTCGATAATTGGGACAGCTTTGAGCGGCATCACTATGCCTTCAAGGTCAGCGAGGCGGAGTTCGACGGGATCTTCGACCGCGTCCGGGGCGAGGGGCTGGCCTATGGCAGCGGTCCGCGCTCGGCGGAGAATATGGAAATCAATCACCGCCATGGCGGCCGCGGCTTCTACTTCCGTGACCCGAACGGCCACCTGCTTGAGGTGCTGACCGCCTAGGCCAGCCATGGACCCAACTCAAACAAACGGGGAAATCATGTCGCAGACAATCGACCAGCGGCCGCCGGTAGCGGTGGGACACGTCCGGCTTCCCACGACCGATGTCACGGGGACGGCGCGATGGCTCGTATCCGTCGGCTTGCGCCCGATCTTCGAAGACGCCGAACTCGCCGTCCTGGAGTTTCGCGGCGGCACACATGTCGTCGTCAGAAAGGCGCCGGAGGCGCCGAAAGCCGGAGCCGCAGCACCCTTCGACCTGATGGTGGACGACATCGAGGCGGCTCGCCGCGATTATCTGGCCAAGGGCCTCGGACCCTCCGACATCAGTCGGGGCCGGATCCATGACTCCTTCCATGTTACAGGGCCGGACGGGTACAACTTTACCGTTAATTCGTCGCATGCCGGAGGAAGGCCTGTCTAAACGATCGTCCCGCCCCTCTGCCGCACTGATGCTGCGGCCTCGGGGTTAGGCGGCTCGGGGTTTCTCTCCGCGCGCTCGAGCCGCGTCAGGATTTGCCGCGCCTTGCGCAGTGCGGTGTCGGGACGGAGGAATACCTCAAAGTATCCGTCGTCGGGGTAGTTGAACATCTGTTGTTGTTTCTCGAGCGCCCAACGGTCCTCGGCGATGACGGCCGGAAATGTTTCCATGAAGCGCTCGACCGCCGATTTGGTCGGATCTGACTTGCACTTCTGGACGGCCGGCATGTTGATGATCAGGCGCCACACGTGATTCTTCCGGTCGACGGGCGTGTGGGTGTGTACGATCAGATAGCCGCGTTCGACGCTCGCGTCGCCGTGCCCGCCCGCCGGCCAGACTCGCATGTCGACCCGCGTCACCGCCGGGCTCAGCATGAAATGGGTGTGGTCCCGGTCTACGAAGTCGTATCCGAGATAATCTTCGAGGTAGGGCGGCTGTCGGTAGCCGCGGACCGAGCGGACCGTCCCGACATAGGGATTGCCGTTACGCGTTCCTTCTTCGATCTCGGCCGGTATGCGGCTGTTCTCGACATCGCCGATGTTGCCGTCGTGCAGCGGGTAGAAATGCGTAATATCGAGCAGGTTCTCGATCAGCAGCAGCGAATTCGCGGGCACTGGCATCGGACCGGTGTCGGCCGTTTCCCAGGCGGGATCGGCGATCTCCGGGAGGTGCGGCGGATCGCGGCTCGACGATTTGTCAGGGTCTCCTGGCCAAATCCACACGAGGCCGTCCCGCTCGATGATCGGGAACGGCCGCAGTCGCGTCTGCGGTGGAATGTGACCATCAGGGTGCGACGGCACCCGGACGCATTGGCCGGTCGCGTCGTAGCACAAGCCGTGATAGGCGCATTCGAGCAGACCGCCTTCGATGAGCCGCCCCTGTGACAACGGCATTCGCTTGTGGCGGCAGCGCTCGTCGAAGGCGACGACATCGCCTGCGCTGGTCCGCCACATCACCAACGGCTTCTCCGCAACGACTTGACCTTGCAGTTGTTGCCGCGGGAATTCATGCGACAGCCCGGCCACGTACCAGGTGTTCTTCACCAGTACGTCTGCGGCCATTGTCCGATCCCTTCAAAAACCAGCAGTTTCGCGATGATTTTGCCGCCGCCGCCGGCGCGCGCCAAGCGACTTACCGCACGGGCGGTCGGCGCAAACCCCAAAAAACAATCGCGCCGGCGAGATAGGCGGCGATCGATAGCATGAAGGCGAGCCGATAGCTGCCCGAGAGGTCGAAGATCCAGCCCGCTGCCCATGACCCGGCCGCGGAGCCGATACCGCTGCCGATCGTGATCACGCCGAGGATCGTTCCGAGCTGGCGGCCGGGAAAGAGGTCGGCGGTCTTAGCGGTGATGGCGGGGCCGCGGGCGCCCCAGGTCAGGCCGAAGAAGCAGGCGTGCAGCCACAACAGCCATCCCTGGTCGGGGCCGGTGATCAGCAAGGCGCAGACCACGCCCAGTATCGAGACGGCATAGGCCAGGATGGCCGACAGCTCGCGTCCGATATAATCCGACAGCGTGCCGGTGAAGATCGTGCCGGCGATGGCGAGGAAGGCGCCCATGCCGAGCACCCCCGCAGCGTAGAGCTTGTCGAACCCACGGTCGACGGCGAAGGCGAGCTGGTGCAGCGAAACCAGGAAGCTGCCGAGTCCGGTGAACAGGTAGACCGCGAAGAGCAACCAGAAATGCGGCGTGCGCGTCGCTTCGGCCAAGCTCCACTCCGGTGACGGCAGCGAGATCGGAGCCGCGGAGCCGAGCGTTGAACCGGGCTCGGCGGCCATCGGGTAACGGGCGGCACGGCGGAACAGCGCGGCGAGCAGCGGCACGACCGCGGCCATGAACGCGGCCTGCGCCAGATAGGTATGACGCCAGCCGATTGTCGAGATCAGCAATTGGACGGACGGTGCCGAAGCGGCTCGCCCAAAGCCGTTGGCCGACTGAACAATCGAGATCGCCATGCCGCGGCGCCGCACGAAGTGCCGCGAGAGCAGCGGCACAAAGACGACCAGTCCGAGGCAGTTTGCCCCTATGGTCATGACAATCCCGTAAAGCAGGATGATCTGCCAAAGCGCGGAAACGAAAGCGCTGCCCACGAGCCCGAGAACGAGCAGGCCGCCGCCAAGCAGCAGAAGGCGGCGAGGACCCAGTCGATCAACCAAGGCGCCGACCAAGGGCGAGCTCGCACCGGCGACGAGCTGCGAGACCGAGTAGGCGATCGAGGTCTCGGCACGGCTCCACCGGAACTCCTCGATGAACACAACCAGAAAGACTGCATAGGAATGCATTAGCCCCGCGCTGACGGTGAATGCGGCAAAGGCGCCGCCGAGCATCAGCCAGGCGCCACCGGAAGCCGGCCGCGCCGAGCGCCAGGGGCGGAGCCGAAGGCGGAGCGAGCCGATGGTCTCGGACCTTCGCCATCTGGTCATCACGCAGGTTTCCTACTTGCAAAAACCGCTCTTGAGGGCACGCTATCGCGAGAATTTACGCCGGGCAAACCGCATGCCACGATCGCCGCTTCGCCTCTGTCTGATCGTTGCGCTGGGGCTGACCGTGGCCACGTCCGCCGCCGCTGCCGAGGGAACCATGTGTGTTGAGAATGCAACGATAGGCGAGCTGCAAGAGGCGTTGACTGCGGGCAGGACTTCCGCCACGGAGCTAGTGCGCGCTTACACCGCGAGAATCGAGGCCTATGACCGCGGCGGGCCTCGGCTGAACGCCGTGCGCGGGATGAACCCCGACGCGCTAGCGATCGCCGCGACGCTCGATGCGAGCAAACCCACCCGGCGCCGACCGCTCGAAGGCATCCCGATCCTCGTCAAAGACAACATCGCGACAGCGGACGGGCAGCATACAACGGCCGGCTCTCTGGCGCTCGCCGACGCGCGGGCCAAGCGGGACGCGACCGTTGTCGAGCTGCTGCGTCGCGCCGGCGCGCTAATCCTCGGCAAAGCCAATTTGACCGAATTTGCCAACATCCTGGCGATCGACATGCCCGCCGGCTACAGCTCGCTGGGCGGTCAGGTCAAGAACCCCTACGCGCCCGAGCTCGACGACAAGGGCGTACCGATTGTGCCGCCCGGCGGGTCGAGCTCGGGATCGGCGGTCGCCTTAGCAGCAGGGTTCGTCGCGGCGGCGATCGGCACCGAGACCTCAGGCTCGCTCTTGTCGCCGGCAACCCAGAACGGCGTCGTCACGGTCAAGCCGACCGTCGGATTGATCAGCCGCGCCGGCATCATCCCGATCGCCCACAGCCAGGACACAGCGGGCCCTTTGACGCGCACGGTGCGCGACGCCGCGATCCTGTTGAACGTGCTCGCGGCCGCCGATCCAGCGGACCCGGCGACGGAGCATCTGCAGCGCCCGACCGATTACACGAGCGTCCTCGACAAGGACGGGCTCAAAGGAGCGCGCATCGGTATACCGAGCGATCCTTCCGATCCCGGCAACGATTTCTATTACGGGCCGCTGCCGCCGCGCGCCGCTACGGTGATGCGCGAGGCGATCGAAGTGCTGGAGGCGCAGGGTGCGACGATCGTGCGCGCCAACATCCCGACCGAAGGCTGGATCGGTGGCCCCGGCACCGAGATGGCGATTTTGAACCGCAACCCCGAAAGCCCGACCAGGAACCAGCCGGCGCGTCGGCCGATCGTCTTCGTCTATGAGCTCAAACACGACCTCAACCTCTATTTGCTCGACTGGGCCACCGGCACGCAGATGCGGAGCCTCGCCGACATCGTTGCCTTCAACGCGGCTAATGCCGAGCGTGCATTGCGGTTCGGCCAGGACATCTTCCTCGCCGCCGAAGCGACGCGCGGCGATCTCAGCGAGTTGGAATATGTCACGGCTCGGCAGATGGATCTGCGCGCCTCGCGCACGTTAGGGCTCGACGCCTATATGGACGGCTACGGACTCGACGCGGTGCTGTTCCCCGGTGCTGCGGGTGCGGCGATCGCCGCCAAGGCCGGCTATCCGAGCGTCCAGGTTCCCGCCGGTTTTGTCGCCGGCGTGCGCGACAAGGACACGCCGGACTATCCCTACGGTGCGACCTTCACCGGCCGGGCCTGGAGCGAGCCCACCCTCTTACGTCTGGCCTACGCCTTCGAGCAGACGACCGAAGCGCGCCGCCTGCCGCCCGGCCTGCCGCCGCTCGACCCAGGCTGTACACATTAGGCCTGCTGCGCTTCTCGTCGCCCAAAATACAGCGAAAATTGCGTTTTCGCCCCAAAACCGCCCGAAAGTCATAAGGCGCGATGGCCCGGGCCGAACGCGGCGCCGCCGCCTGTGCAAGGAAACACGCCGATCAAGCGCCTATGGACGGGTGCGCTGTGGAGTGAGGGCCCGGCTTGGAGCGCTCAGGGCCAATACGTCGTGTGGAGCGACATCCGAACAAAGCGGGGGCGGGGTGTGGTCCGCGCCGCGTGGTGGAAAAGATGGCGGGAGCCCCATCTCCGAGACCAAGCGCGATTACCAAGTCGGCCGCGGCAAGCCGCCGGTGCACAGCCGTTTCAAGAAGGGTCAGTCCGGCGACCCGCGCGGACCGCGCCGGAAGAACTTGCCGGCGTTGTTGGTCGACGCGCTCAACGAGAAGGTGGTCGCGACCATCTACGGACAGCCTGCGAGATCACCAAGCGCGAGGCGGTCGAGAGCCCTCGTCAGCCACTTTCGGGCCTGCTTTCGCCGCGCAGCCGGTTCGGCTAAGGTCGTAGCCGAAACGATCGACGGGATCCAATTCATGGCAGCGCTGAGTCGTCTCCTGTTGCTCATCGCCGCACTCACTTTCGGAGGCACGGCGATGGCCGCGGACCTGGAGAACACACTTTACATGGACGTGCCGGCCGGGCGCGTCGTCATCGAGATGCGACCCGATCTGGCACCGGCGACTTGCGCTCAGATCAAGTCACTCGTCCGACAGGGCTTTTATGACGGGATCGTGTTTCATCGCGTGATCGATGGGTTCATGGCGCAGACCGGCGACCCGAAGGGCGACGGCACCGGCGGATCGGGGCATCCGCTGAAAGCCGAGTTCTCGAACGAAAAGCATGTGCGCGGCACGGTCTCGATGGCACGCACCTCCGACCCGAACAGCGCCGACAGCCAGTTCTTCATCATGTTCGCGCCGAACCCCTCGCTCGACGGCAAATACACGATCTGGGGCATGGTCGTGTCCGGCATGGACAACATCGACAAGATCAAGAAGGGCGACCCCGCCCGTAATGGCGCGGTTAGCAGCCCCGACAAGATCATCAGAATGCAGGTCGCCGCCGACGCCGAAAAGGCGAAGAGCTAGCATTCTCAATAAAGTCAGCAGGGTCTGGGTGCCGGCCCCCACCCCAACCCTCCCCCGTGTCCACGGGGGAGGGAGGGACCCGCGGAGCGGGAGGGTGGGGGCCGGCACTGCACCCGCAACCGGCTGGTTCGCCTCGCTCGCGGTCTATCGCCGGCCGCGACTGATCGCCATTCTGCTGATGGGATTTGCGAGCGGGCTGCCGCTCGCCTTGACCTTCGGGACGTTGTCTTTCTGGCTGTCCGAGGTCGGTGTCTCGCGCACCTCGATCGGCCTCTTCGCCCTCGTCGGCATCTCCTACAGCATGAAATTCCTATGGTCGCCGATCATCGATCGAATGCCGATCCCGCTGCTGACCGCCCGTCTCGGGCGGCGCCGCGGCTGGGCGTTGGCGATCCAGCCGCCGCTGGCACTGGCGATCCTGGCACTCGGTCTTACCGACCCGCGATCGGCTCCGGGGGCGACGGCACTCGCCGCGGTCATCGTTGCGTTTCTGTCGGCGAGCCAGGACATCGTCATCGATGCCTACCGCATCGAATTGTTGCGGCCCGAAGAGCAGGGCGCCGGAGCGGCGGCCACGCAATGGGGCTACCGCATCGGCATGCTCGTGGCTTCGGCGGGAGCGCTCTACGCGGCGAGCTTTGGTGGATGGAGCTTCGCTTACGGGTTGATAGCGGCGCTGATGGTGGTCGGGATGGCCACCGTGTGGTTCACCCCCGAGCCCGGCGGCATCCGCCCGCTCGAACCATTGCCCGGCGCTTCCCCCCTCGCCCAGGTCACGGCCTGGCTCGAGCGCGCCGTCTTTGCCCCGTTTGCCGACATGCTGACCCGGCAGGGGGCGATCGCGATCCTCGCCTTCGTGATCCTCTACAAATTCGGCGACGCGCTCGCCGGGACGATGTCGAACCCGCTCTACGTTTCGCTCGGCTTCACGAAGGTCGAGGCCGCCAATATCGCCAAAGCCTATGGGTTTCTCGCCGGTCTCGCCGGATTGGCTCTCGGCGGCATCGTCGTCTTGCGGATCGGCGTGCTCCGGGCGCTGCTGCTTTGCGGCGTGCTGCAGATGCTGGCGAACCTGATGTATGTCCTGCAGGCCTGGGCCGGGCACGACCTCGCGATCTTGGCGCTGACCATCGGGGTCGAGAATTTGACCGGCGCGATGGGGTCGGCGGCCTTCGTCGCCTACCTCTCGGGGCTGTGCAACCTCGACTTTACAGCGACGCAATATGCGCTCCTGACTTCGCTCGCCGCGATCGGCCGCACGACACTGTCGGCCTCGGGCGGTGCGCTCGCCGACGCGGTCGGCTGGAGCCCGTTTTTTGTGCTGGCCACCGCAGCCTGCCTGCCGGGCCTCGTCCTACTCGCCTGGATCATGCGGCTGGAAGGCGTCGGAGAGCGCTAATCGCCGACTCCGAAGGCAGCGGTCGAACTCCAACTCCTCAAAATACGGTGGATATTGCACGGGCTGTGATGAGGATAAATCTCGGGACAAGTCTCCACGTGGCAGCCGGGCGGGCCGTTGATACCTCGACTTATGATCGCTACGTTGGCTGATGGTCCCGACTTTTGCGCACTGGCTGGGTTGCCGTCCAGCGGGCGCAAGGTCCCGCGCCTGATCTTCCAGCCCGTATCGATCTCACGGTGCGTTATCAAGTTTGGATTTGTGCTCATGGCACTCGAGCACCCGCCCGAGCGAATTGCACGCAGTTGCATCCTGGCCAAAAGACGCTACGCCGGTTTCTAGCGGGAGCTCCGAACTCCCGGCCCCAGCGTTAACCAACTATGGTGTGGCATTTTTTAGTCAAAATAAATAATTATTGACAGCCTGCCGAACATCTATGGATTTTGTCACAGGATCCACGAGAAGCTTGGAAATCGGGCGGCTCTTATGGAATCCAAAAGGGGATTTATGATCGAGGGGAGTTTCCGCATGATGCTATATGCTTGGTGGTTATTGCCTGCGTGGATGACATTTGTCATAAAACCGTTGCAAAGTTCATCGTATCGACATAGTGACACGATGTCTTGGAGCTCGTTGGCGGGTTAGCTGCCGAAGAGCATTCTCTACTCTATTGCGACCGCCAACAGCGGTATCGCGTAGAGCGACTGATCCCTGCAGCTCAGTTGGTCAAAAGCCTCGCACAAGGATAAACGCTTTCGTGTAGCGACAGGTCGGGCTAATTCAGACTTTCTGCGCTCGACCCTCGGCCCTCGCAATGTTTCCAGCGTCAAATCACCAGGTGTCGGAAACGGTGCGCGTCACTACTCAAATAGGGGGTTTAGAAATGCGCCGTCAAACTCTGTCTCTATTGTTTGTATTTTCGTTCGTATACCTAAGCGGTATGATGGTATCTTCAGCACAGTCTATCAATATTTTTGGCAATCTCGTGCCGATCGATCCCACCCAGGCCGACAACGCGCCCATAACGCTTGGCGTGAAATTCTGGAGTTCGGAGCTTGGCTCGATATCGGGGATCCGCTTCAACCGACCGGTCGCCAGCCCTTCGGGTTACGTCGCCCAGCTCTATTCAGCGGGGGGCACGCTGCTTGGTTCGGTGACCATGGCGCGGGAGTCGTCGCCCGTGCCGGGCTGGCAGGTGGCCACCTTCGCCGCACCGATCTCGATCTCACCGAACACCACCTATGTGGCAGCCTATTACCTACCATCTAGTCGATTACACCTGACGGAAGAGTCCAAATTAGAGTTTTCTCGGGACGCCGGCTGTGCGACTGTGCGGCATGCGCCAGGGAATAATCATCGATGTCACGCCGGCGGATCGGGCTCGCTTG
>Ga0074045_10006141_pt1 | contig 10347 bp, 6 predicted proteins | sample BogForMeECP23OM2_FD_94442 | JGI IMG/M metagenome (GOLD analysis project Ga0074045, IMG submission 94442) | Bog forest soil microbial communities from Calvert Island, British Columbia, Canada - Bog Forest MetaG ECP23OM2 | ecosystem: Environmental > Terrestrial > Soil > Wetlands ... | reverse complement strand
TTGCCTCGCTCGATGAATCAAACCACCTGCGGCCATAATCTGAATTCTTCACGGCTCCTCAGCAAGCGGATTTCGGAGCCGTGACCTCAGCTTCTGAGGCGCGACTGTGAGCGCTCGCCTCGCTCCGCGGATCAATCGGCAGGCGGATTTCGACCTCTTTCATCACTGCCTATTGTCTGCGGGCTGGGCGAGAATGCGATCAATGCGCCTGTGCTTGCCCTTGAATATCGATCGGCAATGTTTGCTGGTGATGGTCTTCCAGATCCTCGACCACAACCGATGCCGTCATGATCTTCTGAATCTTATAGCGACGCTGCAGGACCGCTCCCTCCGACGGCGTCATCACCTGGTCGTTCAGTAGGCAGAACACCCGCTTCTCGCCGCCTCCGGCCTGAAATGTGTGCCCAAAAAAGCGCAGAGGAATCGGCGTGGGTGGTGGGTGCACCACGGGCGCCACTTCGGCCACGACTATCGGTGGCGGGGCCGTTACCGCTGTCTGAACAAGGGGCACCGGCTCCTTATAGAAGTCAAACACGTTGCGCCCAGCGTCTTTCTTGGGTACATCTGCCAGCCTGACCAGCAGATCTGTGCGCAGCGTGGGATCGAAATCTCTGGGATCGGCCGGGTCGATCGCCCGGCGCTTTATCAAAGGCTTAAACGCTACGGGAGTCGCCTTCCCGGACGTCGCGGGCCGGCCGCTTCCCGCCGCGTTCGCGACAGCGCCCAGCCCTTGCTGGTCTGAGAGCGCTCCTTTGAGCGAAGGCCGGGACGGCGTTCCGGCCTCCGGTCCTCCTGCGGGAGTTTCCGAACTGCTGAATTGGCGAAGGAAGATCGCGACGGCCGTTACGACGAGCAGGATCAGGATCGCAATCTTCCTCCGTTCAGCTCTGAGCTTCGCGGTCGCGTTCTGCCCCGCGGCCGCCGACTCGGACCGGCCCGCTTCCGGTTTGTTCCGGCCCGATGTTTGTGTCTGCCGCCGCACTGATCTAATTGTTGGCCCTCACTTGAACTGCGATACTTGCTGTGTTGTTGGTCGTGTTGGGGTCCTGCGTTACCGAGGTGACGCCTACCGTATTGACGACTTTGATGCTCTGGCGCACAGTTGTTCTCGCAAACACCTGGAGGGCCCATGTCATGCCTGGCGCCAGAGAATTGAGAGTGCAACTCAAAGTGCCCGTCTGGCCAACAACTGGCCCTGAGCAGACCCCCGTGCTTGCGCCTGCCGATCCCGGTCTAGCCGACACGAATTTCAGAGCGGCCGGTAGTGCGTCGGTCATGGTCACCTTGCTGGCGGTGCCGGGCCCTGCATTCCTGACTCTGACGATGAAAGTTACTTGGCCATCTTCCGATTCGCCGGTTCCGACAGAAATGGCCAAATCGGCTCCGCCGGCCGTGTTCACCACTGGGTTCACCTTCACCGTGCCGGCGACGTAACTAATCGTGTAGTTGCTGGCGACTGCTCCGGAGCACGTGCTCGGATAAGTCGCAGCGGGGCTCGTGCTCGTCGCTGTTGTCGAGCACGTCGGGCCGGTGGCCAGGCTTGCCGCCGTGTTCCCGGCGACGAAACCGCTGTAGGAAGCCGTAATCGTCGGAGGGGTTCCGCCCTGCGTCATCGAACCGCTACTCGCGGTGATAGTCAGTTTCGCCGGGTTCACCGTCACCGTGCCGGCGACATAGCTAATCGTGTAGTTGCTGGCGACCGCTCCGGAACAGGTGCTCGGATAAGTCGCCACAGGGCTCGTGTTCGTCGCGGTTGTCAAGCAGGTCGGGCCGGTGGTCAGGCTCACCGCCGTGTCCCCCGAAACGAAACCGCTGTAGGAGGGTGTGATCGCCGGGACGGCACCGCCGTAGGTCATGGAACCACTGCTTGCGGTGATGGTCAGTGGCGCCGGGTTCACCTGCTGCGGCACTAGCGGCGACGTGCTACCGCCAAAAGTCGTGTCGCCCGAGTAAGCCGCAGAGACCGTTGTAGTACCCGCGGGCAGCGACGAGGTTGTATAAACGGCTGTGCCGGACGGGTCCAGGGTCACTGCGCCGATGCTAGTCCCCACACTAAACGTTACCACACCAGATGGTACGCCGCCAGTCCCGCTGACGGTTGCGGTAAAGGTGATCGTCTGGCCATACGTGGATGGGTTCGAAGAAGAAGTCAGATTGGTTGTCGTAGCCACCTTCGCCGGTGGATTGACCACCTGCGTAAGTGTCCCTGAACCGGCTGCATTATTAGCGTCTCCGCTATAACCAGCGGAAAGCGAATGAGTGCCTGTTGTCAGCACCACCGAACTCAAGGTTGCCAAGCCGTTCTGTAGGGTGACCGTGGCCAGCGTCGCTGAGCCGTCTTGGAACGTGACTGTTCCGGTCGGAATTCCGGATGCCGAGGTCACCGTGGCCGTTAACGTAATTAGCGTTCCTGCTGCTGATGGATCAGCCGACGAGGCCAATGTGGTGGTCGTCGCCACCAGCGGAGCGGGCGCGATCGAGACCGTCAAGGGTGCCGAAGCACTTGCCAGGAAGTTGGCGTCCCCGCCGTACGCTGCCGCAATTGTGTGCGTGCCAGGTGAAAGCGAAGAAGTAGTCAGCGTCGCCTGGCCGGTCCCGTCCAGAGTCACTTGAGCCAGCACTGACGTGCCGTCGCTGAACGTCACCGTTCCCGTCGCTGTGCCCGAAGACGCGGACGTCACCCGAGCCGTGAACATGATAGCTTGTCCAGCCATTGCCGACGTCGCGGATGCATTTAGCACCGTGGTCGTCGCGTTCGCCGCCGTCTGCACTACCTGGACTACGATGGCCGACGTGCTTCCCGCGAAAACGTTGTCTCCCGAGTAGACGGCCTGGATATTGTGAGAACCCGCGGCTAATGTCGAGGTCGAAATGGCGGCTGAGTTGAGCGTTTTCGAACCGCCGCCGTTGACCACCGTGGCGCTCCCCAACACGCTGGTGCCGTCGTAAAATGTCACCGTTCCGGTGGGAATTCCACTAACTGTTTTCACGGCTGCCGAGAATGTCACGCTTTCCCCTACTGCCGAAGGATTCACTGATGAAGACATCGTCGTGGTAGTGGGGGAGAACGAGGAGAGGATGGTTTGTTGGAGTGCCTGCGAACTACCGGGCGAATAATTGGAATCACCACTATACGATCCAACCACGTTATGCAGTCCGGGAGCCAACGTTGAAATGACTAACGTCCCAGCGCCGGTGGTTGGGTCCAACGTAATCGTACCCAAGGTCGACGATGTACCCTCAAACGTGTCTGTAAGCGTGATCGTCCCGGTCGCTAACTGGCTTGCTGTATAGTTAACTCCTGCGGTAAATGTAACTGATTGTCCTTGTACTGCCGGGTTCGGCGTGGAGCGTACGATTGTCACACTCGAGACCGGCGCTGCGGCAGCTGGTGCGGCCACGGCTCCCAGTAAAAGTACGGAAAACGTCAAGTAAGTGTTGACACACGGAAATGAACCCCTTATTGTTGTAGCTAAGCCCACTGCATTTCACCTCGTTTTTGTTATTTTGAAACCATTTTGCGTTCAAACTAACCAGAACGGTTTGAGACATACTCGGGCACGCAGACCTGCTGGCGGCGGTGCACAGGCGTTATTTGGCCTCGGCAACGCGAAAGCAGACCAATCGATGCGAGCGCTTCCTAGTGCCGCCGCTGGCTTTTTAGGAGGATACCGTAAGGGTATGAGTATTTCTTTGTGCTGGCACAAACTCAGCTAAAACTCAGAGTATTTAACGGTGTCGTTATCCCAATCAGCAACGCAGATGCTTGGCTATTGTGACTGCAGATGCACCACCACGGTGCTCAGCGTGTTAGGCGCCGTAAGAGGCTTGCCGCCGGTTACGTCCTGCAGGTAGAAGGTCATCCCATCCGTGACCCACGGACCAGTCGGCGCAGAACCCACCGGCCCTCCCGCCGCGAAGAGCGTGCCATTTGGCGCATCGACGTGCACTTCTATTTGCGAGCTTGAACCCGCGTTCCAGGAAAGACTGGTGGTGCCAACGATTGTCCCCAACGCCACTGGTATGGGGTTCGGGTTCGCCGTCAAAAACACCCCTTGTTGGAGGTGAACCACCAGCGTCGCGAGTGTATTGGCTGACGTGAGAGGCTTGCCGCCACTCGTGTCCTGCAGGTAGAAGCCCGTGCCGTCTGAGACCCACAGCCCAGTGGGCGCCGAGCCGCTGGGCCCGCCTTCTGCGAAGAGTATTCCGGTTGGGCTGCCCATATGAATCTCAACGGTCTGTACGCCTGGCTCGCTCCACTGCACCAGGGTGGATCCGTGCAAAGCGCCGGGTCCGACTGGAATCGGGTTTGGATTGGCCAAGAAGTAAGCCGACTCCTGCACGACGTGGACAACCAGCGTTGCCAAGGTGTTCGCAGAAGTCAGTGCTTTGCCCCCTGTGGTGTCCTGCAAATAGAAAGTCATCCCGTCCGTTACCCACTTACCGGTGGGCGCAGATCCTGTGGAGCCGCCGGCAGCGAAGAGCGTTCCAGTTGGAGAGCCAACGTGAACCTCGACAGTTCCTGCCTGGGGGGCGTTCCACGCGATGATGGTGTCGCCGACAACACTTCCCGCCGGTGCCGGAATGGGGTTCGGATTCGCGGTAAATGACGAGTCCACGTTCTGCGAGACCGCTGGCGACGTGCTGCCCGCAAAGGTCGCATCCCCGGAGTAAGCCGCAGAGACCGGCGTAACACCCACCGGCAGCGCCGACGTTGTGAAGACCGCAATCCCCGTCGCGTCCAGGTTGACCGCAACAATGCTCGACCCAACGGTGAAGGTGATGACGCCGGATGGCGTGCCGCCACTCCCGCTGACTGTCGCAGTAAAGGTAATTGTGTCGCCTATCGTTGACGGGTTTGCAGACGAGCTCAGACTCGTGGTCGTGGGCGTCTTTTGCCCCGAATTGACCACCTGCGTGAGCGACCCTGAACTGGCGGCGTAACTGCTATCTCCGCTGTAGCTGGCGGATAGTGAGTGAGTGCCGGCTGTCAGTGAAACGGAGCTCAAGCTGGCCAAGCCGCTTTGAAGATTCACTGGAGGGGCCAGCGTGGAGGAGCCATCCTGGAAGCTAACTGTCCCAGTCGGAGTTCCCGAGGCCGCCGTCACCGTGGCCGTCAGAGTAATTGAAGCTCCGGCCGTGGAGGGATTGACCGAGGATGCTAGCGTAGTGGTCGTCGCTGCCAGCGTGCCGGGCGCAATCGAGACAACCACGGGTGCCGACGCACTCGCCCCAAAGTTGGCGTCCCCCCCGTAGGCTGCCGCGATCGTGTGCATCCCGGCTGTAAGCGAGGAAGTGGTAAGACTCGCTTGGCCGGTCCCGTCCAAGCTCACCTGCGCCAGTACCGACATGCCGTCGGTGATTGTTACCGTTCCCGAGGGTGTGCCGGATGCGGACGTCACTTGAACCTTAAATGTGATGGCTTGCCCGGCCGTGGCCGACGTCGTGGACGCACTCAGCATCGTGGACGTCGTGGCAACCGATCCCTGTACCACTTGGACCAAGATCGCCGACGTGCTTCCCGCAAACACGTTATCTCCCGAGTAGACGGCCTGGATATTGCGGGAACCCCCGGCTAACGTCGACGTCGAAAAGGAGGCTAAGCTCTTCACCTTCGAACCGCTGCCACTGATCACGATCGTGCCGCTCCCCAACTCGTTGGCCCCGTCGTAGAAAGTAACCGTTCCAGTGGGATGCATCGTGTTTGGCGCCGACCCCGAAACCGCCGCCGTGAACGTTACGCTTTCCCCTACAGACGAGGGGTTCACCGACGAAGAAAGCGTTGTGGTCGTGGCGGTAAACGACGATAAGATGGTCTGCTGCAGTGCCTGCGAACTGCCAGGCGAATAATTAGAATCGCCACCATACGAGGCAACGATACTGTGCAACCCGACCGCGAGCGTAGAAACGACTAACGTCCCGGCGCCTGTGGTCGGATCCAACGTAATCGTCCCCAAGACCGTCGATGAACTCTGGAATGTGTCCGTCAGGGTAATCGTGCCGGTCGCTAGTTGGCTAGCGGTGTAGTTAACCCCTGCTGTAAATGTGACCGGCTGCCCTTCTACTGCGGGGTTGGGCGCGGAGCGCACGATTACCACACTCGGGACCGGCGTCGCGCCAGTCGGCGCAACCATGGCTCCCAGGAGCAGTGAAAAGAACGTCAGAACTGGGCTGACCAACCGAAACCAAGGCCTTGAACACATTGGATACCACCTCATTGCTGCAAAAGTGCTGTGTCTACAACGAACGGCCCATACGAGCCAAGACTCGTGCGGCTCCCCTCGCCGCCTCCGTTCTGGCAACTCTGCTCGGACGCCTCACAAATCCCTTGAGGCTCTGGCGTTGTCTGGCCCTGGCGCCACTTAATTCTCAATTACACCCCCATGCCGCCACTGGCTCTTTACAATTACCCTGAAAAGCCCGACCGTTCCTTGCTCTAGCGCAATCGCGGCCACAGAGTGGTTCCAGTCTAGTTCAAGTTTGTGCCACCACCCCCGCTCGCCCCGGTCGATTTTTCTAAACGCTACATAAACTCGGCCCGGACGTTCTAGTATAGGTCTCAGGTATTACAGCGAAGGGGGCCCCGCCATGCCGATTCGAACCCGACTCACTCTCTCTTTTACGATCCTCTTCGGGATCATCGTTCTCGGCTTGGCGATCGGTAGCTACGTTCTCGTGAGGGGCAGCTTGCTTTCTGGCCTTGATACGCAACTGCACGCCGCAATCGACGGAACGGCGATGTCATCGGAGCACGAATTGAATGAGCATCCCATCGCTCCTCCGGGCGAAGCGGATCTGCAGGACATCTTGAATGAAAGAAGGGACGCGGCTCTTCCAGACATCCAGATCCTCGTTCGCGAAGGCAGCCGGCTGGTCGCTTATAAGGCCGGATCGGATATGGCCGTCGACCTCCGGACACTCCCACCCGACCGCCTAAGGCCGGGATCTCTCAAGAACCTGCGCATTGTGTACCGCGACATACCCGTCCCCAAGTTCCACTTGAACTATCAGATTTACGCAGCGGCTTCCACTGATGTGATCTTCGGTCGCCTCAACCGCTTTGCCTTGATGTTGATTGTCCTGGTGCCGATGGGACTATTGCTCGCCGCCGCAGCCGGCTTCGATCTTTCAAAGAGGGCCCTGGCGCCGCTGAACGAACTAAGCAAGAAAATCGATGCCGTGACCTCGTCGGATTTGAGTCTGCGGATCAAGGTAGCGGGCAGCAAGGACGAGATCAGCACAATCGGCGCGGCCTTCAACCGCCTGCTCGATCGATTGCAGCATGCTTTCGATTCCCAGCGGCGCTTCATGGTGGATGCCTCCCACGAACTGCGGACTCCCGTGACGGTTACGCTCGCTGCCGCCCAGGTCACAACCCGGGATGCTACTCGCACGCCACAGGACTCTGATGAAGCGCTCCACATTATTGAGGATCAGATGTTACGGCTGAAGAACATCGTGCAGCAGTTGCTGTTGCTCTCGCAGGCCGACGCGTCCGCTCTAAAGCTGAACGTCCGTGATCTTTACTTGGACGATGTTCTGGGAGAAGCCGTCCGCGCGGCCCGGGTTCTGGCTCGAGAGAAACAAATAGCCATTGATTTCGAGGCTCCGCCCGAAGCGCAGGTACGAGGAGACCCGGAACTTCTTGGGCAGGCCGTCATGGTCCTGCTTGACAATGCTGTCAAATTCACGCCTCCCGGCGGCAGGATCGCAGTCGGGATCAGCAGACGCGGCGCGGATTGGGTCTGCCACGTCAGCGACAACGGGAGAGGCATTCCCGACTCTGAGCAACCGCATATTTTCGACCGCTTCTACCGGGCGGGGCAGGACGTAGACGGAAAGGGGCTGGAAGGATCAGGACTGGGCCTGGCAATCGCCAAGACCATCATTGACAGCCATCTGGGAACCCTCGCTCTGACGGAATCCAGGCCCGGTTGCACGCGCTTCGAAATCAGACTACTCGCGTCGCAGCAGGAGGAAGTGGGTTCCGCGAGCGATATCAACCCTGCGGTTTTGATGTCAGGATATAGCCTTCACCCCGGCGAACGTTGATCAGGGGCCGATGCCCTTCGGTATCGATCTTCTTGCGCAGCCGTTTAATGTACTCTTCGATCAAATTTGAGAAGGAATCGTACGGCTCGTTCCATACCTGCTCCGAAATGTAGTCGCGCGTCAGCACTGTTTCCGGTTGGCGAACCATGCATTCCAGTAGAGCGTATTCCTTGGCCGTCAGTCGCACGGTCTGGCCTCCACGAGATACGGTTCTCGAGCGGGTGTTGACCTCGAGGGTGTCCACCTTCAGCACTTCGGCCTCGATAATCGGCTTGCGCCGCAACAGCGCTCTGACGCGAGCCAGCAGTTCGTCCAAGTCGAATGGCTTGACAAGATAGTCGTCCGCGCCGAGATCGAGGCCCTTGATCTTATCCTCGGTCGACCCAATCGCGGTCAGCATTAACACCGGAGTATGAGTCTCCCGCCCGCGCAGCTCCTGGCAGACCGTCCAACCGTCTTTTACCGGCAGCCTGACGTCCAGGATGATCAGGTCATACTCGGCCTTCTCTGCCTTATCGAGGCCGCTTTGTCCGTCATGAGCTACGTCGACGGAGTAGCCTTCTTGCCGCAAGCCTTTGGCTACCAGGCGCGACGTCTCTTCGTCATCCTCCACCAGAAGCAGCCTCATTCTTCCCTTCTGTATACCACTTAACACCCGCCCCCGTTCTGATAAGAATTCCTAAGCGGCGGAGAATACGAACGGCGAGCCGTGCGCGAGTTCATGATACGCCGTGGACGGGGCCTGAACCTTCAGCGCGGCTTGAAACTGCGATGGACTTGCGCAGTTGTCCGGAAACATGTCGTAGTGGCAAGGGATCGCGGCCTTTGGCTTCACGACGGAAACCAGCTGTGCCGCTTCCCAGGCTGAGAGGTTGTTGAACCCTCCGTTGATGCAGGTGATGACGAGATCGGGCCGATGCTTCGTCACCGAATACAGCAGCTCGTGATGGTCGGTGTCGCCGGTGATGTAGACCTTGGGCCCATTGCCGAACTGAAGAACAAAGCCCATGTGATTCAGATCCGTTGAATCCGTCGGCAGCGCGAATGATCCGGTGAGGCGCAGGTCTTTATGCTCCAGGACGGAGTCGGGCCAGGTCGGCGAGATCCGGCCGGACTCCACCCCCACCTGCGCAAAGACCGAACATCTCGGATGCGGCCCGGCAAACTGCATGGTGTCTTTGTGAACCAGGTGCCGAACGGTTTCCGGGTCGGTGTGGTCCTGGTGATTGTGGGTGCAGGCGAACACATCCACTTCCACCTCCTCCGGCGAGAGCAGAATCGGAACCTGCCGTCTCAGGTTGACAGGGAGGGGGAGTCCCGCGCAGCTGTCGGTGAGGTACAAGTCCACGCTGGCCAATGTGCCTTCAGGCGATTTGAAGATGAAGCCATTCTGGCCGAACCACCACAACCCGATGCCGCTCTTGGGCACGGAAAACTCTTTGATCTGGCGTCTCAATGCATCGCTCATTGACGGCTGGTCTCCTTCGGTTTCGAAGCTTCAATTCTGTGCGAACGAACTCAAAGTACTGAATATAAACAAGTTGGCTACAAGTTACGACCTGCTGGCGCGCCAATGCGGGCACGGACAGGTCGAACTCCCGGGCTGCTCCCGCTTTTTGCGAAACGAACTCCCGCTGCCAAACGAACTGGCGAAAGGTTTAACTCACCGGTGGCCGCGCGACTTGAAAAATCGAACCCAATTTCCCGAGCCTACCGGATTTTGCGAAACGAAGCTACCGGACCCTGATTCGTTCAGCAGGAACAGCACTTGAAAAATCGAACCCAATCGGAGCGAGCACAGGCCGCTCTGGGTGGCTGTTCTGTCATTAGGATGAAGTGAGGCGAACCGGCTTCACATCGAGTCGCCCTCGAAGTAGCTGATTCTGTTAGGTAAGTTACAGGGCGAGCTCGGTGACTGTGGCGCGGTGCACTCTCCGGGTAGCGCGTATTCCGACCGGAGCAGCCTCCGCCCCTCCCGGTCTCGCCCCTTGGGCACGCATCGGAATCGGCCCGCTGGACATCGAGCGCCACGGCGCGTTTTCAAACGTTCGGTAGTACACTTCGTTCGGGAAGACGACGAATCCATGAAACCACCATCGAACGTCACGACGCCAGCGCAATACATCGCCTCACTTCCCGCCGATCGTGCGAAGACGATCGCGACGGTGCGCACACTAGTGAACAAGCACATTCCGCGCGGCTACGATGAGTGCCTCGTCTGGGGCACGATCGGCTGGACGATCCCCCTGTCTCGATATCCAGACACTTACAACAAGCAGCCGATCTGCTACGTCG
>Ga0074045_10006140_pt1 | contig 10349 bp, 9 predicted proteins | sample BogForMeECP23OM2_FD_94442 | JGI IMG/M metagenome (GOLD analysis project Ga0074045, IMG submission 94442) | Bog forest soil microbial communities from Calvert Island, British Columbia, Canada - Bog Forest MetaG ECP23OM2 | ecosystem: Environmental > Terrestrial > Soil > Wetlands ... | reverse complement strand
GGTCACTCGACCGCGAGGGCGCCCCGCAAGCCGTTGTTGCGTGGGGGCTTTTCAGAATTCCCAAAGGCTTGAAATGTGTGGAGCGCCGAGAAGCGGGCAGAGGGGCTGGAGTACATGCACCCCAAGCCGAGTTCACATTCCGGACGTATTGTCGGCCAGTGTTTACCGATGACCGCCATAGTAGATCTGAGATTCCGGCTGAACGGTGTCGTAGTCGGAAGTAATCCACACATCACAAAAAAAAACGCGCAAACTGGATATTTCCGGGAAGCCAGCTTCCTCCGCGGCAGCGACGCGTAGGCCAGCCAAAACTCCTGGAGGATTAGCGTGAAAATTCACGTACAACGCCATTTCGTTCCTGAATTACTTACAGTGCTAGTCTGTCTTGCGGGCGCGGCCGGATTCTTGGCGCGCCCCTCTGGAGGTGCTGCAGTGTCGTTGGAATTGCAGAGTCCCGATTTCACCGCCGGTGGAAATATTCCGAAGCAATTCACCTGCGATGGTGCGAATATTTCACCCGCACTCAGCTGGAACGCCCCGCCTGCTGCCACTCAGAGTTTCGTTTTGATCGCCGACGATCCCGACGCCCCGGTGGGAACCTGGGTGCATTGGGTGATCTTTGACTTGCCCGCGAATCTGCGCGCCCTGCCGCAAGATTTCCCGAAGAACGAGCAATCGGCTGATGGTTCGCGTCAGGGCCGCAATGATTTTGGGAAAATCGGTTATGGCGGGCCCTGCCCGCCGCCCGGCAAACCCCATCGCTACTTCTTCAAGCTCTACGCCCTTGAAGCCAAGCTGAATCTTATGCCTGGCGCTACAAAAAAAGATGTCGAACGGGCCATGCAAGGCCACATCCTGGCCCAGAGCGAATATATCGGCCGCTTCTCTCGTTGACAATTGGGCCGTTTCTATTGAGACAGTGTCTTAATTTTTGTGTCTCAACAAGGGGCTCACCCCTGCCGTTCGCAAACCGATGGAGGGAACCCCTGTTTTGAAACAGTTTTTGTGATCAGGCTTCCGGTCACCTTCCGAATAGACCATCCGGGAGTAGATCGGTTCGGTCAACACTAGCGCGTTTATCGGGAGCAATCTGCCAACCCGGAGGCATTACTTCCGATTTCCCTGTCATCCGCTCATCAGGTGCGGCCAAAGATATTTGTCGGCCTACAGAATTCCCGCGCGCCCGGCCCAGCGGCCGATATAACCTTGCAAGAATGAGGTGAAATCCTCCGCACCAGACGGCAGCTTTTTTCCTCGAAGGCTGATCCGAGAGAAGTCTACGTGCACAACGGGATTGATCAGCCTGCTCATCACAACTTTGCGATTTCGGCAGGCGGGCAAAACGAATGAGGGTATGACTGCAACGCCCTCGCCGACCTCGACCATGGCAATCATAGTATCAAGATAATTAAAGACGGCACGCGGAGGAACGAGAACACCGGCGCGGGTCAGATGCTTGTCGATGAACTGTTGGACGTTATTGCCCGGCACCAGAGAGATCAGCTGCTCCCCCTTCAGAGCGGACCAGGTGGTTGACGCGCGGCGCAGTGCCGGATCGCTATCGGGGCGAATCACCATCAAAGAGAAGCGAAACAATGGCGTGCGGCGGATTCCGGGTGCTGGATGAAAAAAACCACCAAGGCTTATATCCAATTTGCCTTCCTCGACAAGTCGCGTGAGGGCCTCTCCGCCGACATCGAACACTTGAATTCGGAGGTCGGGCCGGTGACTGCGAAATTCCTTGATAGCTTCCGGCAGTACGTTGGCTGCTATCAATGGAGGTGCGCCAATGGATAACGATAAGCTCGCTTCGGTTGCCGACCTCCCGATGCGCGAGATGGTACTATCGACCTTTTCCAGACTCTGCCGAACAACCCCAAGTAAATCGCTGCCGTAACTGGTCAGGCCGACGTGACGCGTGGTGCGATCAAACAGGCGAAATCCTAATTGGGTTTCCAGCTCACGAATCAAAACGCTCAAGCCGGACGGAGTGATGTAGAGCGCTTCCGCAGCACGTGAGAAGCTGCGATGCTGGGCCACCAACAAGAACGCGCGGAACTGCTTTGATGTAAAATCCACTGTTGAATATTCCTCAACAATTATTGAATTATTTCAACTTGTATCATAAGTGAGCCTGAATTTAAATAGCTTCTCGGTCGGCGGCGCATTTTCCGAAGGAGGCCTGCATGAAATCGAGAAGCTGGGCAGTTTCTTTAGTTTCGATTCTAGTTTTCGCGCTCATTTTGGCGATTGGAGCACGCTCCGAACAGGACGGGGATGATAGAGACCACGATTGCCGGGAGAGCGAGCACCACGCGCACAATCTGAAAACTCACCTCAAACTCATCGGCGGAATCCTTGTGCCGGGCAATCCTCTCCGTTTCGATATCAGCTGGGTTGACCAGGAAAATGAGAGGTACTACCTCGCGGAAGCAGGGAACGCCAGCGTGGACGTTTTCGACGCCGAGAATGATTTGTTCCTGGGCCGGATTGGTGGTTTCCACGGGCCTGCTGCGGCGAATGACCCATGTGGCCGCATCGATGGCCAAGGCCCAAGCGGAGTCCTAACGACCCCGAACAACAAGCTTTGGGTCACCGATGCGAATGGCATGGTGAAAGTCTTCGACCTTACCAATGCCCAACCGCCGTTCAACTTAGCGCCCATCGCGACGATTTCGACGGGCGCGCAATGTCGCGCCGACGAACTGGCATTTGACCCGAAGGATCATCTAGTGATCGTCGGAAATCCCGCGGAGACTCCCCCATTTGGCAGTTTGATTTCTTCGGACCCGCCCTACGAAGTGGTGGGGCAAATCCCGTTCCCAGGCGCAGGCGGCTTCGAGCAGTCCCTGTGGGATTCCGAATTGCATGGCGGGCGCTTCCTGGTGAACGTTCCAGGCACTGGAAATTCTGGGATGGTTGTGGTCATTGACCCCAAGGCCATTGCTGTTGAGACGACATATGCGACACCGAGTTGCAATGGAAGCGGTCTCGCGCTCGGTCCGTTCCAGCATCTTCTGGTGGGCTGCAGCAGCGAGCCGCTCCTCATTCTGAACGCGTTAAATGGGCACACGCTCAACACCATTACCCAGATCAACGGCGCCGATGAGGTTTGGTACGACTCAGGCGATGGTCGCTTTTACGCGGCTTCGAACACTGCTCCGAACCCGGTCCTCGGGGCAATCGATGCCGAGACCAACACGTTCCTTCAAACCTTGCCGTCAGGGCCAAGTGCTCACTCCGTGTCGGCTTTTCGAGAGACCAATCACGTATTTGTTCCAATCGGAATACCGAGTGCGACCGAACCTACGGACACGTGCGCAGCGATGTTTGGGTTCCCGGGAAAGACAGGTTGTATCGCTGTATATGCTCACGAAAGCGAAGTCGACAAGGATACGAACAGGCACAACTAATAGGCTCACCGCGCCATTGGCCCCGGCGCCGGATGCGCCCGGGCTTTTCGCTGGCATTCTTCATGGCTGTGCTGTGCCAAACTATCTCCGCGCCCTAGCTGCGACGAACTTCGGAGTGAAACTCGCACGGATCGCGAGCTTGCGGGTCGTCGATCCTTGTACATAACGGATAAGGGGGCCCTTGGAAGAGCTAACACCCAAACAGCGGGTAATCGGAGGCAGCGCGGAAATTCCACAGTTTGCATTTCCGCTTGCCCGTTTGACGCCGGTCCAGTGGCTCATCTGCGGAGTGGCGGCTCTCGGTTTTGCGTTCGATCTTTACGAGACCTTGGTGATGCCGCTCATCGTGCGTCCTGCACTCACCGCCCTAGGAAATTTCAATCCCGGCAGCCCAGAGGCCAACTTCTGGGTGGGACTGCTGTTTTATTTGCCATTGGCTTCGGGGGGCGTCTTTGGACTGCTGGGGGGCTATCTGACTGACCTTTTGGGGCGCCGACGTGTTTTGGTGTGGAGCATCTTGTTGTATGCCTTTTCAGCGTGCGCCGCCAGTTTTGCAGTTACGCTGCCGCAGTTGTTGTTTTTCCGTTGCACCACGATCATCGGCGTATGTGTCGAGTATGTGGCTGGAGTAGCGTGGGTGGCGGAGCTCTTCTGTAATCCCAAGCAGCGTGAATCCGTTCTGGGCTACACGCAAGCTGCGTTCGGCTTTGGGGGCCTGATGGTGACGGGAGCCTATTATGTTGCCGTCACGTACGCCGAAAGATTTCCAGCCATCCACGGTGGCCACGATGCGTGGCGCTATACACTGCTGTCCGGACTAATTCCCGCGATTCCACTGACCCTTGTGCGGCCGTTTTTGCCCGAGTCGCCAATCTGGCGGGAAAAGAAATCGAAAGGTACATTGAAGCGGCCGAGCATCGCGGAGCTGTTCCGGCCCGCTCTGCGGAGGACCACGTTGGTCACCACATTTTTGGTGGCGTGCAGTTATGCCCCGGCTTCAGGGGTCATTCTGCAGACACCTCGCATGGTTCCTGGCCTTCCGGAGGTGCGCAGCCTCGCGCCTCGCCTGGTAGAGCAAACCGTGAGTGGCGTGCAATTGTTTCAGGAGCTCGGCACGATTGTTGGCCGCTTGCTGTTTGCCTTCCTTGTGGTCCGGATCGCGACGCAGCAGCGTCTCCTGCGCATCTTCCTGGTTCCTGGATTGATTGTCTTTGCTTGCCTCTATTTTTTTGCTGCGACCCACAGTTTGGTGCTCGTCAAGTATGGGATATTTCTCGCGGGTCTCCTGTTGAATGGGCCGTTTAGTCTTTGGGGCAACTATTTGCCGCGGATGTATCCTACGCACTTGCGCGGCACCGGCGAGAGTTTCGCAATCAATATCGGAGCCCGCGTGATCGGCGCATCGGGGGTGCTTTTCACCACGCAACTCGCCAACGTTATGCCCGGTGCCGGCGCAGCTGCTCGGCTTGCCTATTCGGCGGGTACACTCGCGGTCCTCGCCTTTAGCGGGTCGCTAATCGGGAGTTTCTGGCTGCGTGAGCCTGAAGGAAACCAACTGCCCGATTGAAAGCCGCCGAACTCTTAACCGGGCTTGTGGGGACAGGAGGATTCGGAGTGCCAATGAATCCGTCGGCTTCGTCGGTCTCCCTCACGGAAGCCTTGCTGAGCTTTGTCTTCATTTCGGTTGTGGCAATTGCCGCCCTCAGCTATCTCGTACTCCCTGCCGTTGTTCCTGCGTCTGCTCCAGCGACCGACTTCTCCGCCGAACGCGCTATTGAACACCTGAAAGTCATTGCCCGTGAGCCCCATCCGACCGGCTCGATTGCAAACGCGCGCGTACGCGATTATCTCGTGGAGCAGCTGAAGCAGGAAGGATTGGAACCGCAGATTCAAAGGACGGGTGTCGCCAGTTTGATGGAGGACTTTCCAGGTCCCTATGGGGCCGGAACCGTAGAGAACATCTTGGCCCGCCTGAAGGGAAGCAACAGCACGGGAGTTGTGCTCTTGATGGCGCACTACGACTCGGTCGCTCCCGCTCCAGGCGCCACCGACGACGGTTCAGGAGTTGTGACGCTGCTCGAAACGGTACGCGCTCTGAGTAGCGGTAACCCACCGAGAAACGATGTGGTCATTGTGTTCACCGATGGGGAAGAACTAGGAACAGTGGGAGTGCAGGGTTTCGTGGACGAGCATCCGTGGGCGAAAGAGATATCCGTAGCTTTGAACCTGGACGCCGGCGGAAGCTGCGGACCGGCTTCAATCAGCGAAACAAAACATCTCCACGAATGGTTGGTACGCGAGATCGCCAGAGCAGTTCCCCACCCACTCACGGCTTCTCTTGATCTCTTCCCTAGGTATGCGGGCCTCGATTCCACGGCACTCGATTCCGCGATCCCGACGCTGGAGGGAGGTTATAACGGTTGCATAACCGCGTACCACACAAGGATGGATAATCTCAAGAATCTTGATCCCCGCAGTCTCCAGGGCGAAGGAAATTACGCGCTGGCTGTCGTGCGGGATCTCGCAAACTTGGATCTCAAGCGCACTCGTGTGGAGCACCGGCTCGTTTATTTTGCTTTTTTCGGACGACTCATCATCTATCCGATGACATGGGTTCTGCCCTTGATGATTATCACGCTCGCACTTTTTATTGCTGTCTTGCTACTCGCGTTCAGACGCGGGCGCCTGAGTGGACGTGGTCTAGGATTGAGTTTGCTGCTCTGGCCGGCAGCGGTGGTCACGGCAAGCGGGGCGGTTGCTTTTCTTTGGTGGGTGCTCCAGGCGCTCCATCTGGTGAACAGTTCCTTTGAGTCCGCCTACAACGCCCAAACATATGCCTTGGGTTTCGTAACGCTCACCATCGCAGCCACATCATCGCTGTATGTGACCTTCCGCCGCAAGGCAAGCGCCACAGAACTAACCACGGGCGCTTTTCTGCTGTGCATGGCACTGTTGGTTCTTACCTATTTCTTCGCGCCAGGCACGAGCTTTCTGCTCATGTGGCCTCTCTTCTTCGCTTTGCTCCCACTCGGCCTGGGATTTGTCTTAGACCGACCTGATTCAAAGGTATTAAAGATAGCCCAATTGATTTGCGCGGCCGTATCGGTTTTTCTGTTCACTCTTCTCATCGGGTATTTCGTCATCGGTCTGGGGCCGGGGCTAATGGAAACCATGGTCTACCTCAGCATTTTCACTGTGGTCTTGCTTGCGCTGTTGGCGCCACAGCTTGAGGTGATCACGGCACACCGCAATTGGCTCCTTCCAGGAGCCTGCGCAGTCCTGAGCCTCAGCTTCATTTCGTTCGGCGCCCTTCACAGTGGCTACGACGCCCTGCATCCTCGGCCGGATAGTATTGCTTACTGGCTAAATGCGGATACCGGCAAAGGTTCATGGATCAGTTTGGATGAAAGGCCCGATGGTTGGACTTCGCAGTTTCTGACGGGCGGCATCAAGCGCGACAAGATCGACATATTCGTTACGCCGGGAGGAGAGTCGGTCCTGAAAACTGACGCTTCGCCACTGAAATTGCCTGCACCGGAAATCGTGACGTTGGACGACTCCGTATCGGGCAACAAGCGTATTTTACGCCTGCGGCTGACTTCTTTGCGGCATGCGGATGTGCTGTGGGTGGCACTTGAGAAGGTGACTGTTCTTCGCGCGACGATCGGCGGCAAAAAGCTTCCGTCCAAGATGGTTGAGCCGAATGACCGGCTCTGGGGTTTCTACTATGCTATTCCCCCTCCAGATGGAATTGAACTGGACATCGCCGTGGGCCTCGCCGATGCTCCGCGCCTAACGCTGACCGATCAGACCAATGGTCTACCTGACATTCCCGGCTTGCACATCAAGCCCCGAACTGAAGACCAGATGCCACTCCACTACTACCCTGCTTTTGATTCGACCATTCTAGTGAGCCATTCGATCTCTGTAGCTCGGTACAAATCTCCTCGATAATTCTGCAGAATGGCCGAAGTCGAGAAATGTTCATAAACGAAGGGCTTGCGGCCGCTCGTGACCCTTTCCTGAGCCAGAATCCAACCCGTGTCAGGGACGAGTAGCCGGTTCACTGGCGAAGTGAGCGGAGCTCGTTAGACGTACCGGGAACACCCGCCAAGAGTCGCGTTGTGTTGACAGATCCCAACGGCGGGTCCTGCGCCAACTTGTCCGTGCAACCCTCTATCCGCAGAAGTGGACGCACTCGGCATTTCGATTCGAACTGCGATCACTCCCGGATAGCGATTCGGAAGTAATCCAGTTGGGCTTCGTGCGGATAAGTAACGGGAAGTCGGCTGGTGTAGAGCTATCCAAGTTATTGGGTTCAGTTGGGGCATGGCCTTTTCAACCTTCTTAGACAGCGTATTCCTGAAGACGCTTGCTAGCTGCGCGTCGCTCCTCAATTAGCGAGTCGGTACGCTCCTCTGGCATCTTGCAAGAGGAGGACTCAACTATGCCGCAACGTTACCAGCGAGGTTCACTTAGGTGCACAAAACGCAAGGCTGGGCCGGACCGCTGGGAGTATCTCTGGCGGGAAAACGATGAGACGGGGATGCGCGTACGTAGGGCTACCGTCATTGGGACCGTGGAGCAGTATCCGACCAGGGATTTAGCCCAAGCGGCAGTGAACGGGCTCAGAATGCAGGTGAACGAGGACCGCCTACGCCATCCAGGGCGCCACATTATTGTTGCGGACTTGATCGATCACTACGTGCAGACGGAACTCGCCGAACAAGCTGGCTGGCATTCTCATGCGACGCGAATTGTGTACCGCCAATACCTGACAAGGTGGATACGGCCGCATTGGGGGAAAGTGAACGTGTGCTCTGTCCGAACAATAGCGGTTGAGCATTGGCTGAGACAGTTGCAACGTGCTGATGGCACCCCACTAGCCAATACAACTAAGGCGAAGATCCGAAATCTATTCAGTGTGCTGTTCAATCATGCGATACGTTATGAATGGCTGGGTCAGGGAAGAAATCCTATTACCCTGGTGCGTCAAAGTGCGAAGCGCAACCGGACTCCCGAGGTGTTGGAGCCACGTGAGATCCAGGACCTTTTGCTGCAACTGAAATCATGTTTCCGCTTGATGGTGCTGCTGGCGGTGACAACGGGACTCCGTCGTAGCGAACTGCTGGCCCTCAAATGGAGCGATGTTGATTTCTCCAACATGCGCCTCGATGTTTTGCGCTCCATTTATTTGGGACATACTGGGGATTGCAAGACGGAAGCATCGCGCAAGCCGGTGCCACTCGATGAGCGTGTAGCCGCTGATCTCTGGATGTGGAAGGAGACCAGCCGGTATCGGCAACCCGGCGACTGGATATTCGCGAGCCCCCGGCATCAGGGGAAGTATCCGTTTTGGCCAGATGCCGTGCTGCAAAAGATCATTCGCCCGGCGGCATTGCGCGCGGGGATTATTAAGAAAATTGGGTGGCATACCTTTCGCCACTCATTTTCAACGATTCTCATCGCGAATGGAGAAAACGTGAAGGTCGTTCAGGAGTTGATGCGTCATGCCAGCAGCCGCTGCACGCTTGAGGTATATTCGCAAGCCAGAATCATGGCCAAGCGCCAAGCGCAGCAGCGCGTCGTCCAAATGATTCTCCCTGAGGAGACCGATGTACGGGAACCCTTGCTTGCGTGCGGCTCGCAAATCGAAATCCGGTGAGCGTGTTCGGCAAGGGGTTGGCGTCTTCCGGGTTGAGTTTGGTCACTGAATACGGGCTGGTGATTCTTTGGGGGTCGGGGAACTGGCCCCCCTTTTCTAACTGGAGGGCGGAATGGACGCACAGCAAGAACGTGTGCTGCACTGGATGAAGATAGGAAGGCGAGCATTGCAAGGTACAGCTCTTGAGGAATGCGACGGGCTCATCAAAGAAGTCGAGGATTGGGTGGCTGCGGGCAAGGCAGGGCTACCGCCGAGTGTCGGTCCGGGGACTACACCGCATGAGCCACTGAGCCATGAGTTGGAGGGCCTGAAGTGTAAGAGATGCGGCATAGAGGAGATTTACTGGAAGCATTTCCCTGACTGCAGCAGATTCAAGAGTGGAGCCTAGAGATGCTCATGGAATGCGAGCAATGCGGAGGACCGGCAAAGGTAATCGACACGCGAAAGATTGGCCCTCATAGCGCGCGTCGGCGCCATCAATGTACGAAATGCGGGAAGCGATTCACAACACATGAGCGTCCTGTTGCAGAAAAACCACAACTTCTAGTGCGTCCGATTCCGAAGCAGTCGTAAATCCTTGACAGTGCAGCTTGCTAGGCGAACAATGGGGTCGTCACGACCATTCCTGCATCACCGCTCGGGGGGCAGTGCAAGCTGCCCCCTGTGAATCTTGCAGGGTGAACAGCCTGTCGCCGCGGCGTAGAGGCAGGCGACCAATCGAAGGAATCCCCCATCGCCCGGGCAACCACTGCCAATGACGCCTGTCCCAGAAATCGCGCACGCAAGCACAGCAGCAACTTCGATGCGGACAGAGACGGTTGAAGTTTGGTCAACGGCAAACGACTGATGCTCTTATTGGAGCAATCTGGAGCAACGCAAAACGCAGGCAGGGTTTCTATGTTGTTGAAAGATATGGTAGGCCCGTGGGGACTCGAACCCCAGACCTCTACCGTGTCAAGCGGGGACTGCCAAAGTACGCGGAAGTTCATATAAGACATACTTTTTGTGGGTTGGATTGTGGGTTGGAAATGTGAAAAAGGAATCTGCGGTTATTCGGTTATTCGGTGCTTTGAGCAGTTTCCCATCCGCCTTCACATAATACAGGTGTCGGCCGGCGTTCTCCGTCCCCCTCCATGCTTGATCGCGTTGAGGCTAAACCAGAAAACAGTGGAGAAACTGACCTGCGTCACTCCCAGTTTATGACTATTTTGCACCACCAGGTATTTCTGCGATCTCGCCCGGCTCGATCGTCTGGAGGACAGCGAGACACG